>Ga0187784_10001326_pt1 | contig 19482 bp, 23 predicted proteins | sample 1015_SJ02_MP15_2_FD_132964 | JGI IMG/M metagenome (GOLD analysis project Ga0187784, IMG submission 132964) | Tropical peat soil microbial communities from peatlands in Department of Meta, Colombia - 1015_SJ02_MP15_20_MG | ecosystem: Environmental > Terrestrial > Soil > Wetlands > Peat | place...
AAGCGGCATGTGTCCTTGCCGCAGAGGATCGCCCGCTGTGAGCCTTTGAGCGCCCGAGTGCAGGAAGGTGAGTTGGTCGTAGTCCTGGGGAGGAACAATGCCGAACGCGAAACGAAACCGCAGGACCCGCGGCCGGCGTGAGCCGGCGAGCGTGGGGGTTCCATCCTGCGCCGTTTGGATGCTGCGAGAACTAGACACGCTGCTGAGCAAGCTCAAACCACCACGTACCCGGTCGGCAAAGCACCTGCGCAACGCCGCCATTGAAGTCTTGGAGGCAATGCGCGAGCTGCTTGACGAGACCATTGAATGGCTTCGCAAGGAAGGCCGGTCGGAGGCGGAGTTGAAGCGGATTCACGTCAGCGGATAGTGCGTGGAGTCAGTTGTGCGTGGTCCGTTGTCAGTTGTCAGTATCCATGCGTCCAGGGAGAGTTGTGGGCGCTTGCAGAGGGACACTCAATGATCTGTATTCTGGCGAGCAGTCAGTTCTCTGCAGCCAACTGGCCAGGGAAAACGGACCAGGGACAACGGACCACGGACAACTGACTCCCGACACCTGGTTTCCACATGAACATCCTCATCAGCGGCTCCAGCGGGCTGATTGGGCAAGCTCTCATTCCCGTACTGAAGAGCGGCGGGCATCACGTGGCTTCCTTAGTGAGATTCAAGCCACAAGCCGGGGCGCCCATGGTTTACTGGAACCCGGCCGCTGGGGAACTCGACAGCACGAAGCTGGAAGGGTTCGACGCGGTCGTCCACCTGGCTGGAGAACCCGTCTCCGCCCGGTGGACGCCGGCCAAAAAGCAGGCCATCCGTGAGAGCAGAGTGCAAGGCACACGAGTCCTCTGCGAAGCACTGGCAAAGGTTGCGGCGCGGCCTCGAGTGTTGGTGGCAGCGTCGGCCAGCGGTTACTACGGGAATCGCGGCGATGAGGTGTTGAGGGAAGAGAGTGCCCCGGGCTCAACTTTCTCTTCGCAGCTTTGTCAGGAATGGGAAGCGGCGACAAAGCCGGCGGCCGCTCTGGGGATTCGAGTTGTCAACCTGAGGATTGGCTTCGTCCTCAGTCCTGTGGGCGGGGGACTGGGCAAAATGCTGCCCGCCTTCAGGATGGGAGCTGGTGGGAAGCTCGGCTCGGGAACGCAGTACATGAGCTGGATTGCGATCGATGACTTGGTGCAAATCACTTTATTCGCTATCGCCACTGAGACGCTCAGTGGTCCGGTGAATGCTTCGGCGCCCAATCCGGTAAGAAACCTGGAATTTACCAAAATGCTTGGTCGTGTTCTGAGGCGACCTGTGATCTTCCCTGTGCCTGCCTTCGTCATCCACCTGGTATTCGGCCAAATGGGCGATGAGTTGCTTCTGGCCAGTACCCGCATGGAACCTGCACGACTTTTGGGCGCAGGATATCAGTTCCGCCTTCCGCAACTCGAGGCCGCATTGCGGTCTCTGCTGCGGAGCGCATAGCCTGGATATCCCGCCACGCTTCGCGGTTTTGACTCGGCGCATGGAAGAGCGGGGGCTTTAGGGTCTTCGGAAAAACCCTTGCACCCTGTCATTCTGAGCGAAGCGAAGTCCGATTTCCGGTCCGATTGGGATCGGACCATCGGACCCCAGAAATCGGGGAATCCCCGCAGTCGCAGCTTCAAGGAACTGTGGAGATCCTTCGTCGCCCCGATCAGATCGGGGCTCTCCTGAAAATCACACCCCCGTTGGCCGTTGTAGGGGCACGCCATGGCGTGCCCCGACGTGAGGATGACAAGGGGAAGTTCATCCCCTCGGGTGGGCCAAAGGCCCATGGAAACTCCTCAGGATAACAGTCAAAAGGGTTTTTCCGCCGCCTCGAAAGTCCCGTGCTTCCGGCCCTGTTGAAAACGGTGGCTTAAAGGCGCGCGGACCTTCTTCTCGCTTGGCTGGGGGCAACTTCGTACTACCATTCGACTGCTGTGGCTCGATGGGCAGGCTCGAGCATCAACGCCAGGACCAACCCTGTCACGAAACCTCCCACATGGGCCCACCAAGCCACCCCGCCACCGGTCGCGAATTGAATCGCCAGCATCTGGAAACCCGTCACGAACTGAATTAGGAACCAGTAACCAAGCACCAGGACGGCGGGCAGTTGGACTCTCCAAAAGAAGAAGATCAGGAAAAAGAGCGTGGTAATGCGGGCGCGAGGAAAGCTGATGAAGTAGGCGCCGAGCACTCCCGCGATCGCGCCGCTGGCGCCGATGCTCGGCAGGTGCGACCCCGCGTTGAGGAGAATGTGCAAAGCCGCGCCCGCGAAGCCCGAAAGCAAGTAAAGAAGGAGGAATTTGAAGTGGCCGTAGCGGTCCTCCACGCTGCGCCCGAAAACAAACAGGAACAGCATGTTGCCGAGCAGGTGCAGCCATCCCCCGTGCAGGAACATCGAGACGAGGACCGGAACAAAAAAACTGTCGAGGGTCAGGTTCCTGAATCCATGAAGACTGGCGTATCGCGCCGGGACGACTCCATAGACGAAAACCAGGCGGTTAATGCCCCGGCCCTGCGCCAGTTCAAACAAGAAGACCCACACATTCGCAATGATGAGGGAAAGAGTGATGTACCAGAAGCTCCGCCGCAGGATGTTGTCGGTGAGAGGCAGGGGAACCATAGAACAGTCGAGAAGGCGTCGATAGACCAGAACCCAGAATTAAGAATCAGGGGGCGACCAGCGTGCAGTTGTGCTGACCGGATGAAGCCGACCGGCACTGCTGGCATGCGGATTGCCACGCGAACCACGAGGCACATGCTAGCATGCCCCAGGAGCCCGGGTCGAGCGAAATATACGCCCTCCCTTGATCGAAGCCGAACAGATTTTCAGACTGGAGCGATTAGGAGGCGGATTCGGGCAAGGCGTTTAGAGCGGCGTATGGAGGCGGTTGGCGGGCCGCACGAACGGCCCGCCAGGTCAGTCGCCAGCCTTCAGCGGAGACGTTCAGCCCCATCTGTTACCGGTTGAAAACCAGAATCTTGTTCGAGGCCGCCAAATGAATCTCGACCAGGGACATGGTTCCGTCCGCGGCGGTGTTATAGACGAGCGCGCCGGGGTCGTAGGCGTTGGCTCCTTCCGACGCCTTGTCCGGGGTTGCGAGGGTCACGTCACGATAACCGCGCATGCGGATCCAAACCGAGCCATCCGTGGAGAGGATAACCTTACGTGCTGCGAAAACACCACGGTTGCCGCGTTGCCGCGATCGTCCCAGCGGACGGTGTAGTGGCCTGCAGGAAGAGTGGTTCCGTTTACGACGACATTATGCGTAAAGGTGACGCTCTCCGAGTTCTTCGCCAGGCACGAAGCCCCGGCGGCCAGAGTCAGCGTCAGAGCCAGAACCGACGTTCCGATATACTTTGTGAATTTCATCTTTGTTCTCCTCTCCTTTTTCATTTGGTTTTTCGCGATGCGGCCGTTGTTGTTTCCGACCGAGCGTCATCCGACGCGGACTTGACCGGTTCTGCGATCGCCCCGCGCATCAATTTATGTCGTTTCGCTAATCGAGCCCTCTTTTATGCATCCACTCTCGCGCCGCTCTACGGCAACATCAATGGACGGGGGATGAATTCTTGTTGAACTCTCTATGAACCGGTATTCTCAACACAGCGTTGGACTTCCTGGTAACTTTCCTTTCAGTAGAAAACTTGCTAGAGTTGTAATGGGCCCCATGGATAAGGGAACAAGCCGCGCGACCGAGGTTCGTTTCGCCGCGTTCGCGGTGGACCTTCAATCAAGGGAATTGCGCAAGCACGGAAGGAAGGTCAGGCTCCAGGAAGAGCCCTTTCAAATTCTCTCGGCGTTACTCGAGCGTCCCCACGAGGTTGTGACGCGGGAGGAATTGCGGAGAAAACTGTGGCCCGGCGACACGTTCGTGGATTTCGAGCAGAGCCTGGCCACGGCGGTCAAGAAGCTCCGTCAAGCCTTGGGCGATTCGGTCACGCATCCTCATTTCATTGAGACCTTGCCCCGCCGCGGCTACCGCTTCCTGGGAAGTCTGGAAGCGAAGGCTGACGCTGGCAAACCGATTGTGGCCGTACTGCCCTTCGAGAACCGGACTGGCGATGCCGGGCAGGAATACGTCAGCGACGGCTTGGGTGAAGAGATCATCGCGCGGGTGGGACGTTTAAACCCGCAGCGGTTGGGCGTCATCGCCAGGGCCTCAGCAATTCGATACAAGAATGCCGAGAAGGACGTCGCCCAGATCGGGCGAGAGCTGGGCGCAGATTATGTTCTTAAAGGCAGTGTGCGCGGGGCCAGCAGGCGGCTGCAGGTGGCCGCGGAACTCATCCAGGTCAAAGACCGAACCCATCTGTGGGCCGACCGCTTCGAAGGCGGACTGGACAACCTCCCGGCTTTCCACGCCGCCATTGCACGCCACATCGCTCGTTCTCTGCATATTGAAGCGCCCCCCGCCAAGCGCCTTTTCGCGACTGGTACCTCGACCCTAAGTCCCGAGGCGCAGGGAGCGTTCCTCAGAGGCCGTTACTGTTTGAACAAAGGAACCGCCGAAGGGATCAAGAACGCGATCGCGTACTTTGAGGAGGCCTCGGCCCATGACTCCGGGTACGCGGTGGCCCACGCCGGATTAGCGGTTGCCCTGAATCTCTCGGACCACTTTCGAATACTTGCCGGCAGTCGCGCATTCCCCCGGGCCAAGGCGGCGGCCATGAAAGCTCTGGAGCTTAACGACTCGCTTCCCGAAGCGCACAACGCCTTGGCTTTCGCCACCCACTCCTACAATTGGGATTGGGATGGCGCCGAGCAGGAATATCAGCGCGCCCTGGCGCTGAACCCGAACTTTGCGACGGCCCGCCACTGGCATGGGTTCTATCTGGGAATACTGGGACGCATTGATGAGGCCGTCGCTGAGTTGCGGCGGGCGCAGGAGCTAAACCCGCTGTCGATCATCATCAGGACTCACCTAGGGCTGATGTTGTATCGAGGAGGACGCTACGACGAGGCAATCGCACAGCTCGCGCAGACGCTCGATCTGGAGCCTTACTTCGCCGCGGCGCAATACTTCCTTGCTCTGGGCCTGCTACAAAAGGGGAAGTACCAGGAAGCGATTGAGCACCTGGAAGGGGCGCTACGAGTATCTCCGGGCAGCCCGGACGTGGTGGGGGCGCTCGGCCACGCGCATGCCGTGTGCAAGCGAAAATCCGAGGCGCGCAAAGTGCTCAAGGAGCTGTGCAGGCTGGCGGAGCAGAGATTTGTGTCGGCCTTCGATTTTGCGATCATTTACGCTGGCCTGGGCGAGGCTAACTCGGCGTTCGAGTGGCTGGAAAGAGCTCGCGTGGAGCGATCCTTCTCAATGCTCCTCAGTCTCAAGGCAGAGCCGCGGCTGGACCCTCTGCGCGCGGACATTCGTTTTCAAGACTTGCTGCGCCAAGTGGGTTTGCCGCTTTAGCCCCCAGCAGCAGTTACCACCTCGCGAACCTCGCCCTTCCCAAATATTTGAAACAATGCAGGGTTCTGAGCCTCCCAGCGTACAGCGTATTGACCTGCTGGAAGACTTCTACCGCTCAGAACCACCGCATGTGAAAAGGCTATATTCCGAGAGTTCCTCGCGAAGCCGGGGATTACACACCGCATTGCCTGTGGTCCATTGCCCCGTTCCGCTTCTCTTCGACGCCCGCTCGGCAGTTTAGTTAGCTCTTCTCGCAGCTTGGAAAAGTACTAATCGAACACAAGGACCTTGTTCGAGTTGGCGAAGCGAATCTCAATGATGGACAGGGTTCCATCCGGCGCGGTGTCATAAACGACAGAATTCTGTTCGTACTTTTTGGCGCGCCGTTCGACTCTGGCTTCTGCAAAGAGAGCGAGCTTGAAGCGCTGTGAAAATTGTACGGTTGCCTCAGGGCTATGAGTCTCCCACTCCACCAGGTACTTGCCTGCCCGCAGAGTTTTTCCATGCAAGACCGCGTCGTGGAGAACTGTTACAGTTCCGGAGTCCCCGGCCATGGCGGGAACGCCCGCGGCCAAGAGCAGCCCCAGTGCCAGGATCCCGGTTTCGAAATACTTTCTGAAATTCCCTTTCATGTGCTTCTCCTCTCTGGTCTGATTTTTCTCTGCTCGACCCTAATTGATCCGGCTTGCACAAGCCGTCGACTGGCCGCTCTGGGTTTGGGCATCTGCACAGCGGGCAGAGTGAACTGGGAATTCTGCCCGCCCAATCGTCCGGCGAAATTCATGCCGCGCCTCTCCGTATCAGTGATTGAAAACGACAACTTTGTTGGAGCCGGCGAAGCGAATCTCCAGCAGGGTTACGGACCCGTCCGGTGCGGCATCGTAAAGGACGGAGTCGAAGCCTGAAGTTCTGTCCCGCTTTTCGACTCTGCCCTCCGCGGAGACGACGAGCTGGTGGTTACGCAAGAATTGTACGGTTGCCTCGGGGCTATGAGTTTGCCACTCCACCTTATACCTGCCGGCAGGTAGATTTTTACCTTGCAGGACAATTGCCCGCCGAAGGTTTATTGTCCGCGAGTTCTTTGCCGCGGCGGGAATGCCGGCAGCGAGTAGCAGCCCCAAAGACAAAACTCCTGTTCCAAGCCACTTCCTGGTCAGCCTCTTCATCATTTCCTCCTGTTCAGTTCTCTCATCCGTCTGTTTAGCTTCCTTCGTTGAGTTAAGCCGTCCGAGCCATCGGAGGCTATGGTCATTTTCCTTGCTCGTCTGTTGAGTTCGGAGCCCCTGGAGAGCTTACCGGGCCTCTGTTTTGCGCTTCAATTTGCTGGTCCGAATTCAGCGCTGCAACCTGAGCGCGCATTCGCTTGGACTGTTCATCGGTGAAAAACAGATGCGCTCGGGCAATGGTGTACAACTCTTGCTGACGCCACTCGGCTCGCATTATTCCTTCGGACGCGTGGGAATGCGCGCCCAACAACAGGTGGCCGATTTCGTGTGCCAAGGCGTGACCCAAGAGTTGATATTCGCTCGCGTCTCCGTCTCGTGCGAGTTCCTGAACATCGCGATAGAAGATGTAGGCAGAGCATCCGGTGTAATCGCCCTGACACTCGAGCGCCTGGCCCAACGCATCTCGATGTAGGGCGACCCGCGGCGCGTCTTCCGCGCCCAGGATCCTGATTGTGAAATCAGCGCCGCTCATGGGGTTTCGGCAGGCGGGATAAAATGCGGAATCTTCTGCGCTTAGTGGACAATCGACCCAGCCCACTTCAAGTCCGGCGTTGTTCAAGATGGCCGTGGCTTCGCCTTCAGACCGCAGCAAAAGAGCGTGTGAAATGCCGTGGTTGTAGATTCGAAGTGTGATCATCGGTGTGGCTCGCTGAACGATGGGTGGATGGGCTCGCGCGTGGCCTGCTGGCTTACGCCCATGATGGTAAGGGTCAGGACGGAACCCCAAAACATGCCCCGCCCTCTCCCGCCTGCCTCCGGCTTGGACCGTTTCCGGCTCGTATCGGCCCCCTTTTCGTTCGTCGGCTGATCTCTGCTGCGGAACCGCGTTTCTGAAACTACCCCGAGCTTGCCAGTTGCGACCCTCAAATCGCGTCTTTAGAGTCACTTGTAGCGCCGATTCTTAGCCTTAGTGCGCCCGCCGTTAGGGTGAAACTAAGTTTCGAATCTCACTTGCATTTCGGTTGTGAAAGCCCTTACAATCAGGTGGGGTTAAATGAAAATGCCGGGGCCCACAAGGCCCCCAGCCTTTTCCCCGGGATTCTCTTCGCCCAGGCCGCCAAACCTTCAGCGGAGAGGATCCATTTAACCCCTTACCTTTTTCGGGCCGCTTGCCTCTTTACCTCTTTTAACCCAGTATGCGCGTTAGACGCGCACAGCTAGGCTTTGGTTTGCTCGCTCCAAGTAAAGACTTTGTAACATCGCTGTCAACTGCTTATTAAGCGTCTGCCTTATCATTTAGACGTCCTCACGGCATCTTAGTTAGCTCTTACTCACCAATACGAATCTTCCCGGCGCCGAGTTTCAAAAAAAGCTGCGAACTTCCTGTCCTACGAAGCACTTTCGGAGCCGTCTAGGCAAGCTCTCCACCGTTTGCTGCTTATTGCAGCATGCTTACCTTTGGGCAATTCTTTTGCCATTCGACCACATCAGCCAAGAACCTGAATCCATAGGTTTTGGGCCACGAATCACAAAAATCGCAGCGACGGCAAGTGTCCGTTTTTGAGACGCTGTTTCCCAAGATCGAACACCTCTCTGAGCGACTCGGTCGAGCCCTTTTTGCAAGCGCCGCTCATTTTCAAGTTTGGCGCCACATCTGCCCGATTCTCGTCCATCATTAGTGAGGTTGCTGCGCGAGGGCAATCCGATTCTTGCTGCCGAGTGTAACTCGCGCCCCGAATTGCGCATGGCAGCTTGTCATTCCGAGCGGAGCGAGGCATCTCGTTCGGGGCAATTTCGAGGGCTGTGCGAAATCGCTCATTACCCACAACTCCCCCGAAAATCACTCCGCCGGCCATTGTAGGGGCACGCCATGGTGCAAGACTGTCCCAATTAGCGGAAGTTCCTTGGGCTTCGCCCCTTGCTTTGCGGAAAGGCTCTGCCTTTCCGGCCGAAATCGCCGAAACATTATTATTGTCCGCCGCGTGCAGGCTGCGCCTTCACGCGGCGGAAAATAGGTTGTATAAAAAGTGGCGCTACGGGAAAGGCGTAGCCTTTCCGCAGAGCGAGCGGCGGAGCCGCAGGTTGTATTTCATCGCGGGAATCGTAATTTAGACGACCTTGCGGCATGGCGTGCCCCTACATGAGCATGGCGAGGGGATTTTCAGGCGCTCGGGTGGGCCAAAGGCCCTTGGTAACCCCTGGATATGACAGTTCAGACAAGTTATTCCGCAGTCTGCAAAGGTGGGTGGCCGGCGGAATATCGGGACACCGCCAGCAAGTGCGGCGCGTTGACGCTCTCCGGGAACGTCGATATACTCAGTTTGCGGGGCCAATTGATTGCTTATCGCCGGATGAGGCCGGTCTTCTCCCGTGTGTTCATGCAATTGCCGTAGGTCTCCCGCGGGATGCCGTTCCATGAAGCTCACCGCTTTTTTCTGCGAACTTGAGAAAACCCTGGGACGTGAGGCTGTGCTGTGGGGGCCGAATGACGTCATGCGCTATGAGAATGATGGCCTTTCTTCACTGCGCCCACCCTATGTCGTGGTCTTCCCACCAAATACGGTGGACCTTGTCCAGATGGTGAAATTTGCAGCGCATTCTAAGCTCCGCGGCCCGGCAGCGTGCGGCTTATCAGGACTCCAGCCACCTGGGAGATTCGGGCTGTGTTACGACGATCTTGGTCCATCGTTGTGGGCAGAAACTGGATTCCCGCCACCGCGGGAATGACTATCAGGGAGGGTGATAATTATGGCTACCAAAGCGCAGGTGAGCGTGAACCACATACTGGAGCCCACGGATGCTCCTGGCAATCACCATCTGGCGGATTACGACGCCGCTTACAAGGGTTTCAAATGGGAGGATGTTCACAAGGAATTTGACTGGAGCCGCACCGGCAAAGTGAACATCGTGCATGAAGCCATCGATCGGCATCTGACCCGTGGCCGGCGGAACAAGCTCGCCCTGATTTATACCGACCGCGAACGGACGTCGCGATTCACCTTCGAGGATCTCTCGCTTCAGTCGAATCGCTTTGCGAACGTGCTGAGGAAGCTGGGAGTTGTGAAAGGGGACCGCGTCTTTGTGTTTCTGGGGCGGCGGCCGGAGCTCTATATTGCCATTCTCGGCACCTTGAAAATCGGAGCCGTTCCCAGCCCGCTCTTCGAGGCGTTCATGGAGGACGCGGTTCGCGATCGCATGTCGAACGCCGAAGCCGTCGCCTTGGTGACCTCGCCGGCGCTGCTGGATCGGGTCCCGCAATGGGAATTGCCGACACTCAAACACGTGCTTTTGGTCGGAGCGAGCGCGGACGGTTTACCGGCGGGAAATTACAGTTACGATGCCTTGATGGACGGGGCGGAGGACAAGACCGAAATCGAGTGGCTGAGCCTGGATGATCCGCTGATCATCCACTACACGTCAGGCTCGACCGGCAAGCCTAAGGGCGTGCTCCATGTGCAGCGTGCCATGCTCGGCCATTTGATGACCGGCAGATGGGTGCTCGACTTCCAAGAAGATGATGTTTATTGGTGCACGGCGGATCCCGGTTGGGTGACGGGCACCTCGTATGGAATTTTTGCGCCCTGGTTGAATGGAGCGACAAACCTGATTCGCGGCGGACGCTTCAACGCCTCAGAGTGGTACGGCACGATCGAACGGTTCCGGGTAAACATCTGGTACAGCGCTCCGACGGCATTCCGGATGTTGATGGCCGTGGGGGACGAGGTGGCGAAGCGCTACGATCTTTCCTCCCTCCGGCATGTCTTGAGCGTGGGCGAGCCGTTGAATCCGGAAGTCGTTTGGTGGGGTTGGAAGACTTACGGACGACGGATCCACGACAACTGGTGGATGACGGAAACGGGTCATATCCTGATCTCCAACTACGCGTCGATGACCATCCGGCCGGGCTCCATGGGCAAACCTGTCCCGGGAGTGACGGCGTGCATCGTGGACGACGGGGGCAAGGAGCTGCCGCCCAACGCGCTAGGAAATCTGGTGGTCAAACCAGGTTGGCCCGGCATGATGCCGACCATCTGGAAGCAACCGGAACGATACCGCGCCTATTTTCGTATTCCGGGATGGTATGTAACCGGGGATAGCGCCTACTACGACAACGATGGCTATTTCTGGTTCCAAGGCCGAGTGGACGACCTCATTATTACGGCCGGCGAGAATGTGGGACCCTTCGAGGTGGAGAGCTGCCTCCTCGAGCACCCGGCGGTGGCGGAGGCGGGCGTAATCGGCAAGCCGGATGCCCTGCGCGGCCACATCATCAAGGCCTTCATTTCGCTCCGCGAAGGAAACCAGCCCAGCGACGAACTGAAAGACGAGATTCAGAAGTTCGTCCGCCAGAAGCTGGCCGTGCATGCCGCGCCGCGTGAAATCGAGTTCAAACAAAAGTTGCCCAAAACGCGCAGCGGCAAGATTATGCGGCGAGTTCTCAAAGCTTGGGAGCTGGGCTTGCCTACGGGGGACCTGTCGACGTTGGAGGAATAAGCGGTGGGTGTCCGGAAATAGGTGTGGGAGTCGTTCAGCAAAGCCAAGACCTGCGCCGGCTAATTCGTGCTGAATGTGGCGGGCCACCTTTGCGCGCCGTGCAGGAGACGAGTATCTGAATGGCGTCTCGGTGGATGCGATAGACAATGATGTAGGGAGTACCCGCGACCACAAGCTCCCTCGTTCCTTTCACGCGGCCTTCCTGGCCTGCCAGTGGATGCCGCGTGAGCATGTCCACTGCCAAAAAGATTCGCGCCACAAGCTTTCTCGCGGCGTCCTCGTCATCCTGGCGAACGTAGTCGTACGCCGCCTCGAGGTCTTGCTCTGCCAGAGGCATCCAGCGAGCCTTCATCGCAGTCGCCGCCGCCACTTGGCCACTACTTCCTCGTGGGGTCTGCCCATCCCCGCATCGGCCTGGCGGAGTCCTTCCTTGATATGTGCAAGTTGCCAGCGCTGCTCGTCAAGGTAGGCGTCCACCGCCTCATTGAGAAGGAAGGTGCGGTCGCGAGCCTGGGCTTTCCCGAGGTCGTCGAGCTCGGCGATTTTCTTTGCCTCAATGCGGAAACTCACCGTTTTCATGTTGCTGGCGTGTCTTTGCATAGCCCAGCCATCATACGTCATAGTCCTGAATAATACGATTTATTATGGCATAAAATGGAGCCCTGCTGGAGTGTGGATCACGGATGATAGCAGTGGAAGTTCAGCCTATCCAGTCGTGAGAGCTTCGGCTTCTTCGATTGTCCAGCGAGGCGTTCCGCCGGGACGGCTGGCGACCAGGGCCCCGACGCGGTTGGCGAAGTCGGCGACATCGAGCGGGCTCCATCCGCGCCCCAGACCGTGGACGAACGCCGCAGCGAAGGCGTCGCCGGCCCCCACCGTATCGGCGACACGGACTTTGTACCCCTTCGCTTCGACGTAATGGTCACCCACCGCCAGCGCACACCCTGATTCTCCGCGCGTCACGCAGACAGCCTCCCAACCGAATCTCTGTGCGGCCCCTCGACAGAAAGCTTCGAGCGAACGATAGGACCAGCCAAATATGGCCTGAATTGTCTCGACTTCCTGGTCATTGAGCTTTACTGCCGTAGCGCGCGACATCAATTCGTTGACCAGCGGTGCATCGTAGGAATTCTCGCGCAGGTTCACATCGTACAAGCGTTGTGCTTTCGGGTTGGCGCCAATCAACTTGAGCGTCAGCGCCTTAGCTTGGGGACTCATTTGGAACAGCGTACCGAAGTAAATCCAGTCGGGCTGTGGCGAGCTGAGTTCTCGAAGGTCCGCGTCAGAAAGCTCGGGGAAGTCGTAGGCGGCGGGGCGGTGGATGGTGAAGTGCGGCTGGCCGAAGGCGTCGAGGTTGACCGTAACGATCCCAGTGGGACGCTCTTTGACTTGGTGGAGAAACCGGGTCGACAGGCCCATGGCCGCCATCGTCTCAAGGACACGCTGCCCTCGCGGGTCATCACCTACTGCGCTGATGAAGGATACCAAGTGGCCCAAGACCTTGGCGTGCGCAGCGAAATTGAGAGCCGCGCCGCCTAAATGCTCACCGTCCTCGAATACATCCCATAGCACTTCGCCGATGCTAAGTATGTTCACGGATGACCCTCTTGCGCGACGAGTGCGCTTTATGTTGATCAAGGTGCGAGCTTACTCTGGCGGCGGAGAGATGTTATGCCGATTCTCAGCACGATGCAATCACTCCCCGATCTTGCTCTTTAGTCTATTATAAGTATGTTGTTTCGGGGATGCGCTTGAGTAGGGTTTACAAAACGATCCTGAAGATATGCGCCGTTACGAGCTTGCTTCCGGTGCTCGGGCCTGCACGGCGGTTTGATCCGCAGGAAACTGCCGAGCCGTATACGGATTTCCATGCAGAATCCTGGGTCCAGGCGGACCGGGTTTTTCGCCAGGACCCTCGCTGGTTAGGTGGAGACGCGGCCTACTCCGTCGATCTTGGGGGTCAGCGGGTACTCTGGCTCTTCCAGGACTCGTTTATTGCCCGTCGCGCCGGCGCGGGGCGCGGGCACTCCACGATGGTGCGGAACAGCGTTGCCATTGAGACCGGCTACGATCCTTCTCGAGCCGCGCTGAAGTTTTATTGGAGGACGCAGAAGGGAAGACCGGCGTCTTTCGTCCCAGAAAGAGGTGACACCTGGTTGTGGCCCACCCACGGCGTGCAGCTCGGTCAGAAGTTGTTGTTGTTTTTTACCAAGGTGCGGCGGGATAAACAAAGGGGCTCTCTGGGTTTTCAGAATTTCGGTTGGGCTGCTTTCCTGATCGACAACCCTGACGAAGAGCCTTCAGCGTGGGTCCTACACAGAATCGACGTGCCCAGCAATCCCTGGAACGTGATTGTTGGCGCGGCCGTGCTCATCTCCGGCGATTATCTCGATGTGTTCAGCCCTGCTGAGCCAAGTCATGACATCTACCTGGTGCGCTGGCCGTTAAATGCTGCCGCGCATGGAGATTTGGCTTCGCCAGAATGGTGGTGCGGGCCGGAGAAAGGTTGGACCGGGCAACGGCAAATCGTGCATGCGCCGCTTCCAGTCTTCTTGAAAGGGTCGATGGAGTTCAGTGTCCAGCGGGATGCGCAAGGCTCGAAGTTCCTTGCGGTGGAGAGCGTGGGATTTGGAGCGTCGGAGATTGCGATCCGCTGGGCCGATCGCCTCGAGGGGCCTTGGTCGGCCGCAAGGCGCGTCTTTGTTCCCCCTGAGTCACAGCGTCCGGACGGCTTCGTGTATGCCGCCAAGTCACATCCGGAGCTCACAGGCGCTGACCTGGTGATCACTTATGTTGCCAATAGTTTCGACTTCGGAATCCTCACTCGTGATCTGAACATCTACTACCCCCGGTTCGTTCGCTTGTGGTTCTCGCAGCGTCTTGGAGTGCGGTAGCGAAGGTGCCGCCTTGGAAACCCAACGAGAAGTCAGTAGAAACGGATTTCATCGAGGTCCAGCGTGAACTCCCCGGCCGGGCCGGTCACGAGAACTTCCAGGACCCAAGGGGCATCCGGCAGCCCACGGTCTGCGGGGTTCGCCAGCCACGCGATGGGCAAGCGCACGCCTTCCCAAGCCTCCCCCGGAACAAAGCGGATCGCGGGGAGTGGGGAAGTCGAGGCAGCCCTCGGCGGCTGGACGGTCACTTCGTAGACACGCAAGTCGCCGCGAGTTTCGAATTCGATGCCTCGCAGACATTCCGAATTCGCCGGGACTTGCACTTCATATCGCGCCGCGACATAACCTTGAGCGTTCTCGGGACCAGGCGCCAAGTGTCCCTTCAGGCGCATGGCGTGCCGTGTCCCCTCGGCACCGGGCGTCAGCAGGGAGACTTCGGCCACGGAGTGGTTGGCGGCGTCGGAATCGGCGGAGACCCGCCAGCGGCGCGACAGTTCTGCGGAAGTCTGAACACCTTCGAAGTCCTCGATCAAATTCGGTTTCACCGCTTTGGCGCTCGGACCAACAGAGGAGTCCTGCTCCATCGCGTTGTACGAGCGGGACCACGTGGCCGTGGGGTTAGCGCGCGTATTCATCCACACGCCCATCACCAGGAACGGCAGCACGAAAACGCCAGACCAGAGTTTGGCCCGGGTTGATATCCGCTCCTCTTTTTCCCAACGAAAGAGCTTCATGGCAAAGAGCAGTCCGAAGCACCCCGAGATCACCAGAACCAACATCTCCGGCCAGTGCTTCAGCAAAGTTTCGGCTTGCGCCGTAATGCTCTGAAAGGAGCTGACGAGATAGGTGGAAGGGAAGAACATCGCCAGCCGCTGAATCGTGCGTGGAAGCATGGGCAGGGGAAACGTGACGCCGGAGAGAAACAGCAACGTAAACCATACGATGTTGTTGTAAACCTGGGCCTCTTGCATGGTGTTGGCTACGCTGGCGATGGTAAGTCCGAAGCCCGCGAAAGCGAACGTCCCCACGGTCACCAAGACCAGCAGCGTCACCCATCCGACCTTCATGGGCATGTGGAAGATGACGATCGCGCAGAAGAGCAGCAGGCCAATGGTGGGAAGCTCGAGCAGGTAATTGGCCAGCAGGTTGCTCAGTAGCATGGTACGCGGGCCCAGGGGAGCCAGGCGGTAGCGCCGCAGGCTCCCCCTCTCGCGCTGCATTACGGATTGTATGCCCAGTCCGAAGAAGCCGCTACCCATGATGTTCAGCGTAACCACCGGCCCAAACATGTACGCCACGACGTCGGGTCTGCCGTGTGCGATCAATCCCGCATAAGCGAAAAGGAAGACCAGCGGAAACAGGAAAGTGAAGAACAGGGCCACCTTGGTGCGCATTACCAAGCGGATGGTCAGCAGCGCTATGCGGACGGCGGCCATCGTCAGGGCTCCATCCTTCTCCCGGTCATTTCCACAAAAACATCTTCCAGGCTGGGCCGGGCGATGTGCAAATCCAGCAGGGCATTCTCATCCGATTCCAGAAAGCGGACCAAGGCGGCGATGGTCAGGGCAGGGGGATGGGCGCGAAGGAAATAGGCGCCCTCTGCTTCGTGGCAGTCAATCACGCCGTCGATGACCTTCAAGCGCTCAAGGCCGACCGGCTTGGCCAGGTGCAGCTCCAGGCGCGTGCCTTGGCCGGAGCGCGTGATCAACTCCCGAGGGGTCCCCAGAGCCACTAGTTGGCCTCGATCCATGATCGCCACGCGGTCGCAGAGCCGCTCGGCCTCTTCAATGTAATGAGTGGTCAGGAGCACAGTTCGTCCCTCTTCACGAAGACGCTCGATAAGGACGTAAATATCGCGCCGCAATTGCGGGTCGAGGCCCACCGTAGGTTCATCCAGCAGAACCAGTTCGGGGTCATTCACCAGCGCCAAGGCGAGCGCGAGGCGCTGCTTTTGCCCTCCGGAAAGTTTCTCGAAGAAAGTGTGACGCTTTTCCTTCAGGCCGAACCGCTCCAGGAGCGTTTCGACAGAGACGGAGCGGCGATAAAAGCCGGCAAACAAGCGCAGGGCCTCATCCACACGCATTTTATCGGGCAGGACCGTGGACTGAAGCTGCGCTCCAATGCGCTCCTTGAGCGACAGACTCTCTTGTGCAGGGTCGAGACCGCACACGCGTACCGACCCGCTGTCACCTTGTCGCAGGCCTTCGATGATTTCGATCGTGGTGGTCTTGCCCGCTCCGTTGGGGCCCAAAAGGCCAAACACTTCGCCCTGAAAGATGTCGAAGCTCAGGCCGCCCACTGCCGCCAAATCCCCATAATGCTTGCACAGATTCTGCACACTGACGAGAACCGGCTTCTTCGCGATCTGGGTCATGGGCGAGTAGGAACATGATAGCACAGGAGGGGACAGCCGCCTGGTTCCGACCTCCCCGGACCCCTCCTGACCCAAGGAAGGGAACCACGAACTCCCTTCATTGCCGAGTCCGAGGAACCACGAACGTCCCTCCTTGGGTGCGTTGGTGAAACACAAACTCCCCTCCTCTATTTAGGAGGGGCCGGGGGTGGTGGTTCGGCGGGCTCATGCCAACACCCGGCTTGACGAACATCAAATGCAGCGTTAACTTTCATTCTATGGATAACAAAACCAACGGTCATCTTCCCCTCGCCGGCTTTTATCTTCTCGAACGAACCCGGCCGGGTCTCCCGAAACTCGACGATCTGAATGGTTCAATTCAGAGAACTCTGAATGGCTTGGGGGTGCCCGGCGAAAAGCTGCGCGGCAAGCGCATTGCCGTCGCCGTGGGCAGCCGCGGTATTGCGAGCTTGCAAGAGATTGTGGGCGCCGTGTGCGGTTGGCTGAAGTCGCAAGGCGGTAAGCCGTTTGTCTTTCCCGCCATGGGGAGCCACGGAGGGGGAACCGCGGAAGGGCAGCGCAAGATCCTCGAAGGATACGGCGTCACAGAAGCCGCCCTGGGGGTAGAGATTCGCTCCTCGATGGAAGCTGTGCGAGTTGGAACAACCCCCGAAGGCTTCAATGCTTATATGGATCGGAATGCCTGGGAATCCGACAGCGTGGTGGTGGTGAACCGCATTAAGCCGCATACGGATTTTTCAGGGAAAATCGAAAGCGGCCTATTGAAGATGATCACGATTGGTATGGGCAAGCTGGAGGGTGCGAGGGAGGGTCACCGGCGAAGTTGGAAATACGGGTTCGAGACCACCATTCGCAGCGTTTCCGCCAGGCTCCTCGCCACCGGCAAGATACTATTCGGGCTGGCGGCGGTGGAGAACGAGTTGCACCAGGTCGCTGTGGTGCGCGCCGCGCTGCCCGAAGGCCTCGTCGAGCAGGAGGAGTCCACGCTCAAACTTGCCCGTACCCTGGTGCCGCGCATTCCTTTCGCCGAGTTCCAAATGCTCGTGGTGGATGAGATGGGCAAGAACATCAGCGGCACGGGAATGGACACCAAGGTGATTGGACGTGGTGTGGAACTGCCGCCCGGCGAAGCACCCGAGATTTCCATGATCTACGTTCGCGATCTCACTTCTGAAAGCGGCGGCAATGCCGTGGGCATGGGCTCGGCAGATGTTATCCATGATCGACTGTTCCGGAAGATCGATTTCGAGAAGACCTACCTCAATGCGCTCACCGCTCTCAGTCCCCGCGGCGGGCGGCTGCCCATTCACTTGCCGACGGACCGCCAGGCATTTGACCTGACTCTCGGCCACTTGGGCAGTCCGGAGCCCGCCGAACAGCGAATCGTCTGGATTCGGAACACGCTGAGCCTCGACCGGATTGCCATATCGGCCCCTCTGGCGCGCGAGACCGATGCGCTCGATAGCTGGGGACTGTTGGAGGAAGTTCGCTCCCCTGAGTTTGACGAGGCGGGGAACCTCCCTTCTGTCCTAAGCTAGTAATGTGTGATTCCTGCCGACAAGAATTGACAAGAATTGACTTGACAAAGGCTTGGCTTGGACTTAGTATCTAAACTGTAGTGAGTTTCGCCGGGTCGCACCCGGCTTTCCCCGTTGTCCCTGGGTATAACAAGGGGCCAGAAGGGCCACCGGTAATTCGGTGGCTCTTTTGTTTTATGGCCAGAGAATCCCTTCTTCGAGACCTCCAAGTCGGCTTCGAGGGAAGGACGTTACAGGAACCAGCAGAGTTCCGGACACCCTCTTGCAATAGAGTACTTTGTACCTGTACCCGGTCTTATCGAGTTCTTTCACATATAACTCGTCTCCTGGGATCAAAAGGTTGCGGTTCGTCGCAATGAGTGTTGGCCGCAAAATGACCATTGGTATCCAAGAGAGTGTTGCCGCTCGCTCGGCGTCAAAACCACCAAAGTCACAATTTCCCAATTTGCCGACCTTGATCTGCTGAGCGATCTTCGCCGGCTTTTTCACCTTGCTCCCGGCCTTGCTTCTCAGCTTGATCATGTAAGCAAACCGGCCAGCGTCGAATCTGACCTCGCGACCTCGCGGGTCCCTGAAAGTGCAGGCACAAAGGTTCCGTTCGTACCAAGCCAATAGTTCTGCGAGGTCGAGTGTCTGCAATTTCGGTGGTGGCCTCTCTGGCACGCAATTAGCCTTCCAACTTAAACTGATTCCTCGATCCTACTTCACTCCAAAACGCGGAAATCTGAATTTAGTCCGATGCCTCTCGTCGTAACTATAAAAGGGCTGACCTTCGTGTCCGGGTGTTTTAAGAAATCCGGTTCCGGGCTTCGCGAGCCTTCCCAAAGTGGTGTGAAGAACTGCTAGAGGGCTTGCGTAGCCACTGATATCAACGCCCATCCCCGCGAGGTACCGCATTACATCGGAAGCAGTAAATGCGGCGTTTGGCTGTGACATAAGGATCTGACGGCACAACTCCGAGAGCCCTTCGGGGGGAACACTGCCGGGTTCGCTGGCGAGAGGCTCAAGAGCCTTGATAGTTGCCTCCAATTGGGCTATTCGGTGCGTCACGAGTTGCAGTTCCGTTTTTAGCTGCTCAAGCTCCTGTTGCGCGGCGAGAAGGCTCGATTTGTAGGGGTTGATATAGACATATGCCATCAGAGCAATGTTATATAATATGTGTAACGCCGTCAAGAATATTCTTACACACACAATCTATTGGGAAATAAGCACTTACAATTGGAATTTTAATCTGTGGGGCCATTAACGACTGTGCGAGATCAGGGAAAAGCTCCCCAACATCCAGCTCAGTCAAACGACTTGTCCGTAAGGTGGCGGCGCGCGCCTGCTGGGTCGGCCCTATCTTCGAAACACGACGCTACTGGAACTACTGGAACGCGCTGCTTGACTCCCGGAGTTTATGGCATCAGAATCATTACTTACGAGTTCGGGACCTTCTAAAGGGTACAAGGCTCAATTAATGACCAACGTACTTCGGTGCGGTCACCTGAAAGTGGCAGCGTGTTTTCTTGCCGCTGCCTTTGTCTTGGGCAGCGCTGGCGCGCTTTGTGCCTCGCCCCGTCCGCAAACCTCCGCAAAAACCGAGTGTGCGACTGTCTC
>Ga0187784_10001327_pt1 | contig 19481 bp, 20 predicted proteins | sample 1015_SJ02_MP15_2_FD_132964 | JGI IMG/M metagenome (GOLD analysis project Ga0187784, IMG submission 132964) | Tropical peat soil microbial communities from peatlands in Department of Meta, Colombia - 1015_SJ02_MP15_20_MG | ecosystem: Environmental > Terrestrial > Soil > Wetlands > Peat | place...
CTCTCGATCCCTGCCTTGCCAATGCGAAAATCCGGCAATTCGAGCAGCGGATCGCCGTTGAGCTCCCGCTCCGAGACCGCCGCGACATAGCCGATGACATGCGCGGAGATCGACCCTGTCGGATAAGCGCGCAACAACCCTTGCTCGATCGCAACGCCAGGCAATTCAGGGATCGCGACCTCGATGCGCGCCATCTCGTCCCAATTGAGGTTCGCCCGCACCACAACGGGGATGAAGCTGTGCTGCCGCTTTGCGTCGCGCAGCGCGCGGTGCCGCTCTGCATCGCCGACCTCGATCAAGGTGCCAATCGCGTTGATCGTCGCCTCGATATCGGCGGTCTCCTCCGGTACAACGACGACACGGTAGTTCTGATGGTTGCCGGCCAGCTCGACGCCGAAACGGTCAAGAATCCTGCCGCGCGGGGGAACGAGCAGCCGCACGCTGATGCGGTTCTCGTCGGCCATCACGCGGTAGCGGTCCTTTTCGAGGACCTGCAGTTGATAAAGCCGCCCGGCCAGTGCAGCCGTCAGCAAGACCTGACCGCCACCAAGAATGGCCGCGCGGCGGGTCAGCGACTTTTGCTGCTGCGTGTTCCGTGGCATCGCCGCTCCCGGCTAAGCCCGGCCGGTCAGCCGGTGCCCATGACGGCGCGCTGGGCCCGCCCCAACATGAAAGAGGCCAGCGGGAACATCGCCACCGTCAACGCGGCGCGGATCACGGCATTGCGGAAATCGAGCAGGCTCAGGTTCAGGATGCAATGAAGACCCCACAGCCCGAGCATCGCCACCGAAGTCAGCAACGCGAACCCGGTCCACACGAAAGGGAAATTGCGGTTGATAAAATAACGCCGGTAGCCGAGCACCGCGATGCGCGTCAACAGCAACAGCAGCGCGTTGACCCCGATCGGCGACCCGGCCAGCAGGTCCTCGGTCAGGCCGACGCCGAACAGCGCGATCGGCGGCAACAGATCGGGGCGATAGATCGTCCAATGATACGCCGCCATCAAGGTGAAGACCGGGGTCAGCGCAGCATAACCCGGGATTTGCAGCGGCAGCACCGAAATCACCGCGGCGAGCAGCATCGTCGCCACTGGAAGCAGGCGCGCCGCGCCGTTATTGACCCGCGGCAGCGCCGGTATGGTGAAGACCTTGAGCGCCATCGCCCGCTAGCGAGAAACCCCGTCCACACCGTCGGCTTTTGCCCGCCGGCTCGGCCGCGACAGCATCGGCAACGGCTGCGGCAGAGCATTGGTCAGCCCGTAATCGACAACCATCACATAGCCAAGTTGCGACAATTCGGCATACGGCTCGACGCGCGCGCCGCCGGTATCGACAGCCGACACCACGCCGATCGGCAACCCTGGCGGAAACACGCCGCCCTCGCCCGATGTCACGATCCGGTCGCCAACCTTCACGGTGTCACCCGCCGGCACATAGAGAAGACGCGGCCGCTCCGAATTGTCGCCGGCCAGCACCGCCGGGACATGCGTGCTCTCGATCGTCACCGGAATCCGCGAATTGAGGTCGGTGATCAACAGGACCCGCGACGCGCGGTCGCCGACCTCGGTCAGACGTCCCACCAGACCTTCGCCGGTGATCACCGCCTGACCGCGCCCGACACGGTCCTCGGACCCGGCATTGATGAGGACCATGCGCACAAAGGCGCCGCCGGAATTAGCGATGACGCGCGACGTTACGTAAGACACCGCGGTTCGCGGCACTGCTTTCAGCAGGCCGCGCAGCTGCTGGTTCTCGGCGTCGAGGTTAAGCGCTGCCTGCTGCCAGTGCAGCAGCTTTTCGTTCTCGGCCTCCAGCCGCGTGTTCTCCTGGAAGGTGGTAACCACCATCTTGACGCGGTCGACGACATTGCCGACGGCGTTGATCGGCTGGGCGATCGCGTTGAGCACCGGCGCGACGGTGTCGGTCACCCTGGTCCGCAGCGAATCGAACAGCAGCTGGTCCGCCTTGCCCAGGATGATGACGGCGCCCGACAGCAGCACCAGCACCGGCAGGGTCGTTCGCTGGATCGCCGCGCGCAATTGTGGCGACAGACGGATCATCGCCTGTCCTTAAAACCGCCGGAATTGGTGGCGTCGGCGTGCGCCTGCCTGGGCAGCACGACCGCATACGCGCGCATGGCTCCCCCGTTTGTCACGCTTGCGGATGTCCTTGGATAAGAGACCGTCACCACATGTTGATCAACAGGTTTTTTAACGTCTTCATTTCTTCCAGGGCACGGCCCGTGCCGAGTGCCACGCAGGTCAGTGGATCGTCCGCGATCGACACCGGCAGACCCGTCGCGTGTCGCAGCACGAAATCGAGATTGCCGAGCAGGGCGCCGCCGCCGGTCAAGACGATGCCCTTGTCGACAATGTCGGCGGCGAGCTCGGGCGCGGTGTGCTCGAGCGCCACTTTGACCGCCTCGACGATCGAGCCGACCGGCTCGGCGAGGCTCTCGGAAATCTGCCGCTCGCTGATCACGATCTCCTTGGGCACGCCGTTCATCAGATCGCGCCCCTTGATCTCCATGACCCGGCCGTCGCCATCCTCGGGCATGCAGGCCGAGCCGATATCCTTCTTGATGCGCTCGGCGCTCGATTCACCGACAAGGAGATTATGGTTGCGCCGGATATAGGCGATGATTGCCTCATCCATCTTGTCGCCGCCGATCCTGACCGAGCGCGAATAGACGATGCCGCCGAGCGACAGGACCGCGACCTCGGTGGTGCCGCCGCCGATGTCGACGACCATCGACCCGGTCGGTTCGGTGACCGGCAGCCCGGCACCGATCGCCGCGGCCATCGGCTCCTCGATCAGGAAGACGCGCCGCGCTCCGGCGCTCTCCGCCGATTCCTGAATGGCGCGCCGCTCGACAGCGGTAGAACCCGAGGGAACGCAAATAATAATCTGCGGGCTGGCGAAGCTACGACGGTTATGAACCTTGCGGATGAAATGTTTGATCATTTCCTCCGCGACTTCGAAATCGGCGATGACTCCGTCGCGCAGCGGCCGGATCGCCGAGATGTTACCGGGCGTGCGGCCCAGCATCTGCTTCGCCTCTTCGCCGACGGCAAGAACTTGTTTGCGGCCCTTAACCATGGCGATCGCGACAACCGAAGGCTCGTTCAAGACGATGCCGCGGCCCCTAACGTAAACCAGCGTGTTCGCTGTCCCGAGGTCGATTGCCATGTCGGCCGACAGCAGGCCGAACATCTTTCCAATCATCGCCACCGCAAACCTATAGTTGCTATCGACCCGCCGGTCCTAGCCAATCAGGGAGGAGCTAGGAAAATCATCTTGCCGATCAATGACATTATTATCGGCCTGCGGCAACAATCATTGCGATTGTTGCCGGAAGACTCACGCGCCGGCAAATCTCCCCTGTTGCGCGACCGATCCTTGCCTGATCGTCGGTCGGTATTCAAGCCGCCTTTTCTTTGCCGGCATCGGCGATCTTGAAAATCGCCGGTCAGCGACCGATCGTTGCGCCATGCAGGGCAGCGGCATCGTCAAGCGTTCCGTCCGCATCGCCGGCCACGCAACCAGCATCTCGCTTGAGGCAGCGTTCTGGCGCGGGTTGCGCGACATCGCCGCGGCGCGGCGGGTGTCGGTCAATGCCCTGGTCGCTACGATCGATGCCCAGCGCAGCGGCAATCTGTCGAGCGCGATCAGGCTGTTCGTGCTCGACAGTGCGCGCAAGGGCGAATGGCCGGTGGCAGGCTGACGCGGGACGCAGCGAACGCTAAGCTGTCGAATTCGGGCGCGAAGAGGGTAGTGTGGCGTCGGTCGTCAACCTTAACCGGTTCCGCAAGGGCAAGAAACGCGCGGAGGCGAAACAGCGCGCCGCGGAAAACCGCGCTCTCTACGGACGCAGCAAAGACGAACGCCGCCTCGCCGAGGATGAGCGCCAGCGCGCCGCGCGCGAACTCGACGGCAAGAAACTGGATTAGACGGCCGTCAGCGCCGCTTCGTAGGCCGTCTGCGTCGCCGCGTCGAAGCACACGAAAATGACGATTTCGGGCAGCTTCTCACTGGCGAGCTGGGTCGCCACGGTGGCGACCGCGATGGCGGCCGCCGGTTCGCGCGGGAACCCGTAAATCCCGGTCGAGATCGCCGGAAAGGCGATGGTCGCCAACTGGTGCTCGCGCGCCAGCGCGAGGGAGGCGCGATAGCACGACGCCAGTGTCTCGCGCTCGCCGGCCTCGCCGCCCTGCCACACCGGGCCGACCGTGTGGATGACATGCCGCGCGGGCAGCCGATAGCCGCCGGTCAGCTTCGCCGCGCCAGGCGCGCAGCCGCCGAGCGTGCGGCACTCGGCCAAGAGCTCCGGCCCGGCGGCCCAATGGATCGCACCATCGACCCCGCCGCCGCCCAACAGCCTGGGATTGGCGGCGTTGACGATCGCATCGACGGCGAGCCGGGTAATGTCGCCACTGTCGAGCCGAATGCGCGGATGGCGCGTCGCGATCGAGGCCATGCGCAATTCTACAGCAAAAAGCGGGAACAGGTGATGCCCATTCCCGCTCGTGCCTGGGGTCGGCCGGCCACGCGGCCGACCCCGGTCTTGTGTGATGCCAGCCTGGCGCGCTAGGCGACCCGGGCGCGCCGGTGATGTTCGACCGGGCGCGACAGAAAGCTCGGACGTATCGAGACCGCCGCAGGCGAACGGCGCGGCGCCGGGCGGGCCATTGCCGCTTCGGCTTGGCGATCGGGGACAATGCCCATCAGGCGGCGCAGCGCTTCACGCCCGCGCGATAGACGCGAGCGAACGGTGCCGACCGGAACGCCGATAACTTCGGCGACCGCCTCGTATCGCATGCCTTCGAGGCCGACGAGCAGGATGACGGTCCGTTGCTCTTCCGGAAGCCGTGCTAGCGCCCGGTCGAGGTCGCGCAGATCGAGGCGTCTCCCCTGATCCGGCGATTTGGTCAGCGATGGCTCGGTCTCGCTGATCGACACCGCGGCGCCTTCGCGCACGGCGCGCCGAACCTGATTGACATATTGGTTGTGCAGGATGGTAAAGAGCCAAGCGCGAAGGTCGGTTCCTTCCTTCCACAAGTGTAATTTGGCGAGGCCGCGCATCAGGCAGTCCTGAACGAGGTCATCGGCCGCGACGACGTCGCGGGTAAGCGCGCGAGCGTACCGACGCAAGCGGGGTATTTCGGCTTCGATCCGTTGTCGGAGGTCGGCCATTCAGCTTCTCCCTTTCAGCGATCGGTTCGTGACCAATCCGGAGTAAGAAAAAATCTAGCAATGGCCCGCAACCTGATGATGACAAGCACGCTTCTTTTTGTAAGTAATTGTAACCGATTGTGTCGTCGGCTCGGTTGCCGTGCGGTAATCAGTGCTTGCGTAGTTGGATTGCGCGTCGATGAGTGAAAGCGGCCATATTCTTGTGGTCGATGACCAGCAAGAAATCTGCGATCTCGTCCGCGAATACCTCTCGGGTGAGGGCTTTCGCGTGTCGACGGCAAACGACGGCGGCGGGATGCGCGAGGCGATCGCCCGCGAGCCCGTCGATCTGGTGGTCCTCGATCTGGTGCTGCGCGGCGAGGACGGACTGCAGCTGGCGCGTGAGCTGCGCGACAGCTCCGACATCGGCATCATCATGCTCACCGGCCGCGGCGAGACGGTCGACCGGATCATCGGCCTTGAAATGGGCGCCGACGATTATCTGTCGAAGCCGTTCCACCTGCGCGAGCTGCTGGCGCGGGTGCGCAGCGTGCTGCGCCGCGGGTCGTCGCGCGGCGACAAGCCGGCGGCGGGGCGTCCACGCATCACCTTTGCCGGCTGGACGCTCGACCTGGCGAGCCGCGAGCTGTTGTCGCCCACGGGCGAGGACGTGCGGCTGACCACCGGCGAGTTCGAGCTGCTCGCCGCCTTTGTCAATCAGCCCAACCAGGTATTGTCGCGCGACCGGCTGCTCGACCTGTCACGCCATCGCGAAGCGGGGCCGTTCGACCGCACGATCGACGTCCAGGTCGGGCGGCTGCGCCGCAAGCTCGAAGACGACCCGAAGAACCCCGGCCTCATCAAGACCGTGCGCGGCGGCGGCTACATCTTCACCCCGCCGGTCGAGAGCGAGTAGCCCTACACCGTCAGGTAAGTCCGCACCTCGGCCTCGTTCATCTCGCTGCCGCGGCCAGCGAGCACGACCTCGCCGCGCTCGATGACGACATAGGCAGAGGCAAGGTCGCGGGCGAATTCGAAATACTGCTCGACCAGGAGGATCGCCATGTCACCGCGCGCGACGAGGCTTTCGATGACCCGGCCGATATCCTTGATGATCGACGGCTGGATGCCCTCGGTCGGCTCGTCGAGGATCAGCAGCCGCGGCTTCATAATCAGCGCCCGGGCGATCGCCAATTGCTGCTGCTGCCCACCCGACAGATCGCCGCCTTGCCGGCTCAGCATGTCCTTCAGCACTGGAAACAGCGCGTAAATCTCTTCGGGGATGTGGCGCTCGCCGCGTGGCAGGATGGCAAAACCCGTCTCGAGGTTTTCCCGCACCGTCAGGCGCGGGAAAATCTCGCGCCCTTGCGGCACCAGTGCCAAGCCGGCGCGCGCCCGGTCATAGGGCGCCAGCCCGGTGATGTCCTTCTCCTCCCAGCGGATTTGGCCGGCGTGGATCGGCTGCAGCCCGAAGATCGCACGCAACAGGCTGGTCTTGCCGACACCATTGCGGCCAAGGATACAGGTCGCCTCGCCCTTTTTCGCGGTCAGCGACACGCGGCGCAGCGCCTGGCTCGCCCCATAGAAAAGATCGAGCCCTTCGACCTCCAGCATGGCCTAGCGCCCGAGATAAACTTCGATGACGCGCGCATCGCTCTGGATCGCGTCGATCGAGCCTTCCGCCAGCACCGAGCCCTCGTGCAGCACCGTGACGTTGACCCCGAGCGCGCGGACAAAGGCCATGTCGTGCTCGACGACAACGACGCTGCGCGTGCGGTTGATCTCGCGCAGCAGCTCAGCCGTCTCCTCGGTCTCGGCGTCGCTCATCCCGGCAACCGGCTCGTCGACCAGCAACAGGCGCGGCTCTTGCGCCAGCAGCATGCCGATCTCCAGCCATTGCTTCTGGCCATGCGAGAGATCTGCGGCGGGGCGGTCGCGGTCGTCGGTGAGGCGGATCGTCGCCAGCAGCTGATCGAGACGATCACGCTCGGTCGGCGTCTCCTTGGTCCATAGGGCAAAACGTGGACTGCGGTCGCCGGCCAGAGACAACAGCAGGTTGTCGTGCACCGACAGCGGCTCGAACACGGTCGGCCGTTGGAACTTGCGGCCGATACCGAGCCGCGCGATCGCCGGCTCGTCGAGCCGCGTCAAGTCGACATCGTCGCCGAATACGACGCGCCCCGTATCGGGCCGGGTGCGGCCGGTGATGACATCCATCATCGTCGTCTTGCCGGCGCCATTGGGTCCGATTACCGCTCGCATCTCGCCCGGTTCAAGGATCAGCGACAGTTCGTTGAGCGCCTTGAAGCCGTCGAACGACACCGTCACGGCGTCGAGATAGAGCAGCGAGTTGCCGCTCAACACGGTGCTCGTGTGAGCTGCGTCGCTCATCCGGCGATCTCCCGCGCCGCCGATTTCGCCGCCGCCGCGCCCGGCTGTGCATCGACAGGCGCCTTCGGTGAGCACGCCGCGAAGAGGCCGATAATGCCGCGCGGCAGAAACAGCGTGACGAGGATAAAGACGCCGCCGATCGCGAACAGCCAAACCTCGGGCAATGCGCTCGTCAGCCAAGTCTTACCGAGATTGACCAGCACCGCGCCGAGGATCGCACCGGCAAGCGTGCCGCGCCCACCGACCGCGACCCATATCACCGCCTCGATCGAATTGCCCGGCGCGAATTCCGACGGGTTGATGATGCCGACCTGCGGTACGTAAAGCGCGCCGCCGATCCCGGCAATCACCGCCGAGAGCACCCACACCACGAGCTTGTAGGATTCCGGGCGGTAGCCGAGAAACCTCGTGCGCGATTCCGCGTCGCGCACCGCGATCAGCACCTTGCCGAAGCGCGAGCGGGTCATACCGCGGGCGATGAGGAAAGCGATCGACAGCACCAGCGCGCTAAGGATCATCAACCCCACGGAGGTCGTCTCGGTGTTGAGCGAGATACCGGCAATGTCCTTGAAGTCGGTCATACCGTTATTGCCGCCAAACCCCATGTCATTGCGGAAAAAGGCGAGCATTAGCGCATAGGTCAGCGCCTGGGTGATGATCGAGAGATAGACGCCGGAAACCCGCGAGCGGAACGCAAACCAGCCGAAGGGCAGCGCCAGGAGCGCCGGCACAAGCATCGTCATCGGCAGCGCGAACCAGAAATGGTCGAAGCCCTGCCAGTACCAAGGCAGCTCCTTCCAGCCGATAAACACCATGAAATCGGGCAGGATCGGGTTGGCGTAGACACCGCGCGCGCCGATCTCGCGCATCAGGTACATGCCCATGCAGTATCCACCGAGCGCGAAGAACGCGCCATGGCCGAGCGTCAGGATACCGGCGTAGCCCCACACCAGGTCGATCGCTAGAGCCAGGATCGCGTAGCACAGATACTTGCCGACTAGCGAAACGATGAAATCGGCGATATGCGCCGCGCTCGCGCCCGGCGTCAGCAGGTTGAGCGCGGCGAGCAGCAGCGCGCCGCCGAGAATGCAGCTGAGCGTGACGATCGTGAGCTTGTCGCGCAGCATCACGCTTCCGCCACCCGGCCCTTGAGCGGAAAGAGCCCGCGCGGCCGGCGCTGGATGAACAGGATGAGGAACACCAGCACCAGGATCTTGGCGAGCACTGCGCCGGCGAAGGGCTCGACGAACTTGTCGACGACGCCAAGGATCATCGCGCCGAGCAACGTGCCCCAGAGATTGCCGACACCGCCCACCACCACCACGATAAAGCTGTCGATGATGTAATTCTGGCCGAGATTGGGGCTGACGTTGTCGATCTGGCTCAAGGCAACCCCGGCCATGCCGGCGATCCCCGAGCCGAGGCCGAAGGTAAGTGCGTCAATAAGCGGCGTGCGAATGCCCATCGCCGCCGCCATGCGACGATTCTGCGTCACCGCGCGGATGCTGCGGCCGAGCCCGCCCCAACGCAGCGTCGCCATCAGCGCGCCGAGCACCAAGAGCGCGAAGAAGATGATCCACAGCCGGTTGATCGTCAGCGTCAAACCGCCCAGCTGCAGCGCGCCGCTCATCCAGTCGGGCGACGACACATCCTGGTTGGTCGGACCGAAAATGCTGCGCACCGCCTGCTGCAGGATGAGGCTCAGCCCCCAGGTGGCGAGCAACGTCTCGAGCGGCCGGCCATAGAGGAAGCGGATCAAGGTGCGCTCGATGAGTACCCCCAAAAGCGCCGCGACCAGAAACGCCGCCGGCACCGCGATCAGGAGCCCGAACTGCTCGAGCGCTGGCGCGAAGGCCAAGATCAGCCGTTGCACGACAAAGGTCGTGTAGGCGCCGACCATGACGATCTCGCCATGCGCCATGTTGATGACGCCCATCACCCCGAAGGTGATCGCGAGACCCGTCGCCGCGAGCAGCAGCACGGCTCCGAGACTGATCCCGTAATAGACATTTTCAGCAAGCCCCCAGAGCTGCAGCGTGTGGTCGATATCGGTGATTGCCGACGCCACCGCCGCAGCGACCGTCGGTGGCTGGCCCTGGAGCGAGGCCAAGAGATTGCGCGTCTGCAAATCGGCGCGCGCCGCCAGATCATGCACCGCGGCGATGCGGTCGGCGTCCGACCCGGACCCGGATTTGAGCAGCGAGGCCGCCTTCGCCTCGCGCAGCACGCGCAGGATGCCGGGGTCCTGCTCCTGGGCGAGCGCCTTGTCGAGCAGCGTCAGCGCGCCGGGATCGGCCGATTGGTAGAGCGCTTCCGCCGCCTTGCGGCGCGATGCCGGTTGGGGCGAGAAGAGGTCGAGCGCACCCTCCGCAGTCTCGATCGCGCCGCGCACCGTATCGCTGGAGATCACCTTGCGCAGATTGACCGGGGCCGGCGTATCGACCGGATCGCCGGTGCGGGCGTCGACAAACCCGCTGTCGGTCTTGATAAAGAGCGGCGTGTCGGGCCGCGGCCACTTCCATGCGTAGAGCTTGCCGTCGCGTAGCGCCGCGATGACCGGTGCGGCGCGCGGGCTGCCCGATACCGCGAGCGCCAGGACGCCGCGCGCCTCGACATCCGCGGTTGTCGCGGAAATGTCGGCGAACGGGTCGGGCTTGTCGCCTTCGTCGGCGCGCGCAGCGACGCACAGCGCCAGCAGAAACAGCAGCGCCGCAGCCACAAAAGAACCGCGCGGGAGGGCGTAACGACCCTCCCGGGGCACCAGGCTCATGCTGATTAGGCCTTTTTCGGGCCGCCACCGACGCACTTGCCGGCGACGACGTCGTAGCTGCCGCACGACATCGGCGGCAGCCAGTCGCCGATCAGGTTCTTGCTTTCCTCAAGATAGGGCGACCACGGCTGGGCGACGACGAGACCGCCGGTCTGCCACACGACGTTGAACATGCCGTCGGCCTGCACCTCACCGATCAGCACAGGCTTCGTCAGGTGGTGGTTGGGCATCATCGTCGCGTAATCACCCGAGAGGTTCGGGTAGGACACGCCGACCATCGCGTCGATCACCGCGTCGTGGTCGATGGTGCCGGCCTTCTCAACCGCCTTCACCCACATGTTGAAGCCGATGTAGTGGGCTTCCATCGGGTCGTTGAAGACACGCTTGTCGTCGCCCGCCGCTTTCTTGAAGTCGGCGACGACCTGCTTGTTGAGCGGGGTGTCGACGCTCTGGAAGTAGTTCCAGGCCGCAAGGTGGCCGACGAGTGGCTTTGTGTCGATTCCCGCCAGCTCCTGCTCGCCGACGCTGAACGCCACAACCGGAATGTCGGTCGCCTTGATGCCCTGGTTGCCGAGCTCCTTGTAGAACGGCACGTTGGCGTCGCCGTTGATCGTCGAAACCACCGCGGTTTTTTTGCCGGCCGAGCCAAAAGCCTTAATCTTCGCGACCTCGGCTTGCCAGTCGGAATAGGCGAACGGAGTATAGTTGATCATGATGTCGGCCGCCGCGACGCCCTTCGACTTCAGATAGGCCTCGAGGATCTTGTTGGTCGTGCGCGGGTACACGTAATCGGTGCCTTCGAGCACCCAGCGCTTCACGCTCGCCTGATCCATCAGATAGTCGACCGCGGGCACCGCCTGTTGGTTGACCGCGGCGCCCGTGTAAAAGACGTTGCGGCTGCATTCCTGGCCTTCGTACTGGACGGGGTAGAGAAGGATACCGTTCAGCTGCTCGAAGACCGGCAGCACCGACTTGCGCGACACCGAGGTCCAGCAGCCGAACACCGCCGCCACCTTGTCGACCGACAGCAACTCCTTGGCCTTTTCGGTAAACGTTGGCCAATCCGAGCGCGGGTCGACGACGACGGCTTCGAGCTTGCGGCCCAGCACGCCCCCCTTGGCGTTCTGCTGGGCGATCAGCATCAGCATGACATCTTTCAGCGGCGACTCGCTGATCGCCATCGTGCCCGAGAGCGAATGCAGGATGCCGACCTTGATCGGCTCGCCCGCGGCCGGAGCATCCGCGGCCCTCGCCTCCGAGATGATGTTGGGCAAGGCGGCAGCAACGGCGGCGCCAGCGCCAAGCTGGGCGAGCTTGCGGCGGTCAATGACAAATCCCTCGGATGACATGGAGCCCTCCCCTTTTTCGCGGATTGACACGGCGGGGGCCGCGTCGAAAGGGACAGGAGCAAAATCGAGGCCAATGAAGCTGAGGTCAGCGACATCCAGAATTTCTTTGCATATTTCTTATGCATGCCTATTTGCCTAATCTAATATGATGAATTCTTAGGCAAAAAAGCTCGAGTCGCTATGACCGTTGCGTCAGATAAGGCTTAACAAGCTCTAGCCGCTATGCGACGGTGCCGCCCCTGTTCCATAGCGGAGACGACAATGGACGACGGCGACGCCGTGCTCGCCGCGAATCTTCAGTTTTACCAGGCCTTCGCCACACGCGATGTCGCGGCGATGGACGCGCTTTGGGCGCGGCGCGCGCCGGTAGCGTGCGTGCATCCCGGTTGGCCGCCGCTCGCCAACCGCGAAGCGGTGATGGAAAGCTGGCGCGGTATTTTATCCAACCCGGAGTCGCCGCGTATCGCCTGCTATGACGAGCGGGTATTCCTCTACGGCGAAACGGCGCTGGTGGTATGCGAAGAGGAGCTCGACGGCGGTACCCTAATCGCCAGCAATTGGTTCGTCCGCGAGGACGGCGTGTGGCGCATGGCGCACCACCAGGCCGGACAGCTGGTCGCCCGCCGCCCGGCTGGGCCGCGGCGGACCTCGGCGCGATTGAACTAGCACCCCTCGGCCCTCAATTCACTCGCCGGTGGTAACCCCGAAACCGGTCGCGTCGCGCCGCTTCCTCGGTGGCTTGCACCACCTCGACCGCCTGGCGCACCTCGCTGAGCCGGCCGGCGGTTTCGCCGTCGAGCCTGCCGTCCCAGCGCTCCGGCCGGAAGCGGCGCTGGAACGCCGTGACCGCGGGTGTCAAATTGCTGGGTTCGACCTGGTAGCCGATCCGTGCGAGATCGCTGAGCGCGGCAGCGCGCTCGACAATGCCGACGCCGCGGCCGCGGCGTTCCCGCAGCTCGGCGGACGGCTCCGGCCACAGTCCGATGCCGGCGCGGGCGAGGCGGCGCCAGTCGAACAGCTCGCCGGGATCGGACTTGCGTGTCGGCGCGATGTCGGAATGGCCGACGACGCGGTGCGCTGGGATGCGCCGGCGCTCCATGATGTCGCGGCACAGCGCCTCGACCACCTCCATTTGTACCTCGGGGAACGGGCGGTAGCCCCATTCGTGACCGGGATTGACGATCTCGATGCCGATCGAGACGGTGTTGAGCGTGGTCTCGCCGAGCCAGGACGAGACGCCGGCATGCCAGGCGCGGCGCTCCTCGGGCACCAGCCGCCAGATCGCGCCGTCTTCCTCGATCACGTAATGCGCGCTGACCCGCGCCGTGGGGTCGCACAGCCGGTCGAGCGCCGCGTCGGCGCTCTGCATGCCGGTATAGTGTAGCACCAGCATGTCAATACGCGGCGTTCCCGCCCCAAGGGATTCGGCCACGTCGTCGCGGCTATCGTGGTTCGGCGACGGGCGCTCGCTGATGTCCAGCCCGCTCATGCCCGCGATTGGGTTCCCTTGATGAGGCGATCGTGCGCTGCGTTGATTCGCGCGATCCGCGCCGTGGCGATCGCGAGATTTTCAGGCGGCAAACCCTGGGCGATCAACGTGTCGGGATGAGTCTCGCGCACCAGGCGGTGATAGGCGACACGGATTTCCTCAGCTGAGGCGTCGGTCGCGACACCGAGCACGGCGTGCGGGTCTTCCGGCTCTTCGTGCGGCGGCCCACCATGCGTCGCGCGGATGCGGGCATAATCGGCGTCGCTGAACCCGAACAACCGCGCTACCTCGCGCAGATAGGCGTCTTCTGCAACGCATAGCGCACCATCGGCGAGGGCGATGTAAAACAACCCGCCGAGCAAATCCTCGAGCACCGCTTTATCCCCGGCAAAGAGCTTGCCGACCTGCCGCGCATAGCTCTCGAAACCGTGCGCGCTGCGCCGCGCGAGATCGAAGATCGTGCGCATATGCGCTTCCTCGCCGGGTGGCACGCTGAACACTTCGTTGAACGCGGCAACTTCGTCGCGTGTGACCTCGCCGTCGGCCTTCGCCATCTTGGCGCCGAGTGCGATCACCGCGATCGTAAAGGTGATGCGCTGGCGCGGATCGCCGTGTCCATTGTCGGCCGGCCGACCATCGCCGTCAGTCGTCGCATGGTGCCAATGCGGCAGGCGCTCGCCGATCCGCGAGAGCAGATGACCCATGGGTCCGCCAAACGATAGGTGGCGGGCTCCGACGAGAATGCGGCCGACGACGCTCATCCTATTTATATACGACCCTTTGCCGTGCCGGTCGATTGCACCCCCAACATGGGAGCGTTCCGTCCAACCGTCGGTTCTCGACCGCTGGAGCTGGCTTCACCAAGGGTTTAAATGCCGGCGCGGTTTGCCCGGTGTGGCTGCGCAGGTCATTGCAATACCCGGCACGTCGGGTAGTGTGCGGCGGTTTTTCGTGGAGATAAGATGTCAATGCGCAAACCGGTGCTGATGCCGCGGCTTGTGTTGCTTGGACTGCTGGCACTGCTCGCGCCGGCTCCCGCCTGGTCGCAGGCAACGCCGGCCGCGACACCGGCCGCGCAACCGCCGGCGCCCACGGCGCCGGCCGCTGGTAAGAGCAGCGTCTACGAGCAGCTTAACCTGTTCGGCGAGGCTTTCGAGCGGATCCGGCAGGACTCGGTCGAGCCAGTCAGCGACCAGAAGCTGATCGAAACGGCGATCGCTGGGATGCTGGCGAGCCTCGACCCGAATTGCGTCTACCTCACTGAAGACGAGTACAAGGCGAAGCAGGCGCCGCCCGACCCGACGATGGGGTCGACCGGACTTGTCGTGACCATCGACGCCGGGCAGCTCAAGGTCGTATCGCCGCGCGACGGTTCGCCGGCGGCCGACGCCGGAATAAAGCCGGGCGAGACGGTCCTTGCCATCGACAAGGAGCCGGTCTTCGATCTGACCCTGCCGCAAATCGAGGCGCAGCTGCGCGGGCCGGTCGACAGCGAGGTGACGCTCACCTTTCGCGGCGACGACAGCAAACCGCACGACATGAAGCTGAAACGGGTCGCCGCGATATGGTCGACCGTCAGCTCACACCTCGAGGACGACGACATCGGCTATATACGCATCGCCGGGTTCGACGACGAAACGCAGACAGCGGTGATCGCCGCTGTTCAGGAGCTGTCGCAGCAAGCCGGGAACAAGCTGATCGGCTATGTCGTCGATCTGCGCAACAACGCCGGCGGCAATTTTGATGTGGCGGTTCAGGCCGCCGACGATTTCATCGACAAGGGCGACATCGCGGTTATCAAGGGCCGCAAGGGCGAAATCACCAAGCGCATCGCCGCGACACCAGGAGACCTGACCAATGGCTTGCCGCTGGTCGCGCTGGTCAACGGTGGCACGGCGAGCGAAGCGGAACTCGTCGCCGGCGCGCTGCAGGACGCTCACCGAGCCGTCCTGGTCGGCACCAAGACCTTTGGCGAAAGCGCGATCGAAACGCTGATCCCATTAAATGGCAACGGCGCTATCGAGTTGACCACGGCGCGCTTCGAGACGCCCGGCGGGCACGCAATCCAAGGCAAGGGGCTCGACCCCGATGTCGTCGTCGCGCCGGTCAAGCTCGAACGGATCGCTCAAGGGTTCGGCCGGCGCGAGGCGGATCTGCCCGGCGCGCTCAAAAACACCGACCCGGTGGCCGCAAACCCAGCGCCCGCGCCCCCACCCGGAACCAACCCGGCGAACCCGACCGCCAAACCCGGCGCGCCCGGCGCCAACCCAGCGCCCGAGGCGACCGCGCCACCGACCGAGAAGCACGATACCCGCTCCTCGGTCGCGACCGGCGAGCTCGGCGGCTCGCAAGACGAACAGCTGACCCAGGCGCTCGACATGCTGCGCGGCCTTAAGATGGTCAGCGCCCGCAGCGGCCAGTAAGCCGCCGATGCGCATTCTGGTGCTCGGCGCCGGGGCGGTCGGCGGGTATTTCGGCGGGCGGTTGGCCGAGGCGGGGCGCGACGTCACTTTTCTCGTCCGCCCGGCGCGCAAGGCTCTGCTCGACGAGCACGGCCTTCGGATCACGAGCCCGCTCGGCGATCTCACGGTGAAACCGCAGCTGGCAACTGCCGAGACGCTCAGCGGCCCCTATAACCTGATACTGCTGACCGCGAAGCACTACGACCTCGATCAGGCGATCGACGCGATCCGTCCGGCGGTCGGGCCCGGCACCGCGATCCTGCCGCTGCTCAATGGCCTCATTCATCTCGACCGCCTGGGAGAAGCGTTCGACCACAAGGCGATCCTCGGCGGTGTGGCCTATGTCGGCGCCAGCCTCCAGCCCGACGGCGGCATCCGCCACCACAACCGGCTTTCGGGCATCGCCTTTGGCGAGCTTGCCGGTGGCGTCAGCAGCCGCACCAAATCGATCAGCGCCGAATTTGAGGGCAGCAAGGTCTCCGCTCCGCCGAGCGACAATGTCTTGCTCGACATGTGGGAAAAGTTTGTGATGATTACGACGATGGCCGGAATGAACTGCCTGATGCGCGGCACCATCGGCGAAATCGCCGCAAGCGATGATGGCGCGGCGCTGATGCTCGAGCTGTTCGCGGAGAACCAGGCTGTCGCCGCGGCCGCCGGCCATAAGCTGCGCCAGAACTATATCGACCAGATCGCGGCGATGCTGACCGAGAAGGGCAGCGTCAACAATGCCTCGATGCATCATGATTTGGCGCATGGCTCGCGCACCGAGGGCGCGTACATCATCGGCGACATGCGCCGCCGCGCCGCCGCGCTCGGGGTCGCGACACCGCTGCTGCGCGCCGCGTGGGCGCATCTCCAGGTCTACGAGAACCGCCGCGTCGCGCAGGCCTGATTTATTGATCGCGACGGTGTCGCCGAAGGACGGCGACCCCATCTAACGGGGAAATTCTCCTCGCACGGAGCATCCCCATGATCGAGCTGCGACCCTTTGCCGGCCTTGGCGGTGCCAATCACGGCTGGCTCGACACCCGTCATCACTTCTCGTTCGCCGATTACCGCGACCCCGAGCGCGTGCATTGGGGCAAGCTCCGGGTGTGGAACGACGACCTGATCGCCCCCGGCACCGGGTTCGATCCGCACCCGCACCAGGACATGGAGATCATCACTTATGTCCGCGACGGCGCGATCACACACCAGGACAGTCTCGGCAATACCGGCCGCACCGCAGCGGGCGACGTCCAGGTGATGAGCGCGGGTACCGGCATCCGACACGCCGAATACAATCGTGAAAATGTGCCGACCCGGCTCTTCCAGATCTGGATCTTTCCCGACGCGAAGGGTAGCGCGCCCGCGTGGGACACGCGTCCTTTTCCCAAGGCTGACCGCGCGGGCGCCTTCGTGACCTTGGCGAGCGGTCTGCCCGGGGACAAGGAAGCGCTGCCGATCCGCACCTCGGCGCGGGTGCTGGGCGCGACGCTCAAGGTGGGGCAGCAAGCCGAATACCGCCTTGCCGGCAGCCACGCCTACCTCGTGCCGGCGGCCGGCAAGGTCACGATCAACGGCGTCGAGGCGGCGACCGGCGACGGCGTGGCCATCGAGGATGAACGCGTGCTCCACCTCACCGCCAGCGAGGACGCCGAGTTGGTATTGGTCGACACGATCTAATGGCGCGCTCCCCGGCGTATGCTGGGGTGGCGCCGTAGCGGCGCCACTTGCGCCACCGCGCATTAACACAGAACAATAAACAAAACTCAGGGGAGAGACGCCGTGGCCGAAGCCGTTCTCGATGCCGCCGAGCCTGTCGCCACCATCGCCGCGCGGATGGACCGGCTGCCGCCGTCGCCCTATCTGCGTAGGTTTATCGTGCTGCTGGCGCTTGGCGCATTCTTCGACGTGTTCGACAACGGTCTGATCTCGTTTATCGCGCCCGGCCTTTACGAGGCCGGGATCATGGTGAAGACGACACAGGCATTTTTCGACGTTCACGGCTACGCCAGCCTGATCGCCGCGACCTTCGCCGGCATGTTCATTGGCACGCAATTCCTGGCGCCGCTTTGCGACCATTTCGGCCGGCGCACGGTGTTTACCTTCGCGCTCTGCTGGTACTCGATCTGCACCTTCATCATGGCGCTGCAAACGACCGATGTCGGCCTCGTGGTCTGGCGCTTCCTCTGCGGCGTCGGCATCGGCGTCGAGTTCGTCACGATCGACACCTATCTGTCGGAGCTCGTGCCGGTCGAGCGGCGCGGCAAGGCCTTTGCCTTCACCTCGCTGATCGGCACCACCGCATATCCGATCACGGCCTTTCTCGCCTGGGCATTTGTGCCGTACGCCCCACTTGGCATCAATGGCTGGCGCTGGGTTCCGCTCATCGCCTCGATCGGCGCGATCATCGCCTGGTTCCTGCGCCTGGGACTGCCCGAGTCGCCACGCTGGCTCGCCCAGCACGGCCGCCGCGAGGAGGCCGAGCGCATCACCGCGATGATCGAGGCCCGCGTCCAGGACAGTAATGGCGGACACCCGCTGCCGCCGCCGCACATCATCGACGGCGAGGTAGAGGTCGGCAGGGGAGCCTTCCACGAGATGTTCAACTCCACCTATCGCAAACGGACGATCATGCTGATCATCTTTCAGCTGTTGCAGACGGTTGGCTATTACGGCTTTACCAGCTGGGTCCCCACGCTGCTGTTGGAGCAGGGCATCAACGTCACCAGGTCGCTCGCTTATACGATCATCATCGCCGCCGCGAACCCCTTGGGCGCCCTCGCCGCGACGCGCTTCGCCGACAAATGCGAGCGCAAATGGCAGCTCGCCGTCGCGGCGCTGGGGATCGCGGGGTTTGGTCTCATCTTCGCGCAGATGACCGAGGCACCTTGGATCATGACATTCGGCGTCTGCATCGCCTTCTGCAACACCGTGCTGGCCTATTCGCTGCACGCCTATCAGTCGGAACTCTACCCGACGCGGATCCGCGCCCGCGCGGTCGGCTTCACCTATGGCTGGAGCCGGTTCAGCACGATCTTCATTGGCTTCATCATCGCATTCTGCCTGCGCAATTACGGCACGAACGGCGTCTTCATCTTCATCGCCGGGTCGATGATCATCGTGTTCTTCATCATCGCGATCATGGGCCCGCGCACCACCGGACTCAGGCTCGAGGCCATATCGCGTTAATCAAGTACGCGGCTCCGGCGAAGGCGGGGCGGATGCCACGTCGCACTTGATTACTGCGCCACCCAGCCGCCGTCGATCGACAGCGCCCCGCCGGTCATCGTCGAGGCCGCTTCGCTGCACAGGAAGACCGCGAGCCCGCCGATCTTTTCCGGCGTCGTGTATTGCAGCATCGGCTGCTTCTCGCGCAACAGATCGTCATGCGCCTGCTGGTAGGGGATGCCCTGCGCCGCGGCGCGCGCCTCGATCTGCTTCTTGACCAGCGTGGTCAGCACCCAACCAGGGCAGATCGCGTTGCAGGTAACGCCGGAATTGGCCGCCTCAATCGCGATGACCTTGGTCATGCCGACGAGACCGTGTTTGGCGGTGACATAGGCTACCTTCTCGCCACTCGCGACGAGGCCATGCGCCGAAGCGATGTTGATGATGCGCCCCCAGCCTTTTGCAGTCATGTGCGGCAACGCAGCCTTCGCCGCGTGGAACGCCGCCGAGAGGTTGATCGCGATCACCGCGTCCCAGCGGTCTTCCGGAAACTCGACGACCGGCGCGACATGCTGGATGCCGGCATTGTTGACCAGAATATCGACCCCGCCGAGCTCGTCGGCCGCCAGCTTGACCATGCCGCGGATGTCGGGCGGCTTTGACATATCGGCCGGCGAATAGGCGACGCGCACC
>Ga0187784_10001329_pt1 | contig 19475 bp, 10 predicted proteins | sample 1015_SJ02_MP15_2_FD_132964 | JGI IMG/M metagenome (GOLD analysis project Ga0187784, IMG submission 132964) | Tropical peat soil microbial communities from peatlands in Department of Meta, Colombia - 1015_SJ02_MP15_20_MG | ecosystem: Environmental > Terrestrial > Soil > Wetlands > Peat | place...
GCTGATCGGCCCAGGCCCCCCCACGGTTGTCGGTCAGTACGCACCGGGGGAAGGTCTGACGCCCGGCCCGCAGGGACTGGAGATGAACAACTCCATCTCGCCCTCGGGAAAGGTGATCCAAAGCGGGCCCGGTGGGAATCGGACCGGGGAGATCTGGGCCGGTCCCGACTGGGAAATCTTTCCGCCGGGGAATTACACTCTCGTCTTCCGGGTATCCGTGACCGGCACCAACCTCTCCTTGGACCCGCGCGCGACCGTCCTCCGGATCGAGGTGGGAGGCTTAGGAGCACCACCAGTTAACGAGACCTGGCGTGCAGCCTCCTTCACCTCGGGACAGTGGACGAACTTGTCATTCAATCTGTCCCTTCTCGACCCGCTTCTCCAGGAGTACTCGCACGGAATCCTCGTCGACGGTGAGTTTTCGGTCGCCGTCGCGGCGATGTCCATCGATCTGGACGAACAGTAGACGCCGATACCAGATTGGTACGGTGGGTTAGCGCTTGGGTTCACTCTCGAGGGCGGGAGGCTACGAAGCGATCTCCTTTGGCCCAGCCAAGCCCGACATGAGGACCCGCCGAAACGGGGGCTCCATCTGTGAATGGAGCCCGCCGCGAGGCCGAAGCGCCCGGTCCCCATTCCGCGGGGGATGCCCCAGACCCCGAACGGGCGTTCCCTACCATTTGCTGACCGGAAGTGCGACAAGGCCATGGTATCCCACGAAATACACACGCTGTAGCGCTCCCCGCCACGCCCGGCCCGGTAGGCACGTTCATAAGTCGGACGGGTGGTCCATCCCCGAGGTTCTTGCTTCAAATGACCCGGTGGACCCAGCTTCTCACCCCCACCTTCGTTGGTACCCTGATCGTATGGGTCGGTAGCTTGGCGGGTGTCCTCCTGCTTCGCGCCACTGTATTGGCGTGCACGGTCGGGTTCAACACTTCGGGCGGGCCTCTCGGTACCAGTCAGGCCGCGCGCTGCCCGGGCGACGAGATTGCTTCGGCCCTTCTCCTCTCCCTCGTGCTGGTGACGAGTTTTGCGCTGCTCTGGCTCGCTGTCCGATTCTTCCGAACTCCGGGTCCGCGCCGCGCCCGCGGAGAGGGGGGCGATGTTCAGCGGAGAATCGATGGCCCGGCAGCGTCAGACCGACCGACCGACCGATCGCGCCGTAGTTTGTCCTATACATGGATCTTCCTTCTGGTCGCGCTGTTCTTCCTCGCCACCTTCTCCTCCGCGAGCTGGCAGTACCTGCATCTGCCCGCGATCAGCACCGATCTCACCGTCAACCAACAGGCCCTTTCGTCAACGCTCCAGGGAGGGAAGCCGTTCCCGTTCTACGAAGCCGTCAATTGCATGCGACATGGCCAATGCTCGTACCTCCAGGTCCACCAAACGTTCATCGCCTACGGGGCAGCCGTGGCGTACGCTCTCGACCCGACCCCGTTTGGCCTCTTCGCCCTCCAATCGCTCGCCCTGGGACTCGCGGCTCTCCCCCTGTACGCTCTCGCGGTCGACGTCATCGGCTCCCGCCGCTTGTCCCTCCTAGTCGCCGGCGCTTACTTGGCCTGGTTCCCGATTTCCGTGGGCGCGAACTTCGCGTTCCATTGGGAATCGTTCCTTCCGGTCGAGCTACTGACGGTATTCTGGCTGTGGTACCGGCATCGGTACCTCCTCGCTGTTCCTGTGATCGTGTTGGCCTTCCTCACGATCGAGGTAACGACGGTAATGGTGTTCTTCATCGGCCTGTACTTCGCCTCGATCTGGTTCTACCGAGCCCTCCGACTGTTCGTGCACTCGATCATCGGGGAATCGGGCGTATCGAAGAGCCTCGGTCAGAGTCTCCGTCTGTGGGGTCGATGGGTTGGAAAGGCCGTGAAGGTGCCCGAAGTGTACGCCTCGCTCGCACTGATGGTAGGGTCCTTTGTCGCGTACGTCCTTCTCCGGCTGTTTGTTCTCGATGGGAGCGCGTTGTTCGGGCTTCCGCCGGTGCCCGCTGCGTACGCGCTCCCACTGAACTCCCCGAACCGGGCCTTTGACTTCAGCGTGAAGGCGCTAATGTTTGCCTGGACGTCCAAGCTCTGGTTCTGGGTCGTGGTTTTCTTCACGGTGGGCTTCATCCCGCTATTCGCCCCGCGGGCCCTCATTCTCATCGCCCCCTGGGTTGCGTTCACGTGGCTCAATGTCACGGTGTCTTTTTGGAGGTTCGGAAGCCAGTACCCATTCGTTCCGGCCGCGGCACTGTTCATCGCATTCGCTTTCGGCTTCAACCAGCTCTACTCTTGGCTATCGAGGTTCTTCCCACAGTCGACGCGACATCGCTCGCATACTGCGAAAACAGCGCCCAGGGTCTCCGAGCGAGAAGGGCTATTCTATCCCTTGGAGCCCGTCCATCTCAAGCAATCGACTCTGAACGGCTCGACCACGTCGCCTACGGCCGTACCGCAGCCCTCGTCTCGACGGTCGCGGGCGTCCCGATCCGTCCGGGCCGCTGGGATCCTTTCCGTCGCCGTCGTGATCATCATCGGGGGGAATCTCTGCCTCAACCCCTTGAGCCCTGTGGCGAACTCCGTTACGACCTCGCTGGGCCCGCCGTTTCCGTACGACCCCGGGATCAACTCCTCGTCTCCCACGAGCAGTCAATACTTGCAGCAGTTGATCTCGTTAGTTCCGAGGAATGCCGTCGTTACCGCTCCTCTTCCGGTCTACGTGTGGCTCGCCGATGACCCGTATTCGTACCCGATGACGAGCTCCCTGAACAATCCCTACAACCTGTCCCTCCTGCCGGCGAACATCGCCAATCGGCTCGCGTACGTAGTCCTGCCCTACAACACCCCGGCAGCCGACTTTTCCCCCGCCCTGCTGCAGACACTCTACGATCGGTCGAATTGGGGGGTGCGAGGATGCGTTTCCGATTCTGCGACCGGTGGAGTGGAACTTTTCGAACGCGGCTACGCTGCGACCCCGGAAGTCTTCGGACCCGGCAACTCGCTCTGCCCGAACTACTTCTCGGCAGGAGCCGGATTGACGGCCGGTCCGAACGCGAAAATTTACGACAACGCCTCGTCCCCTTCCGGCGTGGTCGTGCGGTCGACCCCGTGCTCCGCCAACAACAGCTCCCTCTGGGCCGGACCCGGTATTCAGTTGGCCCCGGGTCGCTACAGCCTGAGCGTCGTTCTCAATGCATACAGCGCTCCGGACTCATCGTGCGCGGGATTGGGTTCTTCTCCTCACCTCGAGCTACTCAAGGTGAACGTGACCGGAGAGAACGTCTCCAGTCGCGCCGCGGTCCGGATCATTTCCCAACAGTTTTCGGTCGGCGAGGTCTGCACCCCCGTGTGCGGCGATTGGTTCTACTGGAACTCGACTTTCAAGCTACCATCTGCGACCAAGGATTTGTCCGTTTCCGGTTGGGCCATTGACGTACCGTTCGTGGTGCAAGCATCTTACGTCCTCATCACCCCGAACCCCGGGTAGATACGACGCGACAACTGGGCCGATTCGTCCTCCGTGAGCCGCAGTCGAGTTCACGGATTGCCCCCTTTCCCTGTCGTCCCATGCCGATGCGATGTTCGATCGCTAGGCCCGCCGTTCCGGGCGGGGAGAAGGTGGCTGCGTCCGCTTCGGTTCCCCGCCGTCAGCCTTTTCGGGCAGTGCGCCGAGGGAGGGGTCGAGCGCGACCAAAGCCTTTTTTTAGTACTGGCCTGCGACTGTTTTCCCACCAAAAAGGATCTCGAATGCCCCGGCCCGACAATCTGTTCCTGAGCTGCGGTCCGGTGAATGCGCTGAGCCGCGTGAACCTGTCCATGACCCGCGCGGGAGAATCGGCCCCATGGTATCTCGTGTTTGGAATCGTATTCATCCTCGCGCTGGGCGTCGTTTTTCCGTTTGGAAACTTGCCCATGAGTCCGCACCACGGCAGCACTGGGGCAACACGATCGTCCACGCCCGAGTTCGGTTTCGATCCGGAGGGAGGAAAGACGGGTTCTGTCCCTCGCTCGCTCCAGTTGTCGTCGACTCAGAGGGAATCGAGTTGGGATGGTGCCTCGGGGCCCCCGACCGCGAGTACTGGGCAGGCCGGAGTGTCTGCGCGGAGCTCGTCGCAATTCCGGGGCGCAAGTGATCCGACGAACTACAGCGTGATTTTCAGTGAATCGGGGTTGCCGACCGGGACCGAGTGGTGGACGAACGTGACGTCGAACGGGACGACGTTCAATTCGACCTCCGATGCCATATCGTTCCTGGAACCGAACGCCACCTATGACTACACCGTGGCGTCGGCAAACAAAATGTTCGCGCCAGCGACGCCCAGTGGGAAGTTCACGGTCGACGGGAATTCGGTGGCGGTCGCCAACACCTTCCGTCTGGTGACCTATCCGGTGAACTTCACAGAGACAGGATTGCCCGCGTCGACCGTATGGTCGATCCACATCAATGGTACCAATTCCAGTTCGGATACCGATCAAATCTTGGTTCTGCTTCCCAACGGAAGTTATCCGTATCACATCAATCAGATTCCGGGCGAACGAGCGTCGGGACCGAATGGCTATGCCAACGTCTCGGGCAGCCCGGTGAACGTCTCGGTCAAGTTCACGGTGGCGAAGTATGCGATCGAGTTCACTGAAACGGGGCTGGCCGCGAATACCACATGGCAACTGATCTTAACGCCAAGTTCGGGCCTTCCGATATCCGCGAACTCGAGTACCACCTTTATCAAGTTCTTCGAACCGAACGGGACCTACCACTATTCGTTCTCTCCGGTTCCGGGCTACCGAATCAAGGGTGGATCCCCCACCGGAACCGTGACGGTGGCCGGATCGATTCCGCCGCCCATCCCCCTTCACTGGACCAATACGGCCCTCCCCACGAAAAAGGGGGCGCCGATTCTGGAGTATCTCATCATCGGATCCGTGGCGGCGGTGGGTGCATTCCTTGTCGTTCTTCTCTTAATCCGCCACCGACGAAAGGCTCGCCGAGTTCCCTCTCCGCCCCCGTCGGCGGCCGAAGAACAGCCCCATGCGCCCGGGCCGGCGTTGTTAGAGAATCGAGCACCTTCCCGGGAGCCCGGTACGACCGAGCCGGCGTTGCTTGACGAGGGTAGACCCCCGCCAAGCGCATAGTGGATTCTGGGGCGAACGGCCCGGCGAGCTCGGGGGCCGGCCGGCCAGCGAGGTTAACCTCGAAGGACCTGCGCCGCTCGAGACTCTTGGCGACCGGGAGAGGCGGAGTCGACGCGTTAGAAAATCTGGGGGGCGATCCGTCTCGGGATTCGCCGAGCCTCGCGTTGGACTTCGGGTGGCCCATCCCTCGCGCCCCGTTCCATAGTGACGAAGAGCGCAGAGCGAACCGACCGACCGGCGAAGCTGCTGTCTGTTCCTCATGGGCCAAACAGCACGCGTCGAAGTTGAAGTCCGCCGAACTCGAGACTTCGGACAGCACGGCCGCCTACCGAGAGTGATGGATCGGACGATTCCCGGTGTTTCGGACCGAGGTCATTTGGGCAGTACTCGGTTCGCCCGCTCCGAGGACTGAACACGGTCAAATCCCGTCCGCCGGAACGATGGCCACGGACGCCACCGCGACCGTGACCTTCCCGTTCAGAGCAAACCCTTCCAGACTGAACATCGGCACCGGGCTCTCCACCGTCACGCTCGCCGTCACGATGGTCCATCCACCGGGTTCGAACTCCGACGCCGTGACCGTCTTGAGTGGCACCGTCCACCCGAACCCCGACCCTACGAGCCCCAGCACTGGGGCGTTGGGATTGGAGGTCAGTCCGGGGCCGGAGGCCGAAACCTCGAATCGGATCGCATAGCTCCCGGGCGGAAGGAACACGTCAGGACCGGTCCATACATCCTGTGTGCTGTTTGCCTTCGAGGCGCTTCGAATCTCGTAGCCGGTCGGGGCAGTCGAGTTGCTGAAGAGACGTCCTTGAGGGCCTGTCATAAGGCCCGCCCTGGGGGCGAAGGTCCCGTTGAGCTCGGCGATGGCCGGTCCGTATCGCTGCGCGGGGGATGCGGTCCCCTGCTCGTACAGCAATAGGGGCCCGATCGCGGTCGACGAAACATATCCCCGAAGGCCGTACTCGCTCGGGTTCGAAAGAACGACCGAGAACTTGGGTTGCAGGCTCGTGAGGAACGTCTCTTCCATGAGGACAAACTGTGGACCTCCCGTGAGGTTGAACGGCAACCGGCTTAACGCGGCCGTGTCGGAGTACGGCTGGAGCCCCGGTGTCATGACGAAGGCGTAGGGAAACCGTCCGACCAGTGGATACAGTGTCCCCGAGACCGCGACCGTGGCGTGGAGCGGGATTGAGGAGACCATGTTATCGGCCCACTCCATCCCCGGGGTGACCTCCAGGGAGTGGTTGAAGTAGTCGGAGATGAACGGCGCTCCGGGCTGGTACCCCAGTCCGGGCAACACCGGATTGATAGGACTTAACAGAAGGTTGGCCCCGACCACGCCGGCTAGAATCACTAGGACTCCCGCCCGGATTGCTCGCGAACGCCCTCTCGCGCCGAACCGTCCCGTCAGACGATCGCGCGGCTGCGCGTCGTGGAAGCTCGTTTCGCTCGTCGTGCTGCCCCGGGCGAACCCCCAGGGAAGTCGGGCGAGACCGTACGCGACGCCGATGAAGATCGGACCCGCGTCGACGACCGTGTACGGATCGCCGATCGTTGTGAAGTGGGCGCTGCTCGTAAGGAACGTGAAGAAGATCCACGGACCGAAGATCACGAGCGACCTGGGCGATAGGAACGGCAGGAAGCCGACAAGTCCGAGAGCGATCAGCCAGTACTGGGCGGTCCACGCAGTCCCGGACGAACTCAGGATCGTTCCCGCCGGCGCAGATGAGATCGATGTCCCTCCATAGAACAGACCGGTGATTCCTGAGGAGACGGGCGGTTGAACAATGCCCAAGACAGAACCACCCCAGAAATTTCGGAACGTGACGACCGCCGCAAGCGCCACGACGGAAGCCACCACCAGCACCAAGGTGTACCGGATCTCCCGATTCGTCGAGATCGACCGGAACCATTCGGTCCAGGCAACCGCGCGCCGCGATTCCCCGGATTCGTTGCTCCGCCAACGCCTCCAGCGACGTCGTGCCCACCGCTCTCCGTAGGGGACGAGGAAGAACAGACCGACGAGGAACACAAAGATCGGGGCTACCTCGAACGTAAGGAATGCGATGAGCGCGGCGAACAATCCCCAACGATATCGACCGGATTGCCAGAGGGCCGCCAATCCGATGATCTCGACCGGAAGCAGGGTTTCCACGTGCAGCGTGAACGTCGAGAATAGCGGAGCCCACACGAGATACAGGCCGGCGGCGAACAGCGACTTGCCGACCGATTTCGTGACTTGCCGCGTCAACCAATAAAGTGGTACCGCGGCCGCAGCGATGACCAACGACTGCAGAACCAGCAGCGTGACGGTCGATGGATCCCCTGCGTAGAATGGGACTGCCAGGTAGAGGACGAACGCAGTGTGAACTATGAGAAACGAGCATCGATCCCTTGAGGCGCAATCGGCCGACTCGTAGAAGGGGACCTGATGTCCGAACGTCGCGGAGGATACGGCCTGAGCAATCGTTCCCTCGTTCGTCGCACTCGTGGAACGGAAGTTGTCGTACGCGACGATGCTGGAAAAACAGGAGATCACGATGAAGATCGTGACCATGATCCCGAGCCAGAAGAGCGGGTGTTTCCAGATGAGGCGCCAGCGCATCCTTCGAAATCCTTCAGGGCATCTGCCCAGAGACCGGCCCGGATTGAACACGGACGCGGAGGGGAAAAACGTACCGGGGTTGCGACCAGCCACTCGAGTACCCTATGTCGACCACTCGCTCGCCTCCTCTCACGTTCCCGTGGCCCCCATCTTCCCTCCAATCTTGAGAGGAATCTGAGGGGCTCGGGGGTCGGACAATCTGCCGACGAAACTCCTTCTCGGACTGGGGATTGAACATCGACGCCGAGTCCCTGGAGTCTCGCGCATCAAGAAGCCGGGACGATGACGATGTAGGCGACCTGCACGATGTACTGGTTGAGCTTGATCGTGCCGGTCAGAGTTAAGGAGGGCGTCGGGAATTTCGCGTGGAACGTCCCCGTCCAGGTGTACCAAGGCCCGCATGTCGGACACGTGGTACTGTTATAGAGGCTGACTGGAGCCGTGATGATCGAGGACTTCCCGGTTTGCGGGAACGTACCGGCGACATTCACCGGGAGAAGGGTCCCAGTGAGGTTGTACCCGTGATTCCCGCAAACCGACGCGCTGAAGACGATAGCGTAGTCGTAATGTCCGGCGGGCAAAGCGATGCCCGGTCCGGAGAAAACCACCGTGTTGCCGACACATGGCGCTGATTGAACCTCCACCCCGGATGGGGAGGAGGAATTCACTTGAAGGGTCGAGTTTGGGCCCAGCACGAGGCCCGACCCTCCGGCGAAATAGTCCGGACAAAGCGGATCGGCCGGGCCGAAGACCTCGGGTAGGCCGGTGAAATTCCGTTCGAACAGTTGCACAGCACCGGCCGTGGAGTTCGAGACGCATCCTCGGACCCCGAAGTCGGATCGATCGTAGAGCGTGTTCCACAGAGCCGGGTAGACCTCGTCACCGGGCGTATCGTAGGGAAGAAGAACAAACTGCACCCTGTCCGCCTCGTTGCCGGGCAGTAGGGAGAGATTCAAGGGCACGTTCGGATAGAATGTCATCGGATAGGCATGGGGATCGTCCGCAACGAGAGTGTAGACCGCGTGCGGGGCTGCCACAATCGCATCCCTCGGGATCAAGGATACGAGTTGTTGCAACGACTGATCATTGGCCGGAGACGTCGATGCAAATCCATAAACCGGGGGAAACGGCGGTCCGAGATTCGGAACGATCTTCGAAGCTACCGGGTCAAACGGATTCAGGAATAGATTTCCTGCAATGATAGCCGTCACCGCGACGGAAAGGATCACGGTGGTCGGAGACGAACGGTAGCGATGGCGACGATCGAGAGTCCAGGACCGGCGTGCCGAAACCGGAGTCGAAGGAGCGGACTCCGGGTTAACTCGCGGAGGAGGCGCGGGCGTCGAGCGGACCCCGGGCGGGGCCCGAGTTTTCGCGGAAGTCCAGCGAAGAAGTCGATCGAGGCCAAGGGTGAATCCGATCAACAAGGCCCCGGCGGGGATGAACGGGTATTGGTCCCCCAGAATCCAGAAGCCGGTGGTGACGTTGAAGAACGTGAAGACAACCCAAGGTAGGACTAGGATGAGCGAGCGGGGAGCAAAAAAGGGGAGGAAGCCTAGAGTCAGGAAGATGACGAGCCAATACCAAACCTTCGCGGTCCATTGGAACGTTACAGCCGCAGTACTGAACACGAAAACCTTGTTCGGCGAGTTCACCGGGAGTACGTAGTGGGACAGGGCTGGAGGGAGACCCAAGAGCCAGCCCCCGTCTTGCTCGAATAGCCGCAAGAGCACGTAAGCGACGACGGATCCGGCCAGGAGAGCGAGGGAGGCGTAGACCTCCGGCACCCGCAGGGCGGTTCGGATCCACCGGAACCAAAGCCGAATTCTTGACGGGGCACCTGGTGGACCCTCGGAAGGGACGGTGATCGCCTTCCAGAAGATGCGGATCGCCCTTACCAGCCAGGGCCAGAGAAAGTACAGTCCGACGAAAAAGGCTAGGACCGGCGCGACTTCTTCCGTCAAAAACGCGACCAGAACGACCGGGATCGCAAACCGGAATCGCTGGCGGTTCCACAGCCAGAAGATTGTGAGCATCTCGACTGGGAGAAACGCCTCCCAATGGAACGAGTCGATGGAGGCCATCATGAACAGGGGCAGCCAGACAAGGTACGTTCCAGCGACGACCAACGACCACCGGCGAGAACGAAGGACGTCGAGCGCGAGCAGGTAGAGGGGCACGCTCCCGAGGCCCAAGGCCAGTGACTGGAAGGCGAACAGGGTGAACGGAGTCGGAGCTATGCCATACAGGAGGGCCACGCCGAAGGCGACGAATGCCTGGTGAACAAGCAGAAACGAGCATTGGCCATGCCGTCCGCAGTTGATGGACTCATAGAGTGGGTATGGGTGGTTGCCGAGCGCCGCCGAAGACAATGCCTGTTGATTGATGACCAGGTCGGGGTAGCCTCCCGTAAGATGGAGGTACTGCCACGAGGCAGCGGAGAACGTGGCCGCAAAGAAGATTGCCACGAGCATGCAGACCCAGTTGAACGCAGGCCAACCGACCAGCCTCGCCATTCGACCTTGCGGAGAAGGCCGGTCCTCCCCCTCCGACTGCGGCGTGGACGCCCGGTCTTGTAAGGACGCACTATTCCTAGGAAAGAGGGCGCTCGCGCCAAACCATACGACGAGGGCGCCGGACACTAGGGCGACGGTGATCAAGACTGCTGAACCGATCTCGGAAGCGGTGCATTGAGAGGCCAGGCCCGCGCCCAGGGGACCACTGGAATCGTTGAATCCGACGGTGCAGGCGTCCACGATTCCATGGAGGAGCCAGACTCCGCAGGAGCTCGCCACTAGCGTGAGTAGAGTCACTATATGGAAAGGGCGGAATAGCCGTTGCCGAGGAACCATGGTATCCGAGACGGCTCGCGCGTGACGACACCTCCCCCTTATGAATGTGCTGGGTGCCGCGCCTTCGGCAGAGGACCCCGGGCTCCGAACTGGCTATCACGCGGACAATCGCGCGGGTCGAAGTGAGATTCGAAGCGTGACGCGGCACCCTTTTTCTTTCCAACCGTGCCGGTAGTCAGAGGATAGCGGTCGTTCCCCACCGCTCACCGTCGGCCGCCCTCCTCGGGACACGGGCTCGGGAAGGAACTCTGCAGAGTCGTTCGCGATCGGGAGATTCACTTCTGAACGGGGGGTGGGGCCACGACTGCAACGGACCCGGGCGTAGCGGAACCGGAGCTTGAGGGCGCCTCGGGCTCACTCCTCGGAGTCCCGTCTTTTGGACCATCCTTGGTCCCTTCCTTTCCTGAAGGTTGAGGTGTGTCCGGCGGGGTTCGATTCCGGCGGCGTAGGTAGAGAACCAATACGACGAGTGCGGCCGCGACGACCGCCGCCGCTATGACCACATAATCGAGCTGGGACAACCCCGACTTGGAGGCCGGTGTGGCTTCCCATGGAACGCTCGTAGTCGGTGGGGTCGATCCTCCCACCGTCACTGACCCAGTGAGCGACCCCATGCTGAGTTGGTAGCCTGGAATGGGAGTGATCGAGTATGAGTACGTCCCGTTCGGCTCGCTAAAACTGATCGACGAGGACTTGGAACTCTTCTCGATCCCTGGGCCGGAAGTCGGAGTCAGGAGCACACTCCAAGTGGTGCCTTTGGGGAGACCCGTCTCATTGAACGTGATCGTGTACTTGGTCGGTTTTGCGGCAGTACTGGAAGCGCTGAAACCCGGGTGACTCGGGTTCGAACCGCCGGCAAGACGGGAGCCCAGCTCGTTAGAGCTCGGACCAATCTTCTGGCCTCCAATGAAGTTAGGCCATGAGGTGCCGGAGGGCTGAGCTTTGCCCGGGAACGTCGCTAAGTGGTTGACCGACCCGGGAGTAACTGCCCGGCCTACTCCCGGAAAGTTTCCGGCGAGTCCCTGGCCCACGACGATCGAGCAAACCGCTATTGAGATGAGGAGCCAAAGAGCATTCCGCATCAGACGACGGGTCACAGGGCGGGATATCGACAACGTGACCGGGCGATGAGGAGGAGACGCTGGACAGAGTAAAACGGACGTTCTCGGGCCTCCGGAGCGCTGAGCTACTCGCTTGGCACGACTAAATGAGGACTTTGGTCCCCCCACAGGACATCGACGGCGCTCACTACCGATAACCCTTCCTCGGGATCGTCGAATATCGACTTGCTCCCAAGACCACGAAGAACAGTGTCACTGTGGGCTCATCGAGGTCCTCCATTGTCGCCTCCGAAGACGTCCCAACTTCTTGTCCAATCTGAGCGCAGATTCTACTCGAAAACACAAACTAGAATCTCGAATTCACACCCGCGACTCGCGCTAGACACTTCTTTTGTGAATCTGATAATCAGGTGCTTGGACCCGATAAGACAAACCGCCGTAGCGGTGACCCAGCTCACGTCCGGTCCGCATCGCAGTTGATTGTCGGTCGGACCGCTCCTAGCTTGGATTCCTCCACCTCCGAGGATCCACCATGGCGACATCGCATTCGATATGTATAACTCGGTTTCGGCGGTAGCCCTTCGGACCAGAGCGGGGCTGATGAATCGAGGAAGGTGCTTCCGTCGGGGCCCAAGAATCGGCGAGAATCTGCTGCTCGCATCATCCATTGTCCTGATGGTGGCATCCTCGCTCTATTTCGGAGCCATCACGTCCGTCGAGCGCTCTGCGTCAAGCTCGGGAGAGGTCACCCCAACGACTAACAATTCTACTTCGACACGTGGCGCGGACCAACTTGCCAACGCCGAGGAGTCACTCGCAGCAGGAGCCGGTCCCGCCGCCGGTGTCTCTTTACAGTGTACGGCTACCGGTGGCGCTGCGTCCGAGTCTTGTGGACCGTCCAACCACGAGACCCTGAACCCATCGGAGACCGACCAGCTCTGGGTTTCACCGCTGCCGGAGTGGGGCTACTATCTTACCTACGATCAGAAGGACCAGTACGTCCTCCTGTTTGGCAGCAACGCCAAGACTTGGACGTTTTCTCACGGAAGCTGGACCGAACTTCACCCTTCGGCGTCTCCCCCGGCCCGATCGAGGACGAGTATCGCCTACGATCCAGTGGAACAGTACGTCTTGATGTTCGGGGGCCTCGGACTCATTTCATCAACCGATGCGCTCAACGACACTTGGACGTTTTCGGGCGGTGTATGGGCGAACATCAGCTCGACCGTGGGACGTGCTCCCTCGCCGCGCTACCACGCGACGATGGTGTTCGACAATTCGAGCGATGAGCTGGTTCTCTTCGGGGGGACGAACACTACGCTCGCGTACGGCGACACCTGGTTCTTCTCCGACGGCCAGTGGAGCCAGGCGCTCGTCGACGGCGAGCTCTGCGGGGGGCCGGACCAACCGAATTGTCCTGATGGATCTGCGCCCTCAGCGCGTTATGCGGCGTCGATGGTCTTCGACGGAGCCGCGAATTACGTACTCTTGTTCGGCGGGGGCGCGCACAACCGGAGCGCCTCGTCGAACAAGACCTACGCCGACACCTGGCAGTTCGAGGGCGGAGTTTGGACGAACATCACTCCAACGAAATCGTCTCCCGCCCCGCGGATCCTCGCCGCGATGGCCTACGATGCCCGAGATGGGTACGTAGTGCTCTTCGGGGGCCTCGAAAGCGGAAAGATACTGAACACCGCGAACGACACCTGGCGATCCTCGAAAGGAGCTTGGACGATGCTGCACCCTGTCGTCGCCCCGCCTCCCCGAGTTCAAGCCGGTATCGCGTACGACCCCCTGGACGGATATGTGGTCCTCTTTGGCGGGCTGTCCTCCACTGCGTACAACGCCCCGATTCTCGGCGACACCTGGGCGTTCGAAGGTGGGTACTGGATCGAGCTCTCTCCGACGACCGTTCCGGGCCTGCGCTCGGGGGAGGGAATGGTCTATGACGGGACGGACCGTTACTCGCTCCTTTTCGGGGGGGTTTTCGGGCCGTACCTCTATGGCGATTCGTGGCGGTTCGCTAACGGAGTCTGGACCAAGCTTGCGCCGAGCGCTGGGGGACCTTCCCCACGTTACAATTTCAGCATGGCGTTTGACGCCGCGGACGGCTATGTCGTCTTGTTCGGGGGAAACGGAGCGAGCGGAACGCTCGACGATACGTGGACGTTTTCAACGGGTGTCTGGACCGAGATCTTCCCTTCGACGCGTCCCTCCCCGCGGCAGAACGCCGCGATGACGTACGATGCCGCAGATCGGTACCTCGTCCTGTTCGGCGGAGAGAATGGCACAACGGTGCTCAAGGACACCTGGACCTACGCGGCAGGTAAGTGGGCCGAGCTCACACCGTCAAGTCACCCGGGCCCCCGATATTCAGCCAGCCTCTCCTATGACCCGAGCGTCCCCGCAGTTCTCTTGTTCGGAGGAATCGGAAGCAAGGGCGAGGTTCTAGACGATACGTGGAGCTTCCTCGAAGGGGCGTGGACAAATGCGACGAAGGAGGCGGGGACGGGCCCGTCGGCAAGGTATGGTGCGGGCCTAACGTACGACTCCCAGGATCAATACCTGCTTCTGTTCGGGGGCGCCAATCAATCCGACGTCTTCGGAGACACTTGGGAGTTCGACGCGGATCACTGGTCTTCCCTGACCCCACCGCACGCGCCTACCGCTCGGTTCGGTTCGGCATTGACGTTCGACGCGAGCGCGGGACTCGCGCTCCTGTTCGGAGGGAGCGGTGCGGCCGGACCGTACAACGACACCTGGTCGTTTGTTGGAGGGGACTGGACGCAAATCTTCCTCCCGCACTTCCCGGCAGGGCGTTCCTTCGCTTCCATGACCTATGACGACAAGGATCTCTGCGTAGTGCTGTTCGGCGGGATTGCCGGTGGTTCGGCCCTAGGGGACACATGGGAGTTCGTAGACGGATCGTGGGCCCCCGTTACCGCAACCCAACTCTCACCCTCCCCGCGATACGACGCCTCGATGGTTTACGACAATCACGACGGCTACCTGGTCCTGTTTGGGGGCGAGGGACCCGCCGGGCCGTTGGCGGACACATGGACGTTCACGGGAGGACAGTGGTCCAACATCACCCCGATGCATTCGCCGGCCGCTCGCTACGGTGCGTCGATGGTCTTCGACTCCGAGGATTCCTACGTCGTACTGTTCGGCGGCATCGGAGCTTCGGGTGTGCATAACGACACCTGGACCTTCGCGAAAGGGACCTGGACCCAGCTCACGGTTTCCTCGGTGACCCCGCCCGCTCGTTACAATGCGGCGATGACGGACGATCCCGCGGATAAGTACGTCCTCCTCTTCGGGGGATCGACCGCCACCGGCAATCTTTCCGACACGTGGGAGTTTGTCGGAGGCGCCTGGACAGAGCTTTCCCCGTCCGAGGCGCCCTCGCCCCGCGCGGGCGCCGCGATGACCTACGATGCTCTCGACCTATGCGTCGTTCTGTTCGGTGGCAAGGACCTCGGGTCGTACCTGTCGGACACTTGGGTGTATTCGAAGGGGGACTGGAGGGCGCAACCCGAATCGAATGGGCCTTCGCCCCGCTCCGGCGCGATCCTCACATACGACTGGAAGGACTCCTATACGATCCTATTCGGAGGAGAAACTCCTTCCGGCCCGGCTGGAGACAGTTGGACGTTCGCCCAAGAAATCTGGGTGAACATCGATCCGATGGCCGCGGCGACCGCCCGATATGACGCCTCGATGGTCTACTCGGCCAAGTACGAGGCTGTAATCCTGTTCGGGGGCTATAGCGCCTCGGGTCCGCTCAACGACACGTGGGAGTTCAAGAGCGGGGTGTGGATTCAGATCACGATCACGTCCAAGGCGCCTCCCGCGCGCTATGACGCCAGTATGACGTTCGACGAGGGGGACGAGTGCATCCTGTTGTTCGGGGGTCAGAACGGCTCGACCGTCTTCGGCGATACGTGGGAATTCAAGTTGCTCAAGTGGACGAAGGTCAAGCCTTCGCCCGCCCCGTCGCCCCGCTACGGCGCGAGCATCGCATACGATACGATCAACAAGTACGTCGTACTGTTCGGCGGGACGAACGGTCGCGGTGGCGTGTACGACGACTCGTGGAAGTTCTCCAAGGGTAACTGGACCGAGCTGGCTCCGGTTCAATCACCGAAGGTCCGGTTCGATGCGATGCTGGCGTACGACCCCGAGACCCACTTGCTCGTTCTCTTCGGCGGGGTCGGATCGTCGGGTCAGTACCTGAACGACACGTGGACCTTCGTTGGCGGGAGTTGGACGAAGTTCTCAGTAGGCATTTCCCCGTCAGCGCGAGCCGGGGCCACACTGTACTACTTCGCGCACGACCGGGAGTTGATGCTTTTCGGTGGCCGGAATTCGAGTACCGTGTTCGGGGACACTTGGAGTTTCTCGGCCACGGGCTGGGCACTGGTCTCGACAGCCACCTCGCCCCCGGCCCGCTACGGGGCTTCTTCCGCGTACGACCCGGTCTCGGGGGACGGGATCCTATTCGCAGGAAATGGCGGATCCGGACCGCTCAACGACACGTGGACATTTTCGAACGGGAACTGGGCACTCTCCTAGAAGGGAGCGGCTGGACCTCTTCAATGCATGAACGGATTCGGACGCCCTCTGGTCACAGTTCCCACGCGAGACGACCGGTCCGTCCAAGAACCCGCTTGGACGGGCGGGTCGAACGTACCAGAGCGGGACTCAACCTCAACTCGGTCGTCCTCCTACGGTCCGAGACTCCAGAAAACTCCCGACCGCGCCCGAAGCGGTGGGGTTTGCGTTTCTGCCCACGGGTTCACCGCCTCCGCGGAGGATCCCCCGAGGAAGAGACCTCGCGACTCGCGCGGGATTTCAAGAAAGCCTACCGGTAACGAGTGCGGCAGCCCCTACTACGGTCAGCGGGCTATTTGGAGGCGACTTCGCGACGTACACTGACGCCATGACCGCGTAGCCGTCCGTTCCGTTCGCCAGGCCGAAGGAGATCGAACTGGCGTCGCTCGACCTTGGCTGATCAGCGATACCAATCGACCAATTCGTGCCGGACACAAGTCCTGACTCAGTCAAGGCGACAGCGTACGCCGCGGTGTGGTTCGTCCACGCCGGTGGCTTGCCCTTCATCCACCACGTGTCATTCAAGAGCGGCGCGTGCACCATGGTGCCGCTCAATCCGCCGAAGAGCAGCACCACATGGTCTGAAGGGTCGAACGCGATCGCCCCGCCGAATCTCGCCGGCGGTGAGTCGACAAGCTCATCGGTGATGTTCGACCAGCTTCCAGCTTGGAACGTCCATGTGTCGTTAAGTGTTGCATTGGCGCTTTTATCCCCAGAAGTGGGGCTGGCCCAATCATGCTGCCCACCAAAAAGAACGACCGATTTCAACGAAGGGTCGTAGACCAGCTGGCCACCGATCAACGCACGGGACGGCGGTGTGTTGGAGGCTTCAGGAGCGGCTACCGTTCGGTTCAGCCACCCGGTTTTCGCTGTGTAAGTCCACGTCTGATTCTGGTAAATCGGCTGAGCGACCCCGGGACTGCCCCCGCCAAACAGGACCAGATACTTGTCGAACGAGTCGAACGCAAGTCCTTCACCGTACAGATGGGGCGGATGAAATCCGCTCGTTAGATTCACCCAGCGAGCCTGTCCCTGAAGGCTGATACCCTCGAACCCCCAGGTTTGGCACGAAATCGCCGACGGCGTCGGGCTGCTGGTACTGCAGCCGGGGAGAGAGCACCCACCGAAGAGAACCGAGTAGCCGTCCACGGGGTCCCACGCCATCGAAGCATCATTGAGCGAGGGTGGGGAGTTCCGGTACGGAACTAAGGGATTCGGGGTGATGTTGTGCCAGCTCCCGTTGAAGAGCCAGGTGTCGCCCAGGAACGCATGACCCAACCCGCCATATTGGCCCCCAAACAGGACCACGTACTGCTGGTCGGAGTGGTCGTAGTACGACATGGCGAAGTTCGATCGCGATGTCGGACAGGAGACGTTACTGCACTCGGACGGGGAGATGTCGGTCCAGATTCCTGACCGGTATTCCCACGTATCTCCGTAGTTCACGCCGTTCTGGATGATGTGCCCGCTCGACCCGCCGAACAGGAGGGTGTAGCCTTCGGCCGGGTCGCCGGCCAGCTGCGCGCCCCAACGCTTCGAGGGAGCGCCTACGGTAGGCGCAGGCGCGGTTGGCACTGCCGGCGCGTTCTCTCCCTGCTTGATGACCCCGGTGTCCGAGCCGCGGTCCGCCTTCGGTGAAATCGCAATGAAGGCCATCGTGAGGGAGAGCAGGATGAGCACCACCACGAATCGACTCGTGACGCGATGGGCCCGTTGTCGGGACGACATGTAGGCTCGCATGACCACGGTAGGGCTCCCTGAGCCCCACCCTGAAGTATAACTCTTCGTTCCTTCGATTCAAGAACTGCTTTGTAAACCTCTCCCGAAGAGAGACACCACATCCTCCCAACCCGCTCGAATCGGGCCAATCATCGGCCTCTGCCAAACCCGCTGGCCCGCTCTCAACCAGTCGCCAGTCAACCGCCGGGCTCGTTTCCCTCGGTAAACGTTACGGTGACTAGGACCGCTGCCCCCTCTACTGTCAGCGGACTGGGTGGACTCGAGGTTTCCGTGTACCCCAGCGCCACGATTGAGAACGCATACGTGCCGTTCGGAGCACTGAATGAGATCGAGCTCGCAACGCCCGACTTCAATTGACCGCCGATGGTCACGTTCCAATTCGTGTGGGGGGGGAGTCCGTTCTCGCGAAACTTTACCGCGTACCTCACCTCGCTCCAGTGCACCTGGACCCCGGGTGGGTTCGCTCCGTTTACGCTCACCGTGCCCGAAGACGGTCCCCCGGTGATTCTGTACCCGGGGATGTTTCCGACCGTGAACGTGAAAGTCCCGTTGGTTAGCTCGAACTCGATGCTCGTCGTCTTCGAAGCGACGGTCGTGCCGTTCATCGTGACCGACCAAGTCTCCCCCCTAGGCAATCCGGACTCCGAGAACGTTGATGTGAACGTTTGCGGAAGTGCCAGCCGCGTCCAGACTCCCTCTGCGTAGGTCCACGTATCGTCCAAAACCGGCGCCTTCGGCACCGGTTGGCTAATTCCCCCGAACAAGACGAGATAGCCGTCGTTCGCGTCATAAGCCAGACTGGCCCCGAATCGGGCGGGCGGAGATCTCAAGGGAGTGACGTTCGTCCAGTTGTCCTTCGAGAATTCCCAGGTGTAGGGCACCGCGACCGCCATGTCGATCCCCCCGAACAGCACCACGTAGCGATCGGTCGAGCGGTTGTCGAAGGCCATCATTGTGTAGTAGCTCGCCGGGGGGGTGTTCGCCGGGTGCAGTTCGGTCCACACCCCCCCGCGATAGGACCAAGAGTCTCGCAGGGCCTGCTTTGGGGCGCCCCCGCCGTACAGCACCACGTAGCCATCGGTCGCGTCGTACGTCATGCTCGCGAACGCTCGGGGAGACGGTGAGTCGCTAGGAGTCACGGTAGATGGCGTGAGGTTCGTCCAACTTCCATTAAGGAATTTCCAAGTGTCCCCGAAGAACCGTTTTGTGGTGTTTCCTCCGAAGAGTAGGACGTAGCCGTCGACTGCATCGTAGGTCATGGTGACGTACGCTCGGGGGGAGGGCGCATCGGATGTATTCGCCGAGATGTTGGTCCAGACTCCTCCGGCAAACTTCCACGTATCGTTGAGGTAGACCGTACTCTTGTGATGCCCTCCAAAAAGGAGCACGTAGCCGTCCGCTGCGTCGTAGGTCATTCCGGCGTACGTGCGTTGCGATGGCGCCACCGGAGTGACCAGCTTCTTCCAGCTCCCGTTAGAGAAGGTCC
>Ga0187784_10001330_pt1 | contig 19468 bp, 13 predicted proteins | sample 1015_SJ02_MP15_2_FD_132964 | JGI IMG/M metagenome (GOLD analysis project Ga0187784, IMG submission 132964) | Tropical peat soil microbial communities from peatlands in Department of Meta, Colombia - 1015_SJ02_MP15_20_MG | ecosystem: Environmental > Terrestrial > Soil > Wetlands > Peat | place...
CTACACAGGCAGGATTCTTAAAGGAGAGAGTCCTGCCGACTTGCCGGTTGTGCAGCCGACTAAGTTCGAGCTGGTCGTTAACCTCAAGACCGCCCAGACGCTTGGCATCAACGTGCCGCCGACCCTGCTCGCGCTTGCCGACGAGGTGATAGAATGAGACGATATCGCGTTGGCCTGATCGCATGAGAGCGCTGCCGGATCATCGCAAGGGACGCGTGCGGGCGCTGTTCGACCGCCTCGGCGCAATGGCGCCGGCGTCAGGTGCCTCGATCCTGCGCAGCCGGCTGTTCATCAAATATGTCGTCCTGTTCGTCGCCGTGGTCGGGCTCGCGCTCGTCGCCAATGGCGTCTTCGACGTCTATTTCTCCTATCAGGAGCAGAAGACCTCGCTGGTGCGCATCCAGCGCGAGCAGGCCGAAGCCGCCGCCGGCAAGATCGGCCAGTTCATCAGCGAGATCGAAAGCCAGGTCGGCTGGACCACGCAGCTTCCGTGGTCCTCCGGCACGCTGGAGCAACGGCGCTTCGACGCGCTGCGGCTGCTGCGCCAGGTGCCGGCGATCACCGAGCTGGCCGAGATCGACGCGACCGGCCACGAGCAATTACGGGTCTCGCGGCTTGCCATGGAGGTGGTCGGCAGCGGCGTCGACGTCTCCAAGGATCCGAGCTTTGCCGAGGCGGTGGCGCACAAGGTCTATTTCGGCCCGGTCTATTTCCGCCGCGAGTCCGAGCCCTATATGACGCTGTCGCTCGCAGGCACGCGGCGCGATACCGGCGTGAGCATCGCCCAGGTCAACCTGAAGCTGATCTGGGACGTGCTCTCGAAGATCAAATTCACCGGCCACGGCCGCGCCTATGTGGTCGACGCCGCCGGCCGGCTGATCGCGCATCCCGACATCAGTCTGGTGCTGCGCAATACCGATATGTCGAAGCTCGCGCAGGTGCAGGCGGCGCGCGCCGCGGTCGCCGGCGAGGATCGCGAGCAGGTCCGCGAGGCCGAGGACATCGAGGGCAACAAGGTGCTCACCGCCTCGGCGCCGGTGGCGCCGCTCGGCTGGCTCGTGTTCGTCGAGACGCCGATCCAGGAGGCTTACGCGCCGCTCTACGCCTCGCTCGAGCGCACCGCGCTCGTTCTCCTCAGCGCGCTCGCGCTCGCGTTTGCCGCCGGCATGTTCCTCGCCCGGCGCATGGTGGTACCGATCCAGACGCTGCGCGCGGGCGCCGCGCGGCTCGGCTCCGGCGACCTCGGCCAGCGCATCGCGATCAAGACCGGCGACGAGATCGAGGGCCTCGCCGACCAGTTCAACGACATGGCCGGCCGGCTGCAGGAATCCTACGCCAACCTCGAGCAGAAGGTCGAGCTGCGCACGCGCGAGCTCAGCGAATCGCTGGAGCAGCAAACCGCCACCTCGGAGGTCCTCAAGGTCATCTCCAGCTCGCCGGGCGACGTTCAGCCGGTCTTCGCCGCGATACTGGCGAATGCCCTGCATCTCTGCGAGGCCAATTTTGGAATTCTGCATCGCTTCGAGGGCGGCGCGTTTCAGATCCAGGCCTCCCGGGGGGTACCGCGGGCCTACGCCGATTTGGTCCAGCAAAATCCGATCAAACCCGATCCACGGACCACGTTCGGCCAGATTCTTGCAACGAAAGAACTAGCTCACGTCGCTGATCTCACGCAGACGCAAGCCTATCTGGAACGCGAACCGACGCGCGTCCAAATCGTCGAGATCGCGGGTGCCCGGACCTTGCTTGTCGTACCGATGCTCAAGGATGCCGAAGTCGTCGGCGACATAAGCATTTATCGGACCGAGGTGCGCCCGTTCAGCGAGAAGCAGGTCGAGCTGGTCAAGAATTTCATGGCTCAGGCGGTCATCGCTATCGAAAACGCGCGGCTGCTCAGCGAATTGCGCGAATCGCTTCAGCAGCAGACTGCGACCGCCGACGTGCTCAAGGTCATCAGCCGCTCGACCTTCGACCTGAAAAAGGTGCTCTCGACGCTGGTGGAATCGGCAGCTCGGCTGTGTGCGGCCGACAAAGCCGCGCTGTTTCAGCGCGACGGCGAGGTCTATCGGATGGCGACGACCTACGGGTTCGAGGGCGATGCGGAGCGGCTAGGCGACCGTCCGCTGCGGCCGGACCGAACCAGCGTGACCGGGCGGGTCGCGCTGGAAGGCAAGGCCGTTCATGTCCATGACGTGCTCGCCGATCCCGAATACCACTCGCCGGACTATCAGCAGGCGTTCGGCTACCGGACCAATCTCGGCGTGCCGCTCTTGCGCGACGGCACGACGATCGGCGTGTTCGCGCTGGTTCGCAACGAGGTCAACCCGTTCACCGAGAAGCAGATCGAGCTGGTGACGACCTTCGCCGATCAGGCGGTGATCGCGATCGAGAACGCGCGGCTGTTCGAGGCCGAGCAGGAGCGCACCCGCGAGCTGACCGAATCGCTCGAGCAGCAGACCGCGACCTCCGAGGTGCTCAAGGTCATCTCCAGTTCGCCGGGCGAGCTCGAGCCGGTGTTCGAGACCCTGCTGCAAAACGCGGTCCGCATCTGCGGCGCCAATTTCGGCAATCTGTGGCTGCGCGACGGCGATTTCTTCCACATCGGCGCTACCCACGGCGCCCCGGCGGAATGGTCCGAGTTTCTGCGCCGCAAGTCGACATTCCGCGCCAATCGAAGCGTAGGGCTTGGTCAAATCCTGGTAACGAAGCAAACCTATCAGGTGGCCGACGTCGTTGCGTTGCCGACCTTGGGCGACGAATTGCGCGAAGCCACGATCAACCTTTCGAAAGCCCGCAGTCTGATCGGCGTGCCGCTCCTGCGCGACGAAGAAGTCGTCGGCTGCATCGTCATCTACCGCCAGGAGGTGAAACCGTTCACCGACAAGCAGATCGAGGTGGTGCAGAATTTCGCCGCGCAGGCGGTGATCGCCATCGAGAATGCGCGGCTGCTCAACGAGCTGCGCGAATCGCTTGCGCAGCAAACCGCAACCTCGGAAGTGCTCGGCGTCATCAGCCGATCCAAGTTCGAGCTGCAACCGATCCTGCAGAGCGTCGTCGATACCGCGGCGCGGCTCTGTCGCGCCGACGGCGCAGTGATTTTCCGGCTAGCAGACGGCCTCTACCGCTTTGCTGCCGGCTACAGCCTGGTTCCGGAATATCTGGAAATTGAGCGCCGCACGCCGATTTCTCCCGGCCCCGGAACACTCATCGGCCGCGCCGCACTGAGCCGGCAAGTCGCCCTGATCGAGGATGCCTGGGCCGACGCCGGCTACGAGGAAAAAGACGCGGCCAAGATCGCACAGGCCCGCTCGATGATGGGCGTGCCATTGCTGCGTGACGGCGAGGCGATCGGCGTCATCGGTGTAGCGCGTCATCGCGTCGAACCATTCGGCGAACGCGAAAGCGAATTGGTGACGACCTTCGCCGACCAGGCGGTGATCGCGATCGAAAACGTGCGGCTGTTCGAGGCCGAGCAGGAGCGCACGCGCGAGCTGAGCGAATCGCTCGCCCAGCAGACCGCGACCGCTGACGTGTTGGGCGTTATCTCCTCCTCGCCGGGCGACTTAGCTCCGGTGTTTGCGGCGATGCTGGACAACGCGGTCCGAATCTGCGGCGCTACCTTCGGCAATATCTATCGATGGGACGGCGAGTCTCTGCATCTCGTCGCGGCTAAGAATACGCCGGCAGCACTTGCGGAGTACCGCAAGCATTCGCCGTATCGTCATGACGCAAAAACGCCGATCGGTCGCATGATGACGACGAAGTCTCTGATTCACATCGATGATCTCGCCGCAGATGAGGCTTATCTCAAACGAATCCCGGAGACCGTCGCGGCGGTCGAAGCCGGCGGGATACGGACGCTTTTGGCTGTCCCGATGGTGAAGGAAGGCAATTTGATCGGCGCGTTTACCTTATGTCGCCGCGAAGTTCTTCCCTTCACCGACAAGCAGATCGCGCTGGTCACAAGCTTCGCCAACCAAGCCGTCATTGCCATCGAGAACGCGCGGCTCCTCAGCGAACTGCGTGAATCGCTCGATCAGCAGACCGCGACCGCCGACGTGTTGGGTGTCATCTCCAGTTCGCCCGGCGATCTTGCGCCGGTGTTCCAGGCGATGCTGGAAAAAGCCGTTCGCATATGCGATGCGAAGTTTGGCAACGTGTACCGGTGGGATACAGACGGCGGGCATCTCGTCGCGTCCTGCAATACCCCACCTGCCTTGGTCGAGGCGCGGCGACGCTCACCTTATCGTCCTCCTCCCGACAGTCACGTCGGGCGAATGGTTAACGAAAAAAGGGTCGTTCATGTTGACGATGCGGCCGCGGATCGAGGTTACGTTGAGCGAAGCAATCCTACGATAACGGCAGCCGTCGAACTCGGCGGCGTAAGATCATTTCTGGGCGTCCCGATGATCAGGGAAGGCGAACTGGTCGGCGCATTCACGCTATGTCGTCAAGAGGTCCGTCCGTTCACCGACAAGCAGATCGATCTGGTGCGGAACTTCGCGGCGCAGGCAGTCATCGCCGTCGAGAACACGCGGCTGCTGAACGACTTGCGCCAGCGCACCGACGAGCTTGGCCGCTCGGTCGGCGAGCTGCGCGCGCTCGGTGAAGTCTCCCAGGCGGTGAACTCGACGCTCGAGCTCGAGACCGTGCTCTCGACCATCGTCGCCAAGGCGGTGCAGCTCTCCAACACCGACGCCGGCGCGATCTACGTCTATGACGACGCGGCGCGCGAGCTGCAGCTGCGCGCCACCTACCAGATGGATCGGGAATTGATCGAGGCGCTGTCGCACCGGCACATCGGCCTCGACGAAGCGAATGTCGCGGCGGCCTTGGCGCAGCGCGAGCCGACGCAGGTCGCCGACCTGCGCGACGAACCTCCGAACGACATCAACGAGCTCACCATCCGCGCCGGCTTCTGCGCGCGATTGACGGCGCCGCTGTTCCGCGGCCGCGACATTGTCGGCATGCTCGTGGTGCGCCGCCGCACGCCCGGCGCGTTCCCGCAGAATACCGTCGACCTGATCAAGACGTTCGCCGCGCAGTCGGTGCTGGCGATCCAGAACGCGCGGCTGTTCCACGAGATCGAGGACAAGAGCCGCGAGCTCGAGGTCGCCGGCCAGCACAAATCGCAGTTCCTCGCCAATATGAGCCACGAGCTGCGCACGCCGCTCAACGCCATCATCGGCTATAGCGAAATCCTCCACGAAGAAGTCACCGACCTCGGCCAGGAAAACCTCGGCCGCGATCTCAAAAAGATCGAAGGCGCCGGCCGCCATTTGCTCGGCTTGATCAACGACATTCTCGACCTATCGAAGGTCGAAGCCGGCAAGATGGACCTGTTCCTCGAGGACGTGGAGATCGTGCCGCTGCTCGAGGAGGTGCGCGCGCTGATCGTCCCGCTCGCGGAGAAGAACGGCAACACGCTCGAGTTCCGGGCCGCCGCCGATCTCGGCAGCATGCGCACCGACCGCACCAAGCTGAAGCAGAGCCTGCTCAACATCCTCAGCAACGGCAGCAAGTTCACCCACAACGGTCGGCTGACGCTCACCGCCGAGCGCTTCGAGGCCGACCGGCCGATGATGCGTTTTGCCGTCGCCGACACCGGCATCGGCATGACCGAGGAGCAGCTCGGCCGGCTGTTCCAGGCGTTCTCGCAGGCCGACGCGTCCACGACCAAAAAGTATGGCGGCACCGGCCTCGGTCTCGCGATCTCGCGGCGTTTCTGTCAGCTTCTCGGCGGCGATATCACGGTCGCGAGCCGGCCCGGCGAAGGCTCGACCTTCACCATTGCGCTGCCGATGCAAAGCGAGATGCCGGCGCAGATCAAGCCGGCGGACGCCCCGCGCATCGCCGCCGACGCGGCAAACGGCACGACCGTGCTCATCGTCGACGACGATGCGGCGGCGCGCGAGCTGTTGAGCGCGACACTGAAAGGCGCCGGCTATCGGCTCATTCATGCCGCCAGCGGCGAGGAAGCGCTGACGCTCGCCCGCACCGTCCGGCCGGACGCGATCACGCTCGACGTGATGATGCCGAAGCCGGACGGCTGGGAGGTCTTGAGCGCGCTCAAGGCCGACGCCGACCTCTGCGACATCCCGGTGGTCATGGTCACGGTCGCGCCCGACCGCGGCATCGGGCTGTCGCTCGGCGCCGTCGACGTGCTGACCAAGCCGGTCGACCGGGCGCGCCTCACCGCGCTCATTCATCGCCTGGTCCGGCGCGACGGTCCGGTCTTGGTGGTCGAGGATAACGCCGATACCCGCGACATGATGCGGCACACGATTGAGAAGCTCGGCCTTGCCGTGGCGGAGGCTGACAACGGCCGCCGTGCGCTCGCCTGGCTCGGCGAGCATCCGGTTCCGGCGATGATTCTGCTCGATCTGATGATGCCGGAAATGAACGGCTTCGAGTTTCTTGACGCGCTCGGCGCCCGCGCCGAATGGCGCGAAATCCCGGTCGTCGTGGTTACGGCAAAGCCGCTCAGCACGGCGGAGCGCGACCGGCTGCTGCGCCAGGCGCGCAAAGTGATGGAAAAAGGCGTCGCCACCGGCGTCGATATCGCGGCGGCGGTCGGCGAGGCGGTACGGCGCCGCTCGGCACGGCAGACGGCACCGGCGAATGCAAGCGAGCAACTAGGGCTGGAGTAAACCCATGGCGAAGGTTTTGCTGGTCGAAGACAACGAGATGAACCGCGACATGCTCTCCCGCCGCCTGATACGCCGCGGCTTCGAGGTGGTGTTCGCGGTCGACGGCAAGCAGGGCGTCGATCTCGCGCGCAGCGAAAAGCCCGACATCATTTTGATGGATATGAGCCTGCCGGTCATGGACGGATGGGAAGCGACCCGCTGCGTCAAGGCCGACGATGCCACCCGCGACGTGCCGGTGATCGGATTGACCGCCCACGCCATGAGCGGCGATCGCGAGAAGGCGATCGAGGCCGGATGCGACGACTACGACACCAAGCCGGTCGAGCTCGACCGCCTGATCGGCAAGATGGAACGGCTCCTCGGCACGGCGAAGGGCTAAGGCAGCGGCTTAGCCTGTCATTGCGAGGAGCAATGCGACGAAGCAATCCGAGGCTCGCGGCATCGAGCTGGATTGCTTGGTTCGCAGTGACGGCGCTCAGGGAGGAGCCTTGACGACGACCGACGACCGCCTCAGCCGCGCCTTGACGGCGTTCCTGCGCCAGGAAGTCCAGGCGCCGGCGAGCGCGGTGACCGATTTTCTCGACATGATCATCGAGGATGCGCGCGCCTCGAAGTCCGCAAGCCTGCTCGCCGACCTCGACCGCATGCGCAGCGCCAGCGTCAAGCTCAATGCCTTCGTCAAGAGCCTGATCGAAGACACCGCCGCCGATCGCCGCCACGACGAGACGCTGGAAGCCTTCCACCGCCGCCTGCGTCACGATCTGCGCACCCCGCTCAACGCCATCAAGGGCTATAGCGAGCTTCTCATCGAGGACATGGCGGCGGAAGACGACCAGCCGCTGCGCGCCGACCTCGAGAAGCTCAAGGCCTCCGCCGACCAACTCATCGGGCAGATCGACGCCATGGCGGCGCTTGCCCGCCAGGAGCTCGCCGAGCCGGCCGACGACGCCCACCGGGCGCAGCAGCTCGACCTCCTCGCCGACGTGCTGCGCACCGTCGAGCCGCTGCCGGCGGGCGGCGCCGGCCGCGGCGCGCTTCATGCCAGCCGGATCCTGGTCGTCGACGACAACGCCGCCAACCGCGACGTGCTGGAGCGCCGGCTGTCACGCGAAGGCCACGAGATCGTGTGCGCGACAAGCGGCGCCGCCGCGCTCGAGCTCGCCGCCGGCCGGGAGTTCGACCTGATCCTGCTCGACCTGATCATGCCGGAAATGAACGGCTTCGAAGTGCTGCGCCGGCTCAAGGCGGCCGCGCATACCGGCCACATTCCGGTCATCGTGATTTCGGCGCTCGACGAGCTCGACAGCGTCGTGCGCTGCATCGAAGCTGGCGCCGAGGACTATCTGACCAAGCCGTTCAATCCGACGCTGCTTCGCGCGCGCATCGGCGCCTCGCTGGAGAAGAAATGGCTGCGCGACCGGGAAAAGCGCTTCGTCGCCGAGCTGGAACGGGAAAAGGAGCGCTCCGAGACGCTGCTGCTCAACATCCTGCCGCAAAGCATCGTCGAGCGGATGCGCAACGGCGAAACGGTGATAGCCGACCGGATCGCGCAGGCGACCATCCTGTTCTGCGATCTGGTCGGCTTCACCACGCTGAGCCAGGACCTGACCGCCGACCGCACCATCGATTTTCTCGGCCAGACCTTTGCGGCGTTCGACCGGCTGGTCGCCGAGCTTGAAGTCGAGAAGATCAAGACCATCGGCGATGCCTATATGGTCGCCGCCGGCGTCCCCGAGCCGCAGGCCGATCATGCCCAGCGCATCGCTGCGCTCGCGCCGCGCATGCTCGATGCGGTCGCCGCCGTCGCGCAAGCGACCAGGCTCGATCTTCAGGCCCGCATCGGCGTGCATACCGGCCCGATCACCGCCGGCGTCATCGGCACCCACAAATTCGTCTACGATGTGTGGGGCGACACCGTGAACACCGCGAGCCGGATGGAATCCCATTCGCTGCCGGGCCGCATCCAGCTCTCCACCGCGACGCGCGCCGCACTCGGCGACGGCTTCCGGCTCGAGCGCCGCGGCGTGATCGACGTCAAGGGCAAGGGCATGATGGAGACCTATTTCCTCAACGCCCGATGACCGACCTGCCCGGCCGCGCTAGCGTTGCGGAAAATGCTTCTCCAGACCCTGCCAGCCCTCGAAATAGTCGTGCTGCAGCTCCGAGGACTCGACCGCATAGCGCGTGAGCCGCATCGCGAAGCGGCTCTCGAACATAAACGCCATGGTGTCTTCGATCTTGTGCGGCTTGAGCTGCGCCCGGCTGGCACGCTCCCAGGTCTCGGCGTCGGGGCCATGCGCGGTCATGCAATTGTGCAGGCTGGCGCCGCCGGGAAGGAAGCCTTCCGCCTTGGCGTCATACTCGCCGTGGAGAAGGCCCATGAACTCGGTCATGACGTTGCGGTGAAACCATGGCGGCCGGAACGTGTCCTCGGCGACGAGCCAGCGCGGCGGGAAAATCACGAAGTCGATATTGGCGGTGCCGGGCAAGTCGGATGGCGCGGTGAGCACGCTGAAGATCGACGGATCGGGATGGTCGAAGCTCACCGTCCCCATCGCCATGAAGCGCGCGAGGTCGTATTTGTAAGGGACGAGATTGCCGTGCCAGGCGACGACGTTGAGCGGCGAGTGGTCCATCTCCGCCGCCCACAGATTGCCCTGGAATTTGGCAACGAGCGCGCAGCGCGCCTTGGTGTCCTCGAAGGCCGCGACCGGGCTGAGGAAATCGCGCGGGTTGGCGAGCCCGTTGGCGCCGAGCGGGCCGAGCTCCGGCAGCCGCAGCATGGCGCCGTAATTCTCGCAGATATAACCGCGCGACGGACCGTCCGGGAGCTCGACGCGAAGCCGCAGGCCGCGCGGAATGATGACGATCTCGCCGGGCGCCGCCTCGAGCGCGCCGAGTTCGGTGACGAAGCGGGCGCGGCCCTGCTGCGGCACGATCAGCATCTCGCCGTCGGCATTGTAGAAGCAGCGCTCGGTCATCGAGCGGTTGGCGGCGTAGATGTGGATCGCCATGCCGACTTGCGTCGCGACATCGCCATTGCCGCCGAAGGTCACGATGCCTTCGACGAAATCGGTGGGCTTCGCCGGGATCGGCAGCGGGCTCCAGCGCAGCTGCGTCGGCGTCGCATCGACCTCGGCAAACGGCGCGCTGCGGATCATGCCGTTGTCGAGGCGGGCATAGGGCCGGTGCACCGCCGAGGGCTGGATGCGGTAGGTCCAGGTGCGGCGATTGTCGGCGCGCGCGGTCGTGAACGAGGTGCCGGAGATCTGCTCGGCATAGAGGCCGAGCGGCGGCCGCTGCGGCGAATTGCGCCCGACCGGCAGCGCGCCCGGCACCGCCTCGGACTCGAAATAATTGCCGAAGCCGGACTGGTACCGGAACGGCATCGCCGCCTCGGCGGCGTTCGCCTCGCTTCGCCGGCTCTTCGCGTCGACACGCGTGCGCTGTTTGACGTGCGTCATCAGATCTCCAGGCGGCAACCGCGTTTTATTACCCGCCAGCGCGATTGGTCACGATCGTAACTAATATCCGCCTTCCGCCGCCGCCGCGCAAGTGTTTGCAATGATTCCAATCGAAGTTCCAAGCCGAGGCGTTTCAACAAATGCAAGCCGCGCATGTCCTGGCTTCGCCCGATTGCGCGATGTCGACTGCCTACTACTTTAACGTGTATTCCGATCGATCGACGACCAAGCCTATCGAACCTCGCGCAAGCCTGGTGACGACGGCAGGCGATTCGCCTCGAGAGCCTATTGCGGACCGGCCTTGCCCAGCAGTCCGCGATAGATCCCGGGCTCCGAGCCCTCGATCGGCACGGCGCCGACGGTTTTCGCATAGTAGGCCGGCGGGCCGACGCCGCCGATGATCGCGTAAGCAAAACCCTGACGCTGCATGTCCTCGAGGCACGCGAACAGGAGGGCGGTGCCGACGCCCTTGCTTCTGGCCTCGGGCTCGACGCCGGTCGGGCCGAAGAAATTTCGGCAGGTGACGTCATGGCAGGCGAAGCCGACAATCCTCGCTTCCTTGACGGCAATGAAGCAGGAGATGGGTTGGCGGCTGAAAGCGATCTCGGTCTCGCTCGCCCAGCTCTCGTGGAACGTCCCCCGCACCCAGGCCGTGATTTTGTCCTTATCGGCGGCCAAAGCGCGCCGGATCTGAATTCCCCGCTCGCGCAGCCGCTCGAAGGCGGCGCGCGAGTCGGGCAGATCGTACAGCTTGGCGAGCATATCCATCGGGATCGGGACTCAGTTGGCGGCCGCCTGCGGCGCGACCATGGCGCTGACCGGCAGAACCTCATAGCGCCCCTCAAGGGACGGCAAAACCCGCGCCAAGAAATCAAGCGTAACGCGATGCGGATGCCCGATGGCGACCGCCGCCCTTTGTTTTGCCGCGAGATCAAGGAGCTCGGAAAATTGCCCGGCAACGCTCTCTTCGGTCAAAACATTGTCCAGAAAAACATGTCGCTTCGCGGCCGGAACACCCAGTTCACGAGCGAGCGCGTCGCCGACGCTGAGTGCGGTCGTTCTAGAATCGAGAAAGATCAGACCTTTTGCACGGATCGCCTGCATCACGACCCGCATCGCCCGCGCGTCCGACGTCAATCGGCTGCCCATGTGATTGTTCACCCCGACATACCCGCGAAACGCCGAAAGATTATGCTCAATTTCACGTCGCAGTTCGTCATCATTCATGCCCACGCGCAGTGCATGCGGCCCGGGATCCTCCCCGCCTATGGCCTCCATCGGCAGATGGAGGAAGACTTCGTGCCCCGCCGCGCGGGCCCGATCCGCATCGTCCTGCACATTGGGCGCATAAGGAAGGAGCGCGAGGGTTACTGCCGCCGGGAGCGCGATGGCAAGCCCAGTCTCCCGCGGACGCAAACCGACATCATCGATCACGATGGCGATGCATGGCAGGCCGCGACCGGGCAAAACGCGTCTCGACCCTCCGACGCGCGCCGGCTCTTCAGCCCTGGGTGTAATCTGCCGCAGATGCTTCTCGGTCACCGGCGGCTGGCGAGCGCGCATCAGAACGATACCGCGGACGTCGCCGCAGCCGGCAGGTCGGGCATCCAAAGTCCGCCGTCTTCGCGATGCGGCGGATGATATTCGCGTCCCTCAGGAATGCGCTCCAGCTCTACGCCGTTGTCGTCGGCCAGATAATCGTAGCCGATGGTCTGCATGCACCCGTCAGGATCGAGGTGTTTGTAGAGCGCCGCGCGCGCCCGCCGGCGTTCGCGGGTCATCATCTTGAGGTGGTAGAGATTAAAGTCGGTATCGCACACCTGCCGACGGGGAATGAAGGCGGCCCAGGAACGGTGCAGCCCTGCGGCCGGCACCGCGATACCGTTGACCAGCGACAGCAGCCTTGCCTGGCGTTTACGTCCCCACAGGCCGTCGACCCGATATTGATCCGGACTGTACATTTCGCGGAGCCGGAATTCGTACACGCGGGCGCGGTCGCCGGCCGCGGTCAGGCTTTCGATCTCTTTGGCCAAACCTCGCTCGAACCGCTCGTCGGGATCGACGGCGAGCACCCAGCGCGCGCCGGCTTCGCTCGCGGCGGTCAAAAGCGCGGCGCGGCGGCTGATCTCGTCGGTGAACACGCCGCGACCGCCGGTGTCGTCGAAAGCGATCCAGCCGTCGCATAGAGGCTCGATGTTTGCCAGCAGCGAAGGCACCAGGTGCGCGTCATAGCGGAAGGAAAATACCGCAAGCACTCTTGGCCACTGGCCGGCTTTGATATGGGCGGAGATCATGCCTCTCGCCCCATCGATGGACCGGCAACAGACTTGCAGCACCCTTGATGGAGAAGCTTCACGCCCATGCGGTTGACGTCCGTCGCGCCAGTCATTCGCTACAAGAGCCCTCATAAAACATCAAGGTGTGGCGTCACCGACGCCGACCCGAGCGGCGCGGTTAGCCCGAAGCACCTGAAAATGCCGCAAGTCCGTACTGGAAAAACCGGCCGCTTCCAGACGTTGCAAAAAGCGCTTATCATCGCATTGCCTCGGGCTCCTCCGCACCATCTCAGCTGAAATGCCTACCAATCCTCCATTCGAGATTATCGCCGACCTTCTGAAGCATGGCGATGCCATTCCATTTTTCGGCGCCGCCGCTTCGGCGATTTACCGACCGGAAGGCGAGCGATGGGAACCCGGTAAACCCTTTACTCCATTTGGTTACGAGCTGGCCGAAAAGTTCGCCACTGCGGCCGAGTACCCGGTCAGCGAGCAGCAGCCGCCGGACCTGTCGCTTGTCGCCTCCTTCACCGAGCACGTACGCGGCACTCGTCCTTATATCGACAGGAAGCTGCACGAGTTCTTCTCGGTCGACTGCGCACCGGGCCTGCTGCACACAGCGCTCGGCGCCCTCGACGCGACGATGCTCTATGTGACCACCAACTATGATGATCTGATCGAGAAGGCTTTGCTGAACCGCCGGCCTCATGTCGTTGTCGATCGCGGCGGCGAAGGCAACCTGCTGGTCCGGGTTGCCGGCGAGGCCGAGCCGCGGTGGCCGGTGAAGCCTGACGGTCCGGAGCTTCACCGGCTGTTGCACGATCTGGACAAGGACCGTCCGTCGAGCCCGATCGTTTTCAAATTGCACGGCAGCGTCGACAAGAGCGGCAAGGGTAAAGACGCTTACCTGATAACCGAAGAAGACTACGTGGATTTTCTGGGGCGGCAACGCGACGCTTACATTCTTCCGCCCTACTTGGCCGGCTTGATAGAGCGAAAGGCGTTCCTGTTCCTTGGCTACAGCCTGGTGGACTGGAACGTGCGTGTGATCTTGCGGAAAATTCTGCAACAGCAGCCGGACCGGCGGATCTGGGCCATCGTCGATGGCCACAGTCAAGCCGAACAGGAGCTTTGGCAAGCGCGCAACCTGAAAATTTATCCGATGGACTTGCGGATTTTTGCGGAAAAATTGGCGGCTGAGCTGGCGAAGAATTCGTGAGCGCAACGTTCGTCCCGCGGGAATGCCCTTATGTCGGTCTCGAACCGTTTCAGCCAGCATACGCCGCATATTTTTTCGGACGGCGGTTTGACAGCCGGGTGCTCGCCGACCACGTTCGGTCCCGGCGGACAACCGTTTTGTTCGGTGCGAGCGGCGTCGGCAAGAGTTCGGTCATCAATGTGGGATTGCCGGCGGCGCTGGCCGCGGGCGTTCCTTGGACCGTCGTCTGTTTGCGCAATTGGCAAAATCTCGAGGATCTCGAGCAGGCGGCAGTCGATGCGGTAATCGCAGCGCTGGCGCCGGAGGAGCGTCCACGCACCAGTAGAACTCATAAGCTGCGGTTCGCACCGCTGATCACCTGGGCAATTCGCGCGACCAAGCGCCCGCTGCTTCTGATCCTCGATCAGTTTGAAGAGTACTTTCTATACCGCGACCGGGACCGGATGCGCGAAACCGAAGCCCTCCTCGGCACGCTCTCGGAAAAGCGCAATCTTCCCCTGCATCTTCTGTTCGCATTGCGCGATGACGGCCTTTACCGTCTCGACGAGTTGCGCGCCTTCGTTCCCAGTATTCTGAGCACGATGATGGAGCTCGGTCATCTGGACGATGACGGAATCAAGGATGCGATCGAGGGTCCGATCAATCGTTACAACAAGGAATATCGCAGCGATTCCACGCCGATCGTCGTCGACCCCGGGCTGGCGCCAAGTCTCATTCGGCAACTCAAGGAGTCGGACGCCTCGATGGGTCTGCGTCGCGCCGGAATGCAGCAGCGGGATTTCATCGAGTTGCCATATCTTCAACTCGCTCTGACCAAGCTGTGGAATGCGGAAGGCGGCGCGGAAGCGACTGCGATTCGCGAATCGACGCTGGACAGACTTGGCGGTGTGGGTCGCATCATCCGCGATCATGTCGACACCATGATGGGAAAGCTTGCCGCGCGAGAACAGGCCCTTTGCGCCAAGATGTTCGATCGTTTGGTGACCAGCATCGGCGGCAAGGTCGCTTATCCGACCAAGGCGCTGGCGGCTCCGGAGGTGATCGGCGAAAATGTGAGCGAACAGGCGGTCGATGCCATCTTGAACAAGCTTGCTAAGGAAGCGCGAATCCTCAAACCGATCGTCACCGCCAACGGACTTCCGGGCTACGAAATCTTTCACGACGTATTGGGACTCCCGGTCCTGGAATGGAGACGGAATTTTGAGAGGAAAGCGGCAAGCGCGCGGCTGCGCCGGGTTCGGGCTCTGGTTTATGTGCTGATCGCGGTGATTGTCGGACTTGTTGGATGGTTCAATCAGAAGTTCATCAAGACACAGTGGTACGCCTTCTCCCAGGTCCGACCTTACGTGCTGACCGGCGCGGCGGAGCGCGCGCTCAAGCCCGCGGACTCCTTCAAGGAATGCACCGATTGCCCAAAACTGATTGTCGTGCCGATGGGAACCTTCAGCATGGGATCGCCGCCGGACGAAAAGGGACGTGATCCCAACGAAGGCGGCCCCCCGCACCAGGTCGTGTTTGCGAGGCCGCTCGCCATATCCGAGTTCGAAATCACTTTTGCGCAATGGGACAAGTGCGTCGCCTATGGCGATTGTCCAAGCTCCATCCACCCGCATTGGACAGAAGGCCTAAAGCCGGTGAGCAGTTGGGACGAGATACCGGTGATCAATGTCAGTTGGGACGATGTCAAAGCCTATGTCGCGTGGCTCTCGAAAATGACCGGCAAGCATTATCGGCTGCTCACCGAGGCGGAGTGGGAATATGCGGCGCGCGCACGCAGTACGACCGCCTACTTCTGGGGGAACGACATAAAAAAAGACGGCAAGCCGATGGCGAACTGCGCGGGCTGCGGCAGCATCCCTTGGGAGGGCAAGAGGGCGACTCCCGTTGGGCAGTTCCCCGCCAATGACTTCGGCATGCACGACATGAGCGGCAATGTTTGGGAATGGGTCGAGGATTGCTACGTCCCCAATTACGACCAAGCCCCCGCGGACGGCTCGGCACGAATGGATGGCGATTGCAATCTCCGTGTCGCGCGCGGCGGTTCTTGGGGAACCACTCCTGCGGATGTCCGCTCGGCGCGCCGGATCCCGCTGCCGACCAGCTTCCGCCTCTACAGCGTCGGCTTGCGCGTGGCGAGGACGCTTACGCCCTGAGTGCCGATTTGCATGCGCCGAATTTGCGAATGAGCGATTCCACCAGCCAACTTCGCTGCGCGAAATTCGACCAACTCTCTAGCCGCTCTTGACCGAGTCCTTGGACGCAAACATTTGTCCGAGCTTCACCACCATGTCGGGCGCATGCGGGTCGCCAATTCGGTAAGTAACGCCCTCGCGCCCGCCTTCGAAAATCTCGATGGCGACAGCGGCCGCGGCAAGCCGATCTTCGGACAACTCCGATACCAGGGTTTCAGGCGTTACGCCGACCCGAGTCCGAACGAACGCCGTGTAAGCGGAGGTATCGTTTTCGATCCTTGGCGCGAACCGCTCGATGGCTGCGGCCACGCTCAATCTCGCATAGCTCTCTGTCTTTAACAGGGCAATCAACGCTGCTCTTCCGGTCTTGTAATCAGGAAAGATCGCGAACCTTCCGTCAGAGCCAATCGCACCGTGAAGGGCGGCGAATCGACTGCTCTCTATGTTGCCCGGATTATTGTTTCGCCAATTGCGATCGCCGCCCACCTTCACCCAATGGCCGTCGCTAGTCCAACGATGTTCGTCAAATCTGCCAGCTTCAGCAAACTTGCTTCGCATCTGTCCCTCGAAATGGAATCTGCGCGCCTGTCCTTTCCGAAAATCATATCCGCGCGTAGCGCTGATGCAATCCGCAACGGACCGCTACGGGAACGACGGTCGCGGATCGCTCAATCGCCCGCTTGCAGCCGCAGCACCCGGCCCCACACCCGCCTGCGCGGCGCATGGTCGTTCGGCGGCCGGGCGCGGCAGGGCCGGCGTGCGAACTCACGCCGCCAGCATTTTTTGCACTTCGTTGACCAGCTCGCGCAGGTGGATCGGCTTCGACAGCACCTTGGCGTGCTTGGGGGCGCTGGAATCGGAATTGAGCGCGACCGCGGCAAAGCCGGTGATGAACATGATCTTGATGTCGGGATCAAGCTCGGCGGCGCGGCGGGCGAGCTCGATGCCGTCCATCTCCGGCATGACGATATCGGTAAGCAGGAGCTCGAACGGCTCCTCGCGCAGGCGCTGATAGGCGGCCAGGCCGTTATCGTAGGACATGACCTCGTAGCCGGCGTTCTGCAGCGCCTTGACCAGGAATCGGCGCATGTCGATGTCGTCTTCCGCAAGCAGGATTTTGGGCATGGCTACTCGACCCCGGCTTACGCCGGCCCCCTTCATTCCATAAGCCGGATGGTCGGTAAACATCGGGTGAAGGTTGCCCTTGGCAAGCCGTGCCGCGCTATGGACAATGGCCGTCGGCACACGCTACGCAGCAGCGCCGGACGTTTCAGAGTTGTAAGGCCCCGCCACCGGTCATGTTGGAAATCCAGGACGAATTCGATCCCCCATTCGAGGCCATCGAGCCGGCGGAATGCCGCGCCCCGCTGTTGTTCAATTCGCCGCATAGCGGGCGGGTCTACCCGCACGAATTCCTGCTCGCCTCGCGGCTTGACCTGGCGACGCTGCGCCGTTCGGAGGACTCCTTCGTCGACGAACTGATCGCCGGCGTCGTCGGCCGCGGCTACCCGCTGGTGCGGGCGCACTTCCCGCGCTGCTTCGTCGACGTCAACCGCGAGCCTTATGAGCTCGACCCGCGGATGTTCGACGGCCGGCTCCCCTCCTTCGCCAATACCCGCTCGATGCGGGTCGCCGGCGGGCTGGGCACGGTCGCGCGGGTGGTCGGCGACGCCCAGGAAATCTACGATCAGCGCATCTCGGTTGCCGAGGCGCTGCGGCGGATCGAGGGCCTGTACAAGCCTTATCATCGGGCGCTGCGGCGGGCGTTCATGCGCCTGCACCGCGATTTCGGCGCCGCGACGCTGATCGATTGCCATTCGATGCCGTCGGCGACCGGCGCCAAGGACGAGCGACCCCGCGCCGACCTCGTCCTCGGCGACCGCTACGGCACGAGCTGCGTCCCGGTCATCGCCGAGACCGTCGAAGCGACGATGCGCGGCTTCGGCTATGTCGTAAGCCGCAACAAGCCGTATGCCGGCGGTTTCATCACCGAGCACTACGGCAACCCGACGGCCGGCCTGCACGCGATCCAGCTCGAGATCAACCGCGCGCTCTACATGGACGAACGGCGCTACGAGCGGACGCCGTCGTTCGCCCGGCTCGCCGCCGAATTCGCGATGTTGGCGGATTGCCTCGCCGCGATCCCGCTCGAAGAACTGCGTCCGTATCGCGCGGCCGCCGAGTAGTCGCGCAACGCGCGTACGGATTGCAGAATGAAAAAGGGCCGCTCGCGGTTGCAAGCGGCCCAAGTCTAGGGAGGAAACGCCCAAGGAGGGCGACGGTAGCGCGAATCAATCGCAGCTACCGCACTGCAACAACATACACCGCGACGCACAAAAAGCAAGTCCTGCTGACCCTTCTCACGTTCATTTTCCCCTGAAATTACCTGCAAATTGTGCAGGGCTGATCTTCCCGGCGGCATGGGCGAGGCGACAGACTTGCGTCAGAAAAACGTCGTGCAACCAATGTGTTAATGCCCAATTCGCGGGCGGCCAGACGCCGCTGCGCAAAATCAAGGCAGTGCTGGCCCAAGGCGTGGCGGAAATTTAGTGCGCCGGCGTGTCCAGCCGGCCACACATGAATTGCCGTGTTGCGGAGTCTCCGTTAGTCGAACGTGAACCCGGAAACCGACCCCAGCCCATGACCGCGATCGACTTTGCAGCCTTCGTCGACGAGCTAGCCGGCGTCTCCGGCGAGACGATCCTGCCGTTCTTTCGCACCGCGCTTGGCGTCGAGAACAAGAGCCGCTCCGGCGGCTTCGATCCGGTCACCGCCGCCGACCGCGCCGCCGAAGCCGCGATGCGCGCGCTCATCAACCGCACCTTCCCCGAGCACGGCATCCTCGGCGAGGAATTCGAACCAAAACGTGCCGACGCCGAATATGTCTGGGTGCTCGATCCGATCGACGGCACCAAATCCTTCATCTGCGGCATGCCGGCATGGGGCACGCTGATCGCGCTGACTCGGCGCGGCGAGCCGATCTACGGCCTGATGCACCAGCCGTTCACGCGCGAGCATTTTGCCGGCGACGGCAGCGCAGCGCGCTATCGCGGCCCGGCCGGCGACCGGGCGTTGCAGACGCGGGCCTGCGCCGATCTCGGCGACGCGGTGCTGCTGACCACGAGCCCCTTGTTGATGGGCGAGGCCGACCGGCATTGCTTCAGCCGCGTCGAGATGGCGGTGCGGCTGTCGCGCTACGGCGGCGATTGCTACGCCTATTGCATGCTCGCGGCCGGGCATGTCGATCTCATCATCGAAACCGAACTCAAGCCGCACGACGTGCTGCCGCTCATTCCGATCATCGAGGGCGCCGGCGGCATCGTGACCACCTGGGAGAATGGCCGGCCGCATGGCGGCGGACGCATCATCGCCGCCGGCGATCGCCGCGCCCACGCACGGGCGATGGAATTGCTGCGCGGCTGATAACGGGGCGGTCCCGCAAACGAGCGGAAGATCTGGCGCCGGGGAGAACAGCGGACATTACACAAACAAGCGCAATGTCTGCGTGTGACCTGCCAAAGCCAATCTCCGAGCACACGCCCTAGTACAGCGGCGTGCCGGGAACGAAGGCGTCGAACGCGGCCCAGAACTGCGAGCGTAGCTGATCGCGCTCCATCAGGATCTCGTGCTGGGCGCCGACCACGACGAGATGCGAGCCGGCGCGCAG
>Ga0187784_10001331_pt1 | contig 19452 bp, 14 predicted proteins | sample 1015_SJ02_MP15_2_FD_132964 | JGI IMG/M metagenome (GOLD analysis project Ga0187784, IMG submission 132964) | Tropical peat soil microbial communities from peatlands in Department of Meta, Colombia - 1015_SJ02_MP15_20_MG | ecosystem: Environmental > Terrestrial > Soil > Wetlands > Peat | place...
AGTGAGGGCGAGTAACATTCCGGCAACGAGAAAAGCCAAATTGCTTCTTTTCTTTAAGGCATAAGCATACGCGAAGATTGCGGCTGAAAAAAAGAAAGTTAATGTCATATCTGCAAGTGCCATTTTGGCGTAAAGGATGAACATTGAAGTGCTCGCTAAAACTAGAACACTCACAAGTGCAGTCAAGACATCGTACTCATGTTTCGTCCACCAAAAAGTCAGAGCAGAAAGTAATATGGCCATGGCTCCTGACGTAGCAACAGCCACAAAATCGTGGAGCCCGAAAATACGAAACATGATTGACAAGATAAACGGAAATAGTGGTGGTTCGACTGCCTGGAATCTTCCCCAAGAAACATTCATGTCCCATGCGGCAGTCCCAATATAGTAGTACTCATCCCAATGAGAAAGGCCCATTCGTTGGAAATTCCAGAACACGGTTACAGCAGCAAATATGAGAGAAGTTGCGCCTCCTAGTATGAGAAAACGGCTTCGTTTCATCGTGGCCATCGCGGAATTGATTTTTCTGATAAAAGGAAAATCAATTAGCCATGTGGATATTATTCCGGTCAGAATTACCGTGCTCATGATTCCGAGAACCAAGTTAGTGAACCGATTGGTATCGCCGAACTTCTCAATACGGTGATTGCCAGTGTCAACGACGTACACGTTGCCAGAGGCATCAACTGCAGCACCGCTTGGATAGTTGAATTGTCCGTCACCGGAACCTTGCGAACCCCATTGAGTAAGGTATGATCCTGAACTAGTGAATTCTTGAACACGATTGTTGCCATTATCGACCACGTACACGTTTCCTGACGCATCCGTAGCAATACCGAGTGCATAATTGAACTGACCGTTGTCAGAACCTTTCGAACCCCATCCGGTGACGTAGTTTCCGGAACTGTCTAACTTCACGACACGACTATAGTCGGCTTCAGTTTCGTATATGTTACCCGATGAATCGAGAGCAATCCCTGTCGGACGGTGAATCAACCCCCTACCTAATCCGGTAAGATAGTGGCCTAACCTGTCAAATTTTTCAATTTCAGCATTCTGCCAATTGGCAACGTATATCTCGTCGTGGGAATCAACAGCTATAGCAACCGCTAGTCCAACGCGCTGATGAAACTGGTAGTTTCCAAAATCCATGATTCGAGTTCCGTTATTATAGAACTTCACAATATTGTAGCTGTAATTCATGTCAGCTAAGTATACGTCGCCTAACGAATCAACTGCAATACCGCCATAAGAACAGGGGGACCCCCATTGCTTAATGTAATTGCCTGAAGTATCAAATTTCACAATGCGACAGCGCTGAGCAATTTCATCAAGTACGTAGACATTCCCAGTTGAATCCGCAACTATTCCTCGACCGGTGAAGAGTGCCGGAATCATCGAATGATTAGGTGTTTCATTCAATCCAGGCCTATTCAAACTCCAAGCAAGAAGGAAGCTTTTCGGCTGGACTTGAAACTGCTGAATCGTGAATCCAAGCATTATAGCAATTAAAATCACAGCTATAATACGTAAATTTCGAAACTTTCCGGACAGCCTACGCAATTTTTTTTGCATAAACACACACAGTTTAACTAGCCATGATTAGCCGGAAAAGGCTCGCATGTATTAGTCATCTTATTCGCCTGTTCCGCGGCCTACGCCGAGAGAGACTGCCGTCGAGCGCACAAACAATGGAATCAGACTAGTCGACAGAATTAAGCTTCCTATCGTAGCTGTCGGCAACGATATTGAGACAAACATTAACCGAAATGGCTCTCCGGCGAATCCGTATGGACTGGAATTCAACAGAAACGCGGCGAATACTACCAAAGCAAGATACCAAAGTCTTGGTTTCCTCATCAACAGAGCGGAAAGGAAGAGCGCCAAAGGCAGGATAACCCAGACGTACGGGTAGATCAAAGAGAAAGGGCTCAGTAGTAATATGACCAAACCATTGATCAAGAACATAGCGTCCGCATAGATCGTATCACCCCTCAGAGTCTTTACCCACCTCTTTGAACCAGCGTATAAAGCGAAGATCGTCAACAAGCCTAACCCAAAAAGAGAGACAACCTGAAGCGCAGGTTTGCCAAAACCAGCGAGCCACAATAGGCTTACGATCGATTGACTATCCCGCAACCCGAATTCTGAATACATCGTCGGAACAACGTTCATAATCCAATACCAGTACCATTGGACAGGAACGACAACTAACGACACCCCAACAGTCACTAGCGCACACACTAGAAAGTAAACGAGATACTTCAGGTCTCTACGAAAAACTACAAAATAAATTAGAAAAAATATCGCTGAGCCTTTCAGCAGAATTCCTAGGGACAGTATAACTGCTGAGAGAAGATTACGTTTCATTCTCTGACTCACCAAGCTCAGAACGGTCAAGCTTGCGACCAACATATCGATTTGACTTAATTCTAATAACCTCAGAAATGAGAAAGAGGTGAAGAAGAATAGAACAGCAACAGAGATGAACAGATATCTTCTCTCAGGTTTGAGCGTTAAGGCAAGAGCTACACAAGCCAGCACGAAAAGAGAAATGTACATGACTGTCCAGAGTCTCGCCGCAAATTCGAAGTTGAATAGTGCAAACATGCCGAAGAAAGGAAGTGAAGTGGGCGGGTAAACAAATCGATACCCCCATGCAACATATGGATTTACTCTCGAAGACCACAGGGATCCAACTATATAGAAGACGAAAAAATCGGAAACCCTTAGATCATAGAGCCAAATGGACGAATAGAAAAATAGTGAAACCCAATAATTCCAGATAATCCAGAAACAAATTGCTACCAAAATGACGATGAGTCTATTCCACTCTGACTTAACCAATAACAGTCATTATCACCGCGCGAAATCGCATATATGATACTTTCCAGTCAGTATCGCGGCATACGCACATTTCTCGTCCTCCTTTGGCGATTATGACGTCGAAGACATCGAAGAGAACCAATCGATCAGTTGCTAGGATGGGCGATTCTGGTTCCTATTTCGATCCAAGACGCTGGGCCGCCTAGGTATGGCATCATCAGAAATTTCTTCCTTTCAAATGGGTATTGCTGGAAGACTGAAAGCGTTACTGCAGACACCTAGCTGATAATGTCAAGTATGATAGCATTATGAACTATACTCTGCAAGGGGGGGTTCTCCATGCTTCAAGCTATGCTAGTCATAGAATAAGCAGGTAAGATACGTGTGACATACATCAAAGATCAGCCCAACTATGAGCACGCCCCATTCAATGAGTACGGTGTAGCATGGAAAATAGTCGCTCCGCTAATCCTCCTGTTCTATCTTAAGCCCAGTTTCAGTTGATCGCGCTCGAATCTGTTTTTAGTATGCAAAGTGGAAGAAGAATAACGATCGCCAAGCACAGTAGCGATTCAAAAACATATGATGGGTCCAGATGCAAATTCGGGGGCATCAGCTTGGCTGAAAGTGCTATAGAATATGATGAATACCAGTCAGCATATCCGTAGTATGCGCGTCTTGCCAAATCTAGAACAGTCACTGAGCCAACCTGTGTTGGGAGAACTAAATCCGTTTGTAGCACATTAGTAACTAACACAGAAAGAGCAACAATGCCGGCTTTTATGCAAAATAGTCGATCCGAATGTTCACTAACTCCCGAAGAGCCAGATCCAAGATATCTAATAAGCTTCACAAGACCTACCGCTGACAGAATGGCAAGAGGTGGGAGAGCAGGTATGAAGTATCTTGCTTCTATGTAGCTGAAGAAGATGGTGAATCCGGTAGTATACGCAATCCATGGCAAGAGGACTTCGAGTTGTGTCGACATTCGGCTTTTTACCAATTGTTTGAGACCCAATAATGAATACAACAAGATGGGTAGAGAGATAAGTGCAGGCAGATGAGACAACCACCAGAACCTCCTTCCCCAAGGCGTGAGATCGACTCCCTGACCAATCGTTTCAGACTGAATCTCATGCGAAATCCAACGCGAGAGCACTCCTTTGCCCTGAATTTGGAAAGTAGCTCCCAGTGTATAATTATCCCATAGGTATGGGTAAATTATTAGCGCGAAGAGGACGATCCCTGCGAAGATAGAAAAAGCGGTATCGAACTTGATTCTTTTAGTTCTTAGATTGTCCAACGCCATCGGAATGACCAGTATGGAAACGATGAATAGAATCAAAGCATACTGTGATACCGCGACAGAGGTAAATGGAATAGCGAAAGGCTGGGCAACCAGAGGCATCATAAAGTTTGAGGCTTCGATCAGAAACGGCAGGAGACCGAACACAAACACTGGTAGACCTGGAAGGATACTGCAAAAAAGCGCAAGTAACGTATTCCACTTGTCAAGAATTCTAGCGCGAGATATGCAATAGAATATTGCAATTGGAATGAAGATCAGGTTTTGCTCACGCATCATCAACGACAATGCGAGCAAAATGCCGGAGACCAATAGGTACTCATTTCTCTTCTCTTCCATCCCAAGGTAAAGACAGAACAGGAATAGAGTGGACAGCAGAGTGCCTGGAACATCTGTTAGAATCATTCCTGCCATTAGCATGAAGAACGCGTTCGAGGTAAGGAATAACCCTGAGAGGAAACCGATCGTATTACTCTTGAACAATTTTCTGGCAAATAACCCTGTAACCACGACTAAGACTACGCCGAAGAAGGGTGACACAAATTTTGCTGAGACCATCGGGAAACCATATGCAAAGAGCGTTGTTAGGATCCACCAGAATAGCGGTGGTCTTTCATCAGCAAATGGACCAACAAGATCTGCCTCTCTCACTCTCCCGCTATGAAGCAGCGCATTGTTCAAGTATGCCTTGTCATCCCACCAAGGAACTTGGTTAACGTATCCAGCCAGAAAGAAGAGGCTCGTCGATATCAGCATCAGAAGGAATATCCAATGCTTAATCGCAAAAGTAGAAAATTGTCTTAATAGTACTAACTTTGATGGAGAAGCGCGGATTCCAAGTTTTCTGTATTCAGCCATATTATTCGTCTCGAATATTGCTAGTTCATTCACCAATATTCAGGAACGTGAAAATTAATGGTGCGGGGGAGGGGATTTGAACCCCTGAACCCCTGCGGGACGAGGTCTCTTAACATTCTTCATGCTCCTGAGCTTCGCGCTTTCAGCTTGTCTCGCGCCTTAGACCTGGCTTCGCCCTCATAGAGTTTGGCTCTGGAGGGATACGCAATTCTGCCTACCCCCGCTAAAACCAGGCTCCAACCCCGCACGCGTTTTCTCGTAGGCGAAGGCGCGCTCATAAAGCTGATGCAGAAACAGCTAATCCCGTTTCTTGGCACTCCGCATTGTTACTATGCCAGTCACAAGCGCGAGAATCAGAACAAGGAGGCCGATTGACTCGTGTAATACGACGTATGACTCAAATCCTCTGAGCAATTGAAAACCCACAAATACTTGGACCAGAACCAAGATTGTAAGAACCGTCATCATTAGTTTAGAATGAATCGTTGCACTCGCCGCGCGAAAAGATACGATGGTCAAAATCGCAACGAGGGCCAAACCGAGAATTCCTATCATTAGGTGAGGAGTGATCAGATTTCTAGCTCCTGCATCTGCGATTTGGAAGCCGAGCACGAGTTGAACGATAACTCCGAGCAGGACAATTGTTCCAAGTATTGGCACGATTTTCACTATAGTCACTAGGTCATGTGTGCGGGTTGTTTGCCCTTTAAGGTTGACTGACGAGTGGAGATTACGAGGTGTCTAATTTCGGCAGTTTTCCAAGATTATTTAACACCTGTATCGAGTTGTTTTTCTCTATAGAGACTGCTACCTTATTCTCTCTGGGATGAGAGTTTGAAGTTTTCGAGTATAGCTTTCTCAATGGCACTTGAATGAGTTACTCATCAGCATAAAAACTGAATCAAAGTCTTCGGGTGCGTTTGGTGAGAGCATTGTGTAGATTACGAAATATCGAGATGATTTATTGCAATGCAAATGTACTGAGTGGGTCTCGTGAGGTATAACCCGTCTGCCAACGAAGATTCCTGTTTGGATCTCATCTAACTTTACGTGATTGTACGATGCCTTATGTGAATTTATCATGAGAGTATCCTTAAGGATCTGATCCATTTTTTTCACATTGCAGCTCTTCTTTACGGCTTCAAGACTGTGCTCTGCATGTTTCTCAGCATTGTCAAACTTTTTCTCAGCTATTTTGAGGTCTCCCCACGTGAGGAATACTCTCTCTTTGTCTGGGAAGTGAAATACGACATCTCCCTTGTCACGTCCACTCTTAGGGTTGAATTCAACGCGACATACTGAGGGGTAGTCGATAGAGAATTTGTATACGCTAAACTTCTCCAGTTCCCAAACATTGCTGCTGCGTATCGCAGTAGTTTGTTGGACCTTCTTAGCCCGTGTCAACTCTTCCGCAATATCGGAAGCCACTCTACCAACAACTTAACGTTTCCGCACAGATCGCGCGATTACGCGGAATAGAACAACAGTTCAATCCAACTAATGCAATGGAGGGACAAGATAGTTCTTGCATTCTTAGGGCATGAGAGAAAGGGAGAAAAAGTTTCCAAAAATGGGGGAAGGGATCACGCGAAGGGGCCTACGCCTTCGGTGATCTTGATAGCTTGCACTGGGCATTGAATCTCGCAGGCTCTACAGAAGATGCAGTCCTTTTCACGTGCTGGGTCTGCTTTCCAACTGTCCAAGAGCGTCTTTCCGCTATCGTTGGGTAATTGTTTCTCCATCCGTTCCTTCTCTGCGGGGAAGTCCATCTTGTCAAAGACGTTCACGGGACAGACGGAGATGCATATTCCGTCGGCGATGCAGATATCGAAGTCTACCGCGACCGCGACGCCGTGCACGCCCATCTCTTTGCTGACGCCTTCTTTCTTTCGGATCTCATGACCCTCATGTTCGCCCACTTTGGGCCATTCGTTCGGGAAAGTGGCGTCGTCAATAATTCGTCTCTCTGACACCATACACACCTAACGTGTAGGCGCATCTCCACGTACTATTAAGAAGATTTGCGTGTCACATTTGAATCTGACAATAGCGACAAACAGGTCGACGAACACGTCATAGATGCTGGAGTTGTGGCAGTGATGTTGCTGAGTAGCATTTGATGATTATTGTGGGGAGTGGGGGCTGTTGATAGATTGCTATAAGCTGTTGGGAGAGGGCAGTTAGTAACGTATTTCGCGTTGCAGGACTAGCGTTTGCTGACGTTGGAGGGGGCATTCTGAGCTTGAGAAGCGGCAGTTGGTTTTGGTGAATCAGCATTTAGCGCCGCAGAAGTAGCATTTTGAGTCTCTTTTAGAGACTGTTCGGGTGGGTTTTTTCAGCTTCCCATGATTTCGTATTTAGATTGGACCATTGTCTTCATCAGATTTACGAAAATCGCTTCGGGCTTCTTTGCCCGTTCATATAATTAGATACGTGCTGTGTATTTTTTCAGGGTTCATATTTGCGTATCGTCTCGCTGCTTCCTAGTGCGACTGAGATCATTTACGCATTGGGTCTTGGAGACTATCTTGTCGGTGTATCACATGAGTGTGATTTTCCTAGAGAGGCTCAAAGCAAGCCAAGGGTAATTCTACCAGTTTTTGATTCTTTAAAGTTGGATAGTGAGGCTATTGATGAGATTGTTATCGAGCACCTGAGACATGGTGAGAGCCTGTATCGGATTGATTTGGATGCTTTCAAAACTGCTAATCCTGATTTGGTGATAACGCAAGAGTTGTGTGGCGTTTGCGCAATAGGGGTGGAAGATGTTCTGATGGCAGTGAGCAAGCTTCCAAAACCAGTGGAAGTATTATCGTTGAATCCCCATTCGCTTAACGATATCAGGGACGATGTTCGAAGGGTTGGAAAAGCTGTTGGACTTCCTGAGAAGGCTGATTGGGTCATTCAGGATCTACAGAAGAAGGAGGACTACGTTAAGAAGAAAACCGAGCATGCATCTAAGCTCAGGGTTTTCTGCGCCGAATGGCTACAACCACTGATGAACGCTGGTCACTGGATTCCTGAGATGGTTGAATATGCTGGTGGCATTGAGAGGTTGAGTACCAGAGGGCAACCATCTTGCTATATTGATTGGAAGACTGTGATTGATTATGACCCGGAAGTGTTGATCTTGATGCCTTGCGGCTTTACAACCGCAAGAACAATTGCCGAAGCGAGAGTGCTTTCTAAGGTTGAGAAGCTTGGTCAATTAACGGCTGTTCTCAATGGTAACGTCTTCGCGACGGATGGACATAACTATTTCAGTCGTTCGGGTCCAAGACTCTTTGATGCATTGAAAATTCTTGGGATGATAATTCATCCTGAGCTCTTTAATGCGCGTATCCAAATTGAGCAGGCAGCTAGGCTTGATGTTGCTCAACTACTCGAACCAGTTAGGGGTCTGTAATCGTCGTAATTCATTTTTTCTGTATTCTCGCTTTTTTCTCGTTGGTTTCTTTTCGCTCTGTTTCAATTTGAATCGCCGCTAATGAAGCGATGCCGTCTCCTTCCTCCAATTTGGTTAGTCTGCTTCCTGCGGTGGTTCTACGTTGGAGGGGTACGGAGGTTGCGTTTAGTCGCACAGCCTCGCCTTTCTCCGATATAACTATCACGTCTTGTTGTTCCGTCAAAGGAAGTATTCCGACCAGGTTTCCAGATTTACTATTCGCTTTCAATCCTACTATACCTGAACCACCTCGTTTCTGAACGCGAATTTCTTTGGCCGATATTCTTTTGCCATATCCTCTTCTTGTTATCGAGAAGATTGACACGTCGTTTGGGCTGTTGGGAATGAAACATGCGCCGATAACTTCGCTTCCTTCCTCAAGTTTTATTCCCGTCACGCCCTTCGCGGTTCTCCCCATGATTGAGATGTCTGACTCCTCAAAGCGAATGATTAGACCGTCAGCAGTTGTGATCAAAATCTGTCCATTGCCTGTTGTAACTAACGCCTCAGCGAGGGAGTCTTTTTCGTCAAATTGTGCTGCGATAATGCCTGTGGAGCGAACGTTTGAGAAGGCGTCGAGTGGTGTTCGCTTCACATTTCCGTGTCGTGTTACGAGAGTTAGATATTGTGTTGTTGTGAATGTTTCTACTGGAACGGAGGCTACTAATCTCTCGTCATCAGATAATTGTAGAAGATTCACTATCGGCATGCCTCGTCCTGATCTGGTGCTTTCGGGAATCTCATGCGCTTTCAAGGTGTAGGCGCGTCCTTGGTTAGTCAGGAAGAGTATTGTTTGCAGAGTCCGTGCGAAAACCGCTCTAGAGACCTTGTCCAACTCTTTTAGGTCGATTGAGGGGATTCCCGCTGCTCCACGTTCTAAGACTTGGAAGGATTTGGCTCCGACTCGTTTAACGTATCCTTCTGTTGTGAGTAAGATTAATGTTGGTTCATCTTTGATTACACGTTCAACGTCAAAGTTGACGCTTTCGAGTCGAATCTCTGTCTTTCTTGCATCTCCATAGTCTTGTTTGATTTTTGTGAATTCTGTCTTTAGAAGTGTCAGTAGTTTGGAACGTTCACTAAGTACTTCCTGAAGTTCAAGTATCAGAGAACGTTTCTCATCTGACTCGCCCCGTACCTTGTTTGTTTCTAGTTTCGTGAGTTGTTGGAGTTTCATTTCTAAAATAGCGTCAATTTGTTCATCGTTAAGTTGTAGCTCTTTGAGAGTCTTAGATGCTTCTTCTGGATTTTGAGAGTTGCGAATTATGGAGATTACTTTGTCAATGTTCTCCAACGCAATGTGGTAACCTTCAAGTACGTTAAGGCGTTCTTGTGCTTGTTGCAGGTCGTGCTTCGAGCGACGTTCGATTACGTTGATTCTATGGTCGATGAATGCTTGTAATGCCTGTTTTAGGTCTAGAATTTGCGGGCGTCCGTTCACGAGAACTAAATTAATGAAACTGAAGCTTGTGTGTAGTTGAGTTAGCTTGTACAATTGTCCCTTGACAAAGTCTGGTTGAGCTCCAGACTTGAGATCAATTGTTACTCGAATGCCTTCCCGACTTGATTCATCGCGAATGTTCGATATTCCTTCAATCTCGCCTTCCTTGACGAGGTTGGCAATGTCTCCGACTATTTTCGATTTATTCACTTGGAATGGAAATTCAGTGATTACAAGTCTTTTTTTATCACCTTTCGTGATCTCTTCTTCGATGCGAGCTAGAATTTTGATTGTGCCGCGTCCCTGTTTGTAGGTTTGGAGTAATGATGTTGCGTCGTAGACTATTCCCCCAGTTGGGAAATCGGGGCCTCTCACGAATTTTAAAAGGTCTTCAATCTTAGTTGAAGGATGATCAGTTAGGAAGATAAGGGCGTCCATCACCTCTCGCAAGTTATGGGGTGGGATACTGGAACTCATTCCCACAGCGATACCTGAACCGCCATTCACGAGTAGGTTAGGAAATTTGGCTGGGAGAACAGTAGGTTCCTGAAGCGAATCATCAAAGTTCGGCATCCAATCGACAGCGTTCTTTTCGAGTTCCTCAAGCATATCCTCCGCCAGTTTCGTGAGTCTTGTTTCAGTGTATCGAACTGCGGCGGGAGAATCTCCATCTATACTTCCGAAATTTCCCTGGCCATTAATGAGAGGATAACGCATTGAGAAATCCTGCGCCATCCTAACTAGAGCGTCATAAACAGCCATCTCGCCATGAGGGTGAAATTTTCCAATAATTTCTCCAACAACTCTCGCTGACTTTTTGTGCTGATTCTTAGAACCTAATCCCAGACCTTGTATGGCGTAGAGGATTCTGCGTTGGACTGGTTTTAGACCATCTCGAACGTCTGGAACTGCACGTCCGATGATGACGCTCATCGCATACTTGATGTATGACCTTCGCATCTCTGTTTCGATTGCGACTGGTTTTACGCGATCTCCGGTAGTATGGCTCAATTTTAGGTCCTCATATGTCGAGCCAGTCTACTTCGTCAGCATTTTCCTGAATGAATTGACGTCTCGGTTCAACTAGGTCTCCCATTAATGTTGAGAATACCTTGTCTGCTTCAGCTGCGTCCTCTACTGTAACATTAAGCAAGATTCGAGAGTTGGGGTTCATTGTCGTATCCCACAACTCGCGAGGATTCATCTCGCCCAGGCCCTTAAATCTCTGGACGAGATCTGGTTTGTCCTTGAGTTCTTGCTCGATTATTTGTTTACGTTCTTTCTCGCTCATAGCGTTGAATATCTTGTCCCCTTTGCGAATGCGATAGAGTGGGGGCTGCGCGATGAAGACTTTGCCAGCTTCGATGAGGTACGGCATGTGACGATAGAGGAAGGTGAGAAGCAATGTTCGAATATGTGCGCCATCCACGTCAGCATCCGTTAGGAGGACTATCTTACCGTATCGGAGGTTGCCCACATCGAAAAGTTCTCCGATCCCTGTTCCGATTGCGGTCACTAGAGCACGTATCTCATTGTTATCTAGAATTCTACTGAATCCATGTTTTTCCACGTTCAAAATTTTTCCCCGTAGGGGGAGGATTGCTTGAGTTCGTCTATCTCGAGCTTGTTTTGCACTCCCGCCTGCACTGTCGCCTTCTACGAGGAAAATTTCAGTCTTTTCTGGATCATGAGTTTGGCAGTCTGCTAATTTTCCGGGAAGTGTCATTCCTTCTAGTGAGCCTTTCTTTCTAACGAGTTCTTTGGCTTCTTTGGCGGCGAGTCTGGCTCTTGCTGTTTCAGCCGTCCGTTGGACGATTGCTTTAGCTACTGATGGTACTTCTGAGAAGTATGTTTTCAAACTATCATAAAGTACGGACTCGACGATTCCGCGAACCTCGCTGTTGCCAAGCCTTGCTTTTGTTTGGCCCTCAAATTGCGGGTTCGGCAATCTTACGCTCAGAACGGCAGTGAGACCTTCACGTACGTCGTCGCCCTGTATCTTCAGTTTCTCGTTTATCATCTCATGTCCAGCCGCATAGTCGTTAATGGCACGCGTTAATGCGGTCTTTAATCCAACTAGGTGAGTTCCGCCTTCTCTAGTACCAATGTTATTTGCGAATGTGTGAATACTCCAAGAATCGTCATCAGTATATTGAAAAGCACAATCCACCTGAACATCGGCTTTGCTTCCTGAAATGAGCACTATCTCTTGATGGAGTGAATTCTTGGATTCGTTGAGGTATTTCACGAATTCGCGAATACCACCTTCATAATTGAAAGTCCGAGTCTTAGGAGGGGTCACTCGTTGATCCGTAAATGTAATTGAAATATTTTCAGTAAGGAAAGCTAACTCTCGGAGTCTCGTTAAGATAATTCTTTGATCGAACTTGGTTTCTTCAAAAATTTCTGAGTCGGGTTTGAAGCTGACTCGAGTTCCATGATCTGTTACGGAGCCTAATTCTTGTACTTCTGTTGTGGGCACTCCGCGTTCGTATCTCTGTTTGAAGGCGCGCCCTTGCACGTGCACCTCCGCTTCAAGCCATTCGCTAAGTGCGTTGACGGCAGAGACTCCTATCCCGTGCAGGCCGCCTGAAACCTGATACGTCTTATGGTCGAATTTTCCTCCAGCATGAAGCATAGTCATGACCACCTCCAACGCTGATTTTCCTGTCTGAACATGCACCTCAACAGGAATCCCACGCCCATCATCACGAACAGTGACTGATCCGTCGCTGTTCAGAAGTACGCTGATACTCTTACAGAAACCAGCTAGGGCTTCATCAATTGAGTTGTCAACAACCTCGAAAACAAGATGCTGCAGACCTCGCGTATCAGTACTACCAATGTACATAGCCGGCCTTTTCCGAACAGCCTCCAAATCACCTAAAACTTGAATTTGATCTGCCGAATAATGTTGAGACATGGCTGGTTCTCTCTAGCGACAACAGCACTTAGAAGCGTTCTAAGCTAAAAGAAGTCAATGAATGTCAAGGTCTTGAGATGTTACAAACATCCAAAAGCTCATTCACAAGGCGACGCTTGGTCACAAAATCGGTAAAATCAACCATTACCTCTTCCTCCACCTTAAGCGATCAGCCAAGACATGACAGAGAAGAAGGTCTTAGCTAACATTAGGAAATGATTGAGCTCGTGCTCGAAGAATATGAATCCACAACGTCGTCGTCCCTAGAATTCAAGGCTTACGATTCCAGACAGACTGCAATCATCGCCGAGGAATGTAGATGTTGACCTCAGTCCGACTTGACCAGCATAGCTTGGACGAAAGAGCGATTCAATTACTTGGAAAAAAGCAGACCTCTCCAAGACGGTGCACTTGGTAGGTCACTGAGCGTGTTAGCCGCGTTGGCGTTCTTCTCATACTTCTCCGTTCGCTCCATGCCTTGAACTTGACACTCTCCATCAAACTTGGGAATTTCATGATAGTAAATCTTCTAAAGGGCATGTATGGAAACAGTTGCCTTTAGATACGAGTGCAACTTATAACTCGAGATAGGATCATAAACTCCTTTGCATCATTGATCACAGTATCGGTTATTGTGGATTAGAATTATGTCACGCATAATCTCACCCAGACAACGAACTCTTCTGCGCAGAGTAATCACGGCCATTGTGACTGTTGATTTAATCTTTTGCGCAGTTCTAACAATTTCTACGATTTTCCTGTTTTTCTATTTTCTATACTTGGTAGTGTTATCACACTAAATGCTTCAAAAGAAGGTTGTTCTAATGTCCGATCGTTCTGTACAAGAGCCACCCAAACAAGATGCGCAAGACATTCGATGTACAACTTGTGATTCAAACTCGTCTTTGGAATTTTCCAAGTCTGAGGATCCGATCGTCGATTCTATCCCGAATGAGAATCTTGTGAAAAATTGCAGTGCTTGCGGCGATCAACTAGAAGAAGAACAGGCAGTTGTTTGTAACTCTTGCGGAACACAACAGGAAACATTCAAAATACATTACAGGCCTAACTGGTATGGAATTTCACTTGGCCTCTTCATTGCCTCATTCAGCTTAATCACCTTAAATGGAATCTTGTTCAATCTGGCCTATGTTTTTGGTGTCTCACTCATCGTGCTCGCATTGCTCCCAGCAAGCGTAAGCCCAGCCAAAATACGCTGTAGAAATTGCGGCCAACTGTTCCGGGAAAAACTGGGACAGTGCCCCCATTGTACCGAACTGCCGTAAACGGAATTCTCGGAAGTAACGCCTTGGACGGGTTCTAGACACACCTTTTAGGATAAAGAACGAAGGTATCACCATATGAGAAACGACAGATTCGGAAAACATAGCAAAACTTACGCCTTGATGATCCTCGCTCTAGCAACCCCACTAGTTGTAGGTCTATATGCCATGATCATTGGTAACTGGGTTTATGCAGCTGCATTCGGCTTGGCCAGCATCGTGAACTTTGATCTCTTCTACCACTCCAACAAGAAGAAGATGCCCTATACGTTTAGGCTCCTCGTAAAGTTAGAGTCGAAGATTTACAAGGAACCGTATGACCCTCGTTTAGAGGAAGAATAGTGTACCCTCCTGGCTCCCAATGTTTAGACATATTCTAGTATGGCCTAACCATACCGCTTATTACTGATTCTTCAACCAACTGGCTGCTAATTGCTAGGTCCTAGCAGGAAGTGGCATGCTCTAGGTTCAGAAGAATGAGCTCTGATACTGGAAAGAGTGCAAAGGATGGAGAGAAAACTAGCGCTAAGGGTAGTCTGGACTCTGCATCTGGCAAAACCTTGCCAACATCAGGCTCCAAGACAGGGGATGCAACCACCGATCAGAAGACTGCTTCTGAAAGAGAGTCTGATTTATCGACATGGCTACAGCTCTATAAGCGTGACGACGTGCGTCGACTCGTAGGATGGATGGTGAACGGACACGACGAGATTCGGCCCCAAAGAAGTCAAGAAACCGGTGCGTATGCCTACTCAGGAGCAGACTTCGGCCTAGAAGACATTTCAGCGCTCCTCACTGAACTTGAGTCTCACAAAATACTTCAAAAAATTACTATAGACACAGTACCCTCCTGCCCTTCATGTCAAGCATCAAACTTTAACGTCTCATATCTGTGCCCGTACAGTCAACACACCATGCTCCAGCATGGCACACTAATTGAACATTACGCCTGTGGCAATGCTGACTTTGAAGAGAACTACAGATCAGGACCAAACGAACTCGTATGTCCGAAATGTCGTCGAACTCTCAAAGTAATAGGCACTGATTACAGAAAGATAGAACGAGCATATCGGTGCAGCAGTTGCGGAAAAACATTTGGCACCCCCAAACTCATTCTGCAATGCCGAAATTGTAACCGCAAAAACGATGAAGAAGAACTCGTAATGCCTCCAGTCTACGCCTATAAAATCAACGAGCAACTTCGAAGCGAACTGGTTTCGCATTGCAGTCTAGAATCGAGCATCACCACATTCTTCGAGAAAGCCGGATTCAAAGTGACAGCGCCAGTCCGGATGACGGGACTCTCGGGCGTGCTCCATAACTTTGACATAGGCGCGAAAAAGAATAATACAGAAATTGTGATGGATATGGTTTCTGCCATAGATGAAGTAGGTCCCCCTCAGCTTGTCGAGTTCTTTGCCAAAGTTTACGACACGAAACCATCTAAATCGCTACTGATTGCTCTACCAAGGTTAAGCAGAGAAGCTCAGAAACTGGGTGCAATGTACAACGTGGAAGTGATCGGGGCAGTATCACCAGACGAAATCACTAGGAAACTTTCAGGAATCATTGAATCAGAATCTTTGGCAGCCATTCCGCCAACTGAACCATACAGTCAACTAACTGCCAGTCTCCAAGAATCGAGTACGGCTGAAGCTAGGAGACGAGATTCTCCTGAAGTGTTGAGGACTAGTGGACCAGTAGAGTCACCAGTGGCTGCTTTAATCGAACAAACAATATCATCATTGGAGAAGAAAACTCCACCTGAAGAGTCTAATTCTGCAGATGAACTGTTGCGCCAAGCTCGCTCAAGAGCGGAACAAGTGCTACAGCCTAAACCACCCGACAAGGTACAGCCAACAGAAGAGGATGAAATCATCCGCAGAGCCCGCGAGAAGATGAAACACTTAATGGCGAGTAGTTAGGCATTTACGTAATAAGTAACCTAATGGTGGAGGATTGGCAAATGTCCGAGCGAGTCACGATAAATCGGAAAGAATTTGAAGCTTTCGTATCGGAAAACCAAGCGCTTGTTGAACGTTCGCAGAAACTCGTCGAAACAATTGATACTCTTGAGAGATTGAATAAACAGCTACGTGATGAATTGCAAATATCAAAAGAGAAGCTTGAGTCTATGGAGGCAAACCTCAACGTCAGCACGCGTCAAACAGACGATACGCTCCGCAAAGCGAGAGATACGATGGCACGGCTGCTGAGAGAGACTGAAAAACGAGTTTCGGAATAAACCAACCTTCTCATACTGTGCGACCGCAATGGTCACAGAATTTATCTCCGGGGTTCAACTCGCGGCCACAAGAACACATCATAGCGCCGAAGTCTCCGCCACAACCCTCACAGAATCTACTAGCCCGTTTAATTTGACGGCCACACTTCTCACAGGATGCGAAGGGCGTTGGTAAATTCCACGTCTGCGACGCTCGAGGTGATGGGAAACGTACGACTTGAGCAAGATTGCTGAGAACTTTTAGCCTATTCTTGATAGGCTGAACAGCAGTTTCCGTGCTCTTAACTAATCGATTAAGGCTCGTCTCGGCGTGATCTGGAACAGCAGTTTCCGTGCTCTCAATCGGCCGATTAACACTGGGCTCGAAAGGTTCTTGAACAACAACTCGGCTCGCAGGCTCCTCTTTTGCTCGTGGGAGATTAATAGCGTCACGGAGTTCTTGTCTCAGGGCTTTGTTACGAAGGCCAAGTTCCTTCAATCTTTGAATAGTCTTCTGATGCAGGCTCATGAATGTCTCTAGGGAGGAGAGAAATCGTTCCCAGTCATCTCCTACGATTATGAGTTCTGCTTTAGGTTCTTCATTCTGGCTCATTCAATACATCCTCCGTCTCTTTGCAGAGCCTTTCCAGTGCTGTCCTAATTTGCTTCAAAGCTTCACCGCTGTTCGCAGTTAATTGCTTGGACCTTTCTCGATTGCCCTCGATCGTGATCTCGGCGAGGTCTAGCTTACTTAGAAGAAGTTCATATTTCTTAGTAAGTTCAGAGAACTCTTCAAGAAAGGCTTCCCACTCGTTCTTGTTAAGCTGCAGCACTGACTCCAACGGTTTCTTCTCGTATCATTGTATATTTTCGCGTAGAAAAGCATGGCGCTAATGTATCGTGACACCCTGCAACTTGAACATGACATTCGTGGGACCTTTGCATAATCCAGATTTGCACTATTGTTTCAATGCCCCATGCGATGTTCACTATTTTACGTAAAGAATTTAGCCGTTGGTTCTGGGTTGAGTAATTGCAGTTTTCGCCTTCTCCTGCATGCTTCCGTATCTTTCAGATCTACTCCATTTCATGCGACCTCGCAATATTTCGTAGAAAGCATAGATCCTGACCAAGTCCAAGAATTGACGATACCCAAATACAAAGAGAGGGGAATAAATCATCAGACGAAGATCCTCCTTGTCGAGGCGAAGCGCTAGTAATGAGGTTAATGTTTCGAGAAGCGAGTATATGATGAAAGCTACAACGTACCATACGAAACCTGTAAGGACAGCCAGACACAAACCGATCGATGTCATTACTAGTTCCAGCAGCGGAACCGCGAACAATGTCAGATAGATATACGGAACTGCAACTGTACCGTAAGTGCCTTGGGCAGCAGCGAACCTGTAACGAGAGTGCTTAATTACAGTTTGAGTCATACCTCCATACCAGCGTTTTCTTTGTTTTATTAGGTCACGAAATCGTTCAGGTGCTTCCGTGTAGGCAACTGCGTCGGTCACATTTCTGACACCAACTAGCATCCCGTCCCTTGCTTTGTGAACCTTGATAGTTGTGTCGAAGTCTTCAGCTACCGTGTCCGGGTCATAAGACCCCACTGTGCGGAGGTATGATTTGCGGAAGGCACCCAGAGGACCTGGAATTACTATCGAAATATCTAATAGGTCAAAGGCCCTGCGTGGCACGTTGATGTCCCTGATATATTCTAGCGCTTGTACCTTTGTGAACAAACTTACGCGGTTGGCGACTTTCACATTTCCAGCAACGGCATAGACATGTGGACTCTGCATGGCAGCGACCATTCGTGTTATGCACGTGTGTTCGACCAATCCGTCGGCATCCATGAAGACAATGATTTCACCGTTTGCAATTGTCAAGCCATAGTTGAGTGCAGCATGTTTACCAGAGTTAGGTGGTGGGAGATCAAGAAGTTGGACACCTCGCCTTCTATAATCTCGAACGATCTGAGTTGTATTGTCCGTGCTTCCATCATTTACCACTAAGATTTCCAAGTTTGAGTAGGATTGATCGAGGAGCGTGTTCAGGAGATTGCCTATGTTCTGCTCTTCATTATGCGCGGGAACGATTACCGTTACGAGTGGGTACTCCACTGGGTCTGGATAATTCTCTTGTAAACGATCATGGATCAAAGCTAAAGGGATGAAAGTGAAGTCACTGATTAGAATCGTAGCGAGACCAATTACGAGAAGCCAGAATAAGACAAGCTCAAATCCAGAAGTTGGAAAAACAGATAATTCGAAGCTCACGTATACTTTCTCCGTTTAAACTCAATCCTGAGTCGATAATAAATGATAGAACTAAAAATGGTGGTTACTAAGAATGCTAGTCGTTGAACTTCAATTGTTACATAACTGAGCACTATCACTAACGTACAGAATAGTCCGGCCAAAATGAAAGGAAATTCACGCGAGAGATGATATTTGCGGGATAGATAATATGATACAAGTAGTGCAAATACTAGACCAGTCTCAATCAATAGCCAGCTAGTAAATGGCGTGACGAGTCCTGGCGGAAGCAGCCAAAAGAGGATGGTAAGGACAAAAAGACTGATGGGCACCAAAGCTAGCAGGCGAGTGGCTCGCACGTTATTGCTCCCAACAGCATCCCTATAATGGATTCCTGAGATTAAAACGTGCAGAGTCTAGACCTAACTAACTCCGGTTTAGCTGACTTGGAATATTAGGTAATCCGGAAATGACTGTATTAGAATCAAGTCATTATACGTGTACAAATTCACCGCATTGATATAGTCTGATCGAACTACGATCATCTTGACTCCTACCTGCTTCATGAATTGAACCATAGTAATTCCTCGCGCGCTCGATTCTTGTGCTATCCAAGCCATGTCATAGAAGAGTCGATTTGAATAGTAACTTAGAAAGGGCCCTATGTCCGTGGCGCCTATTGTTGTATGATTCGTGTGTGAGTCAACCCAACCTACGACGTGCATGAACTCGTCATAGTTCCTGATAAAGCCATACTGGTTACTGATGGAGAAAGCACTAGTGTAAAGTGATGTATTGATTGCCACCGCATAGGTTCCACCAAGCCAGATGAAAATAAGGACCCAACCCAGAATCTTTGCTTTGGGCGGCAGTCGATCCTGA
>Ga0187784_10001332_pt1 | contig 19442 bp, 14 predicted proteins | sample 1015_SJ02_MP15_2_FD_132964 | JGI IMG/M metagenome (GOLD analysis project Ga0187784, IMG submission 132964) | Tropical peat soil microbial communities from peatlands in Department of Meta, Colombia - 1015_SJ02_MP15_20_MG | ecosystem: Environmental > Terrestrial > Soil > Wetlands > Peat | place...
CCCCAGGGTTCCTCTACCACGGCGTCTACGTGGAACCCTGGAATCACTGTTCGGTTCGGGTCCCTGCGTACGAGCTCTGAGTCAACGATCTCCTCCACCGAGACGATGACGTGTTCGCTCGCCATCGCTATCTCGCGGTTCGAGCCCACAATTCCCCACATCTGAGTGTTTCCTTCGCGATCCGCTCTTTGGACATGAATAACTGCGAGGTCGGGGTTGATTGCTTTCACTAAACAGATTTTCTTCCCGGTAAACGGACAATCAATCGTCTTGAACACATCGGAATGTCTTGCTAAGTCTGAAGCCAGGACCGACGTCGTCATGGGCATGAATGGTAAGCCGCTTGCGCCCGCCAAGTATCTTGCTCCGGTGATGAAGTGCGTGTACTCCTCGGTGGCTAAGGGGTGGGGAACATGCTGCTCAACGGCTCTTCTGAATGCATGCAGGGACCCGACGCCCGGGTTGCCCGCCCAGCTAAACATCAGCTTGTCAACGCAGCCTGCGGCTAAGAGTTGATCCACGACTAGGTCAGGCGTTTCTTTGCAGATGGCCAAGTGTTTCTTCTGATGCCTAATCATTTCGTGGGCGATGGCGAATGGTATTCCGTGCGTGAATCCTCCGAAACAGACAAGCTGCCCGTCCTTAACGAACTTCTCAACTGCCTCTTTCGACGTCATAACTTCAGCGGTCATGTTTACTTCATCTCCAAGTTGTAGGTCATTGTGTTCCTTCAGTCCGTTTGAACTCGTTGAATCTCTCCCGTAAGCGTTTAGTGGAAGCGCCTTCGACTCCGCTTCCGATTACGCGGCCGTCAATCATTACCAGCGGTTGAATCTCAAGTGAGGTGGAGACGAAGAACGCCTCTTCCGCATTGTAGAGGTCGTGAAGAGTCAATTCATGTTCCTCTACGTTGATGCCCAACGCCCCAGCGAGCTCTAAAACAACCTGCCGTGTAACGCCTGCGAGCACGCTGGAGTGAAGCGGCGGTGTCATCAGTGTGCCGTTCCGCATGATGAAGAGGTTATCTCCCGTTCCTTCAGAAACGAAGCCTCTCCAATCCAGCATAATTGCTTCATCCACTCCGGCAAAATTTGCCTGCTGTTTTGCTAGGACATTGTTGAGGTAGTTCAGCGTCTTGGCGGAGGCGGGCAAACAGAAGGAGGGAGTCCGTCGTATGGAGGAGACGATAGCTTTCGCAGGCTTCCTTCCCGCGGTTAAGAGTGGATAGCTCTCGGCATTTTGCGGTATGATTATGACCGTAGGCTTTTCACAGTTATTGGGGTTCAAGCCGAGCTTGCCAACTCCGCGGGTAACGATGGGGCGAATGTATCCATCCTCCATCTTGTTTCGCCGCACTGTCTCTACTATGGCTGCCTTGAATTGATCCATAGTGAGAGGGATCGTGAGCCCAATTGTCTTCGCGGATTCATACATTCTCTTCAGGTGTTGATCGAGTCTGAAGACTTTCGCTTCGTAGATACATATGCCCTCGAATATTCCATCACCGTAGAGAAGCCCATGGTCAAACACAGAAATCTTCGCGTCCGCCTGCGAGAGAAAGGCGCCGTCAACGTATACCTGAATGTCTGCTACACTCAATTAGCTAGATCGCTCCTGAACATCTGGCCGCATATTGCGCATGTCATGCGCCATGATAAACTGTAATCAGAATATTCAGGAATGGAACTGGCCAAGATTCGTTCGAAACCGTTTCACGTGATATCGCAGGCCTGAATCCTGCGGCCCTCATTCTCGCGTCTCTCAATCGGCCTTATCAGTCATCCAAATTGGATGAACCTCTCGTCTGAAACGGCCGGCAAACTATGGTTCATTGAATCGAGTTTTTCAGTTTCGGCCTCCTACCCAAAATCGCTTGCGAATACCTATGACCGCGTCTTTACGCAAAATCTTTCTTTGATGGGAATTGCGGGTTCTCACCTGGTGCCTACATAAGGAAGCGCAGTTGAATTGGGATTGGTAGCTTCTCCGAGATTAGGATTAATCGTAAACCCATTCGCGGATATAGGCAGTAGAGCGTGTCTCAAGGCAACTGATTGAGAGGTTGCGATTCTGGAGCAAAGTGGAAGACCGCTCTTATCAGGATGATGGGCCGTTGTTGTCATTCATGATGGTGAAACAGTGGTGAACTCAATCTGTTGCCTGGCAAACTTCTAAACTCATTTTGACCGAGAATGGCACGAACTGAAGATAGGAACAACTTCGAAGTCATGCCAGAGAAAAGCTCACTCGTTCGTGTTTCACCTTTCGGTGTGAATCTCTCTGTTTTGTATGTCTACCGTCTTGTTTCATCATTCAACAGATCCCTTCTCCTAATCCTGAAAGGATCTGTCAACTCGAAGTAATTCCATAAGTTGCCTGTCCCTTCGATCACTGAGCGTACCAATTGAAGCATGTTTTATTGTCTCCATATTTCTGACACTTTGGATAATCTGCAACCGCGCACCGCGTGGAAGTCGTTTCCAAGAGGCTAAACTGCTCCATCTAACCTCAAATCCGGGCGTGAGTTGCTCAAGGAAATACTCTATGCCTCCGTCCCCTCCACCCAAGTGATAGGTGACGAACGGTCCTTGAACTGCCCATCGTATACCCGGACCATATTTGACCGCTCTATCGATATCATCCGCGGATGCAGCTCCTCGCATCAGCAAATCTATTGCTTCGCGCCAAATCGCGGCAGTTAAACGGTTAGCAACATGCCCCGGCAGTTCCTTCGCTACTATTATTGGGACCTTTCCAATGGATTTCATGAGTTCGTAGGCTGAATTGACGGTCTCCTCTGAAGTCCAGTGCCCAGTGACTAGCTCAACCAGCGGTTCCAGATGAACAGGGTTGAATGGGTGTGCGACTATACACCTGCTTCTTCTCTTCACGAATCGTTGAATCCGCGAAATTAGGAGCGAGGATGTGCTGCTCGCTAGAATACAATTCTCTGGTGCATAGTAGTCTAGGGCTTTGAATACCGTTCGCTTGGTGTCGTAATTCTCAAACACAGATTCTTGAACGTAATCAGCTCCCTTAACGGCTTCAGAAATATCCTGCGTGCACCTTAAGTTCCGTTGAGCGGCTGACCTCGCACGCCTACTTATGATCTTGCCCTTCTCTAAAGTAGATAGAATCGTGATGCATCTTTGTCGGGCTTTGACCAGCGTTTTTTGGTCAGCATCTTGTAGGGTCACCGAGTAACCTTTCGAGGCGAATAAAGCAGCCCAGCTTTGCCCTATTAACCCTACACCGACGCAAGTGATCTTCTTGGCCTTTTTGGTCATCTTCTTTCATCTCACGACATCGTCAATATTAGAGCCTGAGGAAACGCGCTTACTATAAATACACACCCAGAATTCAAGCAATATCGAATCCTTGCTCACAGATAACATTACTTGCCCACAGATTTTGCAGCCTATTCCAAGTTACAACAAGTACGGCGGACGTCAGACGAACAGCAACTCTCCATCACGCCCTCTCCACCGTAATATGGAATGAGAGCATCGTCTTCGGCCGTGAACTCCAAGCCCGTATGGCCGCTCTCGTAGACCAAGCCCTTAACTTCCAGATAATGTCCCCAGACCCACGATACCCAAAGCAAGCGGTATTGGTGGGTACTATCCCTGTCAGAGGCCAATAACTTACTATTACAAGAGAGGTCGCTATAGCAATGTCGATGTCAGTGGTCCGACTCCAATGGCTTACCGTCCGACAGCGAGCCGTCCTATTTACCTAGGTTACTGTCAGGAAAGTAATTATACCAGACTAATCGCACCGCCCATTCTGGTTATACGATAGCTCCGCGAGTGCGATGCCCTATGAGGATCAACGAGGTCCGTTGTGTAGGGTGCACGCAATGTTTTCCCTATTGCCCGATGGGCGCAATCTCGCTTCGCCATAACCGGACCGCCCTCATAGACAAAGCGAAGTGCACCGAATGCTACACATGCCTGAGAGCATATGTCTGCCCTACGGACGCGATTGAAGAAACAGACTTAGCGTGGCCCAGGAGCATCCGCAAGCAGTTCAGCTCAGTCATAGACGTACATAAGGACACGGGCGTCTCAGGAAGAGGCACTTATGAGATGAAGACTAATGACGTCACAGGACGCTTCCGTAACGCCGAAGCAGGGTTCTCCGTTGACATCGGCCGCCCCGGTGTCGGAACAACTATGAAAGACGTTGAGAAAATTGCGATGGAAGTAGCAAAGCTGGGAGTGGAGTTTGAATCACAGAATCCCGTGACGATGCTCATGGCCGACAAGAATTCCGGAGAACTTAGAAAGGATTTGATGGAGGAAGTGGTTCAATCCTGTGTCCTCGAATTCAAGACTGAGGTAGCTAGAATCCCACAGGTGGCGGAGACTCTGAAACGGGTAGCCGAACGCGTGGATACCGTGTTTTGTGTTGGATGCATTGGCCGAGTTCTCTCCGACGGTTCAATCCCAGTAAGAGCGGAACTCGACAGAGCCGGCATCTCTTATCGTCCGAACGGCAAGGTATGTGTGGGCCTTGGAAGACCTGAGGCGAATTCTGGAGAGCTCTAGGATGACTCATACTCTTCACCGACGCGGGTCTGCGGGCTCCTTGAAGGATGATTACGTAGTGATGCAACTGGCCACCGTCGGCATCAACAATATCGGAGCGGCGCCTAAACAGAAAGTGGCGCTTGAGATTATGCTAAAACACAACCCCGTGAACTGGACAAACCTGGATTGGGGGAGTAAGTTCAAGGATGGTTACACACGTGCCATTGAGCACTATGATTCTAGCGTCGACCACATCGACGATGACGTCGCAGTATTCCGTTCAAAGGAGGATTTCGAGGCGTGCGTTGCGGAGTTAAAGGCCGCCAAGCTTGGGCTATCGGTTGTTGTATCAGGACTCTTCGATCAGTTGTTGGACTCGCTACACAAACTCGGTTTGAATCCACATACCGTTCAGTACTCGCTTGGAACGTTCGGGAATCTAGATCGACTCCCGCCGGAGAACATCCTGGAAATCACGACTATGTGTGGGCACCATTGTGTTTCACCAGCACTCGTCCTGAGAATGATTCGCGATATTAAGAGGAGAAGGATTTCCACGGAGGAAGCATCACGAGCGCTAGCGAAACCATGTGTCTGTGGCGTCTTCAATCCCTCCAGAGCTGAGAGGCTACTCGAAGAGATAATCACGCCAGAACCAAGATAGCCCAGCCCGTAAATTCCAAGTAGATCGTGGCCTAACCTATCATATTGGGGCGGATGGATTCAGGACGAAAGGAGAGTTGGCTTAGTTCGTCGGATTGGGTACGGATTCGTTGCCCTGAGTTGGGTTCTGAATTTATAGTGATGAGCGAGCACGCTTCTCGGCTTCGCTGACTAGCGCTCTGATTCTTTGTTGCACGTCTTTCTCGAGAGGCTTCGCGCGGTGGGATTTGATAATATCCTTTGCCTTTTGTCTCGCCACCATCGCAAGGTCCTTCTTAGCCAGGACTTCCCCGCTGAAGACGTCCTCGGATTTCTTGACGCGAGAGTATAGTTGCGGATACCACTGTTCGTCTTGAATGTGGGCTAATGTGTGCCTCTCCCCGATGAAGTGTTTTCCGACACCGACTTTCTCAATTAGGTCCTCTGCGATTGTGTCATCGTTGACTTCGAAGCCTCTCTGAACCCTCAACAGAGCTCCCCACATCTCATTATCTATCACTAGTTGCTCGTAGCTGTAGGTGTTGGCGGAGTCCATGGCTCCAGCCCCCAGAATCAATTCTGCACCAGCCAGAACCACGGGCAAAGCGGTTATCGCCTTCTCGAATCCAGCTTGCGAACCAGGGATCTGCGCGTCGGTGTGGCCTGCGGATATCATGCCATGCGGCACTCCATAGTACCGAGCGAGGCTAACGACGCCAATCTGCAGAATCGGCCTCTCAGGCGCGCCCAGTGGGAGCACGCCCGTCTTCAGATCCATTACCGAGGCGACCGTACCGTATATCACTGGGCACCCAGGATTTAACTCTTGTAGCAAAACCAGTCCCGCCAAGAACTCAGCGTTGATCACGACTAATTCTCCAGCGATCGTGACCGGAGCCGTCCCGCCTCCCATCGCCATGCTGTAAATACAGACGGGGACACTGCTCTTGGCGTATTCCATGATGGCCCGTAGGCCGTGAATATCGTACTGGAGGGGGCTGATGGGACATTGGTGAACCGATATGATCGGCCGTTTTCTGAGTTCAACCTTCCCTCCCGCTATCGCGGACGCCATCTCAACAATATCTCTCGCCCCGTCGTCCGACGTTATTGGTCCGATACAGTTACTCACGTGCTTCGTTGTGTTGTTGAATGCGGCCTCAAATTTGAAATGGTCCGCAACCTTGTCGGGAATATCTCCCGGTGACACCATCACCTGTAACACGTGGATGTTTGGCGAAGCGTCAACGATCCTCGATATATTTGCAGCATCGTCCCGGGTACCCATTCTTCGCTGGCCTGTATCCAAGTCGTATATGTAGACACCAATTCCTGACGGCATAAAATGAGTCCCCCCATTCTCGCCCAGACGAATATCCTGTTTTGGGTCGCGCGCGCAGAGAGTCACGGCATGCGGCGCATGTTTCAAAGCATACTTGACTACGTTCTCAGGAAACCGTGCAATCTCGTTTTTGTAGTCTACGTCCGCGCCGGCGCTCTTCAACGTGTCAAGGGCGCTCTTATCCGGGAACTTCACACCCACAATCGCGAGCGCCTTGAGCGTGGCTGAGTGAATTCTATCTAGCTCATCTTTCGGATATGGGACGAGGCTGAGTCTTGGCACCGCTTCCCGCCTCACTCGTTTGCAGGAGAGCGTTCGGAGTTCTTAACTCTACCGTGCGGATTTTCCAGATCATTTTGATTGACCGCACAATAAATTACGAGTTGGCGAAGAATTCAGAAATTATTCTACAATTTCTATCAACCCTTGGTGCGAGCGTTTCCACCTTGGAACGTTCACGCCTACGCCGCTTGGTTCGCATCCGTTTTACGCGATCTCGAACGGTTAATCATTAGATACGCCAGAACCATCTCATGAGTGTGAATTACGTAATTCCGAACGTGCATATGGATTAATCTATATCCTAAATACCCATGTCTTATATTCTCATAAAGAATTTTTGTAAGGCAAGGACGTTAACCCTTGGCAGAGAAAGAAGTTTTCGTCCGTAAAGCAAGCGGTTTAGTAAAAGAAGTATCGTGGAAGGACGCCCTCTTCTTCAACGTCTCCTATGCGTTTCCGTGGGGAGGGGTGGGCATCATCTTGTTGTCGTATCCTTGGGTCGCATCAGGAGGAAGCCTAACTTTGGGCATACTTCTCTGCGCCATCGGATCGGCGTTTCACATCAGCATGTACGCGCTTCTGGCGATGACAATGCCTAGGTCCGGCGGAGATTATGTCTGGGTAAGCCGAATATTGCATCCAGCGATAGGCTTTGCACAGAGCCTCGTGATCGTGGTCGGAGGATTCTTCTGGTTTGGCACGGGGCCGGGGGCACTCATCCTCTTCGTGCGCAACATGATTGCGATCGTCGGGGGAATGGAGAATAATGTGGGCCTCGTCAACTCAGCATCGGTTCTAAATATCCCATGGGTGATCACCCTTATTGGCATCGTTCTATCGATCCTTTACGCCTACATCACCTTCTTCCGCGTCAAACAATTCTTCAGAGTTCAAACAACTCTCATCGCTATAATGTTCCTCGGTGTCTTCATCCTAATCGGCCTATCACTCTTCACCGACCACGCAACATTCATCACGAGGTTCAACAACATCGCGGCCGTAATCACCGGAGACCATAACTACTCACAAACGCTCATTAACCAAGCCACCAACGACACCCTCCTTCCCATACCGCAACTCTCAGGTGCCCATTGGATGTGGGCAACCGTATCCGTTATGCCGCTCGCCTTCTGGACCTTCAGTTACCCGTATTTCTCGGCTTACATCGCAGGGGAATGGAAAGAAGCCAAGAGAACTGCTCTCATTTCGTTCCTAGGGGGGCTCGCGGTTTGTGCGCTCGTGATTCTTCTAACCACAACTATGCTACTCAATGTCGCAGGAGAACCGTTAATTCAAGCCCTCGCAGATGGATACTACGGTCACCCTAGCACGTATTGGGGGATCGCGCCCTACGCCTATATGTATGCCGCCGGAATGACGGACAATGTTATTCTTGTAATAATCGTCTTTATTGCCTACTGCGTGATGCAAGTTCTCTTCAACCTTGTCTCCCTGTTGTACGTAAGCAGATGCATATTCGCGTGGGCATTTGACAGGGTAGTGCCCGAACGGCTTGGATCGGTCAGCGCTAAGTACCATATCCCAATTCCAGCGATCGCCCTTTCGGGTGTCGCATGCATACTCTTCTTCCTACTCTTCCAGTACGTTTACGGGCTGGCTCTAGAGTTGACAATTAGCATAGTGATCGCCACACTGATGTTCTCCTATGTTATCGTGGGAATCACGGGAATCGTATTTCCGTGGAGGAGAAAGGAGATCTACGAAACATCACCCATACAATACAAAGTACTAGGGCTTCCGCTGATCTCTCTGATCGGGATCATTGACGTGGGATTCCTCGTCAGCCTAGCATACTTCTACATGTCACAATCTGCCTACGGCGCCTTTGACTGGGGTTCGTACATCTTCTTCCTAGTATTGTTCTGCGCCGGAGTAGTTGGATACTACGTTAGCAGAGCGTACAGGAAGAAACAGAAAATCGACTTGGACCTAACGTTCAGAGAAATTCCGCCCGCATGACAGCCTAGGGAATTAGGTTGACGGACACGCGCCTGTTCTTCGCGACGGATGTCCACGGATCTGAACGATGCTTTCGTAAGTTCGTAAATGCCGGTCAATTTTACAAAGCGCAGGTGCTAGTGCTAGGCGGCGATGTCGCCGGTAAGATGATGGTCCCTATCGTAGAACAGGCCGATCACTCATTCAAGGCGAAATTCCTCGGTAAGGAATGGACGGCTTCAAAAGACAAGGAACGAAGTGATCTGGAGAACCGCATCAAAGCATCGGGCTACTACCCCTTCTGGACAACGGAGAGCGAAACAGTTGAGATGCAATCGAACCCCACGCTCGCGGACCAGAAGTTCACTGAATTGATGGTTGACACTATGAAATCCTGGCTGGACTTGGCCGAGAAGCACCTGAAACCCAAAGGGTTGAGAATGTTCATAACCGGCGGCAACGACGATCCGAAAGAAGTGCTTGAGGTTCTGGAAAAGTCCAGTTATATTTTGTATGCAGAGGGCCAAGTTTTGGGTGTTGATCAGCATCACGAAATGATCAGTACTGGTTATAGTAACATGAGTCCGTGGCATTGCCCCCGTGACGTCACCGAGGAAGAACTGGGGAAGAAGATCGAGGACGAAGCCAGCAAGGTAACGAAGATGAACACGTGCATATTCAACATACACTGCCCGCCCTTCGGAACGCACCTCGATCAGGCTCCAGAACTGGATAAAGATCTGAGACCGATTAAGAAAGGAGGCCAGATTCACATGACAAACGTCGGAAGCACAGCCGTAAGGGCCGCCATAGAGAAATACCAACCAATGATCGGACTACATGGCCACATACATGAATCCAGGGGCGTCGACAAGGTGGGCAAGACGATGTGCATAAACCCCGGCAGCGAATACACGGAAGGCATACTGCGCGGAGCAATCCTCAACCTTACGTCGGACGGGTTTGAGAGTTACGCATTAGTCACGGGTTAGAGCGTATTTTCTAACTCAACACACGGCTTGTCAGAATGGGAGCTGTTGTACGGAAGCTTATGCCGAGACTTCTGAGACATCATTATACCATTTTCGCTTAGTCCCAATTCGGGCTCTCATTTTCCATTGCATAGATTTGTCCTTCTTCTCGATCGTCTCCAGCAAGGAATCAATCTTTGATTTTACGTCCGCGCGGTCTTGAGGCTGCAAGGCGGCGAAACCTGCTAAGCTTCCAAGAATCTTCTGTAGATTCGTGGTCATAGTGTAGAAAAGCCCCCAATCCTTCGCGCCAAGTTCGGCCATGTATCCAGAATCTATCGTTTCGCCGTCAGCCTTTCCGACGTTGTGCGCCCTAAGCAGGACGATCGTATCTTTCATATCCTTTTCAGTCAGTCGCACTATCTGCAATTTTTCAAGCATCAAATCCGCCAGAGATATCGTCGGAAAATCAAGCTCAAGCCTCTTGCGGAAATCGATCACGAAGCACATTTCGAGCTCGTCAAAGAAAATGTCAATTCTTCTGTTATTGTCAACGTCGTCGAGCATATTTCGTTGACCCCTACCTGCAATCTGAGCAAGATATTGCCTTCGTCTATCAGTCGAGTAGCCGAGATCTGCGAACAATTTGAGCACCCCATCCTGCTGCCGACTGTACGAAACGAAATCGAGGTCGCTAAAGTCGCGGCCCAGCGCACGATGTAGTGGGAGAAATTCTGGGCAATGGATTCCGAATGCGACGGCTCCCATGACCCTTACGGTTAAACCGCGATTCTTTGCTTCGCCAGCAACTCGTTTTGCTTCGTCCATAAAGTCTGCTAAAGGCGACACCAAGACCTCCGATTAACACCTACCCGCTCCGCAACTCATTGAAAAACGCCCATGGTGATAACCTAGCTAGAGAATTATCAATATTCCAGCCACCGTGACGGCCGGAGTACGCCCAATTCACTCGTTGGGACGTCCACGAGTTAGAGTACTAAAAGCCTCTTCTATTCTCCCTCTTTCTTCTGTCTTACGTCTTACTTACGGCTCAATAACGATTCGAACTTGCTTCCCAGTTTTCTCCAATGCTTGTAGTCCTTGAGTCGCTTTCTCGATGGGAATACGTTGTGTAATTGACCTCGACAAGTCGTATTTCTCTTTTCCAAGGAAACCCAGTACTTCTTCGACTTCTGACTTAGTGTGATCGGTTGGATTCCGAATTTCGATTTCTTTGGCCATCAGGTCATATACCGGTGTTACGGAGATCTTGTCAAAACACATCCCAACGATTACTGCTTTCCCACCCTTCTTGACGGTCAAGATCATTTTTTCGACAGTCTCTCTGCGTCCGATCGCCTCGAAGGCGACATCCACGCCCTTACCGTCTGTTAGTTTCTTCACGGCGCTTTCCGGATCTTCATGCCGCGCGTTCACCGTGGCGGTTGCTCCCAGTTTGGAGGCGAGTTGCAGTTTATCGTCGTCAATATCGACCCCTATTATTCTGGTTGCCCCATAGATTTTGCACCACTGCAGAAGCTGAGTTCCCACACCGCCGAGTCCGATTATGGCCACAGAATCACCCGCCTTGATTCCGGATATCTTCATGGTGTGGTAGCCCGTGACTACGGCGCAGCCCGCCAGGGCGCCTTCGGCGAAGGACACGTTCTTAGGGAGTCGAAATACATTGCTTGCTTGAACGAGCATATACTCTGCCCAAGTGCCGTCGAAGTTCCAGCCGTAGTATTTTGCGTCATTACAGAGGTTGTTCCTGTCCGCATTGCAGTACTCGCAGTTTCCGCAACTCAAAACGTAATCCACCGTGACGCGGTCTCCCTCCGACACGTTTGTAACTCGTTTACCGATCTTCTCGACAATTCCCGCACCTTCATGCCCCAGCACCATTGGAACCTTCGCCACCGGGTACAGTCCATGAAGCGTGTGAAGATCAGAGTGACATATTCCCGCCGCCTTTATTCTGACAAGCACATCGGTGTCGCCCACGGAAGGAGTAGGCATGTCCTCAACCTGAACCGGCCTTCTTGCTTCTCTAAATACGACCGCTTTCATCTGTCCCATCCCGTTGGCAACTCACGAACGATTGGGAGTTAAGGATGACGTCACCATATACGTTATGATAAAAATAAGTGTAAGCGGTGAGCGAACGCTTTTCACTTATATTCGTCGCTTCGGAATTGACTTTCTATAATCTATGCGCGGAGCGCTCATCTAATTCCACTCACCTCCTACCCTTGAGGTTCGGTCAACGGACTCGGCACGAAGTCTTGTCCTATGCGATACTGTCTTCTCCCCTCAGCTCGAGGGACTAGCACGCAACGGCCTTCGAGCATGGAAGGATCTTGAAATAGTAAACCTCGTACACGCTCCGAAAGACCCTGAGGAGTTGGGGACGCTACTTAGCCACGCCGATGCCGTGACTTGTGAGACGACCACAGAAGTGACGGCCGCCGTTGTCGATAGGATGAAGAACTGTAAAGTAATTGTGACTCTCAGCACCGGCTACGACCATATCGATCTTGACGCGGCGAGTAAGAGGCAGATCTACGTGTGCTGCGTGCCGAATTACTGCGTTGAAGAAGTAGCGGATCACACCCTCGGTCTCATACTCGGTGTCACTCGGAAGATCTATCAACTGAACAAGAATTTAGACCACAGAAGATGGGAAGACTACCAGACAGTCGGGCCCGTACATCGCCTTCGCGGACGGACACTTGGCCTTATTGGCGTGGGAAAGATCGGCAGGGCGGTCGCCGAAAGAGCCAGGGCTTTTGGGCTGCAAGTCATAGCTTTTGATCCTTACCTGCCGCCCGACAGCCTCTCAGACATTAGACTTGTTTCCCTTCATGGACTGCTCCGAGAGGCAGATATTGTCTCGATTCATTCAACGCTCACGCACGAGACAAAGGGCATGCTATCGACAAGGGAATTTCAAGAGATGAAGGACGGCGTCTTCATAGTAAACTGTGCACGCGGCGCCATCATCGATACGAAAGCCCTCGTTCAAGCAATAAGAAGCGGTAAAGTCGCAGGCGTTGGTCTCGATGTGTTCGAAAAGGAACCTCCCGACCCGGATGAGCCACTTCTACACATGAACGAAGTTCTGGTCACCCCTCACACCGCCTATCTCTCAGTGGAAGCAGAGCTTGACAGACAACGAATTCCGATCGAAGAAATTTCGCGCGTATGGAATGGAGAAAAACCCAGGGGCGTCGTCAATCTGAACATGCTTGCGAAGGCCACGCAAACCAGAGAATAGTTGACGGTGACAAACCAGTGAGCCACCTCCAACTTCTGAGCGGTGTGCGGCAAACCATCCTAACGGCGGGGCGACAGAAACTAACCAGAAGTCATGCTGTAATCGGAAATAATAGGAGCTAGTGGTAACTGACCGGACAATTCATAGAGTGGTCGCACTCAACTCTGTCGAAGGCGAAGGAAGCGGGGCTATGAACTCCTCTAGGCAATATTTTTCGCGAAGATCCAAGGAACTGACGTACTCCGACCTCGATGAAATGTTTGAGTTGGCCAACAAGAAGGAAGGTTCTCTGAGACTAGACCAGGGAGAACCCGATTTTAAAACTCCACCACACATCATAACTGCGGTAACTGACGCGTTACGGCAAGGCAACGTTAAGTACACGTCGATCGAAGGCATTCCCGAACTCAGAGAAGCCATCTCCCACAAACTTGCCGCTGAGAACGGAATTAAAGCCGCCCCCGACTCACAGATCTTAGTAACGACTGGGGCGTCCGAGGGGATGTTCTTGGCATTGGAAACAATTGTTGAGGAGGGCGATGAGGCTCTAATTCCAGATCCAGGTTACGTTTCCTATGAACGTTGCGTCCGCTTCGCTGGAGGAAAACCTGTCTTCTACCCTCTCAAACATAATAGACGGTTCGAACTCGACTTAGAAGAACTGCCTAGAAGAATTACTCCTCGAACTAAGGCTCTGATAATAAATTCACCAGGCAATCCGGTGGGTAACGTCCTAACGAAGGAAGAGCTGGAAGGAATTGCGAGGCTGTCGATTGAGCATGACCTAATCGTCATTTCCGACGAGATATATGAAAAAATAATCTATGACGGCAGGCAACATATCAGCGTAGCCTCTTTGCCCGATATGGCTGACAGAACAATCACGATAAACAGCTTCTCAAAAACCTATGCAATGACCGGTTGGAGGGTGGGCTACGTAGCCTCGACGACGGAGGTCGTCAATGAGATGAAGAAGCTTCACGCAGCGGCCCTAATCTGCACGGACTGGGTAGCTCAGTATGCTGGCCTAGCGGCCTTAACAGGCCCACAAGACTGCGTACGTGAAATGGTTAAGCAATACGAAGATAGAAGAAAGCTACTGGTCGACGGGTTAAACCAGATCGAGGCCTTGACTTGTGACATGCCTGAAGGTGCTTTCTACGCGTTTCCCGGATTTGGCCGCAAGGGAGTGTCGTCTCGTGAATTCGCCCATCGCCTCCTTCGCGAAGAGAACGTCGCGATAAGCCCAGGCGTCGGGTTCGGAGAGCGAGGCGAGGGACATGTCCGCATTTCGCTTACCGCTTCCCCTGAAACCGCAGCCGAAGCGATACTGAGAATCAGGCATCTGGCTCAAACCGCGTACTAGGCGACAATAGGCAATCATCCCCCCACAGACAGGTTGATGTGGAGAAAGCGAGGGCAAGTTTTCGCCCTAACGGGCTTTGGGATCTGTGGCACTATACCCCACCGGGGATGGGACATTTTGTTCGTCGGCGGTCTACATAGCAGTTAACGGGCGCCGTTTCAGGTGGTGGTGCCCTTCATCGCTCGCTGGGCGATATCGTAGTTGTCCATCATGAAGACTTTCTTGACCGGTTCGTTTCAGAGCATGCTGTATGTTCAATTCCATTTCCTACGGCCTTTAGCCTTTCGTAGCTCTTTGTTTAGTTCATTGCATCGTTATGGCTCGCCGATGTGCGGCCTCGACCAAACTTCGTATTTTGTTCCGCACGTCCGCTTCGAGCGGCTTCGGATGGTGAGTCTTCAGGATCACTTTGGCTTTCTCTCTCGCTTCGACCGCCAAGTCAGTCTCACCCAATTTCTGGAAGTCCCAAGACTCTTCGGGTTTTTGAATGCGCCTGTAGAGGTGTGGAAACCACTGTTCGGTTCTTACGTGGTTCAAAGTATGTTTCTCAGCGAGGAAATGCCCTCCGATTCCCACTTTCTTTATGACGTCAGTAGCGAGCGTTTCCTCGTTAAGCTCGAGCCCCCTGGCAATTCTCGTTAACCCGCCCGCGATTTCATCATCGATGATAAGTTGCTCGTAACTATATGTGGACGCGGAGTCAAGGGCGCCCGCTCCAATGATTAGGTCCGCCTTGGCTAGAACAACTGGTAACGCAGTCCAAGTCTTCTCAATTCCCGTCCTCGTGCCCGGTATCTTTGCATCCGTTCCTCCACCAGCAACAAGGGTTGGAAGCCCGTAGTATTTGCCAAGATTCACGGCGCCGACACTTAGGATCGCTCTCTCCGGAGCTCCTATGGGGAGGAGACCGGTCTTCAAATCCATTATTGACGCCACGCTTCCATACATGAGCGGAGCACCGGGACTGATGTTCTGCAGCAGTGCCAGTCCGGCGAGAAACTCGGAATTCAGAATCACTAAAGTCCCCGCCAAAGTCACCGGCGAAGTTCCGCCGCTCATCGGCATACTGTAAATGCAGATCGGGATCTTACTCTTCGCGTACTCATTCATCGCCTTCAGGCCCGAGGTGCTGTACTGGAGCGGGCTTACGGGTGCTTGATGAACAGACATGATAGGTCTCTTCATCAATTCCTCTCTGCCCCCAGCTACTATAGAAGACATCTCAACGATCTCCCTAGCACCTTCGTACGAAGTGATCGGGCCAATGCAATTGCTCACATGTTTGGTAGTGTTGTTGAATGCCGCTTCGAACTTGTAATAGTCCGCCACCTTGTCGGGCACGTCGCTGGGCGACACCATGACTTGGAGCACATCAATGTTTGGAAGGGAGTCAACTATCCTTGAAATATTGACCGTATCATTCGTGTTAGCCGGACGCCTAATTCCAGTCTCCAAATCGTAGATGTAAACTCCGACGCCGGACGTGATGAAATGTGATTTTCCGTCCCCTAAACGAACATCCCTTTGACCATCACGGCTGTACAGAGTCAGGTTTCGGGGTGCCCTAGACAAGGATTCTTTGACCAAGGACTCCGGAATATGCACAACCTGACTCTTCCTGTCTACCTCTGCGCCAAACTCCGCAAGAACGTTTAGAGAATCTTCATCCGGAAACTTGATTCCAACTTCCTTGAGAATGTCAAGTGAAGTTGTATGAATACGATTCAGTACCTCTCGCGGGATCTGAATGAGGGCAAGTTCGCTCAGAATCTCGTCGGATGTTTGAGTCATCATTAGACATCGTTTGGGCTAAGCAGCTGGCATTGTTAACTGTTGTGACTTTTCGTTCTCACTTTTTCGCCTGCGTAGTGACGGTAAGTAGAGTCGATAGAGTCGCATGAGAATCAATATATAATCTCCTAATCAACGCGCAAAAGAGGACGGCTATCCATGTCCGACGAACAAATTCTTGACAAGCTAGACGCCGCGGTCGAGAAGTATGATGAAGACGCGGCGAAGTCGGCCGCAGAGGAAGCCCTTCGAAAAGAAGTCGATCCGGCTCTCGCAATCAAAAATGGATTGATGAAGGGTCTTCTCAACGTAGGCAACAAGTGGGCAAAGGGCGAAGCTTTCATAACCGAAGTCATGTTGTCAGCTAACGCCTTCAAGGCGGGCCTCGATATCTTGGAACCCAAGCTAACACAGAAAGGAAAGCACCTGGAGACCATCGGTACGGTGGTGATCGGGACCGTGCAAGGCGATATACACGATATCGGTAAGTCCATTGTAGCCGCGATGTTGAAAGCCACAGGGTTCGAAGTTCAGGACCTTGGAGTCGATGTCCCCTCAGAGAAATTCATCGAGGCCGTACAGAAGCACCAACCCCACATCTTGGGAATGAGCGCCTTGCTAACTACGTCGATGCTTGAACAGAAGAAAGTAATAGACGCACTTCGTGAGGCAGGACTACGCGATCGCGTAAAGGTAATCCTCGGAGGCGCCCCGGTAAGCAAAGCATGGGCTGAAGAGGTAGGCGCCGACGCCTATGGCGAAGACGCTTTTGAAGCCGTGACCAAAGTAAAGCAGTTAGCCGCCAAGTAACGAGAAATGTAATCGACGTGAACAGACAGTTAGGGGACTCTCCAGCTACCCGATCATGCCGGAAGCGTTAGCTTCTCCGCTTTAGTCACTATTTCGTTAATGACCTCCTGAGCTTTATCGGGCAGAGGCTGCGGTTTATGAGTTCCTAGTATTTCGTCGACTTTCTGCTTGGCCGCGGCCGCCAAGTCGTGACGACCCATTCCTTCCAGACTCCACTCAGTTTCGGATTTCTTTATCCGCTTGTAGAGAGTAGGGAACCAACGCTCCGCCTTGGCATGCTTCAAGGTGTGAGGTTCCGCTAGGAAGTGTCCGCCAATGCCAACCTTCGTTATCACCTCCTCTGCTAACTGTTCTTCGGCCGTCACGAATCCTTTCGCCTCCCTGAGCATGGCGCCACACATCTCATTGTCGGTCACCAGTTGGTCCAGACTGTAGGTGTTTGCGGAATCGAATGTTCCGCCTCCAAAAATCACATCGGCTCCGGCCAAGACCAGAGGTAGGGTTGACACCATCTTCTCGAACGCTGCTTGGGAACCAGGCATGCTTGCCTCTGTGTTGAGGGCTGCGGGCATGCTGGGGAAACCATAGTGCTTCGCCAGGTTGATGACTCCAACCATTATGAGAGCTCTTTCAGGTGCTCCCATCGCTAACGCTCCGGTCATTAGATCCATTACCGATGCAGAGGCCCCGTAAAGTACGGGGCAACCGGGGCTGACCGCCTGAATCAGAGCAATTCCGGCTAGAATCTCGGCGTTAATGACGACCAGTTGACCAGCGACGGTAACTGGAGCGGTGGCTCCCCCCATGCTGAGGCTGTAGAGCGATATTGGGACGCAAGCCTTTGCGTATTCCATCAAAACGCTCAGTCCATTGTCGTCGTATTGGAGAGGACTGATCGGCTCTTGGTGCACAGATATTATGGGCCGTTTCCTCAGCTCCTCTCTCCCGCCCGCGACGGCCGCCGCCATCTCAATTACGCCACGGGCCGTTTCCGTGGTTGCTCCAGGTGCTATGACGTTGCTGATGTGTTTCGAACTATTCGTCAACCCAGCCAGAAACCTATACTGATCAGCGACCTGTTGCGGTACGTCGGACGGCATGATTGACACTTGAACCAAGGGATAGTTCGGAAGAGCATCGGCAATGAGAGCGAACTTCATCGCATCCGCTTTAGTCGCCAGTCTCCGCTCTCGCGTATCAGTATCATACACGTACACTCCGCAACCGGAAGGGCAGAAATGAACATGGCCCTTCATCAACTCCAAGTCATGTGAGGGATCCCTCGCGCTCAGATTCACTTTTTTCGGAGCGCGCCGTAACACCTGTCTCAGGCTCTTCTCCGAGAAACGAGCAACCATAGTCTTCCGATCGATCTTCGCACCAACGCGTCCGAGTGTATCAAGCGCTTCTTTGTTTGGAAACTTCACACCGACTTTTGATAGAATATCGAGAGAAGCGGAGTGAATAGCATTGAGCTCGCTCTTACGCATTGATGTTAGACTTAGCTTCAAAACAGCTCGCAATAGAGCGCCGCTGGCTATTTCTTATGCCTTCTCTCCTCTTCCCTTCATCGAAGGGCACTTCAGATTACTCTTAAACCGCATTACGGAAATCACGCCGACATTCCTATTTAGGCGATAACTAACTCGCGCCTGTGTTTCGCTTGGCGGCGAATGGAGCCAGACAAGCACATATCAAATCGCGAAAATTTTGGGTGATCGTGCGCATGAAGAAGTCACCTAGCCCAACGTCTGTACCCACCCGCCCGCGAGAGTACTAACCTAGTTTGGTTGCGTGACATGAATTTAATATCGTTGCGACTTCGTTGCGAAGGTTAGCGAGGGAGGTGCCAGGCGAGTTCTCTCACTCTTGATCTCGTTCGGTTCCTTGCAACTCGAATGCTTTGACTTCTCATCTATGATGGAGGTGAAAAAGACGCTTGGAATTCATGACTAGAACTGGAAGCGGCGCGCCCCTCAGGCTGACAAAGGAAGAAATTAGAAGTGAGCTGGAAGCGGGTTCTAGCGACGCTGCCGAAAAGGCCCATGTTCCTGGACTCACGGGCGATGAGCTCGATCACGTTCTGGAGATAATGACTGAACCGACCAGAATCGTTTCTGTAGATCGCGGAAAAGAAGTTGTGATGACTCGAGACGGAGGTGTCCTGAAGTACACCGGATGCATGCGGTACGCAGGCCTTCCGCTCTCGAAAGAGCAGGCCGTTGGAGTCGGAGAGAGGATCGTAGGCCTTGACACGATGGAACTCGGCCACGGCGATTACAGCATTAAGCCATGTAAGGCGCTTGCATTCGACGAAGCACATCATATGGAGAACGCCCAGATGACGAGCATAATCCCGCTTTTCTACGGAGCCATGCCCAACTTGGGCACATACTATCAGAGCCTCGGAGGACCATGGCCTACACCAACGGATCTGTTGAAGGAAGGAAAAGTGAGAGAATCCAGAGAA
>Ga0187784_10001334_pt1 | contig 19435 bp, 17 predicted proteins | sample 1015_SJ02_MP15_2_FD_132964 | JGI IMG/M metagenome (GOLD analysis project Ga0187784, IMG submission 132964) | Tropical peat soil microbial communities from peatlands in Department of Meta, Colombia - 1015_SJ02_MP15_20_MG | ecosystem: Environmental > Terrestrial > Soil > Wetlands > Peat | place...
GGAGCGTCACTACCTTTTTGCCTATTGTCTCAGGGTTTTATTTTCGGGCGATCCTTGGACGACGAGTCGAGCTCGAACGCACTGTACTAGAGCGTACGTCGAAACTGAAAGAACGTGAGGAGTCCTTTCGCCGCCTCTTCGAGGATTCGGCCGATGCTATTTTACTCCTTGAAGAAAGCAGCTTCGTCGACTGCAATCCAGCCACCATTAGACTCTTCGGCTACGCAAAAGATCAGATACTGGCCATCACCCCATGGCAGCTTTCACCGCCCACTCAGCCGGACGGCTCGTCCTCCGTTGCTAAAGCGCGGGAGATGATAACACTCGCGAGACAGTATGGCTATCATGAATTCGACTGGGTCTATCGGAAGGCCGATGGGTCCGATTTTCACGCGGCAATCATGCTTACTCCGATCATCGTGCATGGCCGAAAACTTCTCCATGCTATAGTTCGCGACATCACCGACCGTAAACTGGCGGAAGCAGCACTCTTGGTATCTGAAAATAAGTTCAAGGGCTTCGCTGAGCAGCCCCTTACAGGCATCTACCTCATACAGGATGGAATCTTCAAATATGTAAACCAGAGGTTTGCTCAACTCCACGGCTACACCGTCGAGGAATGCTTGGATGGCATGCCTTTCAGGAACCTTGTCTATACAGAGGACCTCCCAGAGGTCGAAGAGCAGGTCAGAAAGCGAATATCCGGCGACGTTGAGTCCGTCCATTACACTTTCAGGGGATTGAAGAAAGATGGACAGACAGTACACCTGGAAATTTACGGATCCGCAATTGTTTATGAAGGAAGACCTGCAGCTATAGGGACCGTTCTGGACATCACCGAGCGCAAGCGGGCGGAAAATTCTTTGCGGGAAACAACTGACACACTTCAGGCATTAATTGAGGCTTCGCCCGTGGCCATTATTGCTCTTGACGTTGCTGGGAACGTGAAGGTTTGGAATCCAGCCGCTGAGCGTTTGTTCGGCTGGAGGAAAACAGAGGTGCTTGGACAGTTTCTTCCTTATGTTTCTAACGACAAACGAGAGGAGCATAGAGCATTACGGGAGCGTGTGCTACGGGGTGAATCATTTGCCGGGGTTGAAGTCCGACGCAGGAAGAGGGATGGTTCATATGTTGATATCAGCGTCTCAACGGCGCCAATACACGATGGCGAGGGTAATATCATTGGTATTATGAGCGTTAACATAGATATGACCGAGCACAACCGAGGAGAAGAGGAAAGAAAAAAACTTGAGGACCAGCTGTTCCAGGCCCAAAAGATGGAATCGGTGGGACGGCTTGCCGGCGGTGTGGCCCACGATTTCAACAACATGCTTGGCGTGATCATCGGACGAGCGGAGATGGCCCTCCAGCAGGACGTTTCCATGGACGAACTCCGGCAAAACCTCCAAGAGATTCTCAAAGCTGGCCTGCGTTCAGCGGACCTTACCCGGCAACTGCTGGCCTTTGCCCGCAAACAGACAACAGCCCCGAGGGTTCTTGATTTGAACGACACGATCGCGGGCTTGCTCAAGATGCTGCGGCGGCTTATCGGCGAGGATATCGACCTGTTGTGGATACCGGGACTTGATCTCTGGAAAGTCAAAATCGATCCGTCCCAGGTCGACCAGATTCTGGCCAATCTTGTGGTCAATGGCCGCGATGCCATTTCAGGCGTAGGCAACATTACCGTGACGGCCGAAAACGTTGAGATCGATGAGTCTATTAGAGCCGTAAATCCCGAATTCGTTCCCGGAGATTATGTCCTGCTGACCGTGAGCGACACTGGAGCGGGCATGACTAAGGATGTCTGCGAGAAGATCTTCGAGCCTTTTTTTACCACAAAGAAAATGGGCAAGGGAACAGGACTGGGGTTGTCCACCGTTTACGGCATCGTTAAACAAAACGACGGTTTTATTTATGTTGCAAGCCAACCGGGTAAAGGCGCCACGTTCAAAATCTACCTACCGCGGTTCCAGGTTCAAACCGCAAAGATCCTCTACGAGGAGGAGGCTGGCCGGCGCCTGACTGGCAAGGAAACCGTATTGCTGGTGGAGGATGATGAGCCGATTTTGGACCTTACCAGGATGACTCTCCAAAAGTTGGGTTACACGGTGCTTCCGGTGCAGACTCCGGTATACGCCATACGTCTTGCCGAGGAGTATACGGGAGATCTACACATGCTGATCACGGACGTGGTGATGCCAGAGATGAATGGCCGGGAATTGGTGGAAAGGATTTGCGCAATCCGGCCGGGTCTCAAGTGCCTTTATATGTCAGGTTACACTGCCGACGTGATAACCCATCGGGGCGTTCTGGATGAAGGAGTATCTTTCATTCAGAAACCTTTCGGCATGGATGATCTTGCGGCAAAAGTCAGACAAGTGTTGGACCACTCCGATGCTGAGATGTGAATCTATCTTTGGCGATAACAGAGAAGTTCTTTGAAACCTTCACGGCAAAGTTAACCATCGTCTTGTAGACGTCAGCCCGCCTTCAGTTTTCAATCATAAGTCGAAAAGAATTTACAAGTCTCTCCTCTATACCTAACAGACCCGGTGTTGCACAAGTCGTTCAGAAGTCTGTAAAGCCCTACCCCGTCTATCTCATTGCGGGTTCGATTCCCGCCCCGGCCACGGTTTGCGGATATAAAGCTGCGATATTCCCTAAATCTTTGCCAGGCGTGACCAGTAGCGGCCGTTTTCACGGCCGGTATCGATTGGGATGCCGAAAGTGTCGGTCAGAAGATCGGGCTTGAGTATCCGGTCTTTTTCACCTTTCGCGGCGCAGCGCCCCGACTTCAGCAAAAGGACATGACTGAAGGCGGGCATGATCTCCTCCAGATAGTGGGTGACCAGGATCATCGAAGGGCCGCCGGCTGCCCGGCCCAGACTTTCGAGGGTGGAAAGGAGCTGCTCCCGGGAAACGAGGTCCAACCCACCGCACGGTTCATCCAGAATCAGAAGACGAGGCTTGTGAATAAGCGCCCTGGCAATCAGGAGGCGCTGCTTCTCTCCGTGAGAAAGTACAGCGTAGGGAAGATCGAGTATGCCCTCGCACTCCAGCTTCGCCGCCAGAGCTGCGGCTTCCTCGAAGTCTTTGGCCTCGGGTTTGTCGAATATGCCAAGCGATGCGTACTTTCCACTCACAATGAATTCGAGGGGTTTCTGAGCAGGCGGCACCTGTGCCTGAAGAAAAGACCCCACCCAACCGATCTTCCTTCGCAAGGCGCGGAGATCGACCTCACCGAAGCGCTCTCCCAAAACGGTTACGTCTCCGGAACTCGGCCAGAGGTAGCCGGCAAGGATTTGAAGCAGCGTGGTCTTCCCTGAGCCGTTTGCGCCCAGCACAACCCAGTGCTCACCCGGCCGTATCTCCCAGGAAATATCGTCCAGGATTAGTCTTCGGTTCCTCACAAACCGGACATTTCTTATGCTGATCCAGGAATTTTCCATTTTGTGTTCGCTAAAACGATTTCCACGTAAGCACGACTTTTCCGAAATGCTCTCCTTGCTTGAGATACCGGTGAGCATCCTCCACCTCGGACATTGGAAATATCCGGTCGATTATGGGCTTTACCCGGCCCGATTTGAGCAGCGGGAGCACAGTTTCGATAACCCCCCGCGTGATCTGGGCCTTTTCTTGTTTCGATTGGCTGCGCAGAACGGAGCCGATGATTCTTAGCCTTTTGGACAGGAGGGGGACAAAGTTTATTTCGCCTGCGCTGCCGCCCATCAAACCAATGATGATCAGCCGCCCCCTTGTTTTCAGAATCTCGAGGTGCCTGCTCAGATAAGGGGCCCCTATCCAATCGAGAATGATATCCACGCCCTTTCCGCCGGTTATGTCCATGACACGCTTCGCAAAATCCTCTTCCTTGTAATTAATTCCGGCGGAAGCCCCCAAATCGAGCGCCCGTTTCACTTTATCATTCGAGCCGGCGGTAATCACAGCGGTTGCCCCGATTGAGGAACAGAGCTGAATTGCGGCGGTACCGACCCCGCTGCCCCCGCCGTGCAGAAGAAGTGTGTCTCCGGCTTTGATTCCGGCCAGCACATAAAGATTGTAATACGCAGTGAAGAAAACCTCTGCAGCCGCAGCCGCTTCGGTGAAACTCAGGTTGTCGGGGATGGGAACCAGGTGGTCCACCGGAACAGCCACGTATCTGCCGTATCCTCCCCCGGCGACTACGCCGAATACCCTGTCGCTTTCCTTGATAGCCGAAGTCTCCGGCGCCTTGACAACAAGGCCGGCAAAGTCGAGTCCCAACACCCGGGAAGCCCCGGGCGGGGGAGGGTAAAGGCCCCGCCTCTGGAGCAGGTCGGCCCGGTTAACCGAACAGGCTTCGACCTGAACCAGCGCTTCGCCTTCTTCCGGAGCAGGCATTTCGACCGTTTCGATGCTGAGGTCGTTCCACGCTCCCTTGACCGCCCCCTCACGCACGACGACGGCAGGCATGGTTTGAGCGTTCATTCCAGTCCTCCGCTTTCGGCAAATGAGTAATACTGGTCGTGGCCTGCTATAATGATATGATCGTGAACCACTATATCAAGATCGCCGAGTATATTCTTGAGCCTTTTGGTAATCTGCCTGTCGGCGGCTGAGGGCAGCGGGCTGCCTCCGGGATGATTATGAGCCAGGATTACGGCGGTTGCGCGATGTTTCAGGCTTGCCTCGGCGACCTGCCTCGGGAAGACGGCGGTGCGGTTTACGCTTCCCCTCTGTACCTGCTCGACGGCTATCAAACGGTTCTGGCTGTCCATGGCGAGCACACAAAATACTTCGTTTCTCTCGGTACCGAGACGGGCCCGCAAATATGCGACCGCGCTTTGAGTTGAACCGAAAGTCTCCTGGCGGACCCATCGGCTCGACTGGTAAGAGTCGAGCAGGCGTGGAACAAGGCCGATCAGCACCGCGGCATATTGTCCGATTCCCCCGACCTCCCGCTGGAGCGCCTCGACGGGAGCGTCGAACACCGAGGCGAGATTGTTTCCAAATTTTTTCAACAGATCTTTTGCAATCGGTTTGACGTCTTTTCTGGGAAGCGCATAGGTGAGCAGGAATTCCAGAATTTCATGGTCGTGGAATCCTGCAAGTCCGCTTTGCAGGAACCTTTCGCGCAGCCTGATCCGGTGGCCTTCCAGGTCTGATTTTGGAGCGGTGGATCTTCCAGGCGATACCCGATGAGGGGAGGTTTTCATATTATGAATAAGAAGCCTCAGCTCGATTCAGCGACTTTCTGGCGAAGTTTTCTCAGCAGGGAGTCAAATGATTCATTGGTCAGGATTGAAGCGAACTGGCCCCGGTAGTTGTCCACAAAGCTGATTCCCTCGACCACCACGTCATAAACTTTCCATCGCTCCCCGTCGTAGTGGAGCCTGTAGTCTATCGCGATGTTGTTGTTGCCCTGATAGAGAATGTGGGTCTTGACCAGCGCATAGTCCCCGTCGAGTTTTTCGGAATCGTAAAATACCCGTTCGTTCGAACCCGTATAATTCTCGAGCCGGTTGATGTAAGTGTTAAAAAGAAGCTGTTTGAAAAGTTGGGCGAACTCCTGGCGCTTATCGGAGGTTTGGTCCTTCCATGGGCGGCCCAGCGCTCTTTTGGCCATTTCCTCGAAATTGAAATACTCACTCACTATCTCGAGGATTTCATTCTTGCGCTGACGCAAAGAGGGCGCCTGGCCTTTTTGGGTCTCGTGCAGGATTTGGAGGGCTTTTTCAGTTCCGCTCTGTATGAGCGCCATCGGGTTCGATTGGCCGGGCAGAGCTGCGCGGATAAAATGAGGAAAAACCAGCAGGAACAAACCCGCCAGCACGAAGACTAAACTATGTTTTTTCAATCGGCACAACACTCTTTGTATCCTCCAACATATATGTTCGAATCACTCAGCGGACCCCTCTCCCGCAGTGTGGCGGCAAAAAATCAGTATAGCGCTGCCCCCTGATTTGTCAATGGTCATGGCACCGTAAGGGGGATTACATGGCACCCCGCTCCCGTAAAACGGAGTATCCCGGCTGTATCTTCCGGATACCGCGCGGTTCAGGAAGATTTGATGAGATTGAGAAACTCCCGGTTGGCTTCATCCAGCATTCCCATTCTGGCGGCAACCTCTTCGGTAAATACGGCGAAGGTTCCTTTCGCTTTGGCACAGAGTTTTTCCTCGCCCTCAAAAAGAAACCCCTCCATCATAACTTCTTTTGCATTCGGTCTCTCTACCAGCCTTCCCTCGGCTCTTAACTCCCGTCCCACGCGCACAGGCTTTAGAAAATCGACGGTGATCGACTTGGTCATTGCCATGGATTTGAGCAGGTAAATAGCCGACCACCCCATTATCTCGTCCAGAATAGTGGTAATCACTCCGCCATGTGCCAGTTCCCCCCATCCGCAAAGATGACCCGGCACGTTCACCCAGGAGAAAAGGGCTTCTCCGTTCGTGTAGAAGCGCATCTTGAGGCCGGAGGGATTAGTGGGACTGCAGCCGACGCAATTATGGTTTCCCCTGGAAGGGAGTTGCTTCAAACTAACCTTTTTCACTTTGTTACCTCATCCAAATTGCTGATTAGTACGCTGTTGCAGTGTTAATGTCAACACTCCGCCTGCATGGCCAAATTCCGCCCCGCCCCGGTGGACCTCCCACTCATCGTCGGTTGGAACGCTTCTTCGTATGCTGTCCTTTCATGCGGACCTGTCCCTTAAAAGCCGTCTTCCGAGCGGGCCGATTCTGTCCAGAAACGGTCTGGCCAGCTCAGGGACAAAATAACCGGAGAGCAGCGCAAAAAGGACCCCGAAACATAGGCCGCTGAGAATAATTTCCGAGAGGGCAGACAGGTAGGGCGAAAAAAACGGGTTAAACGGGTTTGCCTTTCTGGCGGCCCAGGCAGGCAGAATAGCCACCGTTGCCAGAACGAAAACTTTGCCCGTACCGGACAGCAGCCCGGCGAAAGCGGCTCCGCCGGACCTGGCTTTCCACCAGAAGGTCATGGTTGCGCTGTAGCAGAATAGAGAAGCGGCGCTCGCGCACGCCACCCCCATCGCGCCGGTTCGAACCGTAAGCAAATAAAAAACCGGGACCATGAACAGCGTTACGACGGTTCCCAGAACAGCCGGAGTGAGCGTGTCGAGCTTGGAGTAGAATGCCCGGCTCAGCACTTGTTGGTATCCCCAGCAGGGGACGCAGATGAGCAGTATCTCGAGCAGCCGGGCGGTGTGGGCGGTATCTGAAACGCCGAATCGGCCCTGCTGGAAAACAAGCCGTATCCCCGGTTCGGCGACCAGGATCATCCACATTGAAAGCGGAACCAGCAAAGTGAGCACATTCTGGAGCGCGGAGTTTATTGTCCGGTGGAACCTGGAAAAATCCTTCTTGACGAACAGCTCGGCCAGAAACGGGTAGGAAGCCACTCCTGCGGCTTGTGCCACCACGCTTACCGGGACCATCATAATGCGCCGCGCGTAGCTCAGCCAACTGATCGCTCCCACTCCGGCAAGAGAGCCGAATATCCTCACGAACTGCTCGTCTACGACCGTGATGGATTGTCCGATCATCAGCGGCAGCGCCACGAGGACATATTTTTTCAATCCGGGATGAAAGCCGGAGAACCTGATGCTCAAACCGCCCCCTGACATCACTGCCAGCAGAGGCAGCAAAAAGTTTCCCGTAAAGGACCCGGCAAGAACCCCCCAGCAAAAACCTTCCATCCCCCTTTTCCGAAACAGGACGCCTCCGATTATGATGAACAGATTATAGACTATTGACACCATGGCCGGGACGAAGAACTGCTTGCGTATGAAAAGAATCGCGCTGAAGCACGAGCCGCAGAGGAAAAAAATTTGTGCGGGCAGGATGATTCGAAGAAAGACGGCCAGACGGGAAAGGGCCTGGGTGGATAGCCCGGGTGCTGCAAGGTGAGCGAGCTTCTGCGCAAACACGAACGCGACAATGGTAAGTGCACAGATCGAAACTGCTACCCAGAACAAAACGCATGAAAAAAACCGCCACCCGTCTTCCTCATCTTCTTCGAAATATTTGGTGAGAAAGGGAATCAGCGTGATCGAAAAATAACCGCCCGCAAGCAGGTAATTTATGAAATCGGGAATTACGAAAGCAGCGAAATAAAGGTCCGATTCCGGAGTGGCCCCGAACAGAAGCGAGATGAGCTTATCGCGGAAAAGCCCCATGAACCGGGAGAGCAGGATGCCTCCGCCCACGATTACCGCTGCCAATCCAATCTGCTGCCGAGTCTTCCAGAATGACATGAATTCCTTCTTTAGGCTCCGGGCCGGGTTCCGAATGGACTTGCCGCCGCATGACCCCCCGCCGGGAAAAGACATTGCTGAGCCAGGTAAGAATACTACAAATGAAATCTATTCCAAGTCCATAAACCGGGCAGGTCATATGGGACCCAATACGGAGTTGCGTTCAAAGATTCCATAAAACGCATGGGCCGTTTCGGATCGAAATATTCCGATGCGGAGATAATTGCCCTTTTCAAAAAACTTTCGAAAGCATACATTCAGTCCCGGGTCCGACCTGACAGGCGAGGGGGATTGCCATGAAACTGGGGATAACTGGATTGGGGAGAGTCGGCAAGACCACCGTGTTCAACGCTCTAACCGGAAGGAGCGGGGAGTCGGTGCCCCCGGGCGGCCAGGTCGTCCCGGTGCTCGGGGTCGTGCCGGTGCCGGACTCCAGATTGGACTGGCTCAGCGCCCTCTATCATCCCAAAAAAACCACCTACGCCCAAATCACCTATATGGACCTTCAAGGTATTCCCGGAATGGCGGACAACAAGCGCGAGTATATGTCGCTTTTACTTACTCACATGAGGCCGATGGATGCCTTGATCATGGTCGTGCGCAACTTCCCCGACACCGCTTTGGGAGACCCTGACCCGGAACGCGATTTGAGGGAACTGGAAGATGAATTTCTAATCGCCGATCTGGCATCCGTTGAAAAGCGGCTCGAAAGATTGGAAGCCGAACTCAAACGGGGCAAAAAGCCCGTCGGCGCTGAAAAGGAACTGCTCGAAAAATGCGGCCAAATCCTCAATGACGAGAAGCCGCTCCGGGCACGCCCGGAACTTTCGAATGCGCCGGAACTGAGGGGCTATACCTTCCTTTCGGCAAAGCCGCTGCTGGCGATCGTGAACAATTCGGACGAAGATGACAAGATGCCGGCTTTTTCCCTAAAGTCAGCCGGGGCGATCATAGTTCGCGGAAAACTCGAGATGGAGCTTGCCCAACTCTCCAGCGGGGAGGCCGAATCTTTTATGCAGGATTTCGGGATAGCTGAATCGGCCCTCGACAGGGTGATAAAAAGCTCTTTCGCCCTTCTTGACCAGATAAGCTTCATGACTGTGGGTGAGGACGAGGTGAGGGCCTGGACGATCATGAGGGATGCGCATGCCATCGACGCTGCAGGTACCGTCCACACGGATATGCAGAGAGGGTTCATAAGGGCCGAGGTCATCGCCTACGAAGACTTGAAAAAAGCGGGCGATTACGCCGCAGCGCGAAAGCAGGGAACGGTCAGGCTGGAGGGCAAAAACTACCCCGTCCGGGACGGAGATGTAATTCATTTCCGGTTCAATATTTAGCGGCAGGGAGTGGTCTGGAGCGAAGTAAAATACGATCGGCTCCTCGTTTCACATGCCGTCACCGGACGCCGGCCCGATTATGCGCACAGGCCGGCGCTGTAGTTGGAGGGTTGGACGCCGGTATTACGGCGTTATAGACCGGTCGCAGAGTTCGGTAATGAAAATCGGCTTCATTCCATTTTCCTGACAGAGCTTGCGGAGATTCAGGAAACACATCGGACACAGAAATATCATCGCTTCCGCCCCATTTTTCCTCGCGTCGTTGATGTTTCGCATCTTTACCTCGAGGGCCCTCTGCTTATCCGTGGCCATCAGCGGGGCGCCGCAGCACAGCCCCTTGAGGCCTTCGTGCTCCCTTTCTACTCGTTTGGCCCCAACGAGTTCGAACAGCTTATCCAGGTAATGGTCCTTTTCCGGCGTATAGCGGGAGGCACAAGGGGCCTGATAAGCAACCCGCAAGCGCACCGGCGCTATTTTCTCCGGACGGGATGAAAGCGTGCGGTAGAGGTACTCGAACAGGTGCACCGGGCGGAAGGGAACGTTCAAATCATATTGGGCCGCAAGGGACGTGAGCATCGCATAACAGTCGTCGTGAAAACAGATCACCTCTTCGGCATTGAGATCCGACAATTTTTCGATGAAAGGCCGCGCCTGACGCTCAGTCAGGCTGGGTCGCCCCAGGTGGACGTAGCCGACTCCACAGAAGTAATCCGCCCCTTCGACAACTGTAAGACCTTTGAACAACGCCCCCCGGATCTGTTCGCGGACCATGGCGCCGACGATGCAAAGATTGATGACCGGTTTGCCCGGCTCTCCTATTTCAATGTGCGTGGGGAGGTCATGCAGCCTGGAGAATCGCTCGAGTGCCTCATCGGGAACTCCGAGAGCCCCCGTTTGTTCCTGGCGCTGATTGATCAAGTCGAAAGGATTGGCCTGAGTGGGGCATGCCTGGTTGCAGGCGCCGCAAGTGATGCAAGACCCAAGGATGGGCGGCTCTCCGCCGGCTTTCAGTTCGGCAAATTCTTTCCGCGCCCGGTCCCTGTCGTAGCTGTTGTAAAGGCAGAACTCCAGGCATTCTCCACATTCGTTGCATCGATCTTCCCGAAACATCGCGGCTCCTCCGATTGGATGGGGTTTCAATGACTGTCGTGTTCAAAGATCCGTAAGGTTCCAGTTTGGAATGGGTCTTTGTCTGCTGCTGCCCTCCGTTTGCGAAATGTTTGTTAAACTTCGAGCGCGAAACCCACGCGCCCGAAGGCGAACCGGCCGCCGAATTCGGACATCAGTCGCGCAGCCGGCGCCTGGCCTGTGCAGTGGCTTACGGCGAGCACCTGGATGTCGAATTCTTTAAGCGCCCGAATGGTCGGATCGACCTGCGGCTCAGAAGACAGCCCAAGGTGAGTGCCGCCAAGGACTGCATAAATGCGTTTTTCTCCTGACCGGTCTACCGCATGATTGAGAATGTTCACTATTCCCGCGTGCGCACATCCCAATACGATCACCAGTCCTCGCGAGGTCTTCAGGATCATCGAAAAATCATCGGGAAAGAGATCCGGGACCCACTTGCCGCGGTCAGACACGATCAATTGGGGATCTCCCAGTTCGAAGAGCGTTTTCCTGGGTACTTCGCCGGTTACGAAAACGTTTGGGGCAACCTCGGAAAATTCTCTGTGCCATTCGAACATGGCCCCACGAGTGGTAAGATATGCCAGAGGCCATGGCATGCCTATGGATAAGGGTTTTTCCTTCCCACCGGCCGCTGGCATTAACCGGAATCTTTCGATAAAGATATCGGGATGAGCGACTATAGGGCAGGCTCCTTTAATTCCCAGAAAAGCGAGCAGTCCTCCTGCATGATCCACATGGCCGTGGCTCAGCACGACCCTCGATACTTGCTTCAGATCCTTCTTGAGCCGCAGTGAGTTCTGGATGAGGCTGAAACCCTGGCCGGTGTCGAAAAGAATGTTTTGCCCCGGGATTTCTATAAATGCGGAGAATCCATGTTCTCCCAGCAATCCCAGACCATGGACGGTGTTCTCACAAAGAACGGTAATTCTGCATTCCATTATTTCGTCCTCAATGCTTCAGTTCATTTGATTCGGCTGGCAAATTGCTCTGGGTTTGTCTGTGAAGGCTTACCGGTCCGGAGGCAGACGTGGTCCCGTTCCATTCTGTTTTGCGATCGCACCTCATAGTCAAGTGCATTGTCAATCTGTCCCATCTCCGGCGCGTTCTCTTTTGCGATATCTCCGAATTCGGTGACACCCGGTGTTGGATCGCTTCCTGACTCTTGTCGGGAAGACTAAAGGTCCAAAAACTTTCGAAGCGGCGCAGCTATTTATCCTGACCGTATCACCCTGAAGCGGGGGGCCATCCTGTCTGAATTCCATTTTCTTGAGGTTAAGCTAAGTCGGACTTCGCTTGAGGGTAACCACGGTCACCTCGCCCTTCGAATTAAATCTCACCGGTACGCCTGAGACCCCCACTCCGGCGCTGGTGTAGCCCGGCATCCCTTCATAATCCCACTTTCCTTGGCAAAATCGCCGGGGGGCTTTACTGTGGGTGAATACGGGGCCGAATGGAGGAATCAATATCTGTCCGCCATGAGTATGGCCGCACAGGAAAAGGTTTGGCTGGTATTTGAGCGCCTCTCTGTATATTTCGTTCGAATGAGAGACCAGAATGATGAAAGTTTGGAGAGGCAATCCGCTGAAAGCACTTTCCAGGTCATGGGCCTTGAAAGAATGGCAGTCGTCGGCGCCAACGATCCATACACACTCGCTATCCCGTTGCACCGAAAAGGAGTCGTTTACCAGGAATGTAACCCCCAACTCCCTCAAAGAGTCGACGATTTCAACGCAGTCGTGATTTCCAAGGATCCCAAGGATACCGTCTTTTGCTCGAATCTCGGGCAGAAGACGGCGCAGTTGGGAAAGCGCGGCATCAAACGACCCGTAGGTCTCCATCCTGAAATCGCCCCCAAGGATGCACATATCGACGGGAGTTTGATTAATTATTTCGGCGGCTTTTTCAGTCAGGCCATCGAGGCCGTCGAGATGCAGATCGGTCAGGAACAGGATTTTATATCCGTCAAACACAGGGGGCAGGTCACCGAAGTGGAACGTGACGTCACGCTTTTCGATAACCAAAGCGTTCTGCTTACCGCGTTCGTAGATACCGACCGCCTTGAAAACGGATTTCATGAACAAGTGATAATAAACGGCATCTTCAAAATTCAGGATGTGACTGAAAGGCTTGGCGGTTATCTGGCATGAGAGGAGTTCACGGAGCCTGGTCAGTGCACGGATTCTACGTGGGTACGACTCAAACGGTTTACGAAGAAGCACCCTTTTCAGGAAAACCGATCCGGAATAGGCGCCGAGCCAGAATACGACGGCGAATTGGAGAACGTATCCGGCCGAAAGCGAGTAATGAGGGGCGATAAACATGAACGGCAGAAGACCTTCGGGGATTTGATCGAGTCCGGGGACAGTGTCACCGCTGGTAAAAGAAAAACGTCTTTTGAGAAAGCTAGACAGCAGATCTCCCAACATACTGAAAATCCCGGCAGCCAGGCCGAGCCATAGAGGGAAATCCAAAGCCAGGCCGACCGAGCCCCCGATGATTATGCCGGCCAGGACGCCCCGGACAGTCTTATTCCTGCCGAACAGCGGCCGGCCGTCGATGAACAGATTGCCGCCATCGACCGGCAAGTTCCATTTAGACTCAAACACCTGAGCAAAAAGAACCGGAGCGAAGTTGACGAGCCAGAGCAAAATCAGCAATTTGATAAAAAGCGTCATCTTCCAATTCCAAGGCTGTCAATTCATCGCAGGTTTATCTTTAACCCGTTCCGTCACCGGATAGCGCAGCATCATGGCCAGCAGGAATCCCGCCACAGGGAGTACCCCTATGCACTTCATTGCCGCAGGGACCCCGAAATGATCCGCTACGACGCCCAGAAGGGTTACCCCGATTCCTCCCGCCCCTATTGCGAACCCGACCACCAGGCCGGATGCGACTCCCATGTTGTTCGGAAACAAGTTCTGTCCCATGATTACAGTAACGGAAAAAGTTGAGATAAGGATGAGTCCAAACAACACAACAACGGAAAACAGGGCCAATCCTTGCAGCCGGAGTATGAAAGGAAACAGCAGGGCGCTGCTCAACATGGTAAACCTGAGCCAGAAACGGTGGCCCCATCTGTCTGCCAGAGGAGACCCGGCAACGGTTCCCACTGCGCCGCCGATCAAAAAGAGGCTCACAAGTTTTCCCGCAAACACCGGGTTTCCCTTTAGGTAATTTATGTAATAAAAAGGAATGTATGTCATCAGACCGAACATAATCCATGTCCTGATTATGATCACGCATACTATAATGAAAAGCGCCCGGTAAGCCGCACGCGAGCTTGCCGCCTTCTCTTCGAGACTCGTGCGTGCCTCGGATTTCGTCACGGCAACGGTCCGGCGAAACAGGATGATCGCGGTCACGAAGGCCAGGGGGAGAAGAGCCATCCAACCGATGGATGAAAAGCCCCTGTAGTGTATTATAGAAAGAGCGAGGATCGGGCCGAGCGCTATTCCCGTATTCCCGCCGACCGAAAAGACGGACATTCCGGTGGCCATTCTCTGGCCGGTAAAAAAACGCGCTGTTTTGAATCCTTCCGGATGGAAACAGGCTATACCCATGCCGCTGACCGCCACCAGGAGCAGAACCACGCCGTAGTTTTGAGCAAGGGGGATGAAGCAGAAACCAGCCCCGGCCAGAGAAGCTCCCAGAGGCAGAAGGAAAGCCTTTTCCTTTTTGTCGGAGAGCATGCCGAAGATGGGCTGAATTACCGAGGAGGTAATGTTGGACATGATGAGAATAATGCCTGCCATAGTATAACTGAGACTCAGATTGTCCTTGAGAAAGGGAAGAATCGCAGGCAGCGCCCCCTGGAAAGTGTCCACGACCATATGGCCGCTGGAAAGCAGCAAAAGCACTTTGAAATTGAATCTGCCCAATATAGAATCCCATGCGAGAGAAAATTGCCGGTCGCAGACTGGACGGAAAATTTAACCTCTTTTTGACGAAATTAGAACCAAATAGCGATTATATGGAAAAAGATTATAAGAGAATCCGCGCCGCTATTCTGATTGTGTCCATGGTGTTGCTTGTTCTTATCATGGCTCGCTCCCGCTGGGGCGCGCCGCTCCCGGGCCGCTATCTCCCACCTGCCGTTGTGGCAGAAGTGAAAGGGGATGTCTCCAGGCCCGGAATATACTCACTTGACGGGGCAGAAGCTACAGTGGCCGGTGCCGCGGTCATGGCAGGTTGCCCATGGGAAGGCCCGGCGGCTGTCGCGCCTCGAAAGCTCATCCCCGGACAATCCCTGGAAATTCTTGGCCGGGGTGCGCAAGTCACCATAAGACTCGCACGCATGCCCGGCGCCGCCCTCCTCGCCTGTGGACTCAAGCTGGACTTGAATTCGGCTTCCCTGGACGAGTTACTTCTTATTCCTCAAATGCGTGCCGATATCGCGACCTCTATCGTAGAAAGACGGCGCGAGAAGGCATGGACGAGAGTCGATGATTTGACCGAAATCCGCGGAGTGGGCCGCAAGACCGCGCAAAGACTTCAGGATTACCTGGAAGTATCCGCCGACAACAGACGGTGATTGCAACGGGTAATTCGGACTATGGAAAAACTGTTGATCACCGGCGCAAGCGGCTTTCTTGGTTGGAATCTGTGCCGCATAGCAAAAGACCGATGGGATGTATACGGCCTTGCCCGCCGGAATCCGAATCGGCTTGAGAAAGGGAAGTTTTGGCGGGCGGACCTGACCCGCTTCAATGAAATAAGGAGAATCCTTCGGGAAATTCGCCCTGACGCTCTCGTTCATACTGCAGCCGAATCAAATCCCAATTTTTGCCAATTGAATCCCGCCGTATCCCGCAAGATCAATGTCGAAGCCACTGTCAACCTGGCCTCCCTTTGCGCGGCCCTGAACATCCCATTCGTATTTACCTCATCCGACCTGGTCTTCGACGGCCTGAAGCCGCCGTTCGCAGAAGATGATCCGGTTTGTCCGGTCAATACCTACGGGGAACAGAAAGCGGAAGCCGAAAGGGCGGTGCTGGAAAGATATCCCGGGGCATTGGTTTGCCGCATGGCCCTTATGTTTGGTGATGCCGGACGTGGTGCGGCCAGCTTCATTCAGCCCATGATGAAGGATATGGAATATGGCAGGCAGGTTAACCTCTTCGTGGACGAGCACAGAACGCCGGTAAGCGCCGTCAATGCCGCACAGGGAATCCTGCTTGGGCTTTCCGGCACAAAGGGCATTCTGCATATTGGAGGCATGGAGCGCGTTTCCCGCTTTGATTTTGGACAATTGCTACGCGATGTGCTGCGGGCGCCCAACGCCAGACTCTACCCATGCAGCCGGCAAAGCATCGCAATGCCCGCCGCACGCCCGGCGGACGTTTCACTTGACATAACCAAAGCGATGGCTCTTGGATTCAAGCCTGGCTGCCTGAGGGAGGAACTTGAAAGGCTGGATTGCATCAAGACCGGTCGACGGTAGTCAGTTTTTACTGATCGGTCCCGAACTTCGCGGATTTCTCCTGCCACTGAACACCGGCTCCGGCACTGTTTTATTTTGTTATCAATCCTTTTTCCATGGCAAAGGCGGTAAGTGACGAAGCGCTGTGCAGGTCGAGTTTTTTCATAAGGTTGGCGCGGTGTTTTTCCACCGTCTTGGCGCTTATGCACAAATAGTCTGCAATGTCCTTGTTTCTGTATCCTTCGGCGATCATCTTGAGAATTTCGCGTTCGCGCTGGGTGAGCGTATCCCACGAAGTGGATGATTTGACACTCTTTCTTCCTTCCAGATAACCCTCGATCACCTTCTCCGAAATACCGGGGCTGAGATAACTCCTGCCCGAGAAAATATTTTCAATGGCCAGCATCAATTCGCTGTGAGTAGCATCCTTGAGGATGTAGCCGTCCGCTCCCGTCTTGAGGGCGGTCAGAATGTGTTCCTCGGTCTTGTGAACGGTAAGCACGAGGATTTTGGTGGATGGGCTCTGCTTTTTTATTTCCTGGATCGCCCCCACTCCATTCATCCTTGGCATTGAAAGGTCCATCAGGATCATGTCAGGCCGGAGAGTATCCACCGAGCGGATGGCCTCCAAGCCGTCCCGCGCCTCTCCAACTACCTCGAAGGCAGGGTTGGAGGACAGAAGCATTCTAAGTCCTTCTCTGAGGATCGTGTGGTCTTCTGCGATTACGATTCTTTTTCTCTCTGGCATAGGTTAAACCTTCCCTGAGATTAAAGCATGCACCATCAGTCCCCCCGACCGGTTCGGCCGCTAAAACTTTGCCGTTAATGCGCCGCATCGAAAAAAATACGGTGTTTTCCCCCCGCGATTACTGGAAACACTGTATTTACCGCTCCGCAATGCTACCGGAAAATAGTGGTCAATCCGAAAAATGAAGACAGTTACCGAAAATAATAGCAAAATTTGGTCTTATTTCAACATAAATGCAAGCTAAAAGCTCTCAGAGGTAAGAATGTGCTTTGTCCTGTTGGTGGAAGATAACCCAACATTTCGAAAATCGTTGAAAGACATGCTGGCGTTTCGATTTCCCGGACTCGAAATCGAGGAGGCTTCGAACGGCGAGGAAGCACTTCAGAAATTGGAAAATACCTATCCCGACCTCGTCTTTATGGACATCAGGCTGCCGGGCAAAAATGGGCTGGAACTTACCAAAATTATTAAAAAGGCTAAGGCCGACGTGGAGGTGGTCATTCTCACCAGCTATGACATTCCTGAATACAGGACGGCGGCTTTCAGCAGCGGCGCAAGCCATTTTTTCACCAAAGGGGACGCCGGGAGCGATGAAATAGCCAATTGCGTAAAGTCCATCTTCGAACAGAGGGGCAAGAACCCGGAGAGCCTGCACTGAATTTGGGGCCCCCCGAAAGTCACCAAACAGTTTCTATAGTGATAAATACTTTCTCTCCACCGAATGTACTTGAAAAATACCGCGCCGATTTACTCACATTACATGAATCACACTATTTAGGTTTCATTATCTTTGCAATATAGATGAATTCACGAACAGCTCAAATCTATCGGAGTATATATCGCGAGCAGCAGGAGGAAAAAATGAAGATAGACGGAGCAGATATCGCCGGTTATTTGTCAGCCGACGAGGTCAGAATGAAAATGCGGATGTCGTCAGGATTCCTCAGATTTCAGAAATGGCTCGTAATCTATAATCTGCTGGTCGACCCCAGGCCGCTCGCGGAAATCGCCAGACATACGGGCCTCTCAGAGTCCAGCGTGTACAGAATCATCGACGAGTATAACAACGGAGGTCCCGAGTCGATCGAATCCATAACAGCGATGTGCTCGAACGCATGGTTCGAACAAGCCGGAAGATTCTAAGTCTAATTACTCAGCATCAAGGTTGCTATACTCTACCGATCTTCGCGCTCATGTCGGCAAGCGCATTCAGATGGGCCTTTTCTTCTTCGCCAAGCCGGTAGAACAACTCCTTAACTGCGGCGTGTGCACAGGTCTGGGCCATGCGCAGATACAGGTCAAGGCCGTGGACTTCTATCATCATGGCCAATTCCAGGCAGTCACGGGCAGACTTCAGGTAATGGTCGTTGCGGGAAAGATAATCGTTGATTTCAAGCCCGCCTTCCATCATGCCGTCGGGGGAGTCGCCCGGTGTTGTCCCCAGCGATTCCAACAGCTCCAGAAGGTTCCGTTTGTGAATTTCTTCGGCTTTGATAAGTTCTTCCAGGACGTCTCGCACATCGTCAATTCCCACTCTTGCTAGAACCATCCTGTAGAATTGCTCGAGGCCTGCTTCGAACCTGTACGCGACCGAGGCAGCCTCTGCCGCGGATTCGTCCCCGCGTATGAAATGGAGGTGGAGTTCGGGCGGGTTTGCAGCGGTCCCCTGCTTCCATGCCTCGATGCCGCCCTGAAGCTGAAAGACCCGGTCAAACCCGCGCACAGCCAGAAACCGGGCAGCCATCTGGCTCCTTCCGCCGACCGAGCAGTAAACGATTGTATCGCTGGTGCGGTCAAGCTTTTTGATCGACTCCGCAAGCAGAGGCAACGGAATGAGTTTGGAGCCTGGCAGATGAGACTCCTCGTATTCCTCGGGCTGCCGCACGTCAATGAGTTGGTAGGTTCCTTCCCGATGCTCCGCAATATATTCCTGGAGGTCGTCCGGGAAAAGCACCTCAAACCCGGACGGGGTTTTGTCGTAAGCCACGAATCGCCTCCGTTAAGCAAGCATGAGCGCCGCAAAATGACGGCGAACTATAAGGTGAGGTGATGCCTGCTGCAAGAATTAAAGCCCCTGTAGACCCCTGAGGAAGGCGAGCACGTTTCGTCCCAGCACACCGTGGTTGTAACCCCCTTCGAGCAGGCCGAAGCAGCCGATTCCGAGTTTCCTGCATGTATCTTGAACCATCCGGCCCATTTCCTGATAGTCTTCCGTATAAAGTAGGTGGCCCCAATCTTCGATATGATTGTCAAACCCGGCGGATACGCCGATTATGTCCACATTGAGCGAGTCGAGCCGGGCGGCTACTTCCCTCAGGTAATGATCGCGGCTGCTTTCATCGGGGTTATGAATGGAAACATAACCCTTATCGGCCAGAATATTTACCGTTCCGTCGCCATAGTGCAGGTCGAAGTCCAGGACGTGCGCCTTCTTGATCAAGCCGTTGGACCGGAGGTGTTCCAGCGCTATGGCCATGTTGTTAAAGTAGCAAAACCCCCAGTGATGATCGGTGGAAGCGTGATGCCCGGGGGGACGAATAAGCC
>Ga0187784_10001336_pt1 | contig 19428 bp, 10 predicted proteins | sample 1015_SJ02_MP15_2_FD_132964 | JGI IMG/M metagenome (GOLD analysis project Ga0187784, IMG submission 132964) | Tropical peat soil microbial communities from peatlands in Department of Meta, Colombia - 1015_SJ02_MP15_20_MG | ecosystem: Environmental > Terrestrial > Soil > Wetlands > Peat | place...
ACAGCAGACAGCAAACAGCAAACAGCGGACAGCAAACAGCGGACAGCAAACAGCGGACAGCAAACAGCGGACAGCAAACAGCGGACAGCAAACAGCGGACAGCAAACAGCGGACAGCAAACAGCGGACAGCAAACAGTTCACAGTTCGTAGTTCACAGTTTGCAGCCTCCGCTCCCGTAGGGAGCAGAGGAGAATAGCCCACGGTGAAGCGGAGCGGAACCCAAGGAAAGGTGCGAGAACCCGATGAAGCCCCGTAGGGGCGACAGAACCTTCCGCGACATCTGAGCGAAACGACTGATGCGCGTCAGCGCTTCTCGACTGCATGCATACACGCGCCGCACAACTTGGGGTTGGGGCTTCTCAACTGCTTCCCGCATCGCTGGCACGGCGGGCCATACAAGGCCAATCGGTGATCCATCACAGAATTCGGAGGACAATCCTTCATTCCAGTCAGCTCCTCGTATCGCAAGCTCACGGGCCGAATGCCGTCTTGAATTTCGGCGTTTTCGAGAGGAGTTCCCCAATCTTCGCGGAATTCCTTCATGGCGCTCATTCCCTGCGCCTAGAGCTTCCACACGGATGCGTACTCAGCTTCGTCCAGCATTGGCACTTCCGCCTTGCATCTCCAGCACCACAGAACCTGCATGGAATCCGCCCACTTCCTCTGACTTTCCACCCGCTGTGAACTACGAACTAGGAAAGCTCTGATCAAGTCCTGAACCCATCCCTCAGCGGCTAAAGCCGCGTTGATTCGGCTCGGCTGGCGGCACGACTAAAGTCGTGCCTTTTCAAAACCGCGCCTAATCAGACCTTCACCTAGAGCAAAACTACACTTGGTGTATACCGAACAGGGGCTAAAGCCCAGCGAGTCGGCGGGCGAATTCTTCGGCCCGAGTAAACTCGTGCCCTTGTTACAAGACCCTACACCATTTCCTAATCCGCCCTAGAGTCGTGCCCTTGTTACAAAGCTTCTACCGGTATACAGCAGCTCTGCTTTTGCTCTAAGAGCCTGTCCAGAAACTCAGGATTCACGCAGAGAATGGGTCGGGCAACTCCTCAGGGGCTAAAGCCCCACGTTTGTTTTGCGGCTGTTGCGGCACGCGACCCACCCACTGGGTGGGTTCCCCGCTCATGCCCTGACACGTTACACGGGCTTGGGCGAAGTTTCTGGACAGGTTCTAAGAACTACGAACCCATCACTGACCCCTGAAACCTGACCCCTATCGTGCGTAGGTATACACCCCGCACAGCGCCGTCGACTTCTGCACCGCGTCGAAGGTGAACACCGGCTGGTCGTCGCCCGCAAAAAACGCCGCTTGCATTGTCCGCCCCGTCACGTAGGTCGCCATCCACTCGGTTTCCTCGCCGCCGCACAGCGTATTCCTCTTCACCATGTATTTGTAGGCCGGCACCTTCAACCGGTAGAGCGACCCCTCGATCCCGGCGCGCACATCAGCGTCGAACACCGCGCTCACTTCCACCGGCTTCAGCCTGCGGATGGGCGCCAGCGGAAACGTTGCAAAGTTGATCGCCACCTTCAGCTCGCCGATACTCACGTCGCCGGTGATGGCCAGAGCATTCGAGCTCGCCGCGCGCCAGTAGCCGCGATCCTCCTGTGCGCCCGCGCACACTGCGCCCATCGCCAGCACCAACAGCACGCCTCGCTTCATCAGCAATCCCATCTAATCCTACAGTTGTAGTTGCTGTTTTTTGGGGGGCAGATTGAGGGTAGCACTGTCCCACCCTAGCCGCAAAAACAAAGGCGCGGCGAGGGTGGGGCACCCGCAGTTTTGAGAAAGTCAAGCAAACTACAACTGTAGTACTAAGGCGGTTCCACAGTTGCTGTATCCAGGTCCACCAAAAGACCGGTTGAGACAAAGACAGCAGGTTGGCGTGCGCTTGCGCGCAGGTTGGCAAGTTGGCAGGTCGGCGGGTCCTGGGTACACCCACATTGGAATCGCTCTAGTGCCTGCCCAAGCCAAGAGCCACTAGGCGACAGCAAACAGCCAACCGCCGTCGCCTGTCTGCTATGCGCTGTTTGCTGTCTACTGTCCGCTGTCTGCGCTACCAACCTAAAACCACCGCAAACACCAGCGGCGCGACAATGCTCGCGTCGCTCTCGATGATGTACTTGGGCGTACCAGCGCCCAGCTTGCCCCAGGTGATCTTCTCGTTCGGCACCGCACCCGAGTACGAGCCGTAGCTTGTCGTCGAGTCCGAGATCTGGCAGAAGTACGCCCACAGCGGCACATTCTCGCGCTGTAGGTCCTGGTGCAGCATGGGCACCACGCAGATGGGAAAATCGCCCGCGATGCCGCCGCCGATCTGGAAGAACCCGAGCGGCGTCTTCTTGGTCGTCTCCGTGTACCATCCGGCGAGCTCCATCATGTACTCGATGCCCGTGCGCACGGTGTGCACCTTCTTCACGTCACCCGAGATGCAGTGGCCGGCATACATATTGCCCAGCGTCGCGTCCTCCCACCCCGGCACAAACATCGGCAGTTCCTTCTTCGCCGCCGCCAGCAGCCAGCTATCCTTGGGATCGATCTGGTAGCTCTTCTCCAGCGCCCCCGAGCACAGAATCTTGTACATGAATTGGTGCGGAAACCAGCGCTCGCCGGCCTTGTCTGCCTTCACCCACTCCTCCAGCACCGCGCTCTCGATGCGCCGCATCGCCTCCATCTCGGGGATGCAGGTGTCCGTCACGCGGTTCATGTGGCGCGAAAGCAGCGCCGCCTCGTCGGCCGGAGTCAGGTCGCGGTAGTGCGGGACGCGTTCGTAATAGTTGTGCGCCACCAGGTTGAAGACGTCTTCTTCGAGATTGGCGCCCGTGCAGCAGATGCCGTGCACCTTATCCTGCCGGATCATTTCGGCCAAAGACAGCCCCAGCTCCGCCGTGCTCATCGCGCCGGCGATCGTGACGAACATCTTGCCGCCCTGGGCGAGCAGCTGATTGTAGCCTTCGGCCGCGTCCACCAGCGCCGCCGCGTTGAAGTGTCTGTAGTGATGCTGGATGAAATCGGTAATGTGTCCCATGGTTCTCATATCTCTCTTCGCTGTTTTTGCTCCAATCTTTCAACGTAACACAATGCAATCAGCGCGTTGTGAATCGTGCGGAATGCTATGAGAAGGGGATTTGGCGGAGAAGAAGCGAAGACGGCGAGCGAGAGAAGCGGGCGAAAAAAAGCTAAAAGCTTCACAGACGGGATTTTTTGGAATAAGGGGGGAGGCCGCCGCCCGGCGGTAAAAACCGGCGACATGGTTGGCATTTTGAACCGCGGAGATAACCGACGCTGCCGGCCCTGCCGCGTCGCGCGATGCTCTCGAATTACTCGGCGCGCAGAGCTTCGACCGGATCAACCGAGGCTGCCCGCCGCGCCGGAAGATAGCTCGCCAGCAGCGCGGCCGCGGCCAGCATCAGCGGAACCGCGGCATAGGTGACCGGGTCCAGCGGGCTGATGCCGAAGAGCAGTGACTTCATCAACCGCGTGAGCCCTGCTGCTGCGGCGAGCCCAATGCCCACGCCAACCCCCGCCAGCACCATCGCCGACCGTACGAACATCCACTTCAGTTCAGCTTTCTGCGCGCCCAGCGCCATGCGCACGCCGATCTCTCGCGCGCGCTGCGAAACCGAATAGGAGATGACGCCGTAGATGCCGAGAATGCCCAGCGCCATCGCCATGGCTCCGGCGATGGCCAGCATCACCAGCGTGAAAGAGGTTCGCGCCACCGAGCGGCTGAATACCTCTTGCATTGTGCCGACCGAGGCAAGCGGCAAATTGGAGTTGACCGACCAGACGGCCTGCTGCATCTGGCCGAGCAACCCTTGTGTCCCGGCGCGATCGGTATGCAGGACGAACGTGACCGTGCGCAGGCCGTCCAGTGCGGGTAGCTTCCAAAAGCGGTCGTAAAACATTGCCGGCCAGTAGATGATGGGCGGGGCTTTCTCGTCGACTCCGTGGACGCGTACGTCTTCGACGACACCGATGACTTGCTGCCACGGAGACCGCGAATACTTCTTGATGCGCTTGCCGATGGCGGCAGAAGCCGATCCCCAGTTCTCGCGGGCAAAGCTCTCCGAGACAATCACCATGGGACTCAGATTGTTCTGATCGTCCCAGGTGAAGTCACGGCCGGCGACCAAGCGCGTGCCCATCGTGTGAAAGTATCCCGGTGAGACGTAGTTGAAAAGCTGGAGCGGCCCTTCGCCGTGCTCGTACTTTTTGCCTTCGACGGTAATCTCGTCCCAGTTGGGATCGTCGTTGTCCATCGGGATGGCGGCGGCGAATGCGGCCGAAGAGACGCCGGGTATGGCAGCGAGGCTGTCGGCGATCTGGTGCTGGGCGCGAGCAACTGCCTGCGGATCGGGAACAAGGAGATCCGGGATCCAGACGCTCATGGTCTCGATGTGGGGCGCATCGGCGAATCCCGCCTCGACGGTGCGCAGCGCGGCGAAAGTGCGGATCATGAGCAGCGCACTGACCATTAGCACCAGCGCCATGGCCACCTGCGCGATGACCAGCACGTTGCGCGAACGGCGGTGAGCGCGGTCCTCGCTTGCACTGCGGCTGGCTGCGCCGAGTGAAAGCGGCGCTGCGGAGCGCGCGTACTTAAATGCCGGGATGGATCCGAAGAGCAGACCGGACAGGACCGACAAAAGCAGATCGAACATGAGTGAGCTGCCGCCCAGTGTGATCTCACTGAGCCGCGGCAGGTCGGCTGGCCCGATGGCGACGAGAAGCTGCAGCGCGGCATAGGCTACAGCAATCGCCGCAAAACCACCGATGACACCGAGCATCAGGCTTTCCACGAGAAGCTCGCGGGCAATGCGCGCGCGGCCTGCGCCGAGCGCGGCGCGGATGGCGAGTTCCTGTTGGCGCGACTCGGCGCGAACCAGCAGAAGGTTGGCAATGTTGGCGCAGGCAATGAGCATCACGAGGCCGACGGTAGCCATGATCACCCAGAGCACGCTGGCGACATCACCAATGACCTGCAGTTTGAGCGGCTGGAAGTTGGGACTGATCCGCCATTGCTCGTAGAAATGCGGATTGGTGCCAGGGCCGTTCGACCACGAGTCCATCCAGACGTTCAGCAGCCGCGCGATATCCGCATTGGCCTGCTGGATCCTGACGCCCGGCTTAAGGCGGCCGATACCGGTGCCACCGAAGCCGGCGAGTATCTGATTCGTGCGATCCGGGGCGAGCGGAAGCAGGACGTCGAAATCGTGATCGACCATGCGGAAGCCGCGCGGCATGACGCCGACAATCGTGCGTGTCTCGGCATCGACCTGGATGGCGCGCCCAATGACGCTGGGGCTACCCCCGAAGCGGCGCTGCCAATAACCGTAACTGAGCATCACGGATTTCGGTCCGTGTGGGTCCTGGTCGGTAGGCGAGAACCAGCGGCCCAACTCCGCTGGAACAGCCAGCGTCTCAAGCACTCCGCCGCTGATGCCATCTGCCTGCACCTTCTCCGGCTGCCCAATGCCGGTGACGTTTGCGGTACCCGGCGTCCAGATGCCCAGGGATTGGAAGGTGCGGTTGTGATCAGAGAAGGTGAGGTACATCGACGAGGAAAGCTGTAGACCGTTGGAGAAGCTGGCGAGGCCGCTTGCGCCGGGTGCATCGAGCCGGAGCGCGACGAGTCTGCCGGAATCCGGATATGGAAGCGGCTTGATGAGAATGTTGTCGACCACAGTGAAAACAGCCGTGTTAGCGCCGATGCCAATCGCGAGCGCAAGCAGGACAGTGATGGTGAAGCCGGGGGCTTTGCGCAGTCGGCGAAGACTAAGCTTGAGATCAGCCAGGAGCGACTCGATGCCCGGCCACTGCCAGGTTTCGCGGCTGCGCTGCTCGATGAGCGTCACGTTGCCGAACTCGCGCCGCGCGCGCTGCTCCGCCTGCTTGCGCGTCAGGCCTTCGCTCATCAGCTCGTCGATCTTCTCTTCGAGATGCTCCTCGATCGAAATCGAGAGGTCGTCGTAGCGGCGGCGGCGGGAGAAAAGCTGTGCGATCAAACGGGTCATCGTGTCGTGGCCTCCGGTCTTCCTATGGCTCTAACGGGCTGCGGTGAGATCGCAAATCCGATGAAGAACCATTCCTCAGGGCTAAACCCCGAGTTCTCCGCTTGCATCCCGGCACGACTAGAGCTGTGCCCCTTCAGGAATTGGTCCAGGCCTAAAGGCCCTTCCGACTGGTGCCAGGTTTTTCAGGGGCCTGAAGGCCCCCTGCTCCCTCCATGGGTACGGCTGAAGCTGTGCCCCTTCAGGAATTGGTCCAGGCCTAAAGGCCCTTCCGACTGCTCCCAGGTTTTCAGGGGCCTGAAGGCCCCGCTCCCTCCGTGGGCACGGTTGAAAGTCGTACCCCTTAAAACACCGTTCAAGAAACCCGCTTCGAGAATCTCCTACGCGTCGCCCATGGCCAGCACGCGCGTCACACCGGCCAGCATCTTCTCGAAACTCGCGACTTCGCGCTCGAGATGGCGAACACCGGCCTCCGTGAGCCGGTAGATGCGCGTGGGCCGGCCCTTGGCCGAGACGCCCGCCTGGGACTCGAGCAGGCCCGCCTTCAACATGCGCTGGAGGGCCGGGTAGAGCGATCCCTCTTCCACTTGCAGCAGCTCGTCCGAAACCCGCTGAATGTGCTTGACGAGGGCGTAGCCGTGCATCGGCTTGAGGCGCAGCGACTGGAGGATCATCATCTCCAGTGCGCCGGGAAAGAGGTCGCGGGACTCGGATTCTTTGTCCATAGTCAACAAAGTACCACTAAAATAGCTATTTGTAAAATAGTATTCCAAGATCATGTATAAAGCCGAGCTTTTGCGGACAACCGCTGGGCGCTTTGCTCGATTCCGGTCGGTGACGATACGCTGAAAACATGTACGAGGATTTCCACGTGACGGACCGCTGGAGCGGCGAGGACCTGCACTGCCGCTGGAAGGGCACGATGGTGGCCATCGCCACGCGCCACGCCGACGGCGTGGACGTGCGCTTCGACGTGAATGGGCAGCCGATGTGGATTGCGCTGCCGTGCGCGGCGTGGGTCGAACAGAAGAAGCGGTCAGGCAAGGCGATCACCGACCAGTTGACCGCGCAGATTGCCGGACGCTACTTGAAGCAGCTCATCGAAGAAGGTTTTGACTCGCAGCGCGAGGTCTACACCATGACGGTGGCCGAGGCGCTGGCGCATCTCGACGCCGTGGTCGCCGAGGCGAAACAACTGGGCGCAATGCCGGCGATCCCGGCAGAGCCGGCCGAGCTGACCGGAGCGGGCTAGCGCGAAACCACAATTGGTGTGTCCCGGCAGGGGCTAAAGCCCAAATGAAGTTCATGGGCGCGTCTTCGGCACGACTAAAGTCGTGCCCTTGTTACAAAGCTTCCACTGGACACAGCAATTCTGGTTTCGCTCTGGTACTTAGACTGCGATTTTGGTCATCGCTATCGAGTCGGTGCGGGCCGGGAGGCCCGCACTACAGCCGGTCAGGAGACCGGCGGTACGCATTCTTTGCGCCCGGTGTCAAATTCGGGCTGTGTCAGAAACGAATTGTGTTCCGCTCGACGCAATAGCGCGGGATTCTTGCGCGGATTGCGGCCCGGCGATGGGCGCCGCTGCCGATCTCAATCTGCGCTTTGCAATTCGACGGCTCGCGTCTCCGGTTCCGGAACGCCTGCGCCTCCGCGCTTCAGCAGCCGGCTCAGGATCACGTAGAGAACAGGAATAAAGATCAGATTGAGCACGGTGGAGAGGAGCATGCCGCCGACGATGGTCGTGCCGACGGATTGGCGGCCCAGCGAGCCGGCGCCAGAGGCGAAGACCAGCGGCAGCACGCCGAGAATGAAGGCGAACGAGGTCATGAGAATGGGCCGCAAACGCAGCTCTGCGGCCTCGATGGCGGCTTCGGGAATGGTGCGCCCCTTGCGCCGCAACTGCTCGGCGAATTCCACGATCAAAATCGAGTTCTTTGCCGAGAGGCCGATGAGCATCACCAGGCCGATCTGGCAATAGACGTCGTTGGCGAAGCCGCGCAGCGAAACCAGGCCCAGCGCGCCGAGCACGGCCATGGGCACAGCGAGCAGAATGATGAACGGCAGGGCGAAACTCTCGTACTGCGCCGAAAGAGTCAGATAGACGACCACCAGGCCGAGCGCAAAGATGATGACCGATTGTCCGCTGGATTCGATCTCATCGAGCGTCAGGCCGGTCCACTGGAAGCCCATGCCCTGCATCTTCATTTTCTGGGCCAGATTCTCCATGCTGGCGATGGCCTGGCCGGAGCTGTAGCCGGGCGCGGGCGAGCCGTCGATCTCGACGGCGCGGAACAGGTTGTAGCGCGTGATCACAGGCGGGCCCGCGTTTTCGCTGATCGTGACCAGGTTGTCGAGCGGCACCATTTGCCCCGTATCCGAGCGCACATAGTAGCTGTGCAGGTCGCCGGCGTTCATGCGGAAGGGCTTGTCGGCCTGCACGAAGACACGATAGGTGCGGTCGTTGTAGTCGAAGTCGTTGATGTACTCCGACCCCATAAAGACATTGAGTTCGGTCGAGATCTGCGAGATGGGAACGCTCATCGCCTTGGCCTTTTCGCGGTCGATGGTCACCAGCGCCTGGGGATCGTTGGCGGAAAAAGTGGTGATCATTCCCGTGAGGTCCTTGCTGGCATTGCCTGCGCCTACAATTTGGTGCGCGACGCGATCGAGGTCGCTGAGCGTATTGCCGCCCTGGTCCTGCAGCATGAACTGGAACCCGCCGTAGCTGCCCACGCCGGAAACCGCCGGCGGCTCGAATGCAGCCACGAGCCCGCCATTGGGGGCGAACAGAAGCATCTGAAGCTGCTTGGAAACATTGCGCACCACATCGCCGGTCGAATGGCCACTGCCGCGCCGGTTGTCCTTCATATTCACGAACATCATGCCGGCGTTGGGCGCGCTGCCCGACAGGCTGAAGCCCATGACGGAGAAGAGGCCGCCGACGTCGGGGTTCTGCGCGATGATGGCCGCGCCGCGCTCGGCGAGGCTTGTGGTATAGGCCAGCGATGAGCCGGGCGGCGCCTGCACAATCACCATGAAGTAGCCTTGGTCCTCTTGCGGGATGAATCCGGTGGGAACATGCTTGTACATCGATACCGTGGCCGCCAGGCCGACAAAGAAAATCAGCAGCAGTACGTAGCGCAACTGCAGCGCAACGTGAACGATGCGCGCATAGGTGCGGCCGATCCAGGTGACGGACGCGTCGGCGCCGTGAATGAAGGCGGCGAAGGCTCGCGACAGCGGGCGGATATGGAGAAAGTCCAGTTGGCGCGGGCGAGCCTCTTCGCCGCGGAGGAAGAGCGCGGAGAGAGCCGGCGAAAGCGTTAGCGCGTTGAAGGCCGAGATGGCGATGGAGAAGGCGATGGTGAGCGAGAACTGGCGGTAAAGAATGCCCGTGGTGCCGGGGAAGAACGAAACCGGCACGAAGACGGCAATCAGCACCAGCGAAGTGGCGATGACCGCGCTGGTCACTTCGCCCATGGCTCGCGAAGTGGCCTCGCGCGCCCGGGAGTGTTCCATGTGGATGTGGCGCTGGACGTTTTCGATGACGACGATGGCGTCGTCGACGACCAGACCCGTGGCCAGGGTGATGCCGAAGAGAGTGAGCGAGTTGATGGAGAAACCGAACATGCGCACGAATGCGAATGTGCCGATGAGCGAAACGGGAATGGTGACGGCGGGAATGATGGTCGCGCGCCAATCGAGCAGGAAAAGAAAGATGACGGTGATCACGATGACGATGGCCAGGCCCAGCGTCTGCAGCACCTCTTTGATGGATTCGCCCACCGCGGTGGTGGAGTCGAAGGCGATGGCGTACTCGAGGCCGGGCGGAAAGCTCTTGGACAAACGCTCGAGCTCGGCCTTGGCGCGGCGGTCCACGTCGAGAGCGTTGGCGTTAGAGAGCTGCTGCACGCCGATGCCCATCGCTTCACGGCCCTGGTACTCGAGCAAGGTGCTGTAATCCTCGGCTCCGATCTCGGCATGGCCCACGTCCCTCAGCAACACCAGCCCATTGGCGGAGTTCTTGACAATAAGCTTGTCGAATTGTTCGGGGCTATTGAGCCGGCCCACGACTCGAACCGGAATCTGGAAGACTTGCTTCGGGTTGCTCGGCGGCTGCCCGAGCTGGCCGGCCGGGATCTCGACGTTTTGCTCAGTGAGGGCATTGACCACGTCCGTGGCGGTCAGGCCGCGGGCAGCCATGCGAATCGGGTCGAGCCAGACGCGCATCGCGTATTTGCGCTCGCCGAAGATCATCACGTCGCCCACGCCGGGCACGCGCTTGAGCGCGTCCTTGACGTAGATGTCAAGGTAGTTGGACATAAACTCGCTCGAGTAGCGGCCGTCGCGTGTGAAAAACCCCGCGCCGAAGACGAAGTTGTAGTTGGATTTCGTGATGTCGATGCCGGTGGCGAGAACTTCGCCCGGCAGGCGGCCCTCGGCGCTGGCCACGCGGTTCTGCACGTCCACGGCGGCGATGTCGAGGTTGTAGCCCGTGCGGAAGGTGATGTCGATCAGGCATAGACCGCTATTGCTGCTGGAGGAGCTGATGTAGCGCATGCCCTCCACGCCGTTGATCGACTCTTCGAGAGGAATAGTGACCGCTTTTTCGACGGTTTCCGCGTCGGCGCCCACGTAGGAGGCGGCAACCTCGACGACCGGCGGCGCCAACGTGGGATACATGGCGACGGGTAGCGTAGGAATCGAGATGGCGCCCGCGAGAATGATCATCAGGGCGCACACGGTAGCGAAGACCGGCCGATGAATGAAGAAATCGACAAACATCTTAGCCTCTAGCTCCTAGCACCTGGCCTCTGGCCTTCGGGCGAATTCGACGCCTCAAGTTCTCGCGCGCGAAAGCCAGCACCTGGAGGCTCGAAGCGAACAGCCGTTTTCTGCGCTCAACCCCCGATGAGAATCACCGGCATGCCGTCGGCCAGGAATTGTGTTCCCGAAACCACCACTTTATCGCCCGCGTTCAGTCCCGACGCAATGGAGTAGTTGTTGCCCACAGTATCGCCCAACGTGACCGGCGCGCGGTGCGCGAGGGTCATGCCATGCGCCTGCTGCACGATATAGACAAAGCTCTGCTCGCCCTGCCGCGTGACAGCCAGCACGGGCACCACCGCCATTTGCTTCGTGCTCCAAATCAGGTCGGCCTTGACCAACTGCGCGTTGCGCAACTCGGCCGAGGGCTCCACAGGCGCTTTTACCAGAATCCCCTGCAGCATGCTATCGACCTCGGGAGAAATGAAATCGATCCTTGTCTTCTCCAACAGCTTGCCATTGTTGCCCGTGATGTCGACCGCCTGGCCCATGCGCACGTCGCGGGTGCGCTCGGTAGGAACGTAGATATAAGCTTCCAGGTCCATGTTCTCGTCCACTGTGGTGAGCATGGTGGAGGTGGTTACGTAATCTCCCACGTGCACTGGGATGTCGCCGACGATGCCGTCAAACGGCGCGCGGATGGTGTAGTAGGCAAGCAATTGCTCCTGCGTTTTCCGCGACTCAACCGCCGACTCATAATCGGCCTTGGCGTTCTGGTAGGCCTGCTGCGCCTGGTCGTAGGCGTCGCGGCTGGTCACGCCGGCATCGAAAAGCTTGTGCTGGCGCTCGACCTCGATGGCGTTGTAGTCGAAAAGCGCCTTTTTCTGGCGCTCGGTGGCGCGCTGCGATTCCACGGTTGCCTGCTGCTGGCGCGGATCGATCTGCATCAGCACCTGGCCGCCTTTTACGCGATCGCCGGACTTGGCGTCGATTTCGGTCAGCGACCCGCTGACCTGCGGTTGCAGCGTGGCCGAGCGGCGCGATTTGATGGTGGCAACGTATTCGCTGGTCTGGGCCACGGGCGACATCGCCACCGTGACGGTCTGCACGGGCAGGCCTTGCGGCCCAGCCGCCGCAGCCGCCGCAGGCTGCTGCTTCTGGCAGCCGGTCGAGGCCACTGCTACGAAGAACAAACAAGTTAAGACAAGAACGCGTTCGGATCCGATGCAGTTCACTTCAGGTCTTCCTTTAACATTTGCTGCCCCTTCAGCTTTGGGGGCGCTTGACAACCCACCGGGAGAGAAGATTGACCGGGCTGGAAGGACTGACGCGCGCGGGCCCGGATGGTTCCTTTATCTGACGCTCGACCAGCGCCAATCGCCACAAAAAATCGGGAGCGGCACCGCTTGGCTCCAAGACGCCGCCGGCATCCGCCATTCATCGAGGATAACTTACTCACCCGTTACGTTGTGTGAATGGCTCAGGTTTCACAGGTGCGTTGTGACGAAAGACTCCGAAAACGGGACGAACGACTGCCGGTGAACCGGAGTGTAGGGCAGCCGCGCAGGCTGCGGGTTGCCGGAAGGATCGGAGGCGCGGGTCGCGCGTTTTGACACCCTATTCGCGAGTTGATAGCCTTCTTTCAGAGCAGTTTTCCAGCGTGCTTGTGGTTTGTTCTGTCGCCGGATGCGCTTGCTCCTTTGTGGAGTGAGGCAGGAAGTCGGCGTGCGATTCAGGCTGGAGCAACCTGAGAACTGGCGGGAGGGTATTTCCGGCGGCTTTTCCCTCCTTGACCGCAATCCTCATGAACAGGACTTGGTTCGCAGGGTGTAAGGTTCTGCTCTCTCAACCGTCCCCGTCGTCTAGCCCGGCCTAGGACACCGCCCTTTCACGGCGATAACACGGGTTCAAATCCCGTCGGGGACGCCAATAGATTGAGCTACTTCGAAATCCCGTCCAGAAATTTGTAGGTCCGTTATGGTCCGATAAGGGAAAGTGCCCTCGCTAGGCTGCGCTTTGCGCAGACGGTTGTCGTCGAGCACCATGGTCACAATGCGACTTTGGGCGTCGCGTTTGTTCTGGGTGATGGCCTGTGCGTACAGGTTCATCGTCACCAGACTGTTTGCATGGCGCAGCAGTTCTTGCACCGTCTTGACGTCCTCACCGTTGGCTTTGAGGAACGTCGCATAGGTGCGGCGGAAGGTATGCCAGCCGATTCCCTCGATTCCCATTTTCTTGGCTGCAGGCAGAATGTGCGCCCGGTAAAATGCGCCAGGCCAGTACGGCAGTTTTCCGTTCGAATGCGGACTTGCAAACACCCAATCCTCGGAACACGGATAGGGGCTTGCTAGCCGCCAGTTGTAGAGCGATTCCGCGAGCCGGGGATCGAGCGGCACGGGTTTGCGGCTGGCTTCAGTCTTGCACTCGCCAAGATGCTGCATGACGATGGAGCGGGTGACAGAGATTTGCAGCTTTTCAAAATCGATGTCACTCCACTTCAGGGCCAGCAGTTCTCCCACACGCAGGCCGGTCAGCACGTCGAGGAAGACAGCAGTCCGCGCCGGCTCACGTAACAAGTCGAGCAACGCTGCAGTTTCTTCGATGGTCAGGACCAAAGGAATCCTGGCCCGTTTCGCACTCTGGCGCACGTGCGTGATGGGATTCTTGTCGTGCCACTCCCACCGGATCGCGTGATTGAAGACAGCGTGCATGATGTTTCACATTTTCGCCTTGCTGCCATTCGACAGCTTGAGCGAACGCAACCACTCTTCAACAACGACCGCCCGAACATCCTTCACGCGGTATTCGCCCCAGCGGGGCAAGATCCATTTGCGAAAGTAGCCTTCATACGTTCTGCAGGTCGCATAGGTTTTGTTCGAGTCCTCGCCGAGTTCCTTTTGCCGGTAGTGATCGACGAGCATCTGAACACTAATCGGGGCCAGGCTCGTGCGTGGACTCTCAACGTTAATATCAACCCGAAGCGCGACCACTGCTTTCTGTGCGGCGGTTTCGTTCGGATACTGTTCAAGGGTTCCCAGCACCAGGTTGCGGCGGCGACGTGTGCCATCTGGCTGGGCTTCGTACCATCGGTACTCCCACGCCTTCCGGCTTCCGGCGCGCTCCACAAGTCGGAGGCTGCCTTGCTGAAATCGTGAACGTCTCATTTCCTCTCCAAATCAAGGGTGGTGAGACGGCACGGATAGCTACTTTCAGCCTACTGTGCCTGGTCGTTGTCGTCGAGTGGTTCGATCCTCGTGCCGGACCGATACAGGTCGGAGGCCCGGAAGCGCCAAAGCTTGCCTACGCGGACGCCGTGAACGATTCCAGTGCGTGCGTAACGCTGAAGGGTTTTAGGGTGAACTCGAATGATTGCTGCTGCTCGATCACTGTCCAGCAGCGGTTCGAATGAATCGGGAGAATGAGGGAAATCGAACATGGTTCGCACGCTCCTTAGCACCACAATGTGTGGGGTCAAGGAGCACTGTCAACCCACCGCTTGGGGCGCTTTTTCATCCTCATGGATGTGGCATACGAAGCAAAAGCGAACGGTTGGGTACAGTAAGTGCATAGAGGTGCACCATTGTCCTTCTTTGGCACCCATTGTCATCGTGGATTTTCGATCTCACAAAAACGAAATTAGTTTCGGACCCCTATTCCACTGGACAAATCCCGCTGACATTCCCGGATAGCAGCATAGCCGAGGCGCGGGCGGAGTCAAGGGCGGCTGGGCCGCCGCTCACGCGGTCAGGACCCTTGACACCGCCCTCTCCGCCTCGGCTCACAATCCAAATATCGAGGGAATGTCAGGTTCTTTGTCCCCTCCGTGAAGCATCCCGAGCTTCAGCGCTATGCAGACCGATGCAGCCCTAAACATCCCGATGCGCCGCCCTTTCCACAACGACCCTACGTCCAGCATCGCGCCCGGAAAGGGTAACCCCCTCGCAGCCCACGAAAAAGCTCTTCAAATGGCCCGAACAACCGCAAATGAGCGATTTGCTGTCACATACATTTTCCGGAAAGGGTGAAATAATGCTGGGTTGGAATTGAAATCCGCAGAGCAGCATCGCCGCAGCAAACTACCGCCCAGCAGCCGCAGGCGTGCACGGGCAAGAAGGAATTCTTACATGACGCGTCTCAAGCTGTGCTCTATTCTTTCGGTTGCCTCGCTGGCCTTGCTTGTCAGCGGCTGCGGCGGCGGTAACAGCATCGGTCATACCACGCAGACCATTACGTTCGCCAATCCCGGCACACAGACAGTGGGAGTGCCGCTAGCGCTTTCGGCGGAAGCTAGCTCCGACGCCGCAGTCGCCCTTACCTCGGCGACTCCCGGCGTCTGCACGATCTCAGGAACGACGGCCACATTTGTGACAGCTGGAACCTGCACCATCGACGCCAGCCAATCCGGCAACAGCACCTATGCGGCGGCCTCGCAGGTCGCGCAGAGCTTCACCGTCAACCCGGCCATTGGCCCAACTACCACCATTTACATCGCTGGACAGGCGATCTCCACGCCACCATCGAACATTGCGAATTTCGCAGAGGTATGGAAGCTTACCTCCGGGAGCCCAACTGCCACCGTGACTGCTTTATCGATGCCCAGCGGCATGATAAGCGCGACAACCTACGCGATCACGGCCTCGGGTAGTGATGTGTATGTGGCGGGAGTTGCGTGGAACACGAATAACGACGCAAGCGCCGTACTCTGGGTGAACGGCGCGCCCACGATCTTGCCCAGCAGCATGACAATATCCGAGGCTGGCGCAGTCGCTGTCTCGGGTGTCAATGTGTATGTGACGGGATTGGAGGAGAACACTGCGGGCAGCGGCACCGCCGTACTTTGGGTGAACGGCACGGCCACGACATTGGCCCCGCCCAGCGGCATGGCATATGCGAGCGCCGGCGGCATCGCGATCTCGGGCAGCGATGTGTATGTGGCGGGAGTTACGTGGAACACGAATAGCGACGAAAGCGCCGTACTTTGGGTGAACGGCGCGGCCACTCTGTTGCCCGCGCCCAACGGCTTTGTGGGCAATTATTGGGCCAGTGGGATCGCAGTCTCGGGCGGCAACGTGTATGTGTCGGGAACCACGGACCCTGACGTGGGCAACTACACTGCCATATCCTGGGTGAATGGTGGCACGGCCACGACGCTGCCCATACCCCCCGGCGATTCGGCAGGAAATTATGGAACTGGCGGGGTAACAGTTTCGGGCAGCGATGTGTATGTGGCGGGAAGCGGGTCGAACGGCACGACAGGCGACACCAGTGCGGCATACTGGCTGAACAGCACACCCACTACGTTGCCCATGCCCAGCACTGTTTCACATCCCTCTTACGCCACTTCCTCTGCCTCAGGCATCGCGCTTTCGGGCAGCGATGTGTATGCGGTGGGCTCCGTTGAAGATTCCACCGACGGCGTAGGCCTAACCGGCGCATATTGGGTGAACGGCGGGAATGCAACGCTGTTGCCCATGCCCAGCGGCACGATGGGCGCGCAAGCCAGCGCGATCACGGTGGTGACTCAGTAGCAGGGGCGGAGTACGCCTCTTGCGTTCGTCCAGTTCATTTCAGGACCGTAGTCCCGTCGCAGCGAACTGCTGTATCCCAGTCTCCTTGTGCTGTCCTGGCCTTAGCCTTACAGACTCAGCCCGATATCGTGACCAATGCTGATTTCGTGGCGAAGAACCGGCGGTTCGACCTTTTGAACTGGCGCGTGTTGAATGCTGTGCTCGGGCTGTTGGGAATGTGCATGCTCTCGTGCCAATTCCATCGCAGACGGGCGCGCAGAAGATATGCCGAGCGATTCCCGCAGTTGCTCACGGTCACTCGTGACGATTGCGATTTCGCCGCGACCACGAGAGGCGCCGACGTAGAACAATTCCTGTTTCATCGCATCCGCGGACAGGATTACCCCGTCAACCGTTTTCCCCTGGCTGCGATGGGCGGTAATGGCGTAGCCGTGATCGAATTGGTGATAATTCGCCGGCAGTGTGCGACCATCCTCAAGTTGAATGCGTCCGCTCTCGATACCACGCACCGTCACCAGCTCGCCATTCGTGGCGCGAAAACCGGCATCTCGGCGATTGGCCGTAAGCATGATCCGGTCGCCCCGAGCCACGTCGATGGACTGCCGCTCATGGACGGAAAATGAGCGTGTCTGTGCTGGTGTAAAGCTCCGCTCCTCGCCGCGTGCGTTGCGAGCGATTACCGTACCAGAGTCAACACGATTGACGGTAAGCGACTCGTGTTTCTCCATGTCCCTTGCTGACCGATGGACTACCAGCACCTGCCCCTCACGGTAGTTCGCCAGATCACGCTTCTGCGCTTCCGTCCATTGCAGTGAGAGGTATCGATCCATCGTGACGCTTTGGCCGAGATGACCGCGCTCGGAAAGGTTATTGCGAATCGCGCGAGTGACACGGCCGATTTCCTCATGTGTGGGCGCGACAACCAAAACACGCCGCGATGGATCGACGGTCATTTCCCGGTAGAGATCGGCAACCGCGCGGCCACGCTCGACAAAGGGGACCTCGTGCACAGAGCCAAGCCGCTCCAACTTCTCAAAGCCCTGTTCAGGAGCCTGGCGCAGGGTTTGAATGGCGTCTCTATACTGCGCGTGAGTCTGACGCTGTACGCCTGTCAGGGCAACGCTCTTCATCTGCGATTCGCGCTCCAGAATGCGCAGCGCATCGGATGCCTCGACGCTCTGAATCTGGCGTGTGTCGCCCGAGAAGACAACGCGTGCCATATGTTGCGCGGCGAGCCGAAGTATGCCCTCCATCTGTCGCCCCGAGATCATTCCGGCCTCATCGACGATCAGCACCTTGCCCCGCAATGCCGATTGCGCCGTTTCGTCTTGAAGAAGGCGCGAGACGGTCATGGCCTCGCGAAAGCCCACCTTTTGTAGTTCCTCCACCGCGCTGCGCGTTGGCGCGACGGCTGTGACTTCGCGCCCAGACTCACGCAGCCCGCGATCAATTTCTTGCAACGTGGCCGTTTTGCCGGTTCCAGCGGCGCCGCGCAAATTGATGGCGAAGTCGCGAGAATCGAGAACCTGCTGCACGGCGCGCCGTTGCTCATCACGCAGGTGTTCGGATGGATGTAACTCATGTGTACCGCCAAGTCGCGCGTATTGGTCGATGCCACGATTCACCATGGCAACCATGCGCTGTTCGCGGTCCAGGCTCTCGTGTGTTGCCAGCCGGTCGCCGGCATGAATGACGATTCCCTCAGATTTTTCGATTTCCAGCGTGCCACGCAGCTGCCCCAGATCGACCTGGCCACGGCCATACCGCAATGCTTCGGTCAGCAACTCGTGATCGTAGACGACGGAGCGCCGTTCGTAAAGATGGTCCTTTGCGTGTCGCAGTGAATCCACCGCCGGGGAGAGTTCATACGGACCCCTCTGTTTTTGCTCCTGGGATGCGCCTCGCAGGCGATCCAGACCTTGCGATTCTTCCGGCGACAGGCGTTCCCGCTGCTGCTGTCGCACTTGCTCCGTCGCAATCTCTGTGAGCTTGTCGGCACGCGATTCTCGGACCAGGACGGCCACTTCGTTGTCAGTTGGCTTCCGGCCATGCTGCTCCTTGAACTCTTCAATGGCCGCGTCACGCTGCGCACTGCGCTGGCTATATCGTTCCAGCAGTTCATCGGAAACACCGCGGATTTCAAAACCGAGATCCCGGCCGCGCGAATCGCGGCGCTGCTCGATTTTATAGCCGAGGCCGCGTACCTCTTGCGCCAGGACATTCCGATAAACCTCCGTTAGGTACGCCCGGCGCTCGTACAGGCCCGACGCCTGCAACGCCTTCCAGCGGCCCTCCGCACCGTCGTAGGTGAGATTTGCGGCCACGGAGTGGGTGTGTAGTTGCGGATCGAGTTCGCGGCTTGTGTCGTGACGGTACGTGGCAACAATCCAGTTGCCGGTCGTGCGGTTCTCATTTGCGCCATTTAGTCGCACGCGAGAGCCTGCATAGCTTTCGGCCTCCGTCAGGGCTTGCCGTACAGCGTTGTCATGGGCGGCGACCAGTCGCTCATCGCCGCCGACCATTGCCTGAACCGAAACCGACTTGGGCGCTGAGAATGTCAGATCGTAGAGAGACCGCGCCTTGCTCTGTTCGCTGTCATCCGCGTTCGCGCGGTCCGCGCTGTGGCGCGGGCGCAGGAACTCACCGGTTTCGGGATGCAGTCCTTCCCGCACCGCCTCAAACTGTTTAGGGGTGACGCTACCACGCAGTCCAAGCAGTTCTGCGCCCCGGCCCTGCCACTCGCCCTGTACGCGGCGGTGTTCATCGTAGTAGTCGCTGTGTTGCAGATGCCGCTGTGCATAGCCAGCGCCGCCGGTCATGGCTCGTATCGTCAGCACAGCTCGACCGTAACGCTGTTCGAAATCCGAATGCAATAGTTCTATGCCGGTGAATCTGCGCGGGGCCTCTGAGTTTGCGCCACGACGCTGCTTGCGGCAAATCAGTATGCCAAGCCCGGTTTCCGGCTGGCTACGCTTGTTGTGGAGAGTCGGGTAAGGGAACGACATTGCTGCCGCTCCCTCCCCTAAGAACCGGACTTGATAGTTTCCCATCATCCGGCTCAAGCCGTGTGTAAGCCCCGCGCGAGCGGGGGCCGGAAGAACAACGCAC
>Ga0187784_10001337_pt1 | contig 19428 bp, 17 predicted proteins | sample 1015_SJ02_MP15_2_FD_132964 | JGI IMG/M metagenome (GOLD analysis project Ga0187784, IMG submission 132964) | Tropical peat soil microbial communities from peatlands in Department of Meta, Colombia - 1015_SJ02_MP15_20_MG | ecosystem: Environmental > Terrestrial > Soil > Wetlands > Peat | place...
AAGTATCTCTTGACGTTGCCTTAATTTCTCTCTTTCTCGCCTTGGGAGCTTTTTGCTTTGCATCGCTTGGCCTCGTGCGGCTTCTAGGGTTACGCCATATAAATGTGAATCAGACGTCACATTATAAAATGTGTCGTCTCGTTGTCAAGAAAAACCTTAAGAAATTTTCGACCAGCGACTTCTACGCTGCGGCGGGCAAGTTCATTTTGCCGATGACCCGCATAACCGCATCTTGTTGTGGGCTGGGCGAAATTGACAAAGGACGGAGGTCGGGGGATGGGCTAAAGCTTTGTCAAAGGATCGCGGCCGGTCCCGAATGCATAAACGGTTTCCTTTGACTCAGGATTTGGGTAAAATGGAGACGATCTTTCCGCTTACCTCGAGAGCATGGACCGTGACCCCTTTTAAGGATTCAAGGATGCCAAGATAAATAGGGGAATGTTCTGGCTCGCAAACCCCCTGAATCAGTCTCTCTTCGTGTTCTTCGGAATAGGCATTCGCAATTTCAAAAACGGACCTCCCCTCTTCTCCGATTCGTTGGCCGAGGAGTCTATTCTCGGTCGTAATCAGATTGGGGAGGTATTCCAAAAGTCTGATGGTCTCCTGGAAGATGTCGTTCACCTCTTTGACCGCTCGCTCACTAAAAAGGATATGTTTTTCAGACTTGGCTCTTAACCGATCCAAAATTCCTTCGATATTGTAAGCCATGCGGTCGAAACTGGTGGCGATAGAGAGATAAGGTTTCGTCGACCCCTTGCCTTTCTCACTCGGTGGACTCTTTGAAATGATAAAACTGGTCAGCTCTGAGGAATATTGGAGAATCCTATCCTTGACCTCCCCCGCCTCTTTGAAAGATTTCTCCGTTGGCTTTCGAAATACCTCCGAAGCCAAATTCAGCATTTTCATCAGATGCTGACAGACCATGACCATCTTCTCCTTTATTTCTTTGTCCATCCTCCCGCTCCCCTGAATGCAAACCCGCAGCAGCCCATCCTGATCATTTATTTTCTTAACCTCACCCTTAACCTCAGCCTAAAATAGTTTGAGTTGTTCCTTTGACTGCCCCTCTGCCTGTCGCTCGGGGAAGAGATCAATTTTCCCGTAAACGCCGTCATGGCCCGGAATGATCGAAACCTTTCCTTGCCTCATTCGGACAATCCCATCCAGGATATTTGGCGGAACGAATGAGGCCAATTCATCGGGAGTGGCATCGAGAAGAATCTTGAATTCCGATCCCCCTCTCTCGATTAACCTTTCATACTCAGCCTCTACTGCCTTGGTCCCAACCCGGACACCCAGCGCCTCGGCAATGATTTCTTCCAATGGGATCAGGTGGATCGAGGGGATGGCATTCTTCGGAACAAACCCCTCGGGACGGTCGGCGAGCTCCTCCACCCGATGCATCACCCCCACCGTCAGCTTCTTATGACAGTTCGGGCACAGGTACTGGTTTGCCTTGGTTTGGGAGGGAGAGAAGATCACGCCGCATTGACGATGGCCATCATAATGATATTTTCCTTCTTCCGGAAAGAATTCGACGGTGAAGAGAAGTTTCTTCCGGTCTTTCGTCCGAATTGTCTCAGCGATCTCCCAATAATCCAGCGCACAGTCGAATGCATTCGCCTCCCTCCCCAGCCGACTCGGGGAATGGGCATCCGAATTGGAGATGAGGGTAATGGCATCGAGAGCCGACAACCTCCAATTCATTTCAGGATCTGAGGAAAGACCTGTTTCAATCGCGTGGATATGAGGAGACAGCTCTCCGAAACATTCTTGGATGGAGTCGAATCCCGAATTGGCCCCGAAGATCGAAAACCAGGGCGTCCAGGCGTGGGCAGGAATAACCAGGCAATCTCCGGAAATATCCAAAATCATCTTCGCTAATTCTTTTGCGCTGAAGCTAAAAATGGGCCTCCCATCTGAGGAGAGTTTCCCGAGGCTACCCAATTTAGAACGGATGGCCTCCACTACTTCAAAACTGGGCGCAAAAAGAAGGGTGTGGATCCGCCTTACCCTTGCGTTCTGAGCGTAAATATTGCTTACCTCTGTCGTCAGAATATAGTGGATGTCCTGATCTCCCTTCTTCAACTTGAAAAGGCCGTTGCCCAAAGGCTCTAATTTCGACCGCAACTCTGCAAAATAGGTGGGGTGGGTAAAATCGCCTGTCCCAAGAAGAGCAATGCCCTTTTTCTTTGCCCATCGAGCAAGCGTCTCCACCTCCATGTCCTTACTGGTGGCCCGACTGAATTTAGAATGAATGTGAAAATCAGCAATGAATCGCATACGCTTGAAATCCCAAATTCCAAAATCCAAATCCCAAATAAATCCCAAGTTCCAATTCCAAACACCCCCTCACCTTTATCCTCTCCCCGAGGGGAGAGGGAAGGGTGAGGGGTTTGGCATTTGGGCGTCATTTGACATTTGAACTTTGAACTTTGACATTAAAATGACTCAGCCGGCGGATGGCCCCCATCTTCTCTCGGTCTCCTACCTTGGCTTTATCAATCACACCTTTTAGCACTTCAATCGTCTTATCATAGATTTTTCGATCCACAGGATAGGGATGGCCGTCTTTTCCTCCGTGAGCGAAACTGAATCGAGTCGGGTCTTTGAAACTCGGCTTAATCCCGTAGATCAGCTCTGAGATGAGACTCAACGCCCGAAGGCTTTGAGGACCAACCCCTTTGATTCCAAGAAGCTGCTCAAAATTGTTTGGCGAACGTTCATAGATTTGGATAAAAATCTTCTCCAATCTCTTGAGACGGGTCTCTTCCATGGGTACGGGATGTCCTCGGGGAAGGTAAAGTGCCAGGGCTCTTTTCCCCTCGGTCATCAAAAATTCCGGTTTCTCCTCGGAAAGCTCCGCGATGGATTGCCTGGCCCTTTCACTTTCTTGTGCCACAAGGTTTAAGCCTTCTCCTCTTTGATCACAACAGACTGCCCAGTGTGGTTCACAGACAAAATCCTTAATTCCCTGGCTGAACCAATGATATCTTCGGGCATATCTGTTTTCTTCATTCATACCTTGTTGGACCACTGCCCACTGTCCCGATTGAGTGAAGAAGAAAGTATGATGGTAGATTTGGTACCCGTCCTGAACGGCGGCACTGTCCACCTTGGCAGACATCCGGCTCGCATAAATAAGAGGGGTGCCATCAATCGCTCTCTCGGAACAAATCTCTTCGATTTCGACGGGAGTTCTTCTGGAGACTCTTCCTTTCCCTCCTGCAATGAAGAACCCTATCTCCTTTTCCATCCCTTTCATACCTTCCTTCAGCGCGCCACAAACGGTCGTCGTCACGCCGCTCGAGTGCCAGTCAAACCCTAACGCACAGCCAAAGGCCTGGAACCAGAAAGGGTCGGAAAGCCGGGAAAGCATTTCTTCCGCTCCATAAGCATCGACGACGTAAAGGGTGATCTCCCTCGCTAGACTCTTCATCCTCTGAAAAAGCCAAGCAGGGGCCTTCCCATAATGGAGCGGAAGATGAACCACTCCCGTTTTCATCTCAAAATGACTCCTTCTCCAGCCTGTTGATTACCCGCAACACATGATCGTTTGTATTGTGACCACCTTAGGCTGACGGGATCACCCCACGACCTTGTAAACGACATCGTGTTCTCTCACCCGGCCGTTTACTTTAATCCCGAGATCCGCACCTGGCCCCGCCTCTTGAACATTTTTGTTCTCAATCTGCATGGAATCGATGGTTTGAGTGACATCCGTGGTATGGCCGACAATGTGGATGGCATCTCCTACCTTTAACGATCCCTCGGATAACCGTATCGCAGCGACACTAATCTTTCCAAAAAATTTGATAATTTCCCCTACTTTCTTCTCTTCCATCTTTTTCCTCCTTTCTTAACATTCTTGCACGTTTGACTATCCTCCCCCTTGATGGGGGACGATCGACCCTGCACCACATAGGGTGCAGGACAATGCCCTGAACCTCACACGGTTCAGGGGGTGAGGGTGAACATGGTATGATCCTCCTCACCTACCAGGGGAGAGGAGGATATTTGGGTTATTTTCAACGTAGTCCAAATGTTCAAAACCTTAATTTTAGGTTCAAGGTTTTCGACACCCCCTCCAGAACCTCTTCCACCCCAATCCCTCTCAGACATTCAAAATCCTTGCATAGGACGAAGCGCTCTTGAGGACAGGGAGAACAAGGAACTTCCCTGGAAACGACAAACGTGTTTTCACCCCTCGGCGCCCAGATCCTTTGATCCGTGGGCCCGAAGATGACCACCGTAGGAAGTCTTAATGCCGCGGCCAGATGAGAAATACCAGAATCGTTTCCGATAAAGAGCCAGCATCCTTCCATCACGGATGCCAGTTGGACAAGAGTGAGTCCTTTTGCCAGAAAGGGTGAACCGAATCCCGTTCCCTCAAAGGCCCCTTGGACTTCTGGCCCCTCGGCCGGACCAACGACGATGAGGATTCTTGAACCGAGATAATCTTGAAAGGCCTGAGCAAGGTTTACGAATCGGTCAAGGGGCCAAACCTTCTTCTTGCTCCCGCTGCCGGGATGGAGGACGATGATCTTCGATCGCTCTTCTGGAGTCACCCCTTTGTTTTTCCAGAAGCTCCTTGCCCACTCTCGATCCGACTCTTCCAAATAAAGTTTGGGAATTGACCAGGATGCCGGAAATCCGTATTGGGCAAATTGTCTGAGAAGGTGATCGGTTAAATGAACCTTTTCATCACAGGATGGAAAAGAATGGATGTGAAGAATTGGACCCTTACAAACCCTTCTCAGATTTTTGATGAACGGTCCTTCCCCATCTCTTCCAAAGACGGTGATGAGATCAAACCTCTTAAAAAATTGGGAGAGAACGGGATCCAGAGACCCTTCTTGAACGAAGAAAGAAGCCACTCCTCTTTGATCGACGGAGAGGACCTCGTCAGCGTAGAATCGCTTTTCAGCCAGCTCCAGAATTCTCGGATATCCCATGACGACCGATTTGGCATCTGGAAAGGTCTTTCGTAGGGTCTCGAGGGTAGGCAAGGCAAGAATAAAGTCGCCCAGCGCACCCTGATGAATCACCAGGACGGATTGCACCACGGGTGGGTCGGTGGGACGGGGGGAGACCATCATGGATTTTCCTCTCGGTCAGGAGATTCTTTCCAACCTCTTTCGAACGTGCTCATCGTCGGGTGTGATCCGGAGGATTTTCCGATATTCCCTTCTTGCTTCCTTCCATCTCTTCTGATCCTCATACAGGACACCCAAATTGATTCTCGCAAAGAGGTAGTCGGGGTTGATGCGAAGGGCCTTCTTCAATTCTAAAACAGCTTTCCTGTACTGTTTTCGATCATTATAGAGAAGGGCCAGATTATAATGAAGATCTGCATACGGAGGGTTTAACCGAACCGCTTTATTCATATACCGGAGGGCTTCACGGGTACGGCCCATCAAACCATAGACATAACTGAGGTTGGCATATCCCATGCCGTAGAGAGGGTTAATCTTCAAAGCCTTCTGAAATTCCTGAATCGCCTTGGAGTACGTTCCCTGATAGTAATAGACGGTTCCAAGGTTCGCACGAAAAATGAATTCATCTGGATTCAGCCCTTCGGCCTTCTTAAGCTCTTTGACCGCCTGCGCAAATTTCCCTCTTTTAGCAAGATTGAGACCGACGAAGTTGTGGAATTGAGCGTAGGGGTGCAAATGAATCCTTTTCAACACGCTCTCTGCTTTCGGATCGAGGTGGATGGTTCCTCTCTGCCACACCCCTTTCTTCCTATAATAGTCCCGGTAGTGGGAATGGTACTGCATCGCCTTACAAATCCTTGCCGCCGCCTCCTTTTGCCTTCCGGTTTGCAGGTACAAGATCCCTAAGACATGATGAAGAAAACCATCCCTGGGACGTCTCTTTGCTTCGGAGAGGAAAATCTCTTCGGCTTTCTTCCATCGCTTGGTTTCCATATACAGAAAGCCCAAATTGAGAATGGCCTCTCGATACTTTGGGTTCAGCCGGAGGGCCCTTAAGAAATGAATCTCCGCTCTTTCCATGTCTCCCTCAACCATCAAGAGAAGGGCGAACTGGTTCTGGAGATCTGCATAATTGGGATGAATCTGAACCTTTCTCCCGATTTCACTTAAAATGTGTTGATAGATTGGGTCCCGTCTTGGCTTCATTTTGTTTCATCCTCTTTTGTCATTTTAGCATGGAACCAATGCCCTTTTTCTTTTTCCCAGTTGTTAAGCTGGAAAATCACATCCGAAACCCCCAATATGCGCCGGATCTTCTTTTCTAACGAATAAAGTGTATTCACGGCGAACTCATTTGCTTTGTCCGAATCCCAGGATGGATCAAAACGAGAAAGCTGAAAAGTCCCCTGTATGTAGACCACCCCCCTCACCGTGCCAAAATCTATCTGAGAAGCATCGATATCGGTACGAGTCAGCATCCGTCGGATATTCGCTTGAATGACAAAATCTTCTCTTAACATAGCAACCGATCAATGATTCCTATGATCTGAGGAGGTATCCAAATCTTTCTCCAACGCCCTCTTGATCGCATCCAGCAACTCCTCGGGGTCATAGGGTTTCTTAATATAAAAACGAGCTCCCAGTGTCATGGCCCTTTCTTCTGAGTTCCTCTCCGGACTCCCCGTCAGGAAGATGACGGGAATGGAAAAGGTACTCGCGGAGTGCTTCAGCTTCTCGGCAACCCCGAACCCATTCCCGGCTGGCATTCGGATGTCGAGGATGATGAGATCCGGTTTCTCTTTGTGGGCCACAAAGATAGCTTGGGCCCCGTCAAAAGCGGTGACAACCTCGTATCCTGCTCCCTGAAGCCGGATCATCAATGCCTTGACAATATCCCGTTCGTCATCGACAATGAGGATCTTCTTTTTCTGGCCCATAGACACCTCATTCTGCCCGCTCAATTGTCATTTCCCCTTTCTCCATTTTCTTCCAAAAAGGTGATTCCCCTTGAAGCCACACCAGCATTTGATCCCTTCTTTGATGAAATGTCTCTATTTCTGCCTTTTCGATGGGAAGCCCCGCGGGAAAAACTACCTTCACGGGATTCCGGAATCGGCCGTCTCTGGACACCCGATAGTCCAAGTGAGGCCCTGTAGAAAGACCGGTCGATCCCACATACCCAATGACCTGTTTCTGCCTGACCTTCGCCCCTTTTCTGATCCCCGGGCAGAAACCGGAAAGATGGCCATAATAGGTCGTGTAGCCATTCCTATGGCGGAGAATCACCTGATTCCCGAACCCATCGCCCCACCCGCAAAAGGTAACGGTTCCATCTGCCACCGCCCAAATCGGTGTTCCGGGCGGAGCCGCATAATCCACACCGAGATGGGCCCTCAATCCCCCCAGGATGGGATGGAGTCGTGCCCTGCTGAATTTAGAGCTGATCCGGTTGAACCTTAAAGGAGCCTTCAAAAATCCCTTCCTCAGAGAAATTCCTTTCTCATTGTAATAGCCATCTTTATAATGGATCCCTCTGATGATTTTTTCTCCCCTTTGATATTCGACGCTATGGATGGTTCCATATCCGACGAATTGATCTCCTTTGTAGATCTTCTCCACCACCACTTTGAACCGATCCCCTTCTCGGATGTCCTTATAAAAATCGATCTCCCAGGCCAGAATTTCAGCGAAGGCGATGGTCAACGGGTCCTGTTCTCCGGCCGCATCCATCGCCTCAAAGAGAGAAGAGCGAATCTCCCCCACGACCTTCACCAGATGGGTTTCGAGGGAAACTTCTTGCCTACGAACGACGTATCCCTGAGCCTCCTTTTCAATCTCATAGATCTCGGTTGGACTCGCTTCGTAAATAAACTTTACCAACTCTCCCTTCCCATCGGCGATGAAACGATAAGTCCCTCCTTTGATCTTCCTGAAATTTACGTAGGATTTCAATTTGGAAACGATCAGATCGATCCATCGAGGGGAAATGTTCTTCTCCGTTAAGGATTGGAAAAAATTGCTTCGTTCTTTTACTTCGCCCTCGATCGTCTGAAGCTGGGGCTCCTGGGAAGTGGATGTCATGGAGGCAGGAGGAGCGGCGGGAGGCGGTGGAGAAGCGGAGGGGATTACAAAAAAGTAGATCAGGAAAAAAAGGCCCACGATAAAAGACCCCGAAAGAAGAACCCACTTCCTCCTCGCTTTCTTGGCCTCAGAAGGCCTTCCTTTGAATCGGTCCAGTTTTTTTGACTCAAAATTCTCCATTCTCAACTCTTCATTCTTTATAAGACCCCTCTCAAAAAATTCGCAGCATCTTCAGGTGGAGTCGGATTGACAAAAAAACCCGTGCCCCATTCGAATCCTTCCCGCAACCCAATTCGTAGTCGGGTTTCGATATGCCAATGGTATTCCGGCCGATGGAATCGATTCTGGACAGGGGATGTATGAAGGGTAAAACTGTAAGGAGGATCGGAAAGAAGTTCAAAAAAACAACGGAACAGAGACTGGATCCCACCGGAAAGATCTGCCATCTCCTCTTCCTTAATGCGATGAAAATCGGGGGAGTGAACCTTCGGGATGATCCATGCTTCAAAGGGATAGCGCGAGGCGAAGGGCAAGAAGATCAAAAAATGGACGGTCTCCAGAATCACCCTTTTCTTCATCGCCATTTCTTCTTTGATGATGTCACAGAAAATGCAGCGCTCCTTGCGTTGATAGTAATCCAGTGTCCCCGAGACCTCTTCGTCAATCCTCTTCGGGATGACCGGCATAGCCAGGATGTGGGAGTGGGGGTGACGATTGAAGATGCCGGGATAATTTTTCAGAATGAGGAACTGCTGGAACCGCTGATCCTTCTCCAAGTCGGTCAGTCTCTCCCGATAAGCTCGGAGGATCTTCTCAATCTGCATGGGTTCCATTGTGGCCAGGCTCTGATCGTGATCAGGGGCTTCTACGACGATCTCATGGGCACCGATGGCCTCCATGACATCGTACATTCCCTCAGGCCTTCGGTCGTAGTCCCCTTCGATATGGAAGAAAGGAAACTTATTGGGAACGACCCGGACAGACCATCTTCCGCCATCGCGTCTCAATGAATAAGTCTCTTGCGGAGTCATCTTTTCATTGCCCGGACAGAAAGGACAGGGGCCCTCCACCTCCTGAACGCGATAGGGAGGTTTGAAAGGAAGGTAATCCGATGGACCTTTCGGGTGGTCGGTAGTGACCACCACCCACATTCTTGTAACGGGCTCTCTCCTCAGTTCTGCCATCACACGCTGCTTAGAAAAGGAGGGATTGGTAAATATACTGTCTCCCCCGACGAGGTTCGTCCCTTCCCATCGCTGGTCCCTCCACCCGCGCCACAAGGCGCTTTTTATAAAGATTGAGAAGACGGGTGCCGCTCGTGTTCATCTCAATCCCTTCCTCCTCGGATAATTCCCTAAGGGTCAACTGCTTCTTCTCCATCACCCGGTTTAACGTGTGGATGAGATAATTATTCAGAGAACCGATAACTCGCCATCCTTGCGGCCCTGTGATCAGAATGGCCAATCTTTTCCTTTCCAGGGCGACATCGATGTTCTCCGCCTGAGAGGAGTGGAGGTTCTTCAGGACGAGAAACTTCTCTCCATACTCACCACTCCACAGCCGGGAGATCATTTTCGCCACCACCTCATCGGCCCAGGAAAAGTCGATGGAACCCATCCCCGAAAAATCGAGGACGACGCGAAGGGATCGTTTTTCTTCGCCTAAAATCTTTTCAAGGGCCTCGCGAATCCGGGCGCCTCGTAACCGGCCAGTCATCTCCCTCGACCCGTTCTTCAAAACGGTGCTGGTCAGTTTCTTTAAAGAAAGAATCCGCTTTTCCATTCTTTTGCTTCAATTGATTCAGTTGAACCAACTAATCATAAATTTAGCTTTTTGTCAAGTGATTTTTGAGAGAGGTCCGCTGGACCTTCCTTTGGGGGTTATGTGGTAAATGCCACCTTTCCATCGGCTTGCAGCCTAGTAGACGACCGATAAAAGGTTTTGCCCCGCCTTCGCCGAAGCGCCTTCGCGCAGGCAGGTCCAAAGCTTCGTCACCTGACCTCCTATCCCGTCTCGCAACGCAAGCGGTTTTTCGTTAATGGCAGCGCAGTCTCTTGGGGAAAGGGTGAGGGGCAAAAAATGCCGGCAGGGAGGGAGGGAGGGCAGGTTTAATGAAGCAGAGGGTCTGGGTCTTTTTGAACTCGAAAGGGACCTTCCCATGGGTTCCGAATCTCATCCACAAACCGGTCTCGACAACTTTTGCACATGATCAAAGTGATCTCCTCGTAGACATCTTTCTCCAGCTCCTTGGGGTCTAAGCGTTCAGCTTGTTCGAGCAGTTCCTTTAATTGTTGATCAATCCCTTCCGTGGATTCTGTAAGGATGCCGTCAAACCCTGAAAGCACCCTAATATGGACGACATAGAAGAGGCCGCCAGGTTGGAGTTCCTTGCCGCATCGAAAACAATTTTTCTCTTTCATCCCTTCCTCGTTAGATTCTCATGAGATCGAATATCTCAACCTCAACCTTATCCTTATCCTCAGCCTTAGCCTTACATTTTAGGGATTTTTCTCCTCGTTTTCATATTTCATTTTTGATCTTCCACTCTGCCAGGTCTCTCAATGCCCTCTCGGCAAAGAGGAGTCGCTTCTGTCGGCCTCTGTTCTTCCCTGGCAAAGGAGGGAAGAGACCAAAGTTGATGTTCATAGGCTGAAACGGGACAGTGAGGGAATGGGTGATGTAATGGACCAACGCACCTATAGTGGTCGTCCGTGGGGGAATAAGGATGGGCAATCTATTCGCATACCGATGGGCATTGATTCCGGACAGTAGTCCCATTGCTGTTGATTCCATGTACCCCTCTACCCCTGTAATCTGCCCGGCGAAGAAAAGGTTCGGAAGCGCCTTTAGCTGGAGGGATTCCCCCAGCAGTCGAGGGGAGTCGATAAAAGTATTACGATGGATTGAGCCCAGCCGGACAAATTCCGCTTTTTCCAAACCTGGGATCATCCGGAATACTCTCTTCTGTTCTTCATGCTTCAGTCGGGTTTGAAATCCTACCAAATTGAAAAGCGTTTTAAACCGATCTTCCTGCCTCAGCTGGACGACGGCAAAGGGCTGTTTTCCTGTCTTGGGATCAATGAGGCCGACCGGCTTGAGAGGCCCAAAAGCAAGAGTTTCCCTCCCCCGCTCCGCCATCTCCTCAACGGGAAGACAGCCTTCAAAGAGATACCGCTTTTCAAACGGGCGTATCGGAACTCTCTCCGCCTGATTCAACGCCTGCACGAATTGGTCATAGGCTTCCTCATTCATCGGACAATTGACGTAGTCCTCTCCTCCTTTCCCATACCGAGATGATTTGAAGGCATGCTGGAAATCGATGGAATCAGCGACAACGATGGGTGAGATGGCATCGTAAAAAAAGAGATGACGGTTCCCGGTCATCTTCTGAATCTCCTTACTGAGAGCTTCCGACGTAAGGGGACCTGTGGCGATAATCGTAATCCGACCTTGAGGGATGAAAGAAACCTCCTCCCGAATCACCCTCGCATTGTCCAAACTTTCCAGGATGTGAGTGATCTGCTTTGAAAAAACCTCTCGGTCCACAGCGAGAGAATCTCCCGCAGGAACCCTTGCCTCTTTGGCGACTTTCAAGACAAGCGATTCTAATCTCCCCAGCTCCTCCTTCAGGACACCGGAAGCGTTTTCAAGCGATTCCGACTTGAAAGAATTACTGCAGACCAATTCTGCGAAGAAGGGAGAGCGATGGGCTGAAGAATAAACCTTCGGCTTCATCTCGTAGAGGATCACCTTCCCCCCTCTCCTGGCAATCTGCCAGGCCGCTTCACACCCAGCCAGCCCCGCCCCGATGATGGTGATAGATTCCATCGGTCTCTATTTTATTTGTTCTCTCATAAATTTGCAAAATAAATTCCAAGCTATGATGCAACCGCCCTGAAACAAAAGACCTTTCCCTCATATCAAAGGGAAAGGTCTCTCAAATTCACAAGCTCTGCCAAACAATAAAACCGGTTTTCCGTGCATATTTGTTTCTGAAGTCCTCAAGGCGCGAATCGACACCGTTATACCAGATTTCAACTGATAATCCTTAAAAGATAATTTTCACAAGCCTATTTTTTGTGTTAGCGTTTCTTTATTTTTATAGTTGACAATCTTTCCGATGGTGTGCTATGCTTTTCCCAAATGGTAAAAAAAATCATAAGTATATTTATCTTGATTCTTTTGCTACTACCCCTTTTTGTAAGGGAGGTTGGGTTTTTCCAGGCAGTCAGCCATGCTTCTCCCTCTTTTCAAAAAACCTGTAATATGGATTGCTGCAATCACGGGAAGTCGAAATGTCCTTTCTGCCCCTCCTTCAGTTCTATCAATTTATATCTTTATTGCGAGGCCACACCCTATCTGCCAACGCCAACTTCTTCTTTTATCCTGCTGAGTGTAAACACCCTATGCGATCAAGGATTTGTAAAAGCAATTTTTCGCCCGCCTACAATTACCTCTTAGAACTACCTTCTCCTTTTTCGCGATCTTTTATCTAAGTTTCCACTTTCTTCAGGGAACGTGGGAGATTTATTTATCTCTTTCCGAAGATCCTCGTCAATTTGGCATCGAGAGGAGAACCGAATGAAATGTATTCATTGCGGGGTGGAAAACCCGAAGCAGTCAAAATTTTGTAGAAAATGTGGAACATCTTTCCAGAAGGAAGGTGATGAAATGGGGTTAAGGTTAAATGGTTCGGCAAAGGCGATTTTCTTAATTTTTTTCATCATGATGTTGTGGCCCTTTTCTTCCTCGGCTCAGTCAGAAAAACCGAGGCTAAATGTAGATCAATTGGTTGATGAGGCAATTCAGAACAACCCGGAAATTCTGGCAGCAAAGAAAAAATGGGAGGTCTTCAAAGAGAAGATACCTCAGGCTTCGGCTCTCGAAGATCCGATGATCGGCTTCGAAATCATCAACCTTCCTACCAGTTTCAGTTTCCATCAAGAGGATATGACGATGAAGGAGTTTTCGATCTCTCAGAAATTTCCTTTTTATGGGAAGAGAAAACTTATGGGAGAAATGGCTGGAAAAGAATCAGAGGCGGTTTTCACCGACATTCAGGGAAAGGTAAATCAAATTATCAGGGATGTGAAGGTCACTTATTATGATCTTTCCCATGTCTACCGAACCACACAAGTCACACAAAGGAATAAGGAGATCCTGGAGAACTTTGCAAAGATTGCGGAGACCCGTTACTCCGTTGGAGAGGGAATACAGCAGGATGCACTCAAGGCTCATGTGGAGGTCTCCAAGATGGTAGATGACTTGATCATGCTGGGTCAGAGAAAAAGAGCGCTGGAAGCGAAGCTGAATGCCCTCCTCAATCGACCTTCTGAAACACCGGTAGGAGAACCAGAAGAGGTTATTTTTAAAAAATTTCCGTACACCATTGAGGAACTTCAAAAAATGGCCTTAGAAATAAACCCTACTCTGAAGGGGATGAAAAAGATAATCGAGGCAAAACAAAAGGCCTATGCCCTTGCTAAGAGAGAATATTATCCTGACTTGAATTTACGGTTCGCCTATGGCCAGAGGGACAAACTTATGGGTATGAGACAGGATGATATGCTTACGGGGATGGTGGAGATCAATATTCCTATCTTCTACAAGTCAAAACAAGACCGGAAAGTAGCAGAGACGATGGCTGATATTAAAAGTGCAGAGGCGCAATATCAGGCGATGAAAAATGAGATCCTTTTCATGATCGCAGATATGGGCTCAATGGTCCAGCGGGTCGAAAGACAAATCGACCTCTATAAAACGGGGATCATTCCCCAGGCAAGCCTTCAGGTGAACTCGGCCCTGAGTGCCTACCGGGTGAATAGAGCAGATTTCTTGACTCTTCTTGATAGCCGGATGACGCTCTATAAGTATGAATTAGAATATCATCTGGCATTGACTGAATATGAGAAGAGTGTGGCAAGCTTAGGCGCCGCTGTTGGGAAGCGTTTCTCACAGGAGGAGGAAAGGAAATGAAACGACTGACTTGGCTTATTCTATTGATGGCTCTGCCGTGGTTGATCTCTGGCTGTGGAAAAGGGAAAGAGACAGCGGCGCCTAAAGAAGGTGTGAAACAAGAGGCGAGGAAAGTTGAGGAGACGAAAAAAAGCGATGAAATGGAAATGGAGATGAAGGGAATGACCATGGAGTCCATCCAGAAAGGAGGAAAGGTGCAAGAAGTGGCTCCAGGGACAGTCCAGATCTCTCCGGAGAGACAACAATTGATCGGGGTCAAGATCGGGACAGTAGAGATAAGACCTCTTGAAAAAGTGATCCGGACTGTGGGGAGAATCGATTACGATGAAAAACGGATTACGACAGTTTCGCTAAAAGTTGGCGGATGGATTGAAGACCTCTATGTCGATTTTACAGGAAAATACGTCAGGAAAGGGGAACCCCTTCTCACGATCTACAGTCCGGAATTGGTTTCAACTCAAGAGGAATATTTGTTGGCTCTTGCAGCGAAGAAATCTTTAGCAAAGAGTTCATTTCCTGAAGTGGCCGGCAGCGGAGGCTCCCTTGCAGAATCTGCCAGGAGGCGTCTGAGATTGTGGGACATCACGGATGAGGAAATCAAGAATTTAGAGGAGACCGGCAAAGCGAAGAGGACCCTTACCCTTTATGCTCCTTTTACCGGATTCGTTCTGGAAAAATCCGCCTATAAAGGAATGAACGTGATGCCAGGGATTGCCTTATTCAAACTGGCTGACCTCTCGGTTGTTTGGCTCTATGCCGATATTTATGAATATGAACTTCCTTTCACCCGATTGGGACAAGACGCGACCATTCAACTGTCCTATATTCCCGGAGAGATGTTCAAGGGAAGAGTGATTTATATCTATCCTTCTTTAAACCCAGAGACTCGAACGGCAAAAGTGAGGTTCGAGTTCCTAAATCCTCATGAGAAGCTTAAACCGGAAATGTATGCCAATGTGGAGATCAAGGTTCACCTAGGGCAAAAGCTCGCTGTTCCGGAAGGGGCGATTATCGATACCGGCCTTCGACAGATGGCAATCGTTGATAAGGGATCAGGCTATTTTGAACCCAGAGAGGTCAAAGTTGGATCAAAGGTGGATGATTACTATGAGGTCATTAAGGGGCTCAAGGCGGGAGAGCGGGTCGTGACCAGCGCCAATTTCCTTATTGACTCTGAATCGAAGCTAAAAGAAGTCATGGGCGGAATGTCCATGCCAGGAATGGAGCATGGCAAATAATGATTACAGAATGCAGATTGCGGACGGCGAAATTCTGGTTATTGAAACTAGATAGACTGAACTCCGAACTGTTTGTAATCAATGGGGGTTTCAAATGATCAATAAGCTGATCGAACTTTGTGCCCGTAACAAGTTCTTGGTATTTCTTTTGATAGGGATGGCATTGTTGTGGGGATTGTGGTCCATCAAGAATATTAAGCTTGATGGAATTCCCGACCTTTCGGATACCCAGGTGATCATCTATTCGCGGTGGGACCGCAGCCCTGACATCATCGAAGATCAAGTTACCTATCCGATTATTTCTGCTTTACTGGGTGTTCCAAAAGTCAAGGACATTCGGGGTTTCTCGGATTTTGGTTTTTCTTATGTTTATGTGATCTTTGAAGATGGGACAGATATCTATTGGGCCCGCTCCCGGACGCTCGAGTATTTAAGCAACATCCTGCCCCGCCTCCCGCAGGGGGTCAACGTCGAACTGGCTCGCGACGAGACAGCCATTGGGTGGGTGTTCCAGTACGCCCTCGTCGACAAGACAGGTAAGAACGATCTCTCCCAGCTACGGTCTTTTCAAGATTGGCATCTTCGGTATGCGTTGCAAGCGGTGCCGGGGGTGGCCGAGGTAGCACCCATCGGGGGATTTGTCAAGCAGTATCAGGTGAATGTGGACCCCAATAAATTGGTGGCTTACAACATTTCAATTGATCGAGTGATCGAAGCGGTGCGGGCAGGTAACAACGATGTCGGCGGAAGATTGGTCGAATTCTCCGGGCTCGAATATATGGTTCGAGGCATTGGTTATATTAAGAAAGTCTCTGATGTTGACAACATCGTGGTGGGCACCAGCAAGCTTGGCGGCACCCCAATCCTGGTTAAAGATCTTGGCATGGTGACGCTGGGTCCCGATATCCGACGGGGCGTTGCCGAACTCAACGGCGAAGGCGAGGTCGTGGGCGGTATCGTCATCATGCGTTTCGGAGAAAATGCGCTGAAGGTAATCGACAGGGTCCGTGCCAAGCTGGAAGAGATGAAGCCCTCACTTCCACCCGGAGTGGAAATCGTCACTACCTATGATCGGGGTGAGTTGATTGATCGTGCCATTGCGACCCTCAAAGATACGCTGGTTGAGGAACTCATCATTGTCAGCATTGTGATCATGATCTTCCTCTGGCATATCCCGTCTGCCATCGTTCCCATGATTACGATTCCTATTACCATCATCCTCTCCTTCATCCCGATGTATCTTATGGACCTGACCGCCAACATCATGAGCCTCGGCGGAATTGCTATTGCGATCGGTGCCATGGTGGACGCAGCCATCGTCGTCGTTGAGCAGACACATAAGAAGCTCGAACGCTGGGACACTGTGGGCCGTCCTGGTAGTTATAAAGACGTAGTAATTAGCGCCGTGAAGGAAGTGGGCGGACCGAGCTTTTTTGCTCTTTTGGTCATCGCGGTATCGTTCATGCCTGTCTTTACACTGGCGGGGATGGAGGGCCGCCTCTTTAAACCACTTGCTTTTACAAAAAATTTCTGCATGGCCATTGCTGCCATCCTGGCCATCACTCTTGATCCTGCCATCCGATTGCTTTTTACCCACATGGACTTTTACAAGTTTAAGCCCAAATTCCTGTGCCGGATCGTCAATACATTACTGGTCGGGAAGATCCACAGCGAAGAGACCCATCCCATCAGCCGGCCCTTGATGAAGATCTACCATCCGGTCTGTGAGTTTGTGCTGAGGCACAGATGGGTCACTGTGGTTGTGGCAGCACTTATCGTGTTTGGAACGGTTCCTATCTTCAAAAAGCTCGGGTCCGAGTTTATGCCGCCTCTTTTTGAGGGCGATCTGCTCTATATGCCGATGGCCTTACCAGGCATCTCTGTCACGGAAGCACAAAAATTACTCCAAGTTCAAGACAAGGTATTAAAAACTTCCTCCGAAGTCAATCTTGTCTTTGGAAAGGCGGGACGGGCAGAAACAGCGACCGATCCGGCTCCTTTTTCGATGATGGAGACGGTGATCCTTCTCAAACCAGAATCAGAATGGCCGGTCAAAGCTCGATGGTATTCTTCTTGGGCACCGGAATGGCTGAGAAAAATCCTCGGCAGATTCTGGCGAGATCGTAAAACCCCTGAAGAGTTGATTTATGGTCCGGGCGGCCTTGACGAAAAAATGAGATTCCCAGGGGTCACCAACAGCTGGACCTATCCTATCAAAGCCCGTATCGACATGCTTTCGACAGGCGTGAGAACGCCGATCGGGATCAAAATCATGGGAGCAGACCTGGAAAAGGTTCAGCAGTTAGGTGAGCACATTGAGATGCTATTGAAGGATGTGCCAGGCACAAAAAGCGTTTTTGCTGAACGTACTGCCGGTGGCTACTTCCTCGACTTTACGCTCAAACGTCCAGAACTAGCCCGCTATGGCCTCACCGTCGATCAGGCCAACAGCATTGTGATGTCGGCAATAGGGGGTGAAAACGTTACGACCACCATCGAGGGCAGAGAACGGTATCCGGTTAACGTCCGATATTTCAGGGAGCTTCGGGATGATATAGAGAAACTCAGGAGGGTTCTTGTCCCTGTCCGGCTGGGTGGTCCAAATCCAGCAGGAGGCATGAGCGGTGGGATGGGTGGATCAGGAGGAACAGCGGGCTCAGGGGTGACTCATGTGCCCATCACTGAGATAGCTGAAATCTCTATGAAGACAGGCCCTGGTATGATCCGCGACGAGAACGGACGGCTCTCCGGTTACGTATTTATTGATCTCGACACCTCGAAACGCGATATTGGCAGCTATGTGGCAGATGCGAAGAAAATCATCAAGGCAAATCTACAGCTTCCAGCGGGATACCAGCTCATCTGGAGCGGCCAGTTTGAGTTCATGGAGCGCGTCAAAGAACGTCTCTTTATGGTCGTACCTATCACTATTTTCCTGATCTTTCTGCTCCTCTATTTCAACACCCGGTCGATCACCAAGACGATCGTCATCCTCCTCGCTGTTCCCTTCTCGGCAGTTGGGGCGATCTGGTTTCTCTACTGGCTCGGGTACAACACGAGTATCGCGGTCTGGGTGGGTTTGATCGCTTTAATGGGTGTTGATGCAGAAACCGGTATGTTCATGCTCCTCTACCTTGATCTGGCCTTCTCCGAGGCCCAAGCAAAAGGGAGGATGAGGAATTGGAATGATCTCCGGGAGGCGATTGCCGAAGGTGCAGTGAAGCGACTTCGACCTAAGGTGATGACAGTGGGCGTGATGTTTATGGGCCTCGTTCCAATCATGTGGTCAGTGGGCAGCGGCGCCGATACCATGAAGCGGATTGCCGCCCCGATGATCGGCGGGATCTTCACATCATTTGTTATGGAATTATGTGTTTATCCTGCCATCTACGCCATCTGGAAATGGAATTTTGGGTTAAAGAAGCAATTAGTCCGAGCAGGTGGCAGCCCAACGTAGTCCAGGTGTTACCCTCCCCTCCCTTCGAGGGCGGAAAGGGAAATTGAATCCCTCTCAATGGTAGAATAAGTTGGGGTGAGGGGGAAGACATATGAAGATATGGAAACATTTCCCCAGTGGATCAGCAAGAAGGATATTTACGGCCGAGATGAGACTGGTGGAGCAAAAAGGTACGCCCATAGAAGGGAGGATTAAAGGAAGGAACTGAAATGCTGGAGAAACTTTCCAAGGAGGCAGCAGAGACCAAGGCTGACCCTGCATGGCTTGAATAGGTTCGTTAAAATTTCTTAAAGGAGGTTTATGCGATGAAAAGAGTGATTTCGGTTGTCGGTATATTTGTTTTTTGTTTGTTTATGTTTGTATCGGTACCTTCGGCACAGCATTCACACGGAGGAATGGTCATGGGGACGCCAATGAAGATGGATACCAGGGAGGTTCTTGTTGAAGGAGTTAAGGTCACCTTTCAGATTATGGTCAATGATGAGCATAAGAAAATGCTTAAAGACATGAAGATGAAAGAGGATATTGACCCAGGGACTACCCACAATATTACAGTGACATTGAAGGACGAAAAAACTCAAAAAGAGATTATGGATGCCCAAATCAATATGAAGGTGATCGATCCTAAAGGAAAAGATCAGATCAAAACCTTAAAATATGAAGATATGATGAAGAGCTACGATGCTTTTTTCAACCTACCGGAAAAAGGAAAGTACCAGGTAATGATCCTTGCAAAGAC
>Ga0187784_10001338_pt1 | contig 19426 bp, 16 predicted proteins | sample 1015_SJ02_MP15_2_FD_132964 | JGI IMG/M metagenome (GOLD analysis project Ga0187784, IMG submission 132964) | Tropical peat soil microbial communities from peatlands in Department of Meta, Colombia - 1015_SJ02_MP15_20_MG | ecosystem: Environmental > Terrestrial > Soil > Wetlands > Peat | place...
TCTGGCTGGCGCAACGCTTGATTGCAGAAGGGAAGCGCGTCGGGATTCTGAGCCGGGGTTACAAGGGGAGTCACGGGACGAGCGACGAAATTGAAGTGATGAAGTCTCGCTTGGGGGATCGCGCCGTGTTCGGCGTGGGCGCGAATCGCTTCGCGCAAGGGAGGCGGCTGGAGGCGAGTGTCGACGTGTTTGTGCTGGACGATGGATTTCAGCATCTGGCGCTGGCGAGGGACGTGGACATTTTGCTCGTCGATGCGTCGCAGCCGTTAGCGCGGCAAACGCTGCTTCCCACGGGCAGGTTGCGCGAACCGGTCTCCGCCATGGCACGAGCGGATATTCTGATCTTCACGCGCACAGAGACCGTAGGCGGTACCGCCGCGGCGATCGAAAAGTTCCAAGACTTTCCGGTGTTCTCGGCAGCCACGCGTCTCGTCGGCTTCCGGCGTTTCGGTGACAGCGTTCAGACAGCGCCCGTCGAGCACGTCGGTCCGGGCCCGTTTTATGCGTTCTGCGGGATTGGCAACCCTCACGCTTTTTTCCAGGATTTGCAGAACTGGAACTTGCCGCTTGCCGATCGCTGTGAATTTGCCGATCACCATTGCTACGATGCGCGCGACGCGCGCGAGTTGGAGGAGGCTGCGCTCCAAGCGGGCGCGAAAGCGCTGCTGACAACGGAGAAGGATGCGCAGAATCTGGGGAATGTGAAATTCGCGCAAATTCCGGCATATATCGTGCTGATCGAATTCGAAATTGCCAAAGCCGATGCGTTGTTGTCGCTGGTGCACGCGAAACTCGAAGCCAAGGTGCCGGTGGCATGAAAATCCTGATTCGCGCCACGAACTGGGTGGGAGACGCGATTCTGGCGCTGCCTGCGTTGCGCGCTGTACGAGAGAAATTCCTGGATTCGCATATTGCCATAGTGGCGCGGCCGTATGTGGCGGACCTTTACCGGGAGCAGGGAGTCTGCAACGAGTTGATTCCCTATGATCTAAAAGGGCAGCACCGCGGGTGGCGAGGCCGGGAAACACTGGCGGGCGAGTTGCGCGCAAAGAAATTCGACGTTGCTCTGCTGCTGCAGAATGCCTTCGATGCCGCGTGGCTGGTTTGGCGCGCAGGCGTTCCGGAGCGTATCGGCTACGCGCGCGATGGGCGTGGCATTCTGTTGACTAGAAGCATCCGCGTGCCGAAACCCGGAGAAATTCCAGCGCATGAGAAGTTCTACTATCTGGAGCTGCTGCGCCGCGTCGGTTGGCTTGATGCGTTCCGCGATGACGCACATATCGAGCTGAGGGTGAGCGACGCGGCACGACAACGCGGCATGCAAACGCTAGTTGAAGCGGGTGCGCGTGTGAACGCACGACGAATCGCGGTGGGCGCTGGCGCTTCGTATGGTTCGGCGAAGTGCTGGCCCCCGGAGCGATTCGCAAAGGCGCTGAATGAATTTTCGTCCCATGCGGATGTGGACGTAATTCTATTCGGGACTGCAGCCGAGGCGGCAGTCTCCGAGGCCATCGCACGCGATTTGTGCCGCTCACCCATCAACCTGACGGGGAAAACGTCGATTGCGGATTTGCCGGGGTTGCTCTCGCAGTGCCATCTTTTCCTCGGCAACGATTCGGGTGCGATGCACGTAGCGGCTGCAGTGGGTTTGCCGATCGTTGCGGTTTTTGGTCCCACGGATCCCTTCGGCACGGCGCCGGTTACGCCGCGGGCAACCATCGTTCAGCAAAAGCCGTATTGCAGCCCGTGTTTTCTGCGGCGGTGCCCGACGGATCACCGCTGCATGCTGACGATTACTCCCGGCATGGTGGAAACTGCGTTGCGCACGCAATTTTCGGAGGTACCTTCTGCGTGAGAAACGTCACAGGCTGAAGCCTATGCTACCGACTGACGTACGCAAGCCAGCGGTGTTCCTGGACCGCGATGGAACCATGGCCGAAGAGGTCGGCTACTTGAACCACGCCGAGCGATTTCGTATGTTTACTTTCACAGGTCGGGCCATCCGTAGGTTGAACGATTCCGGCTTTGCCGTGTTTGTGGTGACGAATCAATCCGGTGTGGCACGCGGGTATTTTCCGGAAAGTGTCGTCGGGGAAGTGCACGAGCGCATGCAGCGCGAATTGGTTTCGCAAGGCGCCCGGCTCGACGGTGTTTACTATTGCCCGCACGGTTCCGCAGACCATTGCGATTGCCGGAAACCCGCGACGGGAATGATCGAGCGAGCAGCGCGCGAGCACGCCATTGACGTGCGGCGCTCCTTTGTGGTGGGAGACCGTTTCCGCGACATGGAACTCGCGTATCGAGCGGGTTGCAAAGCGATTTTTGTGCGCACTGGCTATGGCCTGGGCGAAGAAAAGTGGCACGCGACAGAATGGCCGCGCCAGCCGGATGCGATTGTAGACGATCTCGAGCAGGCCGTGGATTGGATCCTGGGGCAAACGCGATGAAGCGGACGAAACAGCAGGCCAACTCGTCAGGTGCAGTGGATTTGCGGGCGCTGGCGGAGTTTGTGGAGTGTTTCGAGGGAAAACGCGTGGTGGTGCTGGGCGATTTTGTGGCCGATTACTTCCAATATGGCGAGATCACGCGCGTGTCGCGGGAGGCTCCGGTGCTGATTCTGCGCCACCGTGAGACTCAGGTGGTGCCCGGCGGAGGAGCGAACGCGGCGAGCAACTTTGCCGCGCTGGGCGCGCGAGTTTTTCCGGTCAGCGTGGTCGGCGAGGATGCCGCAGGTGAATCACTGGTGCAATCGTTTCGCGAAAAGAAAGTAGACGTTTCGGGAATTCTGCGGGCGAAGGACCGCGTCACGCCGACGAAGATGCGTTTTCTTGCGGGTTGGACGCACACCATTGGCCAGCAAGTGCTGCGTGTGGACTACGAACCGCAAGCGGCTCTCGGGGATTCTCATCGCAAGAAAATCGAGCAGCTTCTGCTGGCGCGCCTCCGGAATGCCGATGCTCTGGCCATTTCCGATTACGGCTTCGCGGTGGCCGGGCCTGAACTGGTGCGCCGCGCGACAAAAGGGAAGCCGCGTTTCCCGGTCACGCTGGACTCGCGGTATCGTCTGCTGGCGTATGCGGGCGCGGGGATCACATCGGCCACGCCCAATGAGCCGGAAATGGAAGTGCTGCACCACACCACGATCGGCACGGACACCGCGGAACTGGAACGCTGTGGGCGGGCGACTTTGAAAGACTTGAAGCTGAGTTCGCTGGTGGTGACGCGCGGGAAAGATGGCATGGCCGTGTTTCAGCCCGGCGTAGACACCGCGCACATTCCGGTTCATGGCAGCGACCAAGCTGTAGACGTTACCGGCGCGGGGGATACGGTGCTGGCTGCGTACACGTTGGGGCTTGCGAGCGGCGCCTCGCCCTTGGAAGCGGCGCACATCGCCAATATCGCCGGCGGGCTTGTGGTGATGAAGCGTGGAACCGCGACGGTCTCGCGCGGCGAACTGCTGGACGCAATTCACAACGCTGTGTCTGAGACTCCCTCCTGACTCTATGCGCGCGGCCCACGACAAAATTCTTGCTCGCGAAAAGGCAGCGGCTGAAATCGCCAAGCTCAAGCGCGCAGGAAAACGCATTGTGCTGGCGAACGGCTGCTTCGATACGCTGCATGTGGGTCACGTGCGTTACCTTGTCGGAGCAAAACGTGAGGGCGATGTTTTGGTTGTGGGAGTGAATTCGGACGCCAGCACGCGCGGGTGGAAGGGGCCCGGACGGCCTATACTCGATGCACGGGCACGCGCGCTGTTGGTGGCTGCGCTGCGTGATGTCGATTACGTGGTGATCTTTTCTGAGCCCAACGTCGAAGCCTTGCTGGAAGAAATTCGCCCGGACGTACATGCGAAGGGAACCGACTATAGTGCGGACACGGTTCCTGAACGCGAAGTGTCGCAGCGGCTCGGCATCCGGGTGGCGATTGTGGGGGACCCGAAGAATCATTCCACGCGCGGATTTTTTGAAGCGATTCGTAAGGAGCCGCATGCCTGAGCGGCGATTCCTGGTGGTGCGCCTGGGTTCGCTGGGCGACATCGTGCATACGTTTCCGGCAGTGGCTGCGTTGCGGGAGTCGTTCCCTCAATCGGAGATTGTGTGGCTCACGCATCCTCGTTGGGTGGAACTCGTTGCCGCGAGCGGCGTGACGTCGGAGATTTGGCCGGTTGATTCGCGCAATCTTGCTTCCGTGAGCGCGGTCATCGGGAAGATTCGCAGCGGCCGCTGGGATGCGGCGATCGATTACCAGGGACTATGGAAAAGCGCGTTCCTACCGTTTTTGGGCGGCGTTTCCAAACGCATAGGATTTTCTTCGGCTACCATCCGCGAGATGGGTGTGCCGATTCTGTACACCGATAGGGTTGTTTGTCAGACCAGACATATCGCTGACCAGAATGGCGAATTGTCGCTGCGCACCGGCGCGGAGCATGGCGTGAATGCTTTCGCGCTGCACGTGTGCCAAAGCGCTGAGGCTCGCGTGCGCTCCGACCTGCAGCACGAGGGTGTCGATCGGTATATCGTTCTCAGCCCGGGCGGGGGTTGGCGGGCGAAATGCTGGCCCGCGGAACGCTTCGGCGCGCTGTGCCAGAAAATTCGCGCTGAACTGGATTTGCGTTGCGTCATCAATTATGGACCGGGAGAAGAATCGCTGGCCGAGGAGGTGCGGCGCGCCAGCGGCGGTGCAAATCCGGTAGTGTACGACGGGGAACTGGGGGCACTGATGGCGTCGTTGCGCGGCGCCCAGTGCATTGTTGGCGGGGACACCGGGCCGCTGCATCTTGCGGTGGCGCTCGGCACGCGCGCGGTGGCGCTGTTCGGGCCGACGGATCCGGCACGGAATGGCCCGTATCCGCCCGGAGAAACTGTTTTGCGAAGCGCGAACGCGGCGACGACCTATGGGCGCTCGAATACGACCGACCCATCGCTGCTGGCGCTTTCCGTCGAAGAGGTGTTTGCAGCGGTAAAGCAGAGATTGGGAGCCCGCGCGTGACGGCCCTGGATTTCTTTGCGCGGTGGCGCGTGCGGCTCGGCTATGTCGTGGCCATTGCCGTTCTGTGGCTGGCGCATCCTACGCCGTTATCGCTTGTGCTTGGCGCTGTTGTGGGAGCCGGCGGGCTGGGCATTCGGGGTTACGCGGCGGGATACTTGCAGAAGCAGGAAGTGCTGACCACATCGGGGCCTTATGGACGTACACGCAACCCGCTGTATCTCGGAAGCAGTATCCTGACGGCAGGCGCGGCGATTGCAGCGCACTCCTGGTGGGGCGGGGCGCTGCTGCTTTTTTATTTTGCATTGGTCTATCGGCTGGTAATGCGGCGCGAGGAGAAGGAAATGCGCGCCAAGCATGGCGCGGCGTTCGATGACTATGCGGCGCGCGTGCCGTTGTTTTTGCCGAGGGTCACGACGGCAGCAGGGGAATCCAGCAACGCAGCCGCCGCCTTCAGTTGGGCTCAGTATAAGAAGAACCATGAGTACGAAGCGGCGCTGGGGTTTCTTCTACTTCTGATTGTTCTGACTGTGATCTGGCGCCTGCGCGGTCAATGATCCCGCAGGCTCCGCGGGGCAGGCGAGGTAACAACTCACTTGCAGGGCGTGGCCGTCGGTGAGGATTTGCACTGCGCCATCGCGGTCCGTGCGCAGAATGCGCGTGCCTTTTTCTTCGAGGCGTTGCAGGAGTTCGGGGTTTGGGTGGCCGTAAGGGTTCTCCTCTCCTGCGGAAATGATCGAAATACGCGGATCTACGGCGCCGAGAAATTCCGGCATAGTGGAATTTTTACTGCCGTGATGCCCGACTTTAAGCACATCGGCGTGCAGAAATGCCGCATTGTTTTCGGCGAGCATAGTGTATTCGACCTGCTTTTCGGCATCGCCCGGCAGAAGAATGGTGCGCTCGCCATAGTGGAGGCGTACCACGAGGGAATCGTTGTTCTTGGCAATTGGGGATACGTCGCTCGGCGAATCCTCCGGCCAGAGAAAATCGACCTGCACGCCGTCCCACAGGAAACCCTGGCTGCGTTTTTCCCGCTCGATGGGCACGTGAAGTTGGTTGGCGACTTGCTTCAGGCGGACTAAAGCAGGCGCTGAGGTTTCGCGGCCGAGCCAGAGGCGCGAGACATGGAAATTCTGCAGGACAGCGGTTAACCCGCCAATGTGGTCCTGATGCGCATGGGTCAGCGCCACAGCGTCAAGTTTTTGGAAGCCTCGGGACCATAGGTAAGCTGACACCGCTTCTTCTCCCGGGTCTGGCCCGAGATGTTCTTCGTTGTCTCTAAAGCCGAGGAATGTTCCTCCACCGTCGATCAGCAGCGTGCTGCCTTTCGGCGAAACGACGAAGATGGAATCACCTTGTCCAACGTCGAGGACAGTGACCTCGAGTTCGTTGGCGTGCACCGTGGGAGGAAACGGATAGATGGCAACGGCAACGGAAACGCATGCGATGAGCGCCGCAAGCGCGCCCGGTTGCCAGCGCAGTGAGTTCCTTTGGCGGCGGAGGGCAATCACTGCCAGCACCAGTTCCAAGAAGAACAGCGCGGTGAGCCAAGCGGGCGGGCCGGGGATCCGGTAACTTGTGCGAGGAATTGCCGCAAAGAACGAGACGATGCGATGCTGCAAAAAGACCAGCCAGACGAGGGGGTGCGCCACGAGCTTCGCCGCAGCGTTAAAGAACATGCCTACCGTCAAGCCTACAAAGCCGAGCGGGACAATCACTCCTGTTAATGGCACGACAAACAGATTCACGACGGGACCCAACAGCGAAACGCGATGAAAATCGCGGGCCATCAGCGCGAGCATGCCGAACTGCAGCGCAAAGGAAACAATGAACAACTCCGTTACGCGCAAGAACACGCGCACACTGTTGGCGCCGAAGTCCTGCGCGAGCTTGGCGAATCGGCCACGGAAGGGCGAGGTCAGGACAGAGATGGCGTCGCGGAAGTCCAGGCGGAACTGCACCATTGTGGGCGTGTGGCTGGCGTCGCGTGTGACGTCCCGCCATTCGCGCAATGCCCGCAGCAACGGCTCGATGTTCCTATTGACCAGCGGCATGGCGATCCCCGCGATACAGCCAATCGCGAGAAAGGAAAGCAGGAAGCCGCTGTCGGTGAGGTAGCGTGGATTTGCTACCAGAAGAACTAACGCCGCGAGCGCCGAGGAATTTAGCAGGTCCAGCCGCCGATAAAACACCGAGCCCAAGAGCACAATCGCTGTAGTCAGGCCAGCGCGAAGCACAGGCGTGCGCTGCTCCACGACCATGACGTAGGAAAGCAAAACCACGAGAATCAGTACAGCTTGGGTCGAGCGCGGCAATTTCAGCTTGCGCGACAGCCAATACAAGAACACGGCCAGCGCGCCGACGTGGAGTCCCGCGACCACCAGCACGTGGAATGTGCCGGTCTTCTGAAAGTCGACCGATTCTGATCGTTCGATGAAGCTGCGGTCACCGAGGAGCATCGCGCACAGAATGGCGGAGGTTTCGGGCTTCTCTGCGAACAGGGTTTCCAAGCGATTTCGGAGGTATCCGCTGGCGCGAGGGAACCAGAAACGCGGCGAAACGGATAGGTGTAGCCAGGATGGGGCGCAGCCCTTCGCAGCTCTGGGTGAACAGTGCTGCGCCCCTATGGGTTTGTCTAGCAGCTTGCTGCTGCGGAGGGTCGCCAGAAGATAAATGTCCTGCCGGGCCAGGAAGTCGCGACGATCGAATGCCCCGGCATCTTTGTACACCAGCGGTTGGCGTGCTTCGGCGAAGAGGGAAACTTCGTCACCGGCATGGAGTTGCGGCAGAGGCGGGTCTGCGTCTCTGGGCGTGTAACCGATGCGCATGCCTCCGCTCACCGGAACAATGCCGGAAGCCATTTCGACGCTTTGCAGGTTTAAGTCGAGGGCGTAGCCCCACGGCGTGTGTACAGGTTCGCTGCGCAGGACGCCGCTCCAGCGCAGCGGCGTTCGAAGAGGAACTTGCTGCGCAGTGAGACGCGAAAGAATGTGCTGGGGCGGCAGCGGTTGTTGCGTCAGGCACGAGGCAAGAATTCCCTGGCTGAGCCAGGAGAGCAGGGAAGCGGTCGCAGCGAGCCAAAGGGAATCGCGCCGGATCAGAACGACCGCTACGAACAAAAATGCACACACACTCGCGCCGATTGTCAGGAGAAACGGACGGCTAGCGACGTGAGGCGCAACGAAGGCTGACCGGCCGAGCAAGATGCCGCCGGCGAACATCGCGGCAATCGCTACAGCCGGAATCTTCATGAGACGCTTCGCAACCGCACCAGTGTTTCGATGTGGAAAGTCTGGGGGAACAGATCGAAGAGGTGCGCCTCCGCAATTTCGTATTTATGGGTTGGCGCCACTTCCGTGGCTGGTTTGCGCGCGCTGGCAAGCAACACGGCAAGGTCCCGCGCCAACGTGGGAGGGTCGCAGGAAAGATAGACAATTTCGGGCGCGCCGAGGTTCGCCAGGCGTGCGGCCACTTCCGCACCGAGCCCGGCGCGCGGGGGATCCAAAACCACGAAGTCCGGCGTGTCGCTATTCTTTTTCAGAAACTCTTCGGCATGCTCGTTCTCGGAAATGACTTGCACTCCCGCGGCTTCGGCGTTGTTGCGCAGATCGCGCGTGGCGGCCATGTTCGCGTCTACGCTGACAACTTTTCCGAATGCCTTCGCCAGCGGCAGCGTGAAGAAGCCCACGCCGGCGTACAAATCGAGAGCATAGGCGCCCTTGGCACCGGCGACGATGGTTTGCAGTAGGTCTTCGACGAGGAAGCGGTTCACCTGGAAGAAAGAAAGATGGCTCACGCGATAAGAGAAGCCGCCCGCCTTCTGCATCAGGTAGCCAAAACCGTCCAACTCGAAGCGGTTCTTGCTTTGGTCGAGAAGCAGCAGGCTTTCGAGCGCGGGCAAAGCGGTTCGGAATTGCGAAATTAGCGCTTTCACCGGCATGGGAAAGCGCTCGAAAGCGACGTTCAGGGCGATCTTTTGATCTTCGGCGTCGGCGAAGGCTTCGATTTCGAGGATTCCAGGGGCGAGGGAATTGATTCGCGCCATTTCCTGCAACTGGTTGAAGGCGGCGGCTAGAGCTGGAGAAAGAATGGGACATTCGTCGATGGGCAGGATGTGCGCGCTTTCCGGCAGGAAATAGCCGAAGGCGCGGGGCAAAGCGTCGCGAAAGGCCCATTGCGCGCGGTTGCGATAGCCAAAAGGGGCGGCGGTGTGTTCTTGGATGGGGCCGGACCACTCGACACCGCCAAGGCGGGAAAGCGTCTCGCGAAGGATTTCTTTTTTCAGGCGCACCTGTTCGGTGGGCTCGATGTGCTGGTAGTGGCAGCCGCCGCAGACTCCGAAGTGGGGGCATTTTGCAGAAATCCGTGTGGGGGCGGGCTGTTGGACTTCGAGGAGATTGGCGTGAATCAGGCGCTTCTTACGCAGGCGCACGGAGGCGCGGACCTGCTCGCCCGGGAGCACGTAGGGGACGAAGACGGTGTTGCCGTCGGCGTGGGACAAGCCTTCACCACCGTAGAGGAGCTTCTCGATTAGTAACTTTAACTCATTTGTCATCAGTCAACAATTCCTATCTTTGTGCGCCGCCTCAGAAGGCGGCCGCTACAAAAGCGCAGTCTGCTTGTTCGGAACCCGCACGCAAAAGCGGCGTGTGGGGCACCCGGGAAGAGTTGCTACGAGAAATAATACAGGCTGAGGCGCGGCAACTTGTATTCGTCCAGCAGGCGCTTCTGCAAATATTGTTTCTCGACCACGGCCAATTGCTCGGCCTTCATTTTGCGCCGGTACGAAGCTAATTGCGAGTCCACTTCGCGGCGGATTTTCAGCATGAGTTCCTCGCTGGCGTGGCTCAGCAGCGCAGCGTGGATCTTCTCGTCGAGGACTGTCAGGCGGCGCTCCAAATCTTCCAGATCCAAGGCTCCCGGAGCATCCAGGAGCGTCTCCGACGATGCGAGCGATTCTGCGACGCGTCGCAGGAGCGCCACCAAGCCGGATTGACAGCGTTCGGCCAGTGTGGCGCTCGTGCGCAGCATGTCCACATTGCGGCGCAGATAGCCGCGCAACTCTTCGCGGGAAAAGGGCTCCTTCGCTTGTGTTCGCGGTGTGGTGTGCGCGCCGGCGGCTGCTTCTTTCTGCTCTTCGGCGGCTTCCAGCACCGCGTCGGTGCAATAGGCCAGGCTCTTTGGCGGCTTTCCGGCGCCGCGGCGCGATCTGGAGTAACTTTCGAAGGCGCGGTCAATTCCTTTCAACGCCGCTTCCAGGGGCACGCCGGCTTTTTGCCAGGTTTCCATGATGGCCCAGTCCAGCGGGGAAACCAGAAGATGGGCGCCGCGCTTTTTCCAGAAGTATTCTTCGATTTCGGTGAAGTAGTTGAAGTAGTTCCAGGAGGTCATGGGTTAGCGCTTGGCGGTTTGGCTACGGAGGCACCGAGAGCACGGGCACCCATGGAATTCCCATCACGATTCACCGTGGGGCTCTCTTGGTTTTGGCCGCTTCGGGCTTCGTGGCGGCGACAGCTTCGCTCGGCGCGTGATGCGCTTCGCCAGACTGATTCTTTTCCCAGATGTAGCGGAGCCCGTTGAGCGTGAGGAACTCATCCACGTGCTGGATGTGCTTGGAGCCGCGGGCCACCAGCCGCGCCTGGCCTCCCGTGGCCACGACGGCGGGATTGGCCTTCATTTCCGCCTTGATGCGAGCCAGGATGCCATCGACCATATCCACCGAACCGTAATACAGCCCGGCCTGAATATTGGTCACTGTGTTGGTTCCGATTACTTTGCCAGGGTCCTTGATTTCCACGCGAGGCAGGCGCGCGGTGCGCGAAAACAGCGCGTCGGAGGCAATTCCGATGCCGGGAGCAATCGCGCCGCCAAGAAACTCGCACTTCGCGGAGATGACGTCGAAGGTGATGGCGGTGCCGAAATCCACGACCACGCAGGGTCGGCCGTATTTGTGAAACGCGGCCACGCCGTTGACGATGCGGTCGGCGCCCACCTCCATGGGGTTATCGACGTGCACGGAGAGCCCGGTTTTCACGCCCATTTCGACGAAGAGAGCCTTCTTGCCGAAATACAAGCGGGCCATCTCGGCGAGCGTCCAGTTCAAAGGCGGCACGACGGAACTGACGATCACGCCGTTGATCATTTCCTGGTTCAGGCCGGCCAAAGAAAAGAGGTTGCGTGCCAGAACGCCGTATTCGTCGACGGTCTGGGCCTGTGCGGTGGTGAGGCGCCAGTTGGCGATGAGCTCCTCGCCGCGGAATACGCCCAGGACCGTGTTGGTGTTGCCGACATCGATAGTCAGGAGCATCTGTCAGCCAACCTCGCTTACGTCTCCGGCGATTACGGTGGCGACCGCCCCACCATCCCGCGCCACCAGGAGCAGCCCTTCGGGGCTTAGCCCCGTGGTCGTGCCGACGTAGGAATCCGCGCCCGTGTCTACACGAACGCGGCGTCCCGTCGCAAAAGTTGAAACGCTTTGGAAGCGCTCCACCACGAATCCAGGACCTTCTCGCAGGAAGCGATTGTAATCGGTCTCGAATTGCATCAGCAAGCGGACCAGCAGCTCGAGGCGGTAGGTGATTTTCCCCGATTCTTTTCGGAGAGAAGTTGCCACAGATGCAAGCTCGGCAGGGAACTTCTCCTGATTTGCGTTGATGCCAATGCCGACGATTACGAAGCGCACGGCGCTGGGTTCGGCGTGCATTTCGGTCAGGATGCCGCCGATTTTCTTGCCGTTGAGGAGCAGGTCGTTGGGCCACTTGAGTTCAGGCACGAGGCCGGTTTGTGCCTGGATTGCAGCGTGGGCGGAAAGTCCGGCGAGCATGGTCAAAAGTGGTGCTTGTGCTGGGGCGAGTTTCGGCCTAAGCAGCAATGTAAAGTACAAACCGGTGCCGCGCTCGGAATGCCAATGGCGTCCGGCGCGGCCGCGACCCTCGGTTTGTTCCTCCGCCACGACCACGGTGCCTTCGGGCTCGTCGGCATAGCCAAGTTCCATCGCGACACGATTTGTGGAATCTGTTTTGAAGAAATGAAAGACGCGCTTGCCGAAGAGATTGCCTTTCAACCGCTTGCGCAACAGGTCGGGCGTGATGATGTCCGAAACTTTTTCGAGGAAGTAGCCGGTACGGTGCTGTCCCTTCACCTGCACGCCGAGTTTGCGCAATTGCTCGACCCAGCGCCACACGGTGGAGCGGCTCACGCCGATTTCGCGGGCGATGCGCGCGCCGCTAATGACAATAGTGGCGTTTTCCGAAAGCAGCGTGAGGAGAGCTGCCAGGCGTCGGTCGGTTGTTCCCGGTAGAGAGGGTGGTTGCGGCATCAGGCCCCTGGTCCTGTGCTTCTGTGGCTCCTAGCTTACTTTTTGTTGCCGGGATGGACAAGGAGGGGGAGACAGAAAGTAGAAAAGTGGAACAGTGAAAGAGTAAAAGAGCGGAATGGTGCAAAGCGAGGTTGCTCTAGGCATTTTGCGACGCGGGTGGGGCGCAGGACGTGCTACTCTACGAAGCCGATCAAGTTGGGGGGACCAATGTTCCGCTCTGTGTTGATTCTTTTGGTGTGTTTGTTGGGGGCTACCGCGATGCTTGTTTACGGCGCTGCTGATTCCATTTCCGATCAGGCCAGGCAGCTGCATTTTTCTTCGATCGTCGTCGATACTCACGACGACACCACGCAACGGCTGATGGGTCCGGAATTTGATCTGGCTGCACGGCATTCCGACGGCAACATTGATATTCCGCGTATGCGCGATGGCGGGCTCTCGGCGATCTTCTTCTCGATATGGATTCCTGGCAAAATCCACGGCCCCGAAGCGGTGAAGGACGCACTCGACCAGATTGACGCGGTGCGCGAAACGGCGCGCAAACATCCCGGCGAGCTGGCGCTGGCAACTTCCGCAGACGAGGTTCGGGCCGCTCACCAACAGGGCAAAATTGCCGCCCTGATCGGCGTGGAAGGCGGGCACATGATGGGCAACGACCTTGCCGTGCTGCGGACCTTCGCGGCGCTTGGGGTGCGTTACATGACGCTAACGCATATGGAAAACAACGAATGGGCGGACTCTTCGACGGCTAAACCGGAACACAATGGGCTTACCGATTTCGGCAAGGATGTGGTTCGGGAGATGAATCGTGTGGGCATTCTCGTGGACGTGTCCCACGTTTCGGACAAAACGTTTTACGACGCGCTTGCGGTTTCCAAGGCCCCTGTCTTTGCTTCGCACTCGTCGTGCCGGGCGCTGTGCACCGCGGCCCGAAACATGACGGATGAGATGATCCGGGAGCTCGCCAAACACGGCGGGGTCATCCAGATCAACTACCACGTGGGCTTTCTGAGCCAGGAGTTTCGCGACTTCGAGAGCGCTCATCCGGAGGCCGAGAAGGAAATTGCTGACGAAGTGAAGAAGCGCTGCGGGGAGAACCAGGCGTGCAAGGAGGTTGCCGGCGACCAGATTGTGCGGGACTTCATGGAAGCGGGAAAGCTCCCGAAGGTCAATTGGACGTTGATCGTCGAGCACATCGATCACGCCGTGAAGGTGGCGGGGATCAATCATGTGGGACTCGGGTCGGATTTTGACGGCGCGGTTATGCCTTTGGGCATGGAGGACGTTACGCACCTGCCGCAGATTACCGACGCGCTGCTGAAAAAGGGGTATTCGGATTCGGATGTGCAGAAGATTCTGGGTGAAAACACGTTGCGGGTGCTGGCGGAAGCTCAGCGGGTCTCGAAGGAGTTGAATAAGTAAGCGCGCGTGGGCCGCGGAAAAGACTAATTTCACCACGGAGAGCACAGAGAACACAGAGAAGCGGAGAATTGGCGTGCGCGGGTTGGGGCCTGATATCAGATATCGGATATCAGATATCAGGAAGCAAGTGGCTCTTCGCTGATGGCCGCTCGCCTCCACTGATTACTGATTACCGATTACTCTGTCGCTGCGCTAGAATGAATTCCAGCAATTCCATTCCCCGACACTTTCGGAGGTGTTCATCGCAATGCGTTTTACCAGACTGCTCGCCTTTGCGGTAACGATTCTCTTCTTCGCTCCGCTGCTCTCTTTCTCACAAGCTTCTTCGTCACAAACGCCAGCGGCAAAACCCCCAGCCACCACCGCTGCCAAGCCCGCCGCTTCTTCTTCGTATGATCGTACGCTGCTCAAGCCCGCCCTCTTGAAAGACACCGCTCCCGCCACTTATCAGGTCAAGTTCGAAACGACGCGCGGCGAATTCACTATCACGGTGACGCGCGCGTGGTCTCCGCTTGGGGCCGACCGTTTCTACAATCTTGTGAAGCATCATTATTTCGACAACGCCCGCGTTTTCCGCGTCGTTCCCGGGTTCGTGGCGCAGTTCGGATTGTCCGCCTATCCCCCGGTCACGGCGGCCTGGCGCACCTCCACCATCAAGGACGACCCGCACAGCCAGAGCAACAAAAAGGGAACGACTGTCTTCGCGACGGCCGGTCCCAATACGCGCACCACACAGCTTTTCATCAACCTCCGGGACAACGGCTCGTCGCTTGACTCCCAAGGCTTCACTCCGTTCGGAGTTGTCGATGGCAGCGGCATGAGCGTCGTCAACATGTTCTACGACCAGTACGGCGACAACGCCGGCATGGACCAAGAGGCCATTGAAAAGGGCGGGGAGGAGTACATCGCCAAGAAGTGGCCCAAGCTGGACACGATCAAGTCAGCGACGCTCGTTGAGGCTGCCGCGCCGTCCGCTGCGCCGGCGGAGAAGCCTGCTGCGAAGCCGTAGTCAGTAGTCGATAGTTAGGAGTAAGAGAAACCCAGGACCCCACATGCAAAACTGGCATATGGGGCACCCGCGCAGGACGAGAAACCCTAGACCCACCCTCAAAAAACGAGGGTGGGGCACCCGGGGCAAGCGGTGCTGCGCGCCTAGGAACGCCATGTATCCAATTCGTGCATGGCACGCATCGAATATTTGAGGGTACGTACTGGTTGACGCCTTAGGGCGATACCCCGTAACCTTCTTGCACTGTATGTCGCACACTTGCCAAGCCGGTTGCTACGTAAATGGCTGCTGTTGCTGCTGTTGTTGTCGGCCTTCCGACACTGGCAAGGTGTGCTTCCTGACGTAAGCGCGAACTGATCACCGATTTTCGAAGCCCACGTGCCAGAGTCCCGGCCACGTGGGTTTTTTGTTTTGGGAGGGGGAGTCGGAAGAGAAAACCCAGGACCCCACACGCAGAACCGGCGTGTGGGGCACCCGACAGAAAGAGCCGGCTGGAAGCCGGCGCTACGAAGTGCTCGCAGGAGCGAGAGATGCCCGAGGTAAAGGAAACGAAAGCACAACGCGCGGAACGCCTTAAGCGTTCCAAGAATGCTTGGGAGCATTTTGACGAAATACGCGAATTCGCGCGCCGCGGCTTTAATTCTATTCCTCCGGAATGGTTCTCGACTTATTTCCGCCCGTGGGGGATTTATACGCAGGGCGACGGGCTCGGAGTTGTCGGTGGGTCGGGAGGGGAAGGGAAAGCGGTGCCGTTTTTCATGGTGCGCATCCGCATCCCTAACGGGCTGCTCACCAGCCACCAGGTGCGCGCCATCGCGGGACTTTCCTCTGAATATGGCAACGGCGTAGCGGATATTACGGTGCGACAGAATTTCCAACTGCACTGGGTTGCACTGGAATCGCTGCCGGAAGTGCTGGAGCGGATCTGGTCGATCGGACTCACTACCACCGGGGCTTGTGGGGACGTTACGCGCAACATCACGGGTTGCCCTTTGGCTGGGGTCCACGCGGGTGAATTGGCGGATGTGTCCGAGCTGACGCTGGCGCTCGACAGGGAGCTTGGCGGCAATGCGGAGTTCTACAATCTGCCGCGCAAATACAAGATTTCGCTTACCGCGTGCCCGGACTGGTGTTCCTATCCAGAGATCAACGATATCGGGCTGACGGCGACTTGGAGGCAATTAAAAGCTGACAGCCCTCAGCCTACAGCCGACAGCCGGGAGCTCGGTTATGCCGGAAGAGAGATTCCTCGCTTCGGGGACTTCGCTCGGAATGACGCAAGCAAAGTCGAAAGCGCAACGAGCCCCTCACCGGAACTGGGATTTTCGGTGCGCGTGGGCGGCGGGCTGTCCACCAATCCACATTTGGCGGTGCGCTTGAATGCGTTCATTTTGCCGGAACAGGTTATCCCGGTGGTGCGCGCGATCACGGAGATCTTTCGCGGCAGCGAAGTACTGCGGCACTCGCGGGAGAAGGCGCGGCTGAAGTTTCTGTTTCTGGAACACGGCTGGACGGCGGAATCCTTTCTCGCGGCGATCGAATCGCTTCTCGGATATTCCCTTGCGCCCGCCGAACCTGAGCGGCTCCCTGCGAACGTTCATCGCGACCATTTGGGCGTAATCCCGCAAAAGCAAGGTGGTTTTTACAGTGTCGGGGCTTCCGTTCTGCGCGGACGCATTTCTCCCGCGCAGCTTAGGGTGGTTGCGGACATTGCCGAGCGCTACGGCGACGGTCACGTGCGCAATACGGCCATGCAGAATCTGCTGCTTATTAACATTCCCGAAGCTTATGTCCCTGCGGTGGTCTCTGAACTCCACGCTGCGGGCCTGCCGGTAGAATCTTCGTCATTCGCGCGCGGCACAGTCGCCTGCACAGGTTCGGAGTTTTGCAAACTTGCGCTGACCGAAACGAAGTCCTTTGCGCGGTGGCTCACGGAGCAACTGGAAGAGCGTTTCCCGAACTATCAGGAAGATTTGCGCCTGCATATCACCGGCTGCCCCAATTCCTGCGGCCAGCATTGGATCGCGGACATCGGGATCGAGGGCAAGAAAGTCAAAGTTGATGGTGAGATGATCGATGCCTATTACTTCTGCGTCGGCGGGAGTGTCGGGCAGATTGCCTCCATTGCGCGGCCCATCGGTTACCGCTGCGCTGCGGAAGAAGTGCCCGAGGCGATAGCGCGGCTTCTGGCGGCGTTTCATTCGGGACGTCATCGCGGCGAGCCACTTCAGCAATTCCTGGCGCGCCACTCGACACCGGTACTCCGGGACATTCTCGCGGGCGGCTCTGCGCTGGTTGCTGAGCGCGACCTGCCGCTCGCTGGTGTGACGCACGCCGTGGAGGACAGATGAGAGACCACGGCCATTCCCCGCGGTGGGAACGGCCCGCCTCAGAAGGCGGCCGCTACAAAAGCCGGGCAAGAACTATGACCGGCAAGGTGTTTCTTGTGGGCGCCGGGCCGGGTGATGCCGAACTCCTGACGCTAAAGGCTGCGCGGATTCTACAAGAGGCCGACATTGTCCTGCACGATTCTTTGGTGAGCGAGGAGGTTCTGGCGCTCATTCCCGCGAGCGCGGAACGCATTGATGTCGGCAAGCGCCGCGGCTTCCGTCTGCTCTCGCAGGACGAAATCAACTCGCTTCTGGTGGCCGCAGCGCGCGAACACATGACCGTGGTGCGGCTCAAAGGAGGAGACCCGCTGCTGTTCGGCCGCGCGGCGGAAGAAATTCAGGCGCTTCGCGCAGCGGGTGTGCCTTTCGAGATTGTGCCGGGAATTTCGGCGGCGTTTGGCGCGGCTGCCGCGGCGCAGATTTCACTTAGTGATCGCCGTCTCGCGTCGCATGTTTTGTTTAGTACCTATTCGCGGGCTCCGGAAGCGCGTGTGCTGCCGCTCCAGGGCATCACCGCGGAAACGACTGTGGTTGTGTACATGCCCGGCGTTGATTATCAGGGCGTCTCCCAATGGCTTTTGGAATCGGGTATAGTTTCAGAGACACCGTGTTTGGTCATTTCCCAAGCATCGCGGCGTGAGCAGTCGATGAGTCCCACGACTGTTTCGCGGCTTGCTTCGCTCCCGCCTTTGCCCGCGCCTGCCTTGCTGCTTGTCGGCCGAGTGGTCTCGCAATCTTCTCATTCCGCCAGTATGCTTCCCTGGATTTTGGATGCAGCCGAAGAATCGGTTCCGCAGAATGCCGTGTCATGAGTAAAGGAGAGAATCGCCGTGACAAAATCGCAAGCCAATAGCGAGGTGAAAGCCACACCGAGGCTGTCGCTCGACACGTGGGCGGTGCTGGTTGCTTTGTTTGCCGCGTTGCTGGTGCGGCTGGGGTTGATACACGTGCCGTGGTGAAGGGACGAAATTCGAAAAGCAAAATTCGAGATTCGTGCCGCGGGGAATTTGACAGTCGAGATTAGGACATCGAACGACGAAAGGACGACATGGCTGACGCAATCGTACTTCCGCAGAATCCACCGATTTCGCTGCACTCGCGGTTTCTGCGGCTAATTCCGGGAGTCGCGCTGCTCGCGATTATCGGCTTTGCCGGGAAATTGCTGGAAAAAAACGTGAACGCGTATGCCAAAGCGCATCACTGGGCGTTCCCGAACATCGAATACGTTTTGTGGGCCATCCTCCTCGGGCTGGTAATTTCCAATGTGTTCGGAGTGGCGGAAATTTTCAAACCAGGCGTGGCCACGTACGAATTCTGGTTGAAGGCGGGGATCGTCCTTCTGGGCTCGCGGTTTCTTCTCGGCGACGTGCTGAAACTCGGTGGCGTTAGCCTGCTCCTTGTAGCGGTGGAAATATTGGGGTCGCTGGCGTTCATGACGTTTCTCGGACGCTTGTTCGGTCTTCGGCCGAAGTTAACCTCACTGCTCGCGGTGGGCTCGGCGGTTTGCGGAGTGAGCGCGATTATCGCCACGCAAGGCGCGATTGACGCGGATGAAGAAGATTCGTCGTTCGCCATTGCCGCTATTCTGGCGCTCGGCGCGATTGCGCTGTTCACGTTTCCGCTGATTGGCCACGCGCTGCACCTGACCGATCATGCTTATGGGGTTTGGGCGGGCCTTGCGGTGGACAACACTGCCGAGGCTACCGCTGCCGGTGCGCTGTACTCGGATGCTGCGGCGAAACTCGCGGTACTCACCAAGACGACGCGGAATGCGCTCATTGGCTTCGTGGTGCTGGCGTATGCGATCTATTGGGCGAGCCGGGGACAGGCGCAGAACGTGAAGAATAAGGCGGCCTTCTTGTGGCAGAAATTCCCAAAGTTTGTTCTGGGCTTCCTGCTGATTTCGCTGCTGGCCACGGTGGGTTTCTTCACAAAGGGGCAGAACACTTCGCTGGCCAATCTTTCGCGCTGGGCGTTCCTCTTGACGTTTGCGGGTGTCGGCCTGCGAACCAACATCCGGGAAATGCGCAAACAGGGACTGCGGCCGTTTGCTGTGGGCTTCATCGGGGAGGCGGCGATCGCGCTGTTTACATTGGGACTGGTGGTGGGCGCGTCGCGGATTTTCCATTTTTAGAGTCGGTAGTCGGAAGTCGAGAAAAAGTCCGCTGCGCGGCGGTAATCCTACGCCCTAGTTGTGGATCAGCGCCCAGATTATGGCGAGGTGATGGTCGTCGTGTTCCGCAACAAAGTACAAGTGATCTACGAGGCGCATCGGCTGCTTCAGGCGCGGATGGAGCA
>Ga0187784_10001340_pt1 | contig 19420 bp, 14 predicted proteins | sample 1015_SJ02_MP15_2_FD_132964 | JGI IMG/M metagenome (GOLD analysis project Ga0187784, IMG submission 132964) | Tropical peat soil microbial communities from peatlands in Department of Meta, Colombia - 1015_SJ02_MP15_20_MG | ecosystem: Environmental > Terrestrial > Soil > Wetlands > Peat | place...
ATCTGCCGGCGAACCCGGCCTCGAGCTATCGCGGCATCCACGAGTCGCTGATCAATTACGGCAGGAACACCATGCCGGAGTTCCTCACCTGCACGCATGAGGAATCTTCGGTGGGCATGTCGCACGGCTACTTCAAGGCCACGGGGAAGCCGCTGTTGAACCTGGTGCATGGCACGGTCGGCCTGCAGCACGCCACCATGGCGATCTACAATGCCTGGTGCGACCGCGTGCCGGTCATCATCATGGGCGGCAACGACCTCGATGCGGCGCACCGGCCGCCGGGCGTTCCGACCTTCCACTCCGCGCAGGACATCAACGCGATCGTGCGCGACTACACCAAATGGGACGACACGCCGGTGTCGCTGCAGCACTTCGGCCAGTCCTTCGTGCGCGGCTACAAGATCGCGATGACGCCGCCCTACGGCCCGGTGATGCTCGCGCTCGATGCCGGCCTGCAGCAGGAGCCGATCCGCGCCGACGAGGAGACGCTGTACATCCCGAAATACGTGGCCTCCTCGCCCGCGCAAGGCGACACCGGCGCCGTGAAGGAAGCGGCGCGCCTGCTCGCCAATGCCGAGCGGCCGGTGATCGTGGTCGATCGCGCGGCGCGCAGCGAGAGCGGCATCCGCCTCATCGTCGAGCTCGCCGAGACGCTGCAGGCGAGCGTCGTCGACATGGGCGGACGCATGAACTTCCCGAAGACGCATACCCTTTCGGCGGGCCCCGCCGCGGTCGAGCGCGCCGACGTCATCATCGGCATGGAGCTCTCCGACTTCTGGGGCGTGGTCAACGGTTTCGTCGACAATGGCGAGCACGGCGGCATCGGCGTGAACCGGCCGAAGATCAAGTCGGACACGAAGCTGATCAGCATCTCGTCGGCCGAGACGCTCACCAAGTCGAACTACCAGGACTTCCAGCGCTTCCAGCCGGTCGACGTGTCGATGCCGGCCGACGCCGAGGCGACCTTGCCGGCGCTGATCGAGGCGGTGAAGGCCGCGATCCCGAATGACCGCAAGGCCGCGATCGAGAGGCGCGGCGAAGCCGCCAGGAAGGCGAAGGCCGAGGCCCGCGCGCGCACCCTGCAGGCGGCGGCGATCGCCTGGGATGCTTCGCCGATCTCGACCGCGCGGCTGAGCATGGAGATCTGGAACGCCGTCAAGGACGAGGACTGGTCGCTGGTGTCGTCCTCGGGCAACGTCTCGAACTGGCCGAACCGGCTGTGGCCGATGGAGAAGTATCACCATTGGCTCGGCGCATCCGGCGGCTACGGCGTCGGCTATGGCGCGCCGGCCTCGGTCGGCGCCGCGCTCGGCAACCGCGACCTCGGCCGCTTCTCGGTCTCGATCCAGTCCGACGGCGACCTGATGTACGCGCCGGGCGTGCTGTGGACGGCGGCCAAGCACAAGATCCCGCTGCTCGCCGTGATGCACAACAACCGCGGCTATCACCAGGAGCTGATGCACGTGCAGCGGATGGCGAGCTTCCGCAACCGCGACTCGAACACGGCAAATGATCTCGGCCCGGTCGGCACCAGCATCATGAATCCCGACATCGCGTACCCCAAGCTCGCCGAGTCGATGGGCTGGTGGGCGACGGGGCCGATCAAGGATCCCGCCGTGCTCGGACCGGCGATCCGGCAGGCGATGGCGGCGGTGAAGGCCGGCCAGCCGGCGCTGGTCGATGTCTGGACGCAGCCGCGCTGAGTGAGCACCATGAAGCAGTTGTTTTGCGTCGTACTGGCCGCGCTCGCAGCCGGCACCGTCATTGCCGGTCCGGCGCTCGCGGCCGGCGATGCGGCGCGCGGCAAGGCGGCTTTCACCAAATACGGCTGCTGGCAGTGCCACGGCTTCGAAGGCCAGGGCTCTGTGGCGACCTCGAACGGCAAGGTGCTGACGCACGATCCGCCGCCCTGGGAAGCCTTTTCGGCCTACGTGCGCACCAGCAACACCGGCATGCCGCCCTACAGCGACAAGATCCTCCCAAAGGGCGACCTCGAGGACATCTATGCCTATCTGACGTCGCTGCCGAAGCCGCAGGACTACCGGAGCATTCCGCTGCTCAATCCGTGAGCGCGCCGCGCCGCATCTTCAGCGATGTTGCTCGCTCAGCCCGAGAAACTCCCGGATCGCGCCGAGCACCTCGTCCGGTCTGTCGTGCTGCAGCCAGTGCCCGGCGCCCGATATGGTTTCCACGCGCGCCTGGCGGAAATACTTCTCCAGCCCTGAGGCTTTGGAAGCGGGGAGGAAGCTTTCCGCCGCGTTCAACAGCAACGTTGGGCAGGTGATGCGCGACCAGAGAGAGACATGGTCCTCGCCCGACAGCCGATGCGGCGCCATCGCGCGCTGGTATGGGTCGAATTTCCAGCTGCAGGTGCCGTCCGCGTTTTCCCGCAGGCCGAACGCCGCGAGGTGGCGCGCCAGCGCGGGCGGCAGGCGCGGGTTGTGCCGCTGCATCTGCGCCGCCGCCTCGTCGATCGTGCGGTAGCGGCGCGGTTCGCGATCGTCGAGCTTGTCGAGCTGGCCGACATATTTCGCAATCCGCTCATGTGCCGGCGCGATCTGCGCATCCGGCATCACCGTCACGCCATCGAGCACCACCAGCGCCGAGACCTGCTCCGTGAACGTACCCGCATAAATAAGGGCGACCATGCCACCCATCGAATGGCCGATGAGCCTCACCTCGCGCGCCGCGATGCTGGCGATGAGGCGCGACAGGTCGTAAACATATTCGGTCAGCGCGTAGCTGCCGCCTTTCGCCCAGTCGCTATCGCCGTGCCCGCGCAGGTCGGGCGCGAGCACATGGAAATGCGGCTGCAGCGCGCGGGCGATGACGTCCCAGCTGCGGCAGTGATCGCGGCCGCCATGGATCAGAATGAGGGGAGGAGCCTGCGCGTTGCCCCAGTCCGCATAATGCAGCCGCAGGCCTTGCGAGGTGTAGTAACGACTTTCCGGAGCCGACATTGCTCCTGCGTAGCGTCCGGACCGGACGCGCACAAGCGATGACGCTGCGGCTGGCATCGGTTCGATTGAAGCCGAAGCGGTCGCCGCAAACTCGGCGCGCTCCCCTCCCCCTTGCGGGGAGGGGTTGGGGGTGGGGGTCGGAGTCTTTTGCGCGGGCAGTTCGTCAAACTCCGACCCCCACCCCGCTCGCCCTCGCTTTGCTCGGGCGAGCGACCCTCCCCACAAGGGGGAGGGTAACCGCCTCACCGCTTCTGCGGCGCGTAGTCGAGCGGCAGCACCGTTGTCGCCTTGATCTCTTCCATCACGAAGGACGACGATACGTCGGCGAGCGTGATCCTGCCGATCAGCCGCTTGTAGAGCCGGTCATAGGCGGCGACGTCCGGGATCACCGCCTGCAGCAGATAGTCGAGGTCGCCGGTCAGGCGATAGACGCCGATGATCTCGGGAATGTCGCGCACTGCCTTGGAGAACTGGTCGAGCCATTTCGCGCTGTGCTCGGTGGTGCGCAGCGCGATGAAGGCGGTGAGCCCGACATTGAGCGCCTTGGCGTCGAGCAAGGTCACGCGCGCCTTGATGACGCCCTCGTCCTCGAGCCGCTTGATGCGGCGCCAGCAGGCATTGCGCGACAGGCTCGCCCGCGCGCTCAATTGGTCGAGCGACAGGCCGGCGTCGCGTTGCAACAGGCCGAGCAGCTTGCGGTCGATGTCGTCCATTGTCTCAACAATAGAGAAAATCGTCGTCCGTTTTCAACCGAAAATGCGAAGCTTATGTGACATTTGGGACATCTGCTCGGTAGCGAATGGCGAATAGTGAGTAGTGAATAGCGACGAGGCTTCTTGGCCCCTATTCGCTATTCGCTATTCGCTACTCACTATTCGCTATTTTCCGGAGCCCCCACGATGCAACCCGCCCTGCACCGGCTGTTCCTGTCCCACCCTGAGAGCGTCGACGAAACCTATGGCGAGCACTTCTCCTTCGCGCTCGGCTTTGCACTGCGCCTGCTCGGCGCCGGCCTCGCCGCGCTGGTGCATGCGCTGATTCCGTGCCTGTTCGAGACAACCGCGAGCCGCATGATCCGGCAGATGCACGCGCGGATCGCGAGCCGCGGGCATCAGGGGGCGGGTGACGAAGCATCGGCGGCGTCGCTCAAGCAGCCCGCTTGACAGCAACCACCATACGGTAGCCTCGGTCCGCGAATTCGAATCTGACGCGCTCGCGGTTCAGCACCAATCTACTTCGCCGGAGGCGATGTCGCGCCCGACCTCACGTCAGGAAAGCGTGTCCGAATGTACTCTTTGGCGCTTTTCGGCGAGAGCCGTGTCGTCCCTGGCCCGCTACGGACGAAGAAGTCACCCTCCGGATTCGTCTCAGTGCCCTTCCATTTGAGGAACACCGGCTCGGGACTGCGCTGACATGCCACCACGCAGACAGCTTTCCCTTCGATGATTTGCACTCTTGGATCGACGCAAGTGCCGGCGCGATCGCCCAGTCCGTTGCGTACGACTTGAGTGAGGTGAAGCATGAATTTGTCGTCGTTCTCGAGCTGGTCATGCTCGATGCCGACCACCGACCCATCATCCGCGACTCCGATCAGCAGATCGCCACCTTCCGTGTTGAGGAAGGCCGCGATAGTCTTGAGCGATGCATGGGTCACGCCCTTGCTGTCCTGCCGGTTCTCTTTGAGGCTCCATCGCAGCGTGGACTTGAATTCAAGGGTCTTTGACTCGCCTCGTTTGATGAGCTCTGCCGCATTGCGGTGGCCACGCAAATATTGATCGAAGAGGAAGTTCTTCAGCGTTTCGCCAAAGCCCCGATCGTCGGTGATGCGCTTGTAAAGCTCAAAATTCGTGTCGACGATCTCCTGAATGACCGCTTCCACCTTGTGGTCGAAGGCGAGGCGCACGTTTTCGCGTGTATTGACGCGAGTCGCGGCATCGAGGGCAGCATCACCCTCGAGCTTGGTCATCATCTGGGTCAGCGTGACGCGGTGTTCCGGACCGAGATTGAGCCCAAAGCGCTCGTTGAGCTCAGCGATGATGCGCGACAGCATTTCCATCTCTTCGGGCGGCAGCGCATATCGGCCCTTGGTGCTCTGGGGGTCGAGAATTCCGGCCTTGCGGTCGAGCGCGATCCGTCCCGCCGACGTCTGCTGGACCCGATATGACTCCATGTCGATGTTCTGCTGTACCTCGCGCGGCAGCTCGATCGGATCGGTCGGCAGCAGACGGCGCAGATGCCGCGCGAACACATAGAGCTTTTCCAGGTCCGCGTCGGCGAACGGCAAGACCTGCGAGAGGAACGCATAGAGCCGAACGTAATCATTCAGCTGACCGCGAAAGTCAGGCTGCTCCTCTTTTGAAAGCTCCTTGAAGCGCCCCACGATCGGCGCGAGCGCCGCGTACAGACGATCCTGGGTCGCCTTGCGGTCGAAATAGACTCGCGCGAAGCCGGCGACTTCAGCTTCGGTGTAGACTGGGAAGCCGGCGAGCCGAGTCTGCATCTCATAGAGCAGGTTCGGGTCGGTTGCTTCGGAGAGAAGCGTTGTCTCGTAGTACGGCTCAAATGCCGCCTTGATGGCGTCCGCCTCGTTGGCGAAATCCAGCACCAGCGTTCCCTTCTTGTCGGGGTGCGTGCGGTTGAGGCGGGACAAGGTCTGCACGGCGTTGACGCCGCCGAGTTTCTTATCCACGTACATCGTGTGCAGCAGCGGCTGATCGAAGCCGGTCTGGAATTTGTTGGCGACGATCAGGAACCGGTTCTCGGGCAGCTCGAACGTCTTGGCGGTTTGGGTTTCCGGAAAGCCGTTCATGCCGGTTTCGGTGTAGGACTTCCCGCCATCCTCGACGCTTCCGGAGAAAGCGACGAGCGCCTTGAACGGCAATTTCCGCTCGGCGAGGTATTTGTCGATTGAAAGCTTGTAGCGCACGGCGTGCAGGCGGGAGCGCGTGACGATCATCGCCTTGGCTTTGCCGCCGATCTCATTCTGCACCTGCGCGGCAAAATGCTCGACCATGATGCCCACCTTCTCGGCAATGGCGTGCGGATGCAGCTCGACGAACGACTTGAGCAGGTACTGCGCCTTGCTCTTGTCGTAGCGCGGGTCTTCCTCGACCTTCTTCAGCAGGCGCCAATACGCCGAGTAGGTAGTGTAGTTCGCCAGCACGTCGAGAATGAAGCCTTCTTCGATCGCCTGGCGCATGCTGTAGAGATGGAACGGCTCGAATTTGCCGTCGGCACGCTTCCGGCCGAACAGTTCCAGCGTGCGCGGCTTGGGCGTGGCGGTGAAGGCGAAGGTAGAGAGGTTCGGAAGCTGGCCGCGCTTCTCCATTTCGGCAACGATCGTCGATTCGAGCTCTTCTTCCGGCGTCTCGGCCTTGGCCTCCTCGCTTGCCGCTTCCTCGAGCGAGGCGGAGGCGAGCACCGCCTTCAGGCTCTTCGTGCTCTCGCCGGTTTGCGACGAGTGCGCCTCGTCGACGATCACGGCGAAGCGCTTTCCGGGCAGCTCGCCGATTTCCTGCGCGATCACCGGAAACTTCTGCAATGTCGTGACGATGATCGTCTTGCCGAGCTCGAGCGCTTCCTTGAGCTGGCGCGAGGTCGTGTCGATGTTCTCGACCACGCCGAGCGTCTGCTCGAACTGACGCATCGTGGTCTGCAGCTGGCGATCGAGGATGCGCCGGTCGGTAATGACGACGATCGAGTCGAATACGCGCCGGTCGGAAGCATCGTGAAGAGTCGAAAGCTGGTGCGCGAGCCAGGCGATGGTGAAACTCTTGCCGCTGCCGGCCGAATGCTGGATCAGGTAGCGCTGCCCGGGACCCGTCACGCGTGCATGCGCGATCATCTTGCGTACGGCATCGAGCTGCTGGTAGCGCGGAAAGATCAGGTATCGTTTGCCGGTCTTGCGGCCGCGGTCGTCCTCCTCTTCGACCTCGTGAACGAACTGGCGCACCAGGTCGAGCACGCTGTCGCGCGCCCAGGTCTCCTCCCACAAATAGGACGTGGCATAGCCCTTTTGCGTCGGCGTAACAGGCGGGTTGCCGGCGCCGCCGAACTTGCCCCGGTTGAAGGGAAGAAACCGTGTCTTCTGCCCGGCAAGGTGCGTCGTCACGTAGACCAGGTTCGGGTCGACGGCGAAATGCGCAAGGCAGCGCCCATAGGCGAACAGCGGCTCGCGCGGGTCGCGGTCGGTCTTGTACTGGCGGATGGCGTCCTCGATATCCTGCCCGGTGAGCGGGTTCTTGATCTCGGTCGTGAAGATCGGAATGCCGTTGAGGACCAGGACCAGGTCGAGGCTGTTCTCGTTCTTCGTGCTGTAGCGGAGCTGGCGCACCACCGCGAACAGGTTCGCCTGATGGAGCCGCCGCGTTTCCTCGTTCAGCCCGCTCGCCGGCTTGAAGTAGGCGAGCTGGAATTTGACCCCTGAGTCCTTGATGCCGTTGCGCAGCACGTCGAGCGCGCCGCGCCGTTCGAGCTCGGAAGCGAGCCGCTTGACAAACTGCTCCCGCACCGCCGAGCCATGGTGCTGCTTGAGCTTCTCCCATTCCTTGGGCTGCGTTGCCAGAATGAAGTCCGTCACGTCGTGCGGCAGCAGGCACAGGGCGCGGTCGTAATCTTCGGGGCGACGTCTGCGATAGAAGCTGGAAGTCACGTCGCCGTAGGGCCGCGACGCTTCTTGCAAGCCGAGGGCGTCTTCGGCGCAGGCATCGGGCCCGTGCCGAAGCAGGCCGCACGCGATGGCTTCTTCCAGGGAGCGCTCCGAGACGTCGACGCTCATGCCGGCTCCTCGCGCACATCGATTTTGCCAGTTATCGCGGCGGAGATGAGGGCATTGCGGAGCTCGATGAGGTGCTTGATCGCCTCGCTGACTCGCGTAATGAGTATATCGATCTTTGCAGTTTCGTTATCGAGATATTTGACGATGGCTTGTTGCTCACGAAGAGGTAGTTTCGGAACGTACAGGCTAGACAGCGTAGCTGTGTTGTAGTGCTCTTGAATTGCACCGACCGAATACGCTTCGACTTGAGCCAAAGTGGCTCGCGAGTTTATGTAATAATAGAGGTATTGCGAACTTAGATAGCTTGAGCGCCTGATAATCAGAAGGTCTATGCAGTTAGCACCGCTAAGCGCGGGTGGAACCACGGCTGCGGTTCCCGCCCGTCCCGTTCGTACGACAACTAAGTCGCCCTCGAATATTTGTGACTTTCTATGGAGCTCATTTGACGATGGACTTATGAACACAAGATCCTTCATGGAAATGTGCCCTTGCGCAATATTGAATGAACGAAGACACGGGATGCCCACCTCAACATAGTATTTTGCGGGGGTCACAACGATACCAACGGTGATCTGCGGGACGACCTGCTTTAGGCGCTTGACCTCCCAATGCGCCGGGATTGACCCTAGCCACTCGACGCCGGAGTCCTTGGTGGGAGCGTTCGGATCGAGGCCTTTTGTTACCGCGAGACTGATCAGGGCGCTACGTTTCTCTTGGAGCAGCCGGATTACTTTTTCTTTTCTTTTCACAAGCGCATCGATCTTCGCGGTCTCTCGATCAAGAAACGATGCAATGACGCGTTGTTCTGACTCCGGTGGCAGCCCAAGGTCATATGTCGCGATCTCGCTTTCGTTTATCGCGGGGAAGCTGACGCCCTTCGAGTTAGCGACTACGCGCTCGATGAAGTAAGGGGCGCGCAAGGCATAAGCGACATACTCGGTAGTGAGCGCGTGCGCCGGGCGAACGACCGCGAAACCAGTGGACACGACCATGTCAGGGTCGGGATCACGGATCGGCGCGATTGCACGAAGGTAGGTGCGCACCGTGGATACAATTATGTCACCGTCACGAACCAGCCGTCGCGCGCGCGAGGGAGCCGAGGCAAAGGTCAGCTGGTCCGTCTCAACAATGTGCCCGAGATTATCAACGCCCCCGATATCGACATAGACCATCTCCCGAGCTGAATCGGTGTCTTCACCGAGCGACTCAGGGTTGAGTGTCGCGAGATACTTCAGCCGCCGAACGTCCCAATGCGCCGGAATTTGACCGAGCCAATCGACCCCTGAATCCTTGTAAGCCGGATATGGCTTGAATCGCCGCACCTCCGCCGCGCCGGCTGGTTTGACGACGCCACTCACGACTCTGCCTCCGATGGTCCGCCCGGTCGCCAACTGCTGGCGAAGCCGTCGCCGGCGACGAACGCACTCCACACGGGTCCAAGGAAAGCCTGGATTCGCTCGCCGGCCTGCGCGAAGTCGCGCGGCGCGCCCGGAAGATTGTTGCGATCGAGATAGGCGCGCCACAGGGTAGCGCGCGCATCATCGGCAAAAAAGCGCGATGCGAGGCCGGCGGGTAGCGCGGGTTCGATCTTTGTCTTGCGTCGCTTGAAAGTCGCCGCGATCGCGCCGGTTAGCCTGGTGCCATCAAAGGCGAATTGCGTGGCGAGCGTGGAGAGGTCGTAAAGGTCCTTCATCCGCGTCGTGCGCTCGCCAAGGACCACGAGCGTATGCAGTTTTTCGGCGACGACTGATTCCTGCGGATAGGCCCGGATATGCGGAGCCGGAGCACCGAGCAGCGTCGGGTATTGCACGTCATTGGCGCCTGGTTCGATCGCGTTGCCGAAACCGATGTCGATCTGCATATCGATGCGCGCGTTGCCGAGCAGCGCCCGAAGGCGGACGCGGAGCCCGCCATACTCGGCCTCGTCGCGGATGGGCTCGGCTGTGACCGTTCCGGCATCGAAAGCAAGTCCATCGTCCGGAACTGTCACAGTGCAGATCTCCTTGAACGCAGAGATCACACTCTCGGCGCCGCTGTCGCCGTAGCCGGTGAAGTCGAGGTCGCGGGTCGGTCGGTACACCGATCCGCCCCACAGCGCGAACAGCATGGCGCCCTTGAGAACGAACCGATCGCGATGCGCGGACTGGCCCATACGGTAGAGGAGCCGTTCCGCGGCGTAGCGCTGGAGCAGGAACTGGAAATCCTCCCCCGTCTGGCGCGCACGATTGAGAAGCCGATCTCGCACGGAGGCTGCGACATTGGTGATCGGGCGCTTGGTCACGGCGGTAGCGCCTCCAGATAGGGGCGCATGATCGTTTGGGCGCGGCAAACCTCGGCGGCCCGCATGATCTCGTCCACCCGCGCGACTCGTGAGCGTACGGCCTCCCGCAGCGCCTCGAGCGCGACATCAAGGCCGATTTTGTTCCGATACCGGAAGCAGTCGACGACGGTGCGAGCAGGCGAGGTGACCCGCACCCGCACCCCGAGGACCGGACGCTCCTGGACGCCATAGCTGAGCATGGCTCCGGAAAATCGAACAATGCGCAGGCGCGCCGGCGGACGCGACGGCTTGCGGGCCCTCCGCTCGAGCGCCAACCAGACCGCGTGCGGCGACTGCGTTCCGATATTGTGGATGCGCAGCGCCGACAGCAGGCAGACGATCCCCGTCGGGATGGCGGAGGCGACCATTGCGATGGTCTCGAGCTCGTTCGGTTCGGTCGCTGCCAATCGGTACAGGCCTGGGCTGACCTTCTCGACCGTCCCCTCCGAAACGAGCCGCTGGAGCTCGGAGAACGAAACGCCAAGCGGTTCTATATCGCGGGGCCGGAAGAAGGCGCCCAGGCCGGATTTCCGAAGGCGTGTTGGAGTGAGAGGTAGGATTGGCATTCTCGAAGTCTAGTAAACGTCGGCACTTACGTGCAAGTGCCGACATTTACGCAGGCTTCATTTCCCGATGATCCGCGACCCCGTTACCTCCGCCAGCATCCGCACGATGTCGCGTTCGGTGTCGCGGATCTCGGCTTCGATCTCCTCCAACGAACGCGGCGGCTTGTAACGATAGAAATAGCGATTGAAATTGATTTCGTAACCCACGAGCCCGATTTGCCCGTCCTTCGGATCGCGCTTCTCCGTGTCGATCCAGGCATCCGGAACGTGCGGCGTGACCTCCCGGGCAAAGAACGTCTGCACGCTTTCGGCGAGCGGCACGCTCTCGTGGTCGCGGAGCTCGGGATCGGGTTCGGGAGTGCCGTCCTTGTTGCGGCAGATGGCCGCGCTGTCATCACGCTCCGACAGCGCAGCCAGGATTGCCTTCCGCGCCGGTGCAGCCAGCCCACCCAACGTCTTCTTGGCGGCGGCGTCCAGGACCGTTTCGAACTCCGCGCGATCCTTGAATATCTCGTCGGGTAGCGACCTCAGCAGCTTCCGAATGCTTTCCTGCTCCGCCTCCCCCTCGGCGCGTTCCTTGGCCCCCGCAGCACCCTTTTTCTTCGACTCGGCGAGCGCCTTGAAGCCTCGTTCCTCTTCGAGCCGGGCGATGCGCTCGGGGCTGGCCTCAAAATTGAGGCGAAGCGGGCGCTCGACCGTGATCTTGCGATACCCGAAGTGTGTGGTCGGAAAGATCCTGCTGACGATGAATTCCTCGCGCTTGTCGCCTTTTGCCAAGACGCGGGTGTCATCGTCCTTGAAATCTGAAAGAACTTTCAGGACATCCTGCTCTCGATCGGTCGGGATCTCGCGGCGTTTGTCGCCCAGGCTCTTGCGCATCAAAGCGCAGAATAGCCCGGTCTTGGTGTCCTGATCGAACTGCGATGCATCGATAAGCTGCACCTTACCTCGACGCGCAGCGGCTTTGCGATTAGTGACGACCCAGACGTAGGTGGCGATACCCGTGTTGTAGAAGAGCTGCTCGGGGAGGGCGATCAGCGCTTCGAGCAAGTCGTTCTCCATGATGAAACGGCGAATTTCGCTCTCGCCGCTGCCGGCATCGCCGGTGAAAAGAGGCGAGCCGTTCATGATGATCGCGACGCGCGAGCCACCATCTTTTGAGTCCTTCATGTGTGCAAGCATGTGCAGCAGGAAGAGAAGCTGGCCGTCGCTGATGCGTGGCAGGCCCGGTGTGAAGCGGCCCGCCACTCCGCGCTCGTGTTCGGCGCGGACGGTGTCCTCATCGCGCTTCCAGTCCTTGCCATAAGGCGGATTGGCGATCAGGTAATCGAAATGCCTGTTCGGGTGCCGATCATTCGAGAGGGTGCTCCCGAACGAGATATTGTCGGCATCGCGACCGGTCGGGTCCTTCATGAAGAAGTCCGACTTGGACACCGCCCAGGTTTCCGGGTTCACCTCCTGACCAAAAAGATGGATCTCGGCATCTTTGTTGATCGGGCCACGCAGCAGGTCGCCATTCCGGCGCAGCCCAACCGTGATGTGTTCCTTCGCGATCATCAGCATGCCGCCGGACCCGCAGCAGGGATCGTATACGGTGCAAACCACGCCCTTGTGCCGAATGCGATCCGCGTCGCCTGCGAGCATCAGATCGACCATCAGGTGCACCACATCGCGCGGCGTGAAGTGCTCGCCGGGATTCTCGTTCAGGGCTTCGTTGAACTTCCGGATCAACTCCTCGAAGATCGTACCCATCGTCGGGTTGTCGATTTGGTCGGGATGCAGATCGACATTCTTGAAACGTTCAAGTACCTGGAACAGCAGCCCGGCCTCGGTCAGCTTGCTGATCGTGTTATCGAAATCGAACTTCTCCAGCACCTCGCGCATGTTCGGGCTGAAGCCCGCGATATAGTTGCGCAGGTTCGCCGCAATGTGCGGGGCGTCGCCGAGGAGCTTTTCGAAGTCGTAACGCGACGTGTTGTAGAAGGCGAAGCCGGACACCCTGCGGAGCTGCGCATCGAGGTCCTGTAGACCCTTTCCACGCAATTCGGCCTGGCGCTTCAGCACCTTTTCCTTCGTCGGCGCGAGCACGCAATCGAGACGACGCAGCACCGTCAGAGGCAGGATCACGTCCTGGTACTTGCCGCGTTTGAATGTGTCGCGAATCAGGTCCGCGACACCCCAAATGAAACTGACGATCTCGCCGTGATTCATGCAAGTCGCTCGCTGGTGCGCTAGTTAGTATCGACCTTGGCGAACACGCGATGGCGCGCGAGACCATCTCATACGTTGCGTGCTTGACCAGAGAAGACTCCCAATATATTGGGAAATTTCAAAGTGCAAAATTGCGCCCGCCGGCCCCGCTTGCGGGCGCTTTGCGTTTTGAAGCCGCACGCGGCTCGGGACGTGCGGAACAACGTCTACTAAGGTGGTGGCACCACGCCGAGTGCACATCTCAAATCCTACCGCGGCTAGATAGCTCGCTATCGTCTGAGCGTCGTTCGCGACCATCGAGACGGCACCAGCCTGACTAAAATCGAGAACTGCCTCACCCACGCGCCCTGGGACTGCTCACTTTTGCCTTCTGGGCTCGCGCCTTCAACGGCCCTTGCAAGCAGCACAGCGCTTCAATCAAACAGGAGAGCCAATTTGCCATACCAGTACGGCATTCTTAACCAACCGTTCATTCCCGCCGGCCAATGGCCTCGCGATGACTCTGGGGACCCGAGCATCACGAACCTGCCCTTCTCGATCAGCCCCACTTTGCCGAGCGCGACGGCGCACGGCAGCACGGCGGATGCTGGCGGCAGTAGCTTTGGTGACGATAATCCTATCGTGCAAGCCGGTTTCCTGCGGGGACCTGGGGTGCGGCCGGGATTTGGCCCAATGCCTCCGGTTCCTCCCGGACCGTTCGATTGGCAAAGCCAGACTGAACAAGCAATAATGCGGCTCTTGAACCTCTTCCGCAAAAACGGAGGAGGATTTGGGCAGAGTTCGAGTGGAGATCGGAACGGTCCAGGCTGCAAAGAAGAGTGGGACGAGGCCCGGCAGATGTGCGTGGATGAGCTCTCGAAGCCAAATCCGAATCGCGGCATTACCGGCGGATATCGGGATGTGGAAAATTGCGCGCGCGGCCTTGTTTCCGAACGATGTGGCGGAAATCCCGTGATCCGATGAGGTTCACTGCCTCTACAGCGAGCGGCAGAGGACGGTCGTGATCGCAAGCCGATCTCTTCTGATGTCAGAGGTCGATAGATGACGACCGTGCCGGATCCGGATATCGACGCTGAGATTTTGTCCGCTGCCAGCGACAAATGGCAGAAAGTTGCGATGATCGTTGCAAAAGTGATGAGCCGGCATAGCGAACAAACTGTGGAGAGCGAGTACGATCTTGTCGCAAGGCGAATCGGCGCCCTTGTCAACGACGGGAGGCTTGAATCACAAGGCGACGTGTCCAACTGGCGACGTAGCGAGGTTCGATTGACGAAATGATCTCCGAGGGGGTGCCGACCGCCCCCCTCACGGCAGCAGCCTGTACCTCCCGCCTTCGATCTGCACCATGATGCGCGCGCGGTCGTCGACGCCGTGGCGGTCCGCCGGCGTGAACGTATAGATTCCCTGCGTCCCGACCACTTCCTTCGTGGTGAACAGCGCCGCGCGCAGCGCGGTGCGAAACGCGGGCGTGCCGGGCTTCGCGCCGGTCGCGAGCGCGCGCTTGGCGGCGTCGACGAAGATGAGCCAGCCGTCGAACGAGTAGGAGGAGAAGGCGTCGGTCGGCGCTTCGCCGTTCGCCTTCTCGAACGCCGCGCGGAACGCGAGCGCGACCTTGCGGATCGGATTATCCTGCGGCAGCTGCTCGGCCGCGGTGACCGGCCCGGTCGGGCAGATGATGCCCTCGGCCGACTTGCCGGCAAGCCGCAGGAACTCGGCGCTGATCATGCCGTGATTGCCGTAGAGCGGGCCCTTGTAGCCGCGCTCGCTAAGCGTGATCACCGGCAACGCCCCCGGCGTGCCGGTGCCGCCGAGCATGATCGCGTCCGGATGCGCCGCGAGCGCGCGCAGCACCTGCGCGGTCACCGAGGTGTCGGAGCGCGCGTAGCGCTCGTTCGCCACCACCTTGATGTCGGTCCCCTTCACGCTGGCGACGAGCGAGTCGTACATCAGGTCGCCGAACGCGTCGGAGAAGCCGATGAACGCCACGGTCTTGAAGCCACGGCCCTTCATGTGATCGACGATGCCGCGCACCAGCAGCGGCGTCGGCTGCGGCGTCTGCACCACCCACGGTCCGCCGTCGCCGTTCGGCACCGGCGGAATCGGCGACACCGCGATCATCGGGACTTTCATCTCGATTGCGGCGGTCGCCATCGCCTGGGTCTGCGGCGCGCCGGAGGTGCCGATCAGGATGTCAACCTTCTCCTGCTCCACCAGCTTGCGCGCGTTGCGCGTCGAGGCGCTCGGGTCGGAGGCATCGTCAAGCTCAATCACGCGCACCGTCTCGCCATCGATCTCGCCGGCATAGACCCGGCCGGCCGCGAGCCCCTTCGCGTTCGGGATGCCGATCGAGGAGACCGGGCCGCTCAGCCCGGTGACGTAGCCGACGAGAATCTCCGCATCGGCGGGTCGCGCCGCGCACGAGAGCAGCGCGGCGCAGAGCAGCAGCGACTTGCCTGTCATGATTTTTCCTGCCTACGAAACATGTGATCTCGACCCTCGGCTAAATCGCCCGCCCCACCATCCGCACTCCCCATACCCGCTCGACCACCAACAGCCCGGTGAGGGCGATGGCGAGCTGGATCACCGCAAGCGCCGCGATCGAGGGATCGAACGCGCTCTCGATATAGCTCAGCATCACCACCGGCAACGTCACGGTCGAGACGCTGGAGAAGAAATACGACACCGGCAGATTGTCGATCGAGATGAGGAACGCCAGCATGCCGCCGCCGATCAGGCCCGGCCGGATCAGCGGCAAGGTCACGTGGCGCAAGGCCTGCAGCCATGTTGCGCCGAGCATGCGCGCGGCGTCCTCGAGCTCGCGGCCGACGGCGCGATGGACCGCGATCACGGTGCGCACGATGTAGGGCAGGCCGACCACCGTGTGGGCGACGAGCAGGCCGACGAAGCTGGTGCCGAGGCCGAAGCGCGAGAGATAGAACAGCAGCGCAAAGCCGAGCACGATCAGCGGCACCGAAAGCGGCGAGAGCAGCAGCGCGGTAAGCGCGTCGGCGGCGCGCGTCTCGCGCCGCCCGAGCGCGAGCGCCGCCGGCGTGCCGACCAGCAGCGCGAGCGCGGTCGACAGGAATGCGACCATAAAGCTGGTCGCGAGGCTGTCGGTGAACGGCTTGTAGGTGAGCGCCTTCGCGAACCACTTGAGCGAGACGCCGTCGATCGGAAAGGCGACGAAGCCGGCGTTCTGGAACGCGACCACGCAGACGATCGCGATCGGCGCGATGATGAAGCCGAAGAAGAGCCACAGATAGGCGAGCCAGAGCGGATGGGTGCGGCGCGACCTCACAGCACGCCCTGCCGGCGGATCAGCCGCAGCTGCGCGAACAACAGCGCGAGCGCGAGCAGCATCAAGAGGTTGCTCATCGCCGCCGCCATGCCGAAGTCGCGCGTGGTGTTGAACTGCTGGTAGATCAGCAGCGGAAAGGTCTGCAGCGTGCCGCCGCCGAGGAACAGGAGCGTCACGAAGCTCCCCATCGCCAGCATGAACGTGAGGATCGCGCCGGAGGCGACGCCGTCGAGCGAGAGCGGAAAGGTGATGCGCGCGAAGATCTGCGGCGTGCTCGCGCCGAGCACCTCGGCCGCCTCCTCGACGCGCGGGTCGATCTTCTCGAGCACCGCCGCGATCGACAGCACCATGAACGGCACCAGCACATGCACCATGCCGATCAGCGCCGAGGCCGCGGAGTTGAGAACATCGAGCGGCCGCTCGATCAGTCCGAGCCCCTGCAACGTCGCATTCATGAGGCCGCGCCGCGCGAAGATCGCGCGCCAGCCGAAGGTGCGCATGATGATCGAGGTGAGCAGCGGGCTGATCAGCAGGAACAGGATCAGCGCGCGGCCGCTGCGCGCATGCCGCACCAGATAGTAGGCGACCGGATAGCCGATCAGGAGACAGACGAGCGTGGTCGCGGCGGCGAGCGCGACCGTTTCGGCCAGCGCCTGCAGGTAGAACGGATCGGTCGCGAGCTGGCGATAATAGTCGTACCAGGGGGCGCCGGAAGGCGGCGCGAGGCTGCGCAGGCCATTGTCGATCAGCGCCGCGAAGAACACGGCCGCAAGGAAGAGGAGGGCGGGGAGGACCGGGGCCCAGGCGAGAAGGCGGCGGGTGGCGCGGGCGGGCATCCTCGCGCCTCACCTGATCTCCCGGTTCCACCGGTTCACCCATTCCGGGATCACCGCGGCGATCTTGCCGAACGGCGGCAGCTTGGTCTTCTCCCACGGGGTGAAGCGCTCCTTCAGCTCCGGCGGATAGACCACCTTGGCGTTGGTCACCGCATAGTTGATCAGCTTCGCGAATTTGAGCTGCGCGTCGGGATCGAGCATCGCGTCGACATATTTCCAGCCGATGTCCGGCGTGTTCTTCACCTTGACCACCGCGACCGGGATCATCGCGGCGCCTTCCTCCGGATTGAGCGGTGCGAGCCATTTTGCGCCGGCGTCGTAGGCGTCCCAGATGCGCCCGTCGTACCACATGCCGATGTCGGCCTCGCCGGTCTGCAACAGCTGGGGAAATTCGGTGACGCTGTTCCAGAACACGGTGTTCGGCTTCATCCGCTTCACCGCCTCGAAGCCCGGCGTGACATTGTCGACGCTGCCGCCGAACACTTCGGCGAGCGGCCACAGCAGCATGGTCGGCGTGAACGCCCAGCCGATGCCCGGGAGCGCCGCGCGCAGCTCGCCTTTCGCGACGCGTTCGACCAGCTCCTTGAAGCTCTTCGGCGGACTCTTCACGCGCTCGCGGTGATAGCCGAGCACCGCGGCGCCGTAGTTCGCGCACACGCCGGAACCCTCGACCAGGTCGACGAACGGCTTCGGCACGTCGGCGAGGTTCGGCACTTTCTCCACGCTGATCTTCTCGAACAGGCCCTTCGCGTTGCCCGCGAGCGCGAGCTCGACCGGCATCACCGAGACGTGGATCGGCGGCGCCGAGGCGTTCGCCTCGATCTGGCTCAGCCATTGCGACGGGCTGCCGAGCTGCACGTCCACGTCCCAGCCGGTCTTCTGGCGGAACACCGGCGCGTAGATCTCGCGCTGCGCCTTCTCCCAGGTGCCGCCATAGCTCGTGATGGTGAGGCGCCCTTGCGCGAACGCCGCGCGGCCGAGGGGGAGAGTGGCGGCGGCGCCCATGCCGGCAAGCAGGCTGCGGCGCGTGAGGGTGATCATCGGGTACTCCTTGCTTGGTCGTGCATCATTCGGAACAGTTTGACCGCGAAGCGGCGCCGGGGAAAGCGCTTACGCCGCGCGCGCGGTGCCTGAACATCGGGCCGCTACTCCCTTGCCACCGCATCGGCGACGAGCCGAGCGAAGGTCGCGCGCATCATCGCACGCTGCGCGTCGGTCAGCGCGGGGAGCGCGGCCGGGTCGCGCCCCTCGAGCACCTTGGCGAAGATCGTGCTGCGCCGGTGGTTCGCAGGGCCCGGCGGCAACCCATAGAGCCGACGGTTGAGCGCGGTGACGTCGGCATCGGGAAAGACCTGCTCGAAGCTCGCGCGCAGCATGTCCGCGTCGGGCGCGGACGGCGCCGCGCGCAGCCGTGCGGTCTGCTTCGCGTCGACATTACCATCGGCATCGAGTGCGACGCCGTAACGGGTGGCGGCCGCCGCGCGCGACACGAAACCCTTGGCGACATCGTCCGCGACCCGCTCCGCGTCGCGCGCGAACGGATTGCCGTAGCCGCCGGCACCCGGGGTCAGGATGGTGAAGCGGTCGCCGCGCTTCACCGTGACGGCGTCGATCTTGCCGAGATCCTTCTCGTCGGGCGTGCCGGCATTGAGCAGCGTGCGCGCCGGCGCGCCGGCGCAGCCGCCCGCGAGGCCCCAGGGGCGGAAGCGAAAGCGCTCCATGCCGCGCCCGAGAATGGTCGCCTGGTCCGCCAGGATCTCGAACGTGATCGCGACGCCATTGCCGCCGCGCCACTGCCCGGCGCCGCCGGAATCGGGGCGCAATGCATATTCGACGATATGCAGCGAGGCGTTGCCCTCGAGCGTCTCGATCGGATTGTTGGCGAGGTTGGCAATGCTGGCGTCGCGGCCGTCGACGCCGTCATGACCGAAGCGCGCGCCCATGCCACCGACCGCCGGCTCGACCACGATCACGTTCGAGGCGCCGGTGTCGGGATCGTTCTCGGCGAACACGATCGGGATCACGATGCCGCCGCTCGCGGCCGGCATCGTTTCCGGCAGCGCCTGCGCGAGCGCGCCGGTCAGCACATTGTCGACGCGGATCGCGGTCGCGTGGCGCACGCCGGTCGCGGCGGGAAAGCGCGGATTGAGGATCGATCCCTCCGGCGCGCGCACCGTGATGTTGTCGAGGATCCCGGCATTGACCGGAATGGTCGGATCGAGCGTGAGCGCGAGCGACACCAGCCGCAGCGACAGCCAGGGATGGCGCGTGCCGAGCGTCGGCACGTTGAAGGCCGAGAGGCTCTGCGGGTCGGTGCCGTCGAAGTCGAGCACGAGGACGCCATCCGCGGCCGTGATGCGCACGCGGATGCGCCGCGGGTAGGGCGTCACGAGATCATCGTCGAGCCAGTCCCAGAACGCATAATCGCCGTCGCGGATGCGGCGGAACGCGG
>Ga0187784_10001341_pt1 | contig 19412 bp, 13 predicted proteins | sample 1015_SJ02_MP15_2_FD_132964 | JGI IMG/M metagenome (GOLD analysis project Ga0187784, IMG submission 132964) | Tropical peat soil microbial communities from peatlands in Department of Meta, Colombia - 1015_SJ02_MP15_20_MG | ecosystem: Environmental > Terrestrial > Soil > Wetlands > Peat | place...
AGGCCGTTCCACTTTCGCCTCGGCAAACCCCGCTTTCCGCGCCAGTTCCTCCAATTCTTGGTCCTCGTAAAAGTGCAGCCGCGAAGCCATAGGCTCTGGGGCAGCGGGTGTTCCGCGTAGCTCCTTTGCTCCGGTAAAGAGCACAAAGCGCCCCTCGTTCCTGAGCGTTCGCCGGACCTCGGAGAGCGCTTTGAGCGGTTCCTGAATGAAACCAAAAACCCCGGTCATAACTGCGCAGGTGAATGTCCCATCCGGGAATGGCAGCGAGTGGGCTTTCCCCAGGTGGATTTCAAGCCGGTTCTGGTTCATTGCTTCGCGGTTGACTTCGCTAGCCACGCTCACCATTTCCGGACTGTGATCGATGGCCGCCGCCTTGCAACCGCGGTTCAGTGCTTCGGCTAGGAACGCCCCGCCCCCGCAACCGACCTCGAGCAGATAGTCGTTTTGCGTTAGGCCAAGTACGTTCAAAATCACCTTGAAGTTCGGACGGTGATAGAGCGGGTCGCGATAGTTTGCCCGAGATTGCCGGCCTGAGGGGCGCCGGGCTCTGCGATCGGTGATCCAATCTCCTAAGCGCCGGGGCGCTAGGGAATGCAGCAGCGGGGCCGCAACCTCGCTGGCAAACCAGCCTGCGATTTCGTCCCCTTGCTCTCCCAAGGCGGTACTGAATTCTGGCTGCTCCAAGGTCACACGAGTGCCACTCTCGACGGGTTCGAATCGCAGCTCAACAGCCGTTACTTCACTCGGTTGCCAATCAGCACTATGCCATTCCAGTGCGATCTTTTCGTTCAGTTGCCAACTGGTTACGCGCCCCACTTCCGTCTCGCCCTCCATGATGCGGCCTTGGGCGCCTGGCTCAAATTGCATTCCGAAATCCGACAGAGCCGTCGATAGTTCTCCAACCAAGGTGTCAAAGGCGGCGGACGGATCGAGCCTGAGGTCGATGCAGGTGCGAACAGCCATAGCTCCTGTTCTCCCTTCCAGGAATTGTTGCCAAGACTTCCAAGCTGTGAATATGGAATTTCAACCCTTAGGATATGAGACCACCAGTTGCACCTTATTGTCAATCGCAGTCCTTGACGGGGTTCGCGTTGAATTCTGCGGCCCTTCCGAGTATCCTGTTCGGCACGTCTTTATCCCAATACTCATATGACTTCGTGCCAAGGAGATTTGCCTCATGAAGCCAACTGCTATGCCTAAGTTAGAATCTGCTCACGATATCTTGCATCGTGGCAAGCACCCGCTGGATGTTTTCTTTGCCCCGGAAACGGTTGCGGTGATCGGGGCCACGGAGAATCCCGGCAGCGTGGGCCGGACCACTTTTTGGAACTTGATCAGCAATCCCTTTGGCGGAACTGTTTTCCCAGTGAATCCCAAGCGGGCACAGGTTCTGGGCGTGAAGGCCTATCCCAATTTGCTGGATGTGCCTGAGCAGGTGGACTTAGCGGTGATCGTTACTCCCGCCTCCACCGTGTCAAGGGTCATGGACGATTGTGCCGTCGCGGGCGTGAAGGGCACCATCATTATTTCTGCCGGGTTCAAGGAGCTCGGCCCGGATGGGGCGCGACTGGAAGGCGAGATTGTGGCCAAAGCTCGTGCGGCCAACATCCGCATCGTCGGTCCGAATTGTTTGGGCATCATGAGTCCTAATACGGGTCTCAATGCCACGTTTGCCAGTGGAATGGCTCGCCCGGGAAGCATCGGCTTCCTCAGCCAGAGCGGCGCTCTTTGCACGGCGGTTCTGGACTGGAGCTTTCGCGAATTGGTCGGGTTCAGCGTGTTTAGTTCCATCGGTTCCATGGCAGACGTTGGCTGGGGCGACCTGATTGATTATCTCGGCGACGATCCCCGCACGCGGAGCATCATCATCTACATGGAGAGTATCGGCGACGCGCGCGCGTTTCTGTCTGCGGCGCGGCAGGTGGGCCTCTCCAAACCCATCATTGTGATTAAGGCGGGCCGTAGTGCGGCCGCCGCCAAGGCCGCCGCCTCGCACACCGGTTCTTTGACCGGCAGCGATGAAGTGCTGGATGCAGCTTTCCGGCGTACGGGCGTGTTGCGCGTGCAGAGTATCGGAGAATTGTTCCACATGGCCGAGGTATTGGGCAAGCAGCCGCGCCCCACGGGCCCGAGCCTGGCCATCCTGACCAATGCCGGGGGGCCCGGGGTGCTCGCTACTGATACGCTGATCGCCGTGGGAGGCGAGTTGGCGGATTTGGACCCGAAGACCATGGAATCTCTGAACGGTATTCTCCCCAAAGAATGGAGCCACAACAATCCCATTGATATCCTCGGCGATGCTACACCTGAGCGTTATGCCAAAGCAGTCGACATCGTCGCGCAAGATCCCAACACAGACGGCCTCCTGGCGGTTCTCACCCCGCAGTCGATGACTGACCCCACGCGGATTGCCGAGGAGCTCAAACCTTATGCCAAGCTGCAAGGCAAGCCCATCCTGGCCAGTTGGATGGGTGGTGCGGAGGTCTCGGCGGGGGTCGACATTCTGAATCGTGCCGGAATTCCCACTTTTCCTTATCCCGACACGGCCGCAAAGATCTTCCACTACATGTGGCAGTACAGTTATAACTTGCAGGGTCTATACCAAACCCCCGTGCTGCCGGGCGAGGTTGACGACGTGGCCGCGGGGGCGGCTGCTACAAAGATCATCGAGGAAGTTCGCAAGTCGGGACGTACCATCCTCACGGAGGTCGAGTCCAAACGGCTCTTGAGCGCTTACGGAATTCCCACCGTTCCAACGGAGGTGGCCACGACTGCCGAGGAGGCTGTCGATGTGGCAGAAAAATTCGGATATCCCGCGGTGCTCAAACTCTACTCGGAGACTATCACTCACAAGACCGATGTGGGGGGTGTACGCTTGAATTTGTCCGACCCTCAAGCAGTGCGTGATGCCTTTACCAAGATCCAGTCCGCAGTGGCGGAGAAAGTAGGCGCAGGCCACTTCCAGGGGGTGGCGGTGCAGCCCATGGTGCGTCTGGACGGCTATGAATTGATCCTCGGGAGCAGCCTAGACTCGCAGTTCGGTCCGGTGCTGCTTTTTGGAACGGGCGGGCAGTTGGTGGAAGTCTTCAAGGATAGCGCTCTGGCGCTGCCTCCTTTGAACACAACATTGGCGCGCCGCATGATGGAGCAGACACGCATTTACAAGGCCCTCAAGGGCGTGCGCGGACGTTCGCCGGTCGATCTTGTCGCCCTGGAAAAACTCCTGGTTCAGTTCAGCTATTTGGTGGTGGAGCAACGCTGGATCAAGGAAATTGACATAAACCCGCTCCTCGCTTCTGCCGAGCAGCTGGTGGCATTGGACGCGCGCGTGGTGTTGTACGGGCCCGAAGTCACCGAAGACAAACTCCCCAAACTCGCCATAAGGCCCTACCCGACGCAATACGTGTCGTCTTTCATCATGAAGGATGGGTCGACGGCCACTATCAGGCCGATTCGTCCCGAGGACGAGCCGCTTATGGTCAAGTTCCACAACATGCTCTCCGAGCGCAGCGTGATGATGCGCTACACCCAGTTGATCGCACTCAGCGAGCGCGTCGCGCACGAACGGCTGGTTCGCATCTGCTTTAATGACTACGACCGCGAATTGGCCCTGGTGGCCGAGCACGCCGATCCTTACACGGACCAGCCTGAGATCATGGCGGTCGGCAGAATGGCGAAGATCTCAGGTACCGAGGACGCGCAATTTGCCATCCTGGTCGCCGATGCGTTCCAGCGGCGCGGGCTGGGCGCGGAATTAGTCCGGCGCCTGCTGGCGGTGGCGAAGCAGGAGCAAATCAAGCACCTGAGGGCTGAATTCCTGGTCGAAAACGTCGCCACCCGGCGCATGTGCGAGAATCTGGGCTTCCACCTCGAGAAGTCCTCCGACCAGGGCATGGTGAAGGCGGAGATTGCTATTTCCTAACGATGTTTAAAACTATCGAGTGGACTGACGATGGCGTGCGCATGATCGACCAGACGCGGTTGCCCGCCGAGGAGGTGTACCGCACCTGCCGCGACTACCAGGAAGTGGCGGAGGCCATTCGCGGCATGGTCATTCGCGGGGCGCCGGCGATTGGCGTGGCAGCGGCAATGGGCGTGGCGCTGGGGATCAAGCAATCCAGCGCCCAGACCATTCCCGCCTTACGGGCGGAGTTCGAGGGGATCGCGGACACGCTTTCCCGCACCCGCCCCACCGCCGTCAATCTTTTCTGGGCCATGGACCGAATGCGCAGAGCGTTCGAGACTTCGCTTTCCTGCCATCATCCCGAGGCGCAAGTTGTGCAAGCCGTGAAAGTCAATCTCGAAGAAGAAGCGAAACGCGTCCTGGCTGAAGACATCGCGATCAACGAGGCGCTGGGCCGGAACGGCGCAGCCCTCCTGCCGGAATCCGGAACGGTCCTTACACATTGTAATGCGGGCGCTCTGGCCACGGGCGGTTATGGCACAGCCTTGGGCGTGATCCGCGCTGCTGTCTCGCAAGGGAAGAACATCCAGGTGTTTGCGGATGAGACGCGGCCTTTTCTTCAGGGGGCGCGCCTGACCGCTTGGGAACTAGCCCAGGACGGAATCTCCGTGACCCTCATTACGGATAGCATGGCGGGGCATTTCATGAAGCAGGGCCAGATCAAAGCCGTGATCGTGGGCGCGGACCGCATCGCGGCCAATGGCGACACCGCGAATAAGATCGGGACGTACAGCGTGGCCGTACTGGCCCATGAAAATGGCGTCCCGTTTTACGTAGCGGCTCCGCTCTCCACGATTGACCGCAGCCTGGCCAGCGGGGAAGCAATTCCTATCGAGGAACGCTCCGCTGCCGAGGTCACTCATCTGGGCGGCATCGAGATCGCACCCCGGTCGGTACTGGCGCGCCACCCGGCCTTTGATGTCACGCCGCACCGGTACATCACCGCCATCATTACGGAGCGGGGAATCGCCCGCGCCCCCTACACCGAGAGCCTGAACGCGCTATTTCAGTGATTGCCAGGTTGATGTAGCCGACATTGTGTCACTTTCCGGCGCTGCCGTTGACACACTAGCGTGGGTTTGTTTTTAGGGGGACGGCATGCCATCCCGGCATTTCCGCTGGTCCCGCCGAGGGTAGAGCAAGCCCTGTCCCTACGCCGGTTCTCGGCAGCGGTCCGAAGCGAAAAGTGGGAACGATGTGAAGCGGAGAAAATATCCGGCGCCGTAGGCGCTTTGGAGTGCGGCAGCTTGCTGCCGCTTTTCCTCAGGCCAGCCTGGTGGCCGGAACCGGGGACCTCACGAGGGTGCGCGAGCAAGCTCGCGCCACGGAAAGCGGCAGCAAGCTGCCGCACTCCAGAGCCGGGCTCCCGCCCGGCAAGCGCACAGCCCACGACCTGGACGAGGTAGAGGCGGAACTCAGTGGGCAGTCTTCTTCAATATCTCGTTCAGAATGTCCGGAATCTCAAAAACTGCCCGGTTGTTGATGGCGGCAGCGTTTTGGCGGAAGCGGGAGAAATTGGAAGGATCAAGAAGCTCTTCGACGGTGGGAGTGATTCGACCGAAATCGCGCACCACTAACCCCACCCGCTTGGCAAGCACCCAGTCTGCGTTGTAGCGTTCCTGGGGGAGGGTCCTGGCGTTGCGCTCCACGATGACCGGCAGTTTCATGGCTAATGCTTCGCTGATGCTGCCGGGGCCGGGCTTACCAATGAAAAAGTCGGCGAGGCGCATGTAGTAGGGAACTTCCGTGGTGAAGCCCTCGACATACGTGCGAACTTTGCCCCTGAGGCCGCGCAACATAGCGGCCAAGCGTTCATTATGGCCGCAGACGAGAATCATCTGCAGGCTCTGCTGTGCCGCTTCGAGTTTCTTGGCGATTTTCACCATGACACTCGATCCGTGCCCGCCGAACATGACCAATCCAGTGGGCAAGTCGGGGTCAAGGCCCAGGCGCCGGCGCTCCGCAGCGCGGTCCACGGCGACCGCTTGATAGAACTTGGGGTGAAGGATCATTCCGGAGACTTCGTAAATCTGGTCGTCACGAAGCCCTGTCGAGCGGGCTTGTGCTGCCGCGCGCTCGGACCCGCAAATAACAAACTGCTCCTGGCGTTCGAGCCAGAAATGGGGAGGGTAATCGGCGAAGTCGGTTAGCACGGTAACGAACGGGTTGACGGGCGTAACCCGTCGCAAGCTCTCGAAAAGCGCCCGGTTGAAGTGCGGAACGAGCGATACGACCAGGGCGGGCTGGTTTTTCCGCCAATACTCTTCCAGCAGCTTTACCTGTTGCGGGTGGTAGAGCCTTACGGCCGCTTGGAGGGCGCGCAATCCCACTCCCGCGCCCCAGGTCCAACCCATCTTCAATAACCAGTTATAGAGGTCTTGCAAGCGCAGGCCGGACAGCCTGAGCACGGGATCGATGGAATCGAGCAGCTCCTGAAGGTTCATTAAGTGGACGTCCCAGTGGAGTTGCTGCTCAGTGGTGAGGCGAAGGGCAGTGGCTGCGGCGCGGTGCCCTCCCCCGGCGTCAAAATAGACGAACTCGACTCTTCCCATGGGCAGGCATTCTCGCACAGCTTGAGGCGTCCGGACAACCTTCCGGTTGTCGCTGGCGGCGTGGTTGCCCTGGAGTGCGGCAGCGAAGCTGCCGCCGTGGAATCCCGACAAAACGGCGGTAGCTGGTGCTACCGCACTCCAAGGCGCGCCGCGGTTTTTCATCGTTCCGGCAGGTAAAGGGAGGAGGCATTTTATATAGGGGGTGGTGAGCCGAAGGATCATGGCATCTTCGCTGAGGGTTACAGCCGGATGGTTTCTAAACGGCTTCTAATCTCCGGCGAGCGCCACTGTAGGCCAGTGAGCAAGTCTTAGTTAACGGTGTACCTTTAACCAACTCTTCATCTGCAAGCTACAAGATTGTAACATAGGAAAGGTATTCTAAAATGTGAGATGTGACCTACACGTCCACACTGTCCACTCCGGCATGGCCACGGTGCCGGTAGTGAACCGTTTTTGCCGCGAGTGCTACACCCCGCCCGAAGCCCTTTACGAGAAGCTCAAGCGCCGAGGGTTGGATCTGGTTACCGTAACCGATCACGATTCCATTGATGCGGCAGAGTGTCTGCGACACCATGCGGATTTTTTCCTGAGCGAAGAGGTTACTTGCGGGGCGCCGAGTGGCAACGAATTCCATGTTGGCGTTTATAATATCAATGAGTGCCAGCACATTGAAGTTCAGCGACGGCGAAATGATCTTCCTCGCTTGGTGGCATATCTGGAGGAGCAGCGGTTGTTCTTCAGCCTGAACCACGTCTTTTCAGCCCTTACCGGACGCCGTGCGGCGGAGGACTTCGACTGGTTCGAGGCCTGTTTCCCTGCCGTCGAAGTCTTGAACGGACACTTGCCGGCGCGTAACAACCATCTTGCCGATCAGTTGGCATCCTACAACGGGAGGATCGCCGTGGGAGGCAGTGACGCTCATGCGCTGGCTTCCGCCGGCAGCGTCTGGACAGAGGTCCGGGGGGCGAAAACCAAGGCCGAGTTTCTTGAGGGGCTGTGCGAGGGCCGCGCCCAAGTGCACGGGGAGTCGGGAAGCTATTGGAAACTCACCAGCGACGTCCTGGCCGTCAGCCGGGAGATGTTTCGGGAGAAGCCCCTCCTGCTGGTTTTGTCGCCACTTCTGCTCGGCGTCCCTTCCGTCGCCCTCATCAATCAATTTTCGGAGAGGCGGTTTGCGCGGAAGTGGGGAAAGGCGTGGGCTCGCATGCGTGGACTGGATCGCGACCAGTCCGTCCGCCGCATCCCTGCCGCGACTGGGGAGGCGACGGCGTGACTTTTCCCACCACCATGTTGGGCTACATTGCCAACGGCGACCAGCGCCTGATGCGGCGGGTAAACCGCTGGAAGCCGCCGCGCTGGATCAGGCTCTGGATGATCCTGGCCACCCGGGCCGGCGACGGCTGGCTCTGGTACGTCCTGGGGACGCTCGTTTTGGTGTTCGGGGGAGAATCGCGCTTTGCCGCGGTGACGGCTGCCGGCGTCTCCTGCGGCTTGGGGGCGGCTCTGTTCCTGGTCCTCAAGCGGCTGGCGGGACGCAAGCGGCCCTGCGCAATTGCTCCTCATTGCTGGGCCACGCTCTTGCCGCCCGATCAGTTTTCTTTTCCTTCCGGCCATTCGATCTGCGCTTTCGCCTTTGCCCTCTCCATCGGCTTGTTTGAGCCTTCCCTGATGTACGGCCTGCTCTTCTGCGCCCTCAGCGTAGCGATTTCCCGAATTATGCTGGGTCTTCACTACCTCAGCGATGTGTTGGTCGGCTCCCTTATTGGTGCCGGCCTGGGATACGCGTGCTACACGTTGTTGGCCAGCATCCTGTAGCAACACCTTTCGACCTTCGCCCCCGAAGGGCTGGCCAGTCCGGCTAAGGAGAATTCGCCATAGAAGGCGCAGAGGTCGCAGAGAGAAACACGGGGACATGCTTCCGTGAACTCTGTGCCCTCTGCGGTGAGTCTTTTCCGGTGGCCTCTTCCGCAGCCTGAGCCGCTTGAGTGAACTTGATTGTGGGGGGCAAGAATTGGGATGTCAAAATGCGGACAGGTTCTTGACCTCCAGTGCGAATTCCGGAAGGACTGCAATGGCAGGGAACTCGCCCTCTTGAACGTACTCGAGCGAACGGTCGGGATAAACCAGCTCGATAAAGCGCTTCTCCGGGTCAATTCAGACCTGTATAACGCCGCTCTCCCGGTAGTCCTTGCGCTTTCGCTGAATGTGGCTGGGGGAGTTGCCGGGGGAGAGTATTTTGAATGCAATGTCAGGAGCGAACTCGGCGCGGGTTTCGGGGATCACACCGCCGGGCAGGTGCTGCTTCTTGAACATCGAGACATCGGGTAAGCGCCAATTTCCCGAATCCATAGTCAAGACGGCGTTTGAGGGAACCCAGAGCCAATCGGGATGAGTCCCGCAGTAGGCCGCGAAATACGCCATCAAGCGTGCCAACACAATTTCATGCCAAAAGCTCGCAGTGGTCATATGAGTTATCTCACCATCAACCCACTCCGACCTTTGACCCTCGGTGCCGCTGGCTAGGAAGTCCTCCTAAGTGATTGTGGCCTTTGCTGCCATGCGATTCTCACTGTCGCTATTCTCTCACGCTGACCGACGCGCTTGCAAGGAGCGTGTGGGAAGCAAGACAGTGTGAGAGAACTGTAAACAGGCATGCTTCTTGCCGAGAATGGCTTCCCGCTTTCGCGGCAATGACTTGTCTGCGGACGTTGGCCCGGTTACAAGGCCGAGGGCGGCGCCGGGGCCGTCCTTCCGAGTCGTTACGAATAAATCGCTAAGATTCCGATCGCAGCTCTAACTTCTCGGCGTCCCAGAAGAGGCGCTGCTTTTTCAGATACGAGAGGTTCGCCATGTGACAGGCCACGGCTGTACCGCAGCCGAAGTCCACGTTCTCAATGGGCTGCTGGCGGCTCTTGATGCAGGCAAAGAAATTGCGGAAGTGGTCCTCGGTGCCTTCGGCCCGTTGCCGCATATTCTGTGGTTTCCGATGTTGCTGTTTTCGGTAAGTGCCAATATCCGCAGTGGGGTCATTCTTGTGCGCAGCGATAAACGGCTCTTTCGTGTCCTTCGGCCAGCTCTCGAGCGGGTATTCGTAACCCCACTCCTCGTCGTAGGGCAGCAGGCTGGCTGACTCCTCGGTGAGAACGACGGTGCCTTTGTCGCCCATGAAGCGCACGATCTCGCCGCCATCGAAGTTCGAAACGAGGTTTGCCATCACGACCACCTGGAATTTGCCGTAGTCGTACAGCGTGTTATGGATATCGGGGACTTCCCGGTCTCCCGTCCACTTGTAGAGCCCGCCATTGGCCACGGCGCTCAGGGGATACTGAACATTCATTAAATAGTGGACGCGCGAGAGCAGATGAACGTATTCATCGCCGGAGATGCCCGTGCCGTAGTCCCACCAATTGCGGAACTGGAAAAAGCGCGCGGCATCGAAGGGACGCTGGGGCGCATTACCTAGATAGCGGTCCCAGTCGATTGTCTGGGGCGAGGCGTCGGGTGGGACGGGGTACTTCCAGGCTCCCACCGGGTCGGGCCGGTAGATCTCGCACTGGATCATATAGACTTTTCCGATCTCCCCCGCGTCAACCCACGCTTTCCCTTTATGGGTGGACTCCATGCTCAGGCTCTGGCTGCCCACCTGGACCAGACGGCCGGTTTCCTTCGAGACCTTGACCACCTCCAATGCCTGGGCGATGGTGTGGGTCATGGGTTTCTCGATATAAATGTCCTTGCCGGCTTGCATCGCGGCTATGGCGATGGGCGCGTGCCAGTGGTCCGAGGTGGCGATGCAGACAGCATCGATGTCCTTGCGGTCCAGCACCTCACGATACTCGCGCGTGGTGGCTGTGTTCGCCTGAATCTCTTTTGCGCGGCGGAGGTGGCCATCGTAGAGGTCGCAGACGATAGCGACATCGGCTTTGACGTTGAGTACGGCCTCCATCTGCTCCAGCCCACGAATTCCCGCCCCTACAATGCCTACCGTAACGCGCTCGTTCGGTGAGGTGACTCGCCCAATGGCAGGCGCTCCAAAAGCCAATCCGGCCGTCGCGGCGCCGGCCACCGAGCGTCCGATAAACTCACGCCGAGTAATTCCTTGATCAGACATATCAGTCCCCCTTTGAAAATTGGCAATTCGCCATGAATTATAGCAAATGAACTACATTCGTAAGTGCGACCCTGCTGATGGTCGCCGAGGGCGGCCACGAAGGCTGCCCCTACACAGACAACTTGAGGTTCACGAGGCCGTCAAGTTCTTCAGGCTCTCCTCGATCAGCTTCTGAACTCCTGCCATCGGTTCGCCACGTCCTTCCCATTCCATTGAGAAGTAGCCGCGGTAGCCGTTCACCTTCGCGATCTCAAAACACTTTGCCACATCCACCGTATACAGTTCCCCCTTGTCGCCGACTTCGGAATCCTTCATGTGCGAAATGTTGTAAGCGTGCTTGAACATTGTGTCCATCGCCCGGTTGTTGAACTCCTGATTGTGGGTGAGCATAGAGTTGCAGAAGTCCGGGAGCGCATGCAGGTAAGGATGGTTCACCTTCTCGATCACCTGCACGATGAAAAAGGGGTCCTCGGTAACGTTATCGTCGTTCTCGAGGTTGACCAGCACGTTCTTTTGCGCGCCATAGTCGGCCAGCCGTTTCAGGCTCTCGGCCGCACGGCCAACGTCGGGTTTGACGTGCCGCGCCTCGGCGATGTGCAGGCGCACGCTAGGCGACGCGATGGCGACCGCGACATCAATCCATTTCTTGCCGTTGTCGACCGCCTTCTGGCGCTGCGCGTCGACGCTGTCGTAGAAGCTGTAGCGCGGGTCGGCGGCAATATTAATTACCTGCGTTCGCGCTTTCTCAACGTTAGCCCGGAACTCCTGGAGATAGCCCGGGTCCGTGGAACTGAAGTGCTCGCTGAGCGGCTCGATGTTGCGCACCTTGAAGCGCTCCACGACCATGGCGGCGAAGTCCTTCAGGTCCATGCCCGGGAGTTTGGGGTCGCGGGCCCACTTGTTCAGTGGCGCAACGATGTAGCCTCGAAATGGCCAGGAGGGCACGGCCAGGCGCTCGCGCGGCGCGCTCGGAAAGCGGAGCTTGGGTTCCGTCGAAGCGGGCAAAACCCTGGGGATAAGCGTTGAAGCGGAGGCGGCAAATGCGCCTGCGCAAGACTGAAGAAAGCGGCGTCGAGGTATCGCTGGCATGGTTGTTTCCTTTTCGGTGTAACGTAAATCGCAAGCAAACGCTAAATTTCGAAATAAAATCTGCAAGGCTGCAAATGTACTCGCAATCATTATCTGAGTCAATATGATCTCGGCGAGGCGAAACCGGGTTCTCACACAGACTTGTAAGCCCCGCCCTTCCCGGGGCATGGTGAGAAATCCGGTCTATCGGTCCACGGCCGCGTACATTGCGACCCCCAGCGTTGCCCCAACGAGACAGCGAACGCTCACTCATAGCGCAAGGCAACAATGGGGTCCAGGCGGGCAGCTTTGATAGCCGGCCAGAGGCCGAAGAACAGGCCGATGGCGACGGAAACCACGAATCCTGCAATGGCCGACCAGAGGGGGACGGTGGACGGCAGGGTAGGGACCAGGGTGCGGATGAGGAAACTCAGGGTATAGCCGGAGAGAATTCCCATCACCCCTCCGGCTCCTGTAAGGCTCATGGCCTCCAGCAGGAATTGCCAGGTGATATCGCTGCGGCGAGCGCCGATGGCCTTGCGGACCCCGATCTCGCGGGTCCGTTCGGTCACCGAAACCAGCATGATATTCATCACCCCGATGCCGCCCACCATCAAGCCGATGGAGGAGACGACGATGGTGACCAGGACGACGGTGCCCATCATGTCGCGAAACTGCTTGATGAAGGTGTCCGCGCTGGCGACGCCAAAGCTGTCGGGGGCAGAGGGCTTGTCATTTCGCAGGCGCCTCAACAGGCCGGTGATTTCGTCAGTCGCCTGGTTAGAGAGTCCCGGAAATGCCAGGGCGACGATGAAATTCTCCTTGGTGCTCGGATAAAGCTTCATGTAGGTAAAATAAGGAACAAAAACCACCTTGTCGTCGCCGTTGTCGCCCAAAAACGCCTTACGCTTTTCAAGCGTGCCGATCACTTGGAAGCTATTGCCGTCGACAGTGAACTCTTTCCCGATGGGGTCCTCATTGAGGAAAAGCCTCTCGACGACATCCGCGCCGATCACTGCCACGTTGCGGCGATGCAGGTCGTCGATATCGGTGAACAAACGGCCATCCTTGAGGTTCGAGTTGGTGATGCGGAAATCTTCCGCCGTATTGCCCTGTAACTGCGCGTCCACCATTTCCAGGGCCTTGTACTTCGCTGTTGTCGCGGGGCCCCAACTGGCTGTCTCCACCGCCACAGACTCCACCGAGGGACATTGTTCCCGGATTGCCATGCCCTGATTGTAAGTGAGCGGCTTGCGCAGGCGTTCTTCGCGGGAAAGGTTGAAATGGATGCCGGGCTGAAACTTGTAGATATACAAGGTGCGCGTGCCGAAACTCTGCGCCATGTCCACCAGTTGCTGGTCGAGTCCCTTGAAGATCGAGGCCACGCCAATCACCGTAGCGGTTCCAATCAGCACCCCCAAAATGGTGAGGAAAGCGCGGAACTTATGCATGCGGAGCGTGTCGAGAGCCAACAGCAGGTTTTCGCGAACAAGGTGGGGTCGTTGGGTCATGCTTAGGCCTCCGTCCGCAGGGCCTCAATGGGGTCGAGGCGAGCGGCCTTGCTGGCGGGGTAGATACCGAAAAACAACCCGATCGCCGTGGAGAGGAAGAGTCCAACCAAAACTGCGTTCAGGGGTACCGAGGAAGTAAAAAACGCATCCACCAGCTTGCTGATCAGGAAGGCCAGGAAGATGCCGATGATTCCCCCCGTTCCTGCCAGTAAGGCCGATTCGACAAGAAATTGCATCAGGATATCGCGTCGCCGCGCTCCCAGGGACTTACGGATGCCGATCTCGTGGGTGCGCTCCGTGACGCTGGCCAGCATGATATTCATGATTACGATGCCGCCCACCACCATAAACACAGCAACAATTCCGATGGTCACGGCGAAAATGGACGCCGTCAACTGATGCCAGGACTCCATGATGGTCTCGGAAGCGTTAATGCCAAACGTGTCGTCCTCTCTGTAAGGCGTGTGCCTCCGGGCGCGCATCAGGGCCCTGGTCTCATCCTCGAGCACGGCCATCTGCTGGGAATTCGCTGCCTGAACGCTCACCGCCAGTGAGGGGCGGTTGCGGAAGACTTTCTGGAAGGCGGTGAGGGGAACCTGAACGAAATTGTCCTGACTCTCTCCAAACATCGAGCCCAGCTTCTCGGCAGCTCCGATGATCCGGAAGGGAATGCCGTTAACCTGAATTTCTTTGTCGAGGGGATCGACATTGGGGAAGAAGGCATTCACCAAGTCCTGGCCGACGAAACAAACCATCGACTCGTGACTGTAGTCGCCGTCGTTGATATATCGGCCGGCCGCGACCTTGGTCTGCCCGATATCGATCATGTTGGGGGTCTCACCGGTAATCTGGACCTCGTAAGCGGTCTTCCCTTTGTAACGCGCCTCGTTGGTATCGGAGTTCATCCAGGCTTCAGCGCCAATGTTTTTGTAGCCCTTCAGGTTGTCGCGCAGGAATTCGAAATCTTCGATGCGGATGGCCTGGTTGCGGCGCCGCGCCTTCAGCCAAGCCTCGTAGCCCTGGGCCCATTTGTACTGGTGAATGATGAAGACGTTGGCCCCCAAGTTGGCGATGTGATCGGCGATGTAGAGGTTCATGCCATTGATGACCGACATGACGACGATGAGTGTGGTGGTGGCGATCACCACACCCAACAAGGTGAGGAAGGAGCGCAACTTGTGCGTGCGCAAGGCCTCGAGGGCGATCCAGAAGCCCTCCCGGGAGGTTACCCAAAGCCCCGTCCTCCGTTCCGTACGCGGTTTCAGCCTGTACAAAAGTGATTGTGTTTGGCTTAGTTCAGCCACGAAACCTCCCCATCCTCAGTGTCGGCTGGCGAATCGCAAGGGTGTCGCAGACATCGAAGTCAATGTCTGCGCTCGCCCGGCCCGTTGGAAAGTCCTGAATGGCCCACGACACCTGTCGCTCGCAAAGTCGCTCTGCAGACCCGTAACTCAAAAGATGTAGGGATAACCCTTGCGGTTGCCCTAGAGCAGCTGCAACGGCGGCCCCTACAAAAGGTCCCACAGTCTAAATACGCAATTCCTGAAGCCCCGGTTCGGAAAAGGAACTCGGTTTATTCGTACCGCAAGGCCACAATCGGGTCGAGACGGGAAGCTTTTACCGCAGGCCAGAGGCCGAAGAAGAGACCGATACTGACCGAGACCATGAACCCTGCAATCGCCGACCAGAGAGGAACGGTGGATGGAAGGGACGGAAGGAGGGTCCGGATAAGAAAGCTCAGAGTCCAACCGGTCATGATTCCCAAGACTCCGCCTACGCCGGTCAAGCTCATGGCCTCAAGCAGGAATTGCCACGCGATATCGCTGCGCCGAGCGCCTATGGCTTTGCGCACCCCGATCTCCCGCGTCCGTTCCGTCACCGAAACAAGCATAATATTCATCACGCCGATGCCGCCTACCATCAACCCAATCGACGAAATCGTGACGGTCACCAGCACCACGGTTGCCATGATTTCCCGAAATTGTTTGATGATGGCATCTGCTGAGGAGATGCCGAAGTTGTCGGGTTGGGACCACTTCACGTTTCGCCGGCGACGCAGCAAACTCGTTATTTCGTCCTTGGCCTGATCGAGCTTGCCAGGATAAGCCATGGCAGTGATGAAGTTCTCTTTGGCGTCGGGATAGTACTTTCGGAAGGTAAAATAGGGAATGAAAATGTTCCGGTCGTTGCCGCCACCCAGGAATTGCTTGCGTTTATCGAGCGTGCCGATCACCTCAAAATTGTGTCCGTTGATCGTGATGCTCTTGCCGATGGGGTCGACGTTCTTGAGGAGGCGCGTCACCACGTCGGCGCCCACGACGGCAACATCACGGCGGTGCATGTTGTCTACGTCCGTGTAAAGGCGGCCGTCCTTCAATTCGGCATTCATCGTCTGGAACGCCTCAGGCGTGGGGCCGGAGAAATCGGCGTCCTCCATCTCCACGCCCTTATATTTGGCAGTGACAGACGGACCCCACACGAAGGTCTCGACGGCTACCGTTTCCACCGAGGGACAGAACTGACGGATAGCCATGGCGTCTTCATAAGTCAGGGGCTTGCGCACGGCTTCTTCGTGAGTCAGGCCGCCGGTGTGGATCCCCGGATCAAATTTGAAGATAAACAAGGTCCGAGTGCCGAAGCTCTCCATGATCTGGACGAATTGCTGGTCCAGGCCTTGGAAGATTGAAGCCACGAGAATCACCGTTGCGGTCCCGATGAGCACGCCCAGGACGGTGAGAAAGGCGCGGAACTTGTGGCTGCGCAACGTATCCAGCGCCAGCGCCAGGTTTTCGCGAACCGGCTGGCGTCGTTGGGGCATGGTTAGGCCTCCGTCCGCAGGGCTTCGATGGGTTCGAGGTTGGCGGCCTTGCTAGCGGGATAGATGCCGAAGAAAAGCCCTACCGCCGTGGAGAGAAACAACCCCACCAGCACGGCGCTCCAGGGGACGCTCGAGGTAAAAAATACACTCACGATCTTGCTGACAATAAAGGCGAACAAGACACCGGCGGCGCCCCCCGCCAGCGCCATCACGCTGGCCTCAATAACGAATTGCATCATGATATCGCGGCGACGTGCGCCCAGCGACTTGCGAATGCCGATCTCGTGCGTGCGTTCGGTGACGCTGGCCAGCATGATGTTCATGATGACGATGCCGCCCACCACCATGAAAACAGCTACGATGCCGATCGTAACCGCGAAGATAGAGCCCGTCAACTGATGCCAGGCGCTCATGATCGTGTCAGCGGCGTCAAGGCCAAAATCGTCGGTCTCATGATAGGGAACGTGGTGCCGGGCGCGCATCAGCGCGCGTACGCTGTCCTCGAGCGGCATCATCTGCTCGGCATTCCAAGCCTGCACCTCCACACCCAGGTTGGGACGCGCCATAAAGACCTTTCGAAAAGTAGTAAGAGGGACTTGGACGAACCTGTCCTGGCTCTGGCCGAAGGTTGTCCCGATGCGAGCCGCCACGCCGATTACCCGGAAGGGGGTGCCGCTGATATTGATTTCCCTGTCGAGCGGATCAAGACTCGGAAAAAACTCCGTGACCAGATCCTGGCCGATGAAACAGACCATCGACTCGTGGGTGTAATCCGTGTCGTTCAGATAGCGGCCGGTCTCGACCTTCGCTTGCCCGATGTCAATCATGTTCGAGGTTTCACCGGTGACGTCGACTTCGTGCAGAAGGTGCGATTTGTATTTTACGTCGGCGCCGCCGAGATCAGCTACCGCGCCGATGCTTTTATAACCTTTGATATTGTCGCGAAGATATTCGAAGTCTTCAATCCGGATGGGCTTGTTGCGATGCCGGGCTTTTAACCACTCATCGCCGCTCATGGTCTGGCTAAATTGCGATAGGATGAAAACATTGGCTCCAAGGTTGGCGATGTGGTCGGCAATGTAGAGGTTCATGCCGTTGATGATGGACATCACGACGATGAGCGTAGTGGTGGCGATCACCACGCCCAGCAGGGTGAGGAAGGAACGCAGCTTGTGGGTGCGCAACGTTTCGAGGGCTATCCAGAAGGCCTCGCGGGAGGTGACCCAGAAACCGCTCCTCTTGCGGCTCGTCCGCCGGGTCAGTTTGTGTAACAGCGCGTGCGATTGGGTAAGCGCAGTCACGAGGATTGTTCCAGGGCGCAACCTGTCAATGTAAGGTAGCACAGACCTGCTTTCCAGGTCCGCGGTTCTTCCCGGCCGAAATGCCGCAGACCTGGAAAGCAGGTCTGCGCTGCCCTTGGCGGCTTACTTGACGCTTTCGTCGCGTTCGATCTTGCCGTCACGGACGTGGATGATGCGATGCGCGTGGGCGGCGATGTCGTGCTCGTGGGTAACCAGGACAATGGTGTTTCCGCCCTCGTAGAGCCTCTCGAACACGCCCATGATTTCCTCACCGGTGGCCGAATCCAGGTTGCCGGTGGGTTCGTCGGCCAGGATGATGGAGGGACTGTTCACCAGGGCGCGGGCAATCGCCACCCGCTGGCGCTGTCCGCCGGAAAGCTCATTCGGCTTGTGGTTCATGCGCTCCACCAAGTCCACCTTGCGCAGAGCCTCTTGAGCTTTTTCCAGACGTTCCTTGGCCGGCACGCCGCTATACACGAGTGGCAGTTCCACGTTATGCAAGGCGCTGGCGCGCGACAGGAGGTTGAAGGTCTGGAAAACGAAGCCGATTTCCTTGTTGCGGATATAGGCCAGTTCGTCGTCGGAAAGTTCGCTGACCAACCGGCCATTCAACCAATAGCGGCCGCTGGTGGGGGTGTCCAGGCAACCGATCAAATTCATCAAGGTGGATTTGCCAGAGCCTGAGGGACCCATGATCGCTACGTACTCGCCGCGGTCGATTTCGAATGTCACCCCACTGAGGGCATGCACCGCGATCGCCTCGCCCATATCATAGGTTTTCCAGAGGTCTTCTGTCTTGATCATGACCCCTGCGGGCAGGGCCAATTCCTGACTCGCAGACGCTGCCACTTGTGTTCCCATCGCTTTGCGTGTTTCCTTTCCGCTCACGCCCCGTTTGTAGGGGCGGCCCTCCTGGTCGTCAGCGGGCGGCCGCGAGGGCCGTCCCCGCTCCTAGCTAAGAAGTGGCGGCTGGGGGGTTAAGGGCGCTGTTGTCCACCTTCACCTTGGTGTGGTTCTTGAGTGTGCGGAGCACACTGAAAGGACCGGAAACGATTTGGTCGTTGACTTGCACACCTTTAGTTATTTCCACGTCGGAGGCACCCATGATGCCGGTATCGACCGGCGTAAACACCGCCTTGCCGTCCTTGAGCAAGAAGACCCCTTGCACTTCTTCCTTCTCTTTTTCTTTGTCGGCGGTGGTGAGCGTGGTTGCGGCGGCCTGCACCACCTTGCCTTTCCCGCCTTTGGCCCTTTGCTCTTCTTCTTCCAATTGCCGCCGCGTCCGGACCGCGAGTGCTTGGATGGGGATGGTTACCGCGTTCTGGCGAGTGGCGGTGGTAATTTTAGCGGTCGTTGAAAGCCCCGGACGCATGCCGGGCGGCGGGTTATCCAGCGTCACGACGACCTTGAAGTCCTTGGCTTCTTCCGTTGTCGTGGTGGTGTTCGTTCCGGAGGTGGCGCCGGAGGTTCGGCCAATGGCGCTCTGCCCGATTTGGGTGACTTTGCCCGTGAATGTCTTGTTCGGGACGGCATCGATCGTTACTTCCGCAGGCTGCCCGAGTTTCACGTTGACGATGTCCGTCTCATCCACTTTGACTTCTGCCGTGATCACGGCCAAATCGGAAATCTGGTAAAGCAAGCTCCCCACCGTGTTCTGAACTCCCGGCACCACATTCTCGCCCACATGCACAGGCAAGGAGGTCACGATGCCGTCGATCGGGGAGGTGTAAACCGTCTTGTTGGCCACATCCTCAGTTCTAACCAGTGTGGCCTGCTGCTGTGCAAGCTTGGCGCGTGCACTGTCCAGGTTGAATTTGGCTACCTGAAGTTGGGCTTTAGCCTGGCCCACCGTCGCTTGGTCCGCTTCTAAGGTGGCCTGTGCCACCTTGACATTGTTCAAGCGCGTGTCGTACTCATTCTGGGCAATCAGCTTATCGCGCAGCAAATCCTCGCCCCGTTTGAATTCCTCCTGGGCACGGACAAGGTTCGCCTGGGCAGTTTGCACGTTGGCCTGCGAAGTGTTCAAAGCTGCTTGCTGCGCCTGGACGCCGGCCGCAAGCTGCTCGACGTCTGCCTGGGCGCTGGCC
>Ga0187784_10001342_pt1 | contig 19393 bp, 18 predicted proteins | sample 1015_SJ02_MP15_2_FD_132964 | JGI IMG/M metagenome (GOLD analysis project Ga0187784, IMG submission 132964) | Tropical peat soil microbial communities from peatlands in Department of Meta, Colombia - 1015_SJ02_MP15_20_MG | ecosystem: Environmental > Terrestrial > Soil > Wetlands > Peat | place...
CTGCCGCGCCACACCCAGCCCGTAAGCGAGGTCGGCGGCTTCGTGCTCATCGGGTGCGCGGCGCGTCAACACACCCGCGTCCGCCAACAGCGGCTTCAGAAACAGCGTGGAATCCACCAGTTGGATCCCTTCTTCTTCGAGCACTTTGGCCACCGCGCCGATCAGGGAATCCGTGTTTTTCCGGGGCAACGATAGCAGCAGTTTCGCCAACTTCCAGTCCGGCCGGATCGCGCTGAAAATCTTGTTGTGCTTCACCTGACCAGCCATCACCGCTCGCGTCACACCTTCGCTCTGCAACAGCTCGATGGCCTTGCCCAGCTCTCCCAGGCTGACCCAGTGCACACGCTTCGCGGCTTGCGCCAGTTCCGGCGATGCCTCCTCCTTTATCGCCAGCACCGCCATCTCAATCCCCTGGCTCCGCGCGCCCTCAAGCACGAGAAACGGAAATCGCCCGTTCCCCGCGATCAGTCCCCAGCCTTCCCTGTTGGCATTCATTTCAAGATTCCAGCCCGCCAGTCCGCATGACTCACCATACAATCCTCGCTAGTTGCAATCCCCTGTAGCGGCCGCCTTCTGAGGCGCGCGCCTTTTCGCTGACGAAACGCACACAGCAAGGATGGAAGCCGCACCACCGAGTTTTTCGTCCCATCATTCCGGCAGGCGATGCGCCCACGCCTTCGCGTCCTTGCGGGAAAGACGGGCCAGCCCCGCACCTATTTCACGATCCCACGCTCCGCCTTCTCCACGAATTCCATCAGCTCTTGCACGTCCGCGGAATCGCCCCATGTTTTCCGCATCTCTTCCAGCGCCTGCGAAGTATTCTTCTTCGACCGCAACAGCACACGGAACGCCCGCTGCAGCGTTTTGATCCGCTCCGCCGAAAATCCCTTTCGTTCTAGCCCGATGGTGTTTGGGCCAAAGCACTTCGTCTCCCGCTCCGTCACCACCAGCGAAAATGGCAGCACATCCTGCGTGATTACGGTGGACGCGCCGATGTAGGCGTAGCGTCCCAAGCGGCAGAACTGGTGCACGGGGCAAAACGCGCCGAGAGTCACGTAGTCCTGCACCGTAACGTGTCCCGCGAGGGTGGCGCCGTTCACGAACAGCGTGTTACTGCCTATCTGGCAGTCGTGCCCCACATGCGAATATGCCAGAAAAAAATTCTCGTTCCCTATGCGGGTAGTGCCGCCTCCCTTGATCGTTCCCCGGCTGATGGTCACATACTCGCGAAAAATGTTCTCATCGCCCGCAACCAGCTCGACGCGCTCCCCGCGATACGTATAATCCTGCGGATCGCCCCCAATCACCGCGAACGGGTGAAACACGTTGCGCGCCCCGAATTTCGCCGGGCCTCGCACCACCGCGTGTTCATGCAGCACGCACCCATCGCCCAATTCGACGCTAGCCCCCACCACGGCGAAGGCCCCCACCTGCACACCTTCCCCCAGCTTCGCTTCGGGCGAGACCACTGCTTGCGCGTGGATTTGAACCTGGCTCATGTTGCGGATTTCGCCGGCTCGTCGCGGTCGGCCATCACGCACAACATCGTCGCTTCCGCTGCGAGGTTTCCGTCAACGAAGGCTTTGGTCTTGATCTTGCACAGATCGCCTTTCCACACCACCACATCCACTTCGACGCGCAATTGATCGCCGGGCACCACCGGGCGGCGGAATTTCACGTCGCTCATGGAAGCCAAATAGAGCACCTTGCGGTCGCGGTCCGGGATCTCCATGAGCAGCAGCAAACCGCCGGCCTGGGCCATCGACTCCAATATCAGCACGCCAGGCATCACCGGCTTCCCGGGGAAATGGCCTTGGAAGAAGGCTTCGTTGATGGTGACGCTCTTCACCGCCACGATCCGTTTGTACCGCACCATTTCCACCACTTTGTCGATCATGAGAAACGGATAGCGGTGCGGTAGGTATTTTTGTATTTCGTTGATATCGAGTTGCATGCGTGCTCCAGCGCCGCCACTCCCTTGCTCTACGGCGCATCTCCTGATTCCTGCAAACTCACCATTATATGCAATCTGGACAGCTAGCAAAAATTATCTTCTACGCACCGCCTCGTCTTCCCTTTCCTCCCTCTCTCCGGTGTTGCCCTGCGTTGCCGGTGTTGTTACCATGACTCCTTCATGGCTACGCGTTCACTCCCACGGGCTCTTCTTGCCCTGCTCCGCCCGAGGCTGCCTAACATGCTGGGAGTCCTCCGGCAACTCACCCTCCTGGAGTCTCCCAGCCTGGACAAAGAACGCGCCGACCGCTGCTGTGGTTTTCTCGCGGACGAATGGCTGCTGCGCGGCACGCTCGTCCAAGTGCTCCGTCAAAAGCATCGCGGCGATCATCTCCGCATCGTCTGGTCTCCCACCATTGCACCACCCAGAGCGCAACTCCTCGTCCTCGGTCACTACGATACGGTCTACCCCGCCGGCACCATCACCCAAGTGCCTTATCGCCTCTCGGGTGGCAAAGCGTATGGCCCCGGCACTTTTGACATGAAGGCCGGCATTGTTCAGGCGCTTTTTGCTCTTGAAGCCTTGCAGGTAGCGCAAGCCACAGTTTCCAAGCGCATCGTTTTCATGTGGACTTCCGATGAGGAGATCGGCAGCGAATCCTCCCGCGTCCTCATCGAATTGGAAGCCCGCCGCAGCGACGCTGTCTTTGTCCTCGAGCCGGCGCTCGGCCCGCGTGGGCTCGTCAAAACCTCCCGCAAAGGCGTCGGCGAGGCCGAAATCATTGTTCATGGCCGCTCCTCGCATGCCGGCCTTGCCCCCGACGAGGGCGTCAACGCCGTTCATGAGCTCGCCGCGCAAATCGCCCGCGTCGAAAAGTGGAACGATCACCGCCGCGGGATCACCATCAATGCGGACGTTATCGAGGGCGGGACACTTGTCAACGTCATCCCCGAACTGGCCAAAGCCAAAATCGATCTGCGTGCCTGGCGTACCGCCGATATGCACGCCCTTGAAAAGCGCTTACATGGATTGCAACCCATTCATCGCGGCGCCAAGCTCGAAATCCATGGCGGCTTTGAGCGTCCGCCTCTCGAACGCAAGCAATGCGCTGTTCTCTTCGCACGCGCCGCTTCCCTCGCCAAGCAACTGGGCCTCTCCTTGGGCGAAGCCGCAGCCGGTGGAAGCTCCGACGGGAATTTCACCGCGGCATTGGGCGTCCCGACGCTTGATGGCTTCGGCGCCGTCGGCGATGGCGCGCACTCCGCTCACGAGCACGTGCTCACCAAGACCATGCCCGTCCGCGCCGCTCTCCTCGGCGCTCTCCTCGCCTCTTCCTGAATCGCCGTCCGGGCCGCCTTATTGAGCTTCGCGGAATCTAGAGGCAAAACGCGTATTGTCATCCCGCTTGCCCCGAGTTTCGAGGGGAGCGCAGCGCGGATTTTGCGCCCCGTGCGCTTCGCCGGGGCGGGGGCTCTGCTTTTGCCTGCAGGCCAGATACGGCAGATTCCTCGCCCGCAGCGGCGGGCTCGGAATGACAACCTGCTTTCGTGGGGTGTCTTCCCTATTCTCGGAGGGCGTCACCATAATCTGCAACGCTCAACGAGCGCGCAATGGGCTTCTTACCGCACGTAGCTCTTCTTTAGATACTCCACCGTCCCCTGCATCAAGTCCCCGTAATCACTGTGCAACACCTCGCGCAGCGCCTCCTCGGCCGGCTGCCCCGCCGCGATTCGATCGAGTATATTCTCGATATCCCCCATCCCGCCGGTCTGCACGATGAATTCCACGTTTGCCAGCGCCCAGGCATAAGAATACCGCACCATATCTTCCGATAGGCCCATCCACGATCCTTCCAGCTTCGACAGAGTTGCCGCATGTCCTTGTTCGTAAACCTGCACCAGCACGGCCGCGCTTTCATCGCTTCGTTTTCCTTCCATCCATTGCGCTACGCCTTCTTGCAGCCATGTCGGCGCCCGGCCGTGGGTCTTCTGTTGAATGAAGCTGTGCGTTAATTCATGCCGCAGAACATGCGACAACTCCGGGGTCACTCCCGTCAAACCCTGCACCGGGACGCGGATCCGCCCGTCATTCAGGGCCCCTACCCACTGTGGCGCCCTCGTGATGTCCGCAAATCCCTGTTCCGTGTACAGCACGATTCCAACGGGCTCAGGTGGCGAGTAATTCAGCGCCGATTCGATCTGCTGGTAATGCCCTTCCAGCGTGTGCAGAACGTCGCGTGCCAGTCCCGGTTCTGCTGCACCGTTGTAGCGCAACTGAAAGTGCGCGCTCTCGTTTTCCCGGTAATCCTCCTCTTCCCGGATGTCACGCTCCGCCTTTTCCAGCGCTGTCTGTACGTCCGCATCATGACGAATGGACTGTGCTTTCTTCCAATCCTGCACCGCCAGATCGGAGCGGTTCATCCCGTAATAGGCCCAGCCGGACAGCTTGTACACATCGGCATTGTCCGGCGCCAGCCGTCTGGCATGGTCGAGGTACTCCAGTGACTGCCGGAATTCGCTTCGCTGTAACTGGATATACGCGACATTCATGAGCAGTACCGCTTGCTCCGGCGTATAGGAAACCGCCGCTCGCGCTTCGCTCAACGCGTGATCCAGGTCTCCGTGCGAAAGTTCAAACTGCGATGCCGCGTGATGCGCCAGCGCGGCTCGTTCATTGGCGCTCGCGCTGCCACCTCGTGCCTCTGCCTCCAACTGCGCGATGTAATTCCGGTCAATCGCGCCGTCGTGAACCGCGCCGTGATCTATCTCCGTGGCATTGGCCGTGGTCTCCATCGCGGGTGGTGCGATGTTCAGACTTGCCGCGGCCGCCGCGGGCGACTCCGTCACCGGCAGCAACCCGCCTTTTTCAATGTGGTCCACGATGGACTTCGGCAACGTCAATTGCCCCGCGGAAGTCTCGTAGCGGACTTTGTCCCCCTCCTCCACCACGTTGTACGCCAGGATTTTATGGCCGTTTTTCAGGACGATTTTGTCCGCGCGTGCCCCAGCCGCCGTCAGCAGTATGCCAGCCAGCAGGCACGTAAGCTTTGCGGTGCTCCACCTTCGCTGCATCCTTCTATTCTAAGCCGCTAGGACGCGCCATCCGCAGCAGCCTTGTTCCTCCATGCCGAATATGACTACACTCTTTGCGTGAAGTCCCTCTCCGCCTGCCTGTTTCTTCTCGCTTCGTGGCCAGCAACTTGCCCCGCCTCCGATCGCTCGCCCCGCGACCTCCTTGCTTCTCTTAACGCTCTCTCCCTCGATTCGCAAACCGTCTACACGGTCTCTGCTCAAGACCACATCGAAATCCGTCATGGCGATGTCGTCCTCACTTTTCAAGCGGGACGCTTAGCTTTCTACGCTCCATTTGATGGCCGCATCACCGGCTTTGTCTTTTCGGGCCTGGGCCACGCCTTGTCTCTTCCTCGCGATCCTGCCGAAAAGCAGCAGATGGCGCGTTTCCTGAGGGCCCCCGTGCTGGACCAGCAATTCGTCTCCGCCTTCGTGCGCTTCACCGATGACACCGCCAAGGACCTCCTGGCCCAATTCCAGCGCGCCGGCCTCCAGCCCTCTCCCGATGCTTCTTTTGTGGCCATGTGGGAGCCCAATGTCACGCGCCTCAACTCTTCCCATTCCTTGCGCATCCTGTTTGAGGAATTTTCCTCCGCTCCCCGGCATTTCTTCCATGCGGGAATTGACGGCGTCGTCACCGGCCCATTTGACGTCCTGGCCGATGAAATGCGCATGGAAAATTTCATGATCGGGCAACCCCGCTTCGTCGGCATTCTCACGCAATACGACGTCTGGACTTCCTACTCTTCGCCCGGATATTCTCCTCCACCGGTTCCCTTCACCGCTCTGCGATACCACATCAACACCACTATCCATCCCGACAACTCCCTCGAAGGAAATACCTCTGTCGATTTCCGTGCAGTCACCGGCGGCGAACAGCTCCTCTTCATCCAACTCGCACGCTCCCTGAAGGTCGAATCTATCTCCTTTGATTCCGGCGCACCGCTCGTTTTTTTCCAGAATGAGGGCCTCACCGGGCAGGAGTTGCGTTACCGCGGCGAAGATTCCCTCTGTGTCTTTCTCCCCAAGCCTCTTCCCGCGGGCGAAACCTTTGCCCTCAATTTCCGCTATCGCGGCAACGTCATCGAAAACGCCGGTAACGCCGTCCTCTTCGTCGGCGAACGCGAAAGCTGGTTCCCCCACCACGGGGACACCGCCGAATTCTCCCTCTACGACATGACCCTCCGCTGGCCCAGGCGTCTGCGCCTTGTCGCCACCGGCGAAAAATCCGACGAACACGAGGAGGGTGATTTCCGCGTCGCCCACTGGAAAACGGAACAGCCGGTCACCCAAGCTGGTTTCAACCTCGGCGAATACGCCCTGGCTTCCGTGGCCTCGGAAAACCATGTCATTGATCTTTACGCGAACAAACAACTCGAAGAGGCCATCCAGGCCCGTTTGCGCCGTACCGTCGTGGACCTCAGTCCGGCCATCAAGCTTCCCAGCGGTGAGTTCCCTAACGCCCGCATAGCCGTCGAGCCCGCGCCTCCGAGTCCCGCCGACACCTTGAAGCAGCTTGCCCGTGAAGTCGATTCCTCCATCCATTTCTGCGAACAGTATTCCGGTCCCTTTCCGTTTCATCATCTCGGCGTTTCGCAAATTCCCGGCGCCTTCGGGCAGGGCTGGCCGGGCCTTCTTTACATCTCCACTTACTCGTTCCTCTCTCCCGAAAACCAGGAGCGTGCCGGCCTCAGCTCGACCAGCCAGGAACTCTTCACCCAAATTGTTCCTTTTCATGAAGTGGCTCACCAGTGGTGGGGCAATGTCGTTGGCTGGTCCAGCTACCGCGATCAGTGGATCAACGAAGGCATCGCCAATTATCTCGCGCTGCTCTTTGCCGACTCACAGAAAAACCCGGATCACACTCTCCACGCCTGGCTCCTTCGCTACCGCAAGAGTCTTCTCACCAAAGGCCTTAGCGATGACCGCCCGCCTGCCGAGACCGGCGCGCTCATCATGGGCATGCGCTTGTCTTCCTCCAAGTCGGATTCCGCGTACGATCAAGTGATTTACGGCAAAGGTGCTTGGATCATGCATATGCTCCGGGAAATGCTGCGCCAGCCCAATACGCCGAATCCCGACGCGCGCTTCATGGCTCTGCTGAAGTCGCTGGTCTCCAAGTACGCCCAAAAAAGCCTCACCACAGCTCAATTCCAGCGCGAAGTGGAAGCCGTCATGACCCCGAAAATGGATCTCGAGGGCGGCCGCTCCATGGAGTGGTTCTTCGACGAATATGTCCGGGGAACCGCCATTCCTCATTACAAGGTGAGCTTCTCCTCGCGCCGCACGGACAAGGGCTATCAGGTGCGGGGGAAGCTGTTCGCCTCACGCGTGCCCCGCTCGTTCGTTGCGCCCGTTCCTCTTTTCGTCAGCACCGGCTCCGGCCACGGCGTTTTCCTCGGCACGGTAATCACCGAAGGCGACCAGACGCCCTTTTCCTTTATCACGCAGACCGATCCCCGCAAACTGCTCATTGATCCTCACATGACCCTGCTTTGTGTTCCGGAATAATCAGGCGTGATTTGTTGGCGTCTTCGGCAGGATTTGATTGCCTATGGCCCGCCCTTCTGTCGTTTTAGTCAATTGCAGTGGCTAATTCTGGCTCCGCAGAAGGTGGCTTCACCTTCATGGCCCACGACCCAGGTTTTGTCATTCCGACCGCAGGGACGGCGGTTTCGGCCGTCCCGGAGCGGAGGTACGGTTCTCCATCGCACGTTTCTTGTGCGATGAATCCCTTTGCGATTTCGGATAATGCCTTGCGGCTTCTTCGGTGGGGGTTGAATTAGGCTGCCCCGCTTTTTCAAGAACGGAGGACGCGCGCCTGCAATGCCCGCTACTTATTCATCAACTTCTCTTCCAACATCGGGCTATACAGATTCAATTCGGCTTTCCCGCCTTCGCCCAACACATAGAGATACCCGTCCGGATCGGCTGGCACTTGCGACAATAATCCTGCCTGCACCAGTTCGCTCAACTTCGTCGCCCGCCGTCCGGCCCGGCGCTCATATTCATTCGCGAGCCGGTTCAGTTCTCGCAAATCCAAATCCACTTTGACCAGCCGCAGGTGCAACTCCGCATTCTTCTTGATCCGGGGCTCTTGGGCCGTCTGGTAGATGTCTCGCCACAGGAAATAAGAGGTCTCCAGCGACTCGCCTTCGGCGGCGATCTTTGCGGCCATCACTTTCATCCAGATGGCCGCCCGCGGATTCTTGGCGCCTTCCGCGAAGGCCTCTGCTGCCCTGGGATAGTCCTTCTTGTCGAAGTAATAGACGTTGCCCATATCCTGGTACAGGCGCCAGTAATCAGGGTTGGCGGTCACCCCTCGCCGCAGCAGTTCCACCGCGTGCTCCGGATCGCCCGCTCCTCGTGGCGGGGCATCGCTCAAAAACGTCGAGCCGAACCGGTACGCGACGATTAGATTCGGGTCCAGCGTCGTTGTGATGTCCAGCAAAGGCCAGAGCAACTCCAGATCCCCTTGCCGCAACTGCCGCAGCCGGTGCTTCTCTCCGTAGTACTGCACCGCGCGCGTCCAATACATCGCGCCCACCAGCGGCGCGTATTCCAGGCTCATCCGCTTGATGAGTTTCGGCGAGCGCAGCACCAACTCATCGCGCTCCTCTTGCAAGGCTTGCCGCTGCGCATCGATCTTCTTCTGTATTTGCCACACCTCGGCCAGACCCAACACCAGCAGGAAGCCCAACGCCACTTCTATGATTCCGCTACTCTTCATTTCAGGTTCCGGCGCGAGAAAATCGCCGACGCTGCGGCCAACACCACCGCCCCATAAACCACCGCGTACAGCGTCGCCTGCCCCACCAGCGCCCCCGGCACCGCCCGCCCGTGCGCCACGGCCCCCATCACGTTGAAATTCTCGAAATTTGGCAGCAGGTAGGAAACTCCTTTCAACAAGCTCATTGTCGCTGGGCTCAAATCCACCGCCTGCATCGTGCGCAGATCTCCCGCAAATACTCCCGCCACATAGATTCCCGCCGTGAACAGAATCGCCAGAAAGGGCGTGGTGAAGCACGAAAACAGCAGCGCCAGCGCCACGATCAGCGCCAGCTTCAGCAGAATCAGGTACACCGCCACCAGTATCCAGGCGTCGCTCTTTTCCAGCGCGTGTTTCACGGTCCACAGCGCCAGGTACAATCCCACGGCCATCGCCGCCGTATTCACCGTCAGCGTCATCACCAGCCCGCAGTACTTGCCCAGCAGAAATTCCCACCGCTCCACCGGCTTTGCCAGCAATGCGTACAGCGTGCGCTTGTCCATCTCCTTGGACACCAGCCCCACGCCGATAAACACCGCAATGAGCAAACCGATCACGGAGATCGCCGTTAATCCCAGGCTGACGATCACGCTTTCTTCGATCCCGATGGAAATCTGGCCCACCAGGATTGCCGCGCCCATCATCAGCAGCGCGAAAAACACCAGATTGTAGAGGACGCGGTCCCGCACCGCTTCCCGGAACGTATTCGCGGCCACTGTCCACACGTTCTTCATTTTCCGCTCACCTCAACCGCATTGGCCTGCGCCCGGTCCGCTTCCACAAGGTTCATGAAGAACTCTTCCAGCGTCGGCTTGAGCTGAGTTATCGCTAGAATCCGCGCGTCCGCCGCCTGCAATTGCTCGATGGCTCCGTACAACTCTTCTTCGGGCATCTGCACTCGGTAACGCTCGCCTGTCTGCGTCGCTTTGGCCAGCAGCGGCAGGTTCTTCCCCGCAGCCACTTCAAACAGAATTTCTATACCCTGCGTTTTGATTCCCACCATTTCTCCGGGTGTGCCCACGCCGCGCAGTTTCCCGCCCACAATCACGCCCACCCGGTCGCAGAGCATCTCCGCGTCGGAAAGAATGTGCGTGGAGAAAAGCACCGTCCGCCCTTCTTTCTTCAATTCGAGGATAATGTCCCGCACTTCCCTCCGTCCCAGCGGGTCGAGCCCCGACATCGGCTCGTCCAGAATCACCACTTGCGGGTCGTGCAGGATGGCTTGGGCCAAACCCACGCGCTGCAGCATGCCCTTCGAGTATTTCCGCAACTGAATCTTCTTTGCGGTTTCCAGCCCAACCTTCTTGAGCATTTCTTGCACGCGCGTCTGGCGGTCCGTTGCCGTCAATCCGTGAAATCGCGCGAAGTAATCCAATAATTCCGCCGCTGTCAGGTAATCGTAGAAATACGGCTGCTCCGGCAGGTAGCCTATCTCCTGGTGCATGGACACATCGTCAATGGATTTCCCCAGGATTCGCGCGGTTCCCCCGTCCGGGAAAATCAGGCGCATGAGCAGCTTGATGGTCGTGGTTTTTCCGGCCCCGTTCGGCCCCAGAAAACCAAACACCTCGCCGGCATCAACCCGCATGCTCAGGTCTTCTAAAGATATTTTCTTTTTCAGGTTCAAAAATCCGTAAGGATATTCTTTGGATAGATTTTCTATCTCTATCGCTGGAGTGGACATGCCTCTATCTTTTTAAACCCCGCGCCTAACGTCAACGCCAGGCCAACTTCAATGTGCGCGGAAAGCAACTCCGGCATTTTTCTCTTGCAGCTATTTGGCAATAGCCTTTCGGGAGGGCACGGCTTCAGCCGTGCCAAACAGCACTAAGCTGGGGGGTTTTAACCCCTGAGGTCAGTGTGGCACGGTTGCGAAGCATTGACTAATGGACTCCCATTTTTTCCGGTTTGTTGCCCTGTTGCCACCCGCACTGTCGCCATGCTCTGTGGGAAAATCTTCACTTCGCAATCTGTACCAGATCGGCCCTGCCCGCCGGTTCCGGCTGCAGCGTCTGCGCTCCCCGCCAGTTATCCAATATTCCCACCTGTTGTACGCAGCTCACCGTGCACCTTGGCGCGCAGCCCTTATGCGTGTAGTATTCTCGGTGCCGCCGTTCATCCGTATACTCCCGAAGCGGGATTCCCGGATATCCCCGCTGCTGCGAGCACCAGTGCACCAGCCCATTCTCGCAAATGTACAGGTAGCGCGAGCCCGCCCGGCACTTCCAATCGTGCTCTTTCGCCCTGGCCACGTTGTGCTGAAATTCGTTGAACCGCGAAAATGACCGCTTCCCCAGCGTCATGATCTCTTCAAAAATCTCTTGTTCGCGCTTCCCCAGAGGCTTCAATTGCCCGTCGTGGTCGTGAATGATCCCCACCGTGCTTGTGAACCCCAGCTCCACTGCTCGGTGCGCGATCACTAGCGCGTCCTCCGGATCCTTCACGCCACCCCCCAGCACGGAATTGATGTTCACCTGAAACACCGCAAACTCCGAAAGCATCTCCAGCCGCCCGTCCAGCGTTTTCAGGCTTTTCTTGGACACCTCGTCCGGCACCGCATTATCAATGCTGATCTGCAGATGCTCCAGCCCGGCATCGTTCAGCCGCTCGATCCGCTCCTTGTTCAGGAAAAATCCGTTGGTGATTAGGCCCGCCATCATCCCGCGCCTGCGGGTATGCCGGATGATTTCGTCCAGCTCCGGATGCATCAGGGGTTCGCCGCCGCTGATGGTGATGATCGTCGTCCCCATATCCGCCAGGATATCCAGCCGCTCTTTCATCTCTTCCAGCGGCACGGGGCTGGACACGTCATCGTATTCATTGCAATACGTGCAATCCAGGTTGCACCGCCGCATCGGGATGACGTGCACCAGGATCGGGTGCTTGGTGTCCGCCAGAGCCTTCGCGATCATCCACAGTTCGTGCAGACGCGTCTTCACGAAACGCAAGCGCTTCCGCATGCGCGTCCTCGTCGGCGCTTTCCCCTTATTTCTGTTTTGCGTCATTTTCGGCTACAACTTCCCCAACTTCAGATTATACCTTACGGCCGCTTTTCCTCTTCCCCGCCGCACTGCCCCTGGCCAGAGCTCCTCTCGAAAATGCCTCTTGGGATGACCATGGCTTGCGGAAATTGGAAATCGGCTGAGTCGAAGTTGCTGCGAAGTCCGGTCTAGCGGCGCAGCACCAGGCACCCTGCGATCATGTCGTGCAGCGCCTGCTTCCTCTCCGTGAATCCCGCCATGATGTAGCCGATCCAAAAGGGAATCAGCCCGGATATAATCTTCGCGAAAAATCGCCCGGAAGCCCTTCCGAACGAAACGCGGTTTGCCGCGCCGTCCGTGACGTATAAACCCAGCGCCTGTTTGCCCCACGTCGCCTGTTTCTCTCCGCTCTCGAGATACGCAAAGTACAGCCACTTCAACAAGACTGCGACCGCCACAAAGATAAGCACCAGCGAAACAATCGCCGCAATCGCCGCCGGATTCGCTTCTCCGTCCAGATGTTGCGGCATTCTCTCGAGTGTCGCCGCCAACCCGGTCGCGAATAACAGCGGAATGACGAGCGCAAATATGGCAATTCCCAAGATCACGCTGTCAACCAGATAGGCCACAAACCGCAACCAGAATCCCGCGTAGGTCACGCTGCGTGCCGCGCTGAACCCTGCGACTCCCACGTTCCCTGGCGCAGGAACCCCCGCCGCGCCCGCAGGCGCCGCGCGCACCACTGGATTTCCGCATGACCCGCAAAACGCGGCGTCCGCGGCAAGAACCGCACCACATTTGGAACAGTACACGGTTATCCTCCTCGACTTCGATTCCTTCGATCGCTCGCGGCCCCTTCATGGGCGCGCGCAAAAAACTGGCTCAGGCCACAATTACTCACAGCCTCTCCGCATAAGCTCCTCCAGATACGTTTGCGCTTCTACGCTTCCCTTTCGCGCCGCAGCAGTCAGCAGAATCCGCGCCTGGTCGCAGTTCCTCGCGACGCCTCTCCCTTGCCGGTAGAGTTCCGCGAGGGCCACTTCGGCACCCGCATTTCCCTTCTCCACGGCTGCCCACAGCAGGCGCACGGCCACTGCCAGTTCCGCATCACTGCTCCTGTTGCGCAGGATTTGCTCCGCTTGCTGGTATTCCTGCTGGCCGGTGTCGGTGGCCGCCCCGGACGAACTGCCCGGCGCGGGGATACGATTCGCTTGTGCGGCTGGTTGAAGCGCTGGTGCGCTCGGTGTCTTCGTCGAAGAAGGAGGCGCCGCGGGCAAGACAGGCGGCACTTCGATGACTCTGCTCGTAGCCGCAGGTTGCGTTTCCGAAGGGGCAGCGCGCTCCTCCTGCGGCGAAGAACCTGCCGAACTCTCAGAAGCAGCCGGCGAACTAACTGGCCCTGTAGTTTCCGGCACGGCAGTGGCTTGTGTGGGAGGCTCGGCAGCCACCGAAGATTGTGGACGGGGCGCTTCTTCAGGACCGGCAATGACTTGGCCGAGCCAAATGAGCGCATGGCCAACTTCACGGTGGAAAACCGCAGCGCCCGCGACCAGCGTCAGAAGCACTATCATGCCGATTACGCTCATCAGCAGCGAACGGCTCGCCCGGTGCTCGTCAAGCGTTTCACTGAACTCGGTTTCCAGTTCCAGCGCGAGCAGCGGGTCAATTGCCGTTTCCGTCACAAGCGGTTCGAGCGCGGCAGCGGGAAACGTCTCCCCTGAGATGGCATGAAGTTCCGTTTGCGTTTCCGGACTGGGCGCGGTGGCGCTCTCCGTCGGAGTTACCCTGAGTTCAGCAACCTCACCGGGTTCGGAAATGACAACGCGCGCAACTTCTGGTTCTGAAGAAGGTGCGGCCCTCGGGGGTTCAACCGACGGAAGCGCAACCCGCGGAAGTGTGAATCGTGGTTCCTCTTGAGGCTGTTCAACTCGTGGTGGGACGGGAATGGCAGCAAGCAGACTCTCCGGTTCGGAGGAAGGCACGGCCTTAGGTGTTTCCACCGACGGAAGCGCAACCCGCGGAAGTGTGAAACTCGCTTCCTCCCGAGGCCGTTCGACCGGAGACGGCACGGGAATGGGAGTGGGCATTCTCTCCGGTTCGGAGGAAGCCGCGGCGGCCTCTGCGGGTTCAGCCGATGGAGGTACAACCCGCGCGAGAGTGGAACGCGCTTCTTCGCGCAACTCTTCCAGCGTCGACGCCTCAGTCACGGCAATTGCCGGAGGTCTGTGCTCGCGCGCAGCGGGTTGACCGCCCCCCGCGAGCCACTCGCGAATCTGTTTGCGAGCGCTGCTGGGAATTCCGCAGAATTCGATGCCTGCGACGCGGCCATCTTCCTTAATCCAGACGATTCGCCCTTCCCCGCTGATGCGCGAGCTCTCATCGAGCGAAAACGCAAACTGTGTCTTCCCCCCGGCGCGCAAAGGCATCATGGCCCGCAGTGCAAACCCTTCTTCCGAAAGATCGCGCATCATCCCGCCGTTGGCGGATTCCAGCTCGACGTAGACGAGGCTGCGGGGACGGTTGCGAAGTTTCTTCCGGCGCTCGGTGTTGACGCTCATAGCGGGGCAAACGCCTGCATTCTAACCTTTCCTTGCGGCCGCGTAGCACAAGTTTTTTGAAGTGCGGAACCACGCCGCACGGATACCACCATTTTAGTAGCAGCGGAGGATGGCTACGCGGCCTTTCTCACAAGGTGCAATTCTGCCTGTAATTCATTGTTCTCACTCCAGAAAGCCGATTCATTCTGACTTCAACGGCCGCCCGATTGCAGGCAGGGCGCTTGCGGAAGAGCCAACATGCTCGTGATGCTGGCGAAGAAGGAATTGATCGGTCATGCCGGCAATGTAGTCACACACTACGATATGCCGCGCGCTTGTCCGCGACGTTTCTTCGTACAGTTCCGGCATCGAACCTGGCTGCTCCAGGTAGAAAGCGAAAAGTTCCTCCAGACACTGGATGGAACGATTGCGATCTTCGGTGATCAGCGGGTGATTGTAGATGTGAGAAAAGAGGAATCCCTTCAGTTGCGCGTTTTGCCCTCGTGCGGCTTCGCTGAATCGCGCCAGACGCACCGGCGCGCGACGTATGTCCTCCACCGATTGCGCCCGCGCATCGCGGATCATGCGTTCCGTATTCGCGATCAGGTCGCTCGCCAGGTGATCCAGAACATGCCGCAACGCTTCGTTGAACTTCAGCTTGGGACGCGCTTCGGCATGTTCGGACTCGACCTGGCCATAGAACTCGCCGAAAAATGGCACTTCATGGCAAAGTGCCTCCACATCGAGAAGGTTCGCTTCAAGCGCGTCGTCCAGGTCCGCGGTATTGTACGCAATCTCATCGACCCAGTCGATTAGCTGGGATTCCAGCGGCGGGCGAAGTTCCAGCAAATATTCCGCCAGTTCGGGAAATTCCGCCGCGTTGTAATCGCGAGAGTGCTTGACGATGCCCTCGCGCACCTCAAAGGTCAGGTTTAGTCCCTCGAAGCCGATGTAGCGTTGCTCGAAATGCTCCACGATGCGCAGCGCATGCAGGTTGTGATTGAACCGCCCCCCGTGGGCCACCATCAGCTCATTGAGTTTGCGTTCCCCGGCGTGTCCAAACGGCGGATGGCCGATGTCGTGAACCAGGGCGAGGGATTCCACAAGATCGCTGTTGAGACCAAGCGCGGACGCCACTGTCCGCGCGATCTGCGAAACCTCCAGCGTATGGGTCAAGCGGTTGCGGAAATGGTCGGAGAACCGCATCGTGAAAACCTGTGTTTTCGCTTCCAGGCGGCGGAAGGCGCGGGAATGCACGATGCGGTCGCGGTCTCGCGCGTATTCGTTCCGATAGGGATGCGGCGGCTCCGGAAAACGCCGGCCGCGCGAAGAAGCAGCCTGCATGGCCCAGGGCGCGGCTGCACGCGGTGTGTCGATGGCCGAGACCTCCCGGAAAAATTGCGGGCTGCCCAACCTCAGGATTTTGGCGGGACTGTTCCGAGGCCGCGGTCCGCTTCGTCCGCCATTGTGGTGTTCGGGTAATCCTTCTTGATCTGTTCGTAGATGGATGCCGCTTGCTTCGGGTCACTCTGACGAAGAATGCCCGCAAGTTCCAGCAGTACGAGGGGTTTCGGGACCAGGACGGAGCCGGAATTGGAGAGCGCTCGCAATTCTTGCACGGCCTCCTCATTCTTGCCCGTGCGCTCGGCGATGAGGGCTTTCTGGTACTGCGCGAGAGCCCCAAGTTCCTTGTCCGAGCCGGCATTTAGTTTCTTGAGTTCCTCGGACGCCTGATTCACCCGATCCAGGTCCATTAGGCACAGCGCGGAGTAGTAGCGAGCGAGCTTGCCAGGATTCGTGTGCGGATATTTCTCGGCCACCACGGCGAGTTTGGCTTCCGCATCCTGGGAACGCCGTGCCCCATCCGTATAGGTTACTTCGCCCGGAAGCGTAGGCTGGCCGGGAATGGCGAGCGGTGCGTTGTATATTTTCATCGCATCGTCGAACGCGGTTTGCGCCTGGGCGTTCTGGCGATCGGAGTAGAACCTCCAGCCCAGATAGCCGGAGGCAATCACGATTACGGCCAGCAGCGCGATGGAGGCAAGGCGAGTATGGGAGAGAACCGCCTCCGCGCCATGCTCGAATGTTTCCCGGACTTTGTCCTGTTTCAGCTCTTTGCGCGAAATGTGTTCGGGCATGTACGCTCTCCTGCCTGATCTCGAATCCTATATCCTAGCACAACTTAAAGATGCGGCCAGCGGTAGTCCACGGAGTAACGCTTGCCGCAAGCGAGCGCGGCGTGGACGATTCGCCGCCCTCTGGACATGGTACCTTGGTAGTATGCAGACGGGTTGCGTTCATTGTGGACAGCAGCACTTGCTGAAAGACGAGGTTGTAGCCAATCACGAAAAGGTGCAGTTCCGTTGCACCCGCTGCGGTCTGACCACCGTCGTGGAAGTCAAGCGGCGCGCCGACGAGACCGTGGTCATCTCGCCGATGCCTTCGTTCGCGCGGGCCGACGCTTCCACCTCCAAGCTGCATTTGTCTCCCCCCGACGACGGCTTGCTTCTCCCGTCGGATGTGGATATCGTGCTGACCATCTCTACCGGCCCCTCCAAGGGCAAGTCTTTCAAACTGAAAAATCCGCGCACCGTTATTGGCCGCAAAGGCGCCGACCTGCCCCTCGATGATCCGGAGATTTCCCGCCACCATTGCATCCTGGAGGTTCGCGAACGCTTCGTGAACCTCAAGGATCTCGACTCCACGAATGGCACGTTTCTCGAGGAGGAGCGGGTGCGCGCGGCCGTATTGCAGGACGGCGCGGAGTTCCGTGTGGGCAGCAGCACTATCCGGTTGAGCTTTCATTCCAAGTAATGTGCAAAATCTGAGCCCCCGCCTGTGAGATACTGGCCCGGGTGTGGCAGCGTGGCGCAGAGATGAACCCCCTGAGCGTGTGTCTCGTCGTACAAAATGAGCAGGAGAATTTGCCGCGCGTGTTGCAATCCGCTCAAGGGATTGCCGACGAAATCATCGTGGTGGACGGCGGCAGCACGGATCGCACCCAGGAAATCGCCCGGGAATATGGCGCCAGGGTGTTCTTCCGCGCCTTCACCAACCATGCGGACCAGAAAAACTATGCCGCTTCCCTGGCCTCACAAAACTGGATTTTCCTTCTTGATGCTGACGAAGAGTTGAGCGAAGAGCTGAAAACATCGGTGCGCACGTGGAAAGAGCAGCAGCCTCAGTTTGATGTTTACGAGATGCCGCGGCTGACCTTCTATCTGGGCGCATGGATCCATCACTCGCGCTGGTATCCAGACTGGCAGCGCCGCATCTACCGCCGCGATAAAGCCGGCTTCTCGGGCGTGATTCACTCCGCTCTGCGCTACGATGGCAAGATGGGCCGCTTGCACGGCAACCTCCTGCATTATACGGTCCGCACTTTTCCGGAACATCAAGCCAAACTCGAGAAGTACACCACGGCCATTGCCAAGGAGATGTTCGATCAAGGCAGGCGCAGTTGGCGCGCCGCCATGTGGCTGGCCACGCCTTGGAGCTGGATACACCATTTTTTCCTTGGGGCCGCGTTCCTGGACGGTTATCGCGGTGCGCTAATTTCGCAGATGGCCGCACGCGGCGTGCGCTTGAAATTCGCGAAATTGGGAGCCTTGGTGCAGGCTGAAAAGAAAAAAGCTTCGCTCGGTGGCGGATGATTCCCCTGATTGTGGACTTGGAGACCGAATGGCGCGGGGGGCAGAGCCAGGCGCTGCTGCTCCTGAAGGGATTATATGAACGCGGCCATGCGGCGGAGCTTCTGACTGCAAAGGGGTCTCCACTTGGCCGTCGTGCCAGGAGAGCGGGAATCTATGTGCACGAAGTGTCTCCGGCAATGCTCCGCTTGGCGGCGGCACGCAAGATTCGCGCGCTCTTGAGCGACGCCAGATTCGATTTGCTCCACGCAAACGAAGCCCACGCCTTGACCGCGGCTTGGTTGGCGGGGGCGCACCGGCAGTTGCCGTTATTGTCCTCTCGGCGCATTGGTTTTCCGTTGCAGCGCAATTGGATATCGCAGGCAAGATTCCGGGCCCTGGACCGCTTTGTGGCTAATAGTAGAGACGTCGCCCGGAGTCTTGTCGAGAGTGGATTTCCGGCGGACCGCATCGCCATTGTCAATGAAGGCGTGGAAATCCCCGAGCGCGTTTCCACCGAACAACGAAACGCTGCGCGAGAACATTGGGGCGTGGCGCAGGGTGAGTTCCTCTTCGGTTGCGCCAGTGCCTTTGTGCCGGAAAAGGGCCAGCGGCACATCGTTGAAGCTCTCCGCATCGTAAGGGAGAATTTCCCGCAGACGCGCGTTTTGCTTGCCGGCGAAGGGAGTTGCCTTGACGACGTGCGACTTCTTGCGGCACGCCTCGGTTTGCAGCAGGCAGTTCTCCTGCCGGGATTTGTCACGGACATGCCAGAGTTCTATGCGGCCCTGGATGCTTTCGTGTTCCCCTCGGAATTCGAGGGCTTGGGAACGGCGCTGCAAGCAGCGATGGCCCATGGTTTGCCGGCGATTTCAACGACCAGAGGCGCCCTCGGCGAAGTGGTGGTGGACGGCCGGACGGCGATCGTAGCAGAGCCAAACGCAATGAGCTTTGCCACAGCTATGGCGGGACTCATGAGCGACGCCATGCTGCAAAAACGCCTCGGCGAGGCCGGACGCATCGAAATCATTGAGCGCTTCTCGGCCGACCGCATGGTCGCCAACACCCTAGCTGTATACGAGCAGCTTTCGGGCACGGGCACCGCTGCCAACGCGCCAGCACAAACCTGACCTGAAATCCCAGGTTGGGTATTCCCGCATCACCCACGACCCAAGAGCTGTCATTCCGCCTGCCCTGAGCGCAGTCGAAGGGAGCGGAGGGAAGGCTGCTTTGGAGGTCCCGAAGCGGAGGTACGGTTTTCCATCGCACGGTTTTTGCGCGATGAATCCCTCTGCAACTTTGGATTTCAAAGTCAACCCACAGTTCCCTGGACGGATTTCACTCCGAATTGCGCCCCTGTACTATTCCGGATACCCCTTGGGAAACTTGCGGCGCCAGTCCCACGCCGATTGCACGATTTCTTCCAGCGAAGAGTGCTTGGCCTCCCAGCCC
>Ga0187784_10001343_pt1 | contig 19392 bp, 16 predicted proteins | sample 1015_SJ02_MP15_2_FD_132964 | JGI IMG/M metagenome (GOLD analysis project Ga0187784, IMG submission 132964) | Tropical peat soil microbial communities from peatlands in Department of Meta, Colombia - 1015_SJ02_MP15_20_MG | ecosystem: Environmental > Terrestrial > Soil > Wetlands > Peat | place...
CGTGTGTAGATCTGCTTGTTCTTCATGGAGATCAGAGTTGCACCGGTATATCTCGCCTCATAGGGATGAAGGACGCTCTTGACCGTCTTATCGAGCCCCGCGAGATCCCGTGCCAGCTCCTCGGCCAAGCGTTGATAATCGGTATGGCTTTCGATTTGGCTGTCGATCTTGTTGATCAGGATGTGGATCAGCGCGGCCGGTTTGAGTTGCGGCAGAGCGGTCAGGAGCCAATCGAGATCCTGTCGAATCCTCCGGCCTTTGAGGAATCTCTTCTTGCAGAGATCGTTGACGGTCATGACATAAAAGACGACATCGGCATCCTTGCATACGGAGAGCCATCCCGTCGGGTCGTCGCGGTAGTCGGCTTCGCCGCCGATGTTGATGACGCCCTTGCAGGTGATATCGACGACGCGGCGATTCGAAAGTGCCAGCTTCACCGGGAAGGACTTGATCGTCTCGCCCATCGCAGAGTTCGAATGGACCGCCGGAATCTCTCGATCCTGCAGCCGCGCAAGGAAGCTGTCTTTGCCGCTCGCCGTCGGACCAATCACTGCGATCTTCTTTCCCGACCACCAGTCGAGTACCCCCGCCACCAGGCGAGTCAAGTGCCTCTGGATCCCGGGAGCGGAGGCGATCAGCAAGAAGACCTGAAAGGTCCTCAACGCCAAGGGCATCATTTGCCGCTCGTCCTTTGCTCTACGGGCGGGAGGCGCGGTGTATCCGCCGATCCAATCGTCGAGCCGGCTGCATCGAGGCCGGTACTCTCGGTCGTCGGCTCGCGATCGAGACCCTCGCCGCGCCGTGCACGAGACTTCGATGTCCTGAGAAGCGGCGCGGTTCCCACGAGCACCGCGAGGATGGTCGCTCCGTTGTTGATGATGGCGGCCAACGGAGGACCGATCAGTCCCAGGGCGCCCAGGGCGATCGCGATCGCGTTGGGCACGATGATGATGCCGAGATTCTGCCGGACACTGGACATTGCCCGATCACTCACCTGGAAGGCTTTTTCGAGTCGCGCCAGGCCGCCGCTGAGCAGCACGACATCGGCGGTCTCCAGTGCCACATCCGTGCTACCGGCGACCGAGACACCCACGTCCGCCGCTGCCAAGGCGGGCGCATCGTTGATGCCGTCCCCCACCATGGTCACGACACTGCCCGATTCCTGCAGTCGCCTGATGTAGTCCGCCTTTTCGTGTGGCAGGAGGCTGCCCACCGCTTCGTCGATTCCCACCGCGCGTGCAACATTCTTCACCACCTCCGGGCTGTCGCCCGACAGCAGCACGATTCTTCGCCTACCGTCGCCTTGCAAGCGTTGCACGATCGCGGCGCTATCACGACGAGTGCCGTCCGAGTAGCACACCAGTCCGACGACGTCATCGTCGACCGCAACGCAAAGGCTCGACGTGCTGTTCTTCTGGAAGCGGGCGAGGTGCCGCCTGAACGAGGGGCTCAACTTGAGGTTCTGGCTCTCCAGCCACGTCGCACGGCCGACACGGACTTGATGGCCCTCGACGCGCGCGCAAAGCCCGAGTCCGACGGCGTATTTCTCGGTTCCCGGGTCGGGCTCGACCAGCCGAATTCCCTGCTCCATCGCGTATGACTTCAGCGCCTTGGCGACCGGATGGTCGTGACACGCCTCTGCCGAGGCACACCACTTGATGAGGCTCGATTCCTTGATTCCTCTTCGGGTGACCACGCCGACCACTTCGGGCACGCCGCTCGTGAGCGTACCGGTCTTATCGAAAATGATCACGTCGGTCTTCGCGAGTCGCTCCAAGTACTGTGCGCCCTTGACGAGCAAGCCTTCGCGCGCCGCGAGGGCCATGGCGGTGAGCGCGGTGGTCGGGACGGCGACGCGAAAACCGGTTCCGAAGTCGGTGATCAGCACGCACACCCCACGGGTGACATCGCCGGACAGGGCAGCGGCGAGTCCCGCGACTCCAAACGTCGGCAGAACGAGCTTGCTGGCGATGTCGAGCGCATCGCGCTGCAGGGTGAGCGGTTTCGATCCGACCGTGTTGAGGATGCTCTCGATCTTTGCGGCCTCGGTATTCTTGCCCGAGCGGTCCACTTCGACGACCAGTTGGCCGGCCACCACGATGGTCGACGCGAACACCGGATCGCCGGCTTTCTTCGGGAGCAAGCGCGACTCACCGGTGAGGTCCTTCGCATCGACCTCCGCGACACCGGACACGACGATGCCGTCGGCGCTCACACTGTGTCCGGTGCGGATGATGAAACGATCGCCGGCTTTGAGAGTGCTGACCGGCACCGTCTCGATGCCGCCATCGGCGAGGACCCGCAGCGCAGTCGGTTCTTTGCGCCGCATCAGCATCGAGAGGGCCGAGCGAGCGTTGTCGGCGGAGATATCGAGCAACAGATCGCCCGCCCCCACCATCCAGATCACGAACGCGGCGGTAATTGGCCGGCGCGTGGCGAGGGCCGCGAATGTCGCCGCCACATCGAGAAGATCGATGCTGACACGGCCTTCGCGTAGCGCGAGGATGCTGCGGCTGAGCGCCGGCAGCGTGCTCAGCAAGACAAACAGGGCTAGTACCGGAAAGGGCGCCGCCCTCAGGAGACAGGCGATGAGCGTCGAGGTGCCGGACAGGGCGCCGATCCACCGCGTCGGCGCCGGCTCGTGCCACTCGCGAGCCCATTCGGCAGGATCGCTCTTCAACAGCCCCGCCACGATGAATCGTTCGCTGACCTTGTCGGGGTCGTAAGCAACCAGCATGGTGCGGCCGCCGGGAATGTGCTTGGTCTGTCTCACCCCCGGCAGTCCGCCGGCGAGCATGGTCAGCGTGGCGAGCTCCCGTTGCCCGATACCGGTCACTCGCAGACGCACGCGCCCCTTCATCGAGTGCACGGCTGTGACGGTGAATAGCTCGGTGCCGGGATGGTTCAGCGTGTAGATCTTGTCTCGAAGACTGCGAAGGAACCGGCCAGTGAGCGCGGCTCCGTCGTCGTAATCGACGTAAAGAGCGCCGGTAGCCGGCCTGCGCTCGAACCCGATCGCGTCGATCCGTTCGGCCAACCAGGCCTCGAGCGCCCTTGCCTCTGCAGTGCCTTCACGCACGCCGACGATACAAGCGCGACCAGGTCCCTTGGCGTAGGCCTGCAGCTGCGTGCGTGCCGGACCCGGGCGCTGCGCCAGGTGCCGTTCTTTACCGTTCAGAGCCCGGCGGACGCTCGTTGGCGACCTGTGTAGATTCACGGATATGCCAGCTCACCTCGGCGTATGCGTCGCCTTTCTTGCCGTCTTGCGGGCCGAAGCTGCGGGTTTAGGCTCAGGCAAGTACCTGTCCAGGTCGCGCTCGATGTGATGGAGCAACGTTGTCTTAAAGGGTTTCAGCAGCAGACCCAGAGTCACCTCCAGCCGGATATGCGAATCGCTCACGTGGATCTGACCATGGACACCTTTGCGTTGAAAATGCAAGGTGTCGCCATGCCATTCGCGGGTGAGATCATGCTCGGCAGCCAGCGCATCGGCCGCTTGCTGCACGTGAGCTTTGGCCTTCTGGATCGACAGCGAATGCCGTCTGACAAGCGCGATATCCGTCATATAGCACTGCTGCGAGCGAGCCGGCATTTCGACCGTCCGCCTCCATCGGGTCTACCGACTCGGATCGCCCCCCTGGTTGCCAACGCCCCCGCTCTCTTCGGCGTGCCGCTCGATTCTCTCGCGGGTTCGAATTTCCCGTCGATGCCATTGATAGAAAATTCGATAGCTACGATAGAGAGCGCCGAACCAGTGCGGCAGACGGCTGCGCTCGTCATTGACAATGAAAGAGACGGCGGAGACAGCAACCAGAGCAGCCGGCACCAATTCCCGCAAGTCCGCTCGCTCGCCTGTCAGCTCACCCACTGTGCGGTTGACTTTCTGCACGCTATCGAGGAACGAGCTCGTCAGATCTCGCCGATTGGGCTTGCTCCGGGTCGAGATCTCGACGCCTCGGAATCCAGCGCACTTTGCAATGTGCTGCAGGAGATCGTCGGGCTCGACTGTGCCGGGCTCGTATTGGAGCACGACGCTACCGGTCCTGGGGTTGAGAGACCACGAGCGAAATCCGGGAAATGTTTTGGCTGCGGCCTGTGCCGAGGTCACGATGGGGCTGCCGGCCTCCGCCTCAAGGAATGCCTCGGCTCTGATTCGCAGATAGCCCGGGTGATGATGCACCAGCCGCAGCGGCTCGCCGCTCCGCTCGAGCGGCGCTTGGCTCTCGGAGCCCGGTTGCGGGGGCATCGGTTGCGCGGGCACCGGTAGCTCTTCGGGCCGGCTCAAACTTGCGCGCGCCCCCTTGGTGCGCGGCCGGGAATTAGCGCGCATTCTGTCACCTAGGCATTGAAGCTAGGTGCGTTGCCCTTCGTGGCCTTGCGCTGCGCGCTGTCGCGCCTCGACGCCCGCGCTCTATGCGAGGGCTCCCCCTCAGAGCTGCCGGTAGCCCCACTCTCGCGCGCGATGTTCGCTTGAGCCTCGGCCAACATATCCTCCAGGCGCTCCCGCTCGATGGCAGTCCAGCTGGTCAGCCGGTTCTTGGCCTTTATCCCGATCTCGAGAAGCTTCACCCCGGCACCTTCAGGTGTGTCAGAGAGACTTCTGAGCGCCCAGCCGCCAGCAACCCCTACACCGAATGCGAGTAGCCACTTTATCGTCGATCCCATGATCATCTCCTAATGCAGCGGAGGAAACTATAGTCCACTTCCGCCGCTAGCGGGAACGCATTTTCCGCGCTACCCCGCGCTTCGCGCGGGGTCGCAACGTTCGTCCCGCACGCCTCGCTTTCCGTCTGCCGGCCGCACGTGGTGCCTCGAACGCTAGAGCGGGTGCAATGAACTTCTTGGCCCTGGCGATGGATGTTTCCGCGGACAAAAGGAGCTCGCGAACATTCCTCTCTACGCTCTTTTCGATGGATGAAAGCTCATTGAGCACGTCGGATAACAACGCCTCGATCTTTGTCAGCAGCGCCACAGGCTTCGTCGATTTTCTCTTCGATTTTTTCATGAGGAGCACACCATTTTAGGGGTTTGTCGAATTAAGGATTGCGTAACTATACCGAGGTCGCCAGGCGATGCCATCCGTGAGACTAACGATTCTTCGCAGGGCCGGCATCATTGTGCGACGCAGCATTCGCCCGTGGAGAGGCCCAGCACGTTGCCGCTCCCGCCCGGAGCAGGCATCCTCATGCGGGCAAGCTTGCGAGTTTCGCCAAGAGCTCCTCCGGGCGTCGCCTCGCCACCGCCAGCACGCCCTGATACACCCGACCCGTGTCCGCGTCGAGCGTGAGCAGCTCGCCCTCTGCGATACGCCGTGACCCAAAGCGCATGGCGCCCTTATCGGCATCGATCGAAAGCTCCTTGCAACCGATGATGCAGACCTTGCCCAGTTGACGCGCCACGACGGCGGCGTGAGCAGTACGTGCGCCGCGGCAGGCGAGCAATCCCGCGCTGACCTCGAGCGCCGCGATATCGCTCGTGCTCACGTCCTCGCGCACCAGGATCACCGCATCACCCGCCTGAGATCTCTCGATCGCGCGATTCGCATCGCAGACTGCCGCACCAGTGGCCACACCCACGCTCGCCGGGATACCCGTGGCCAGCGGCTCAGTCGACGCCGCGGCGGCGAGCTCGAAGGTGTCGAGCCGATCGGGCGCGAGCTCGGCAGCGCGTGCGCGCGCCTGAGTGCCGGTGATGATCCCGGCCTCCGCCAGCTCGACCGCAATGCGCAGCGCCGCGAGCGGCGTGCGTTTCGCGTCACGTGTCTGCAACACGAAGAGCTCGCCGTTCTGCACCGTGAACTCGAACTCCTGAGCATCGCCGAAATCGCGCTCGAGCAGGATCGAGAGCTCGGCAAGCTCCTCGGCGATATGCTCGGGCAGACGATCGAGCGCCGGCTCATCGAGCTCCGTCCGGCCGGATACGACGTCCTCGCCCTGCGCATTCGGCGCGTAGTCGAGGTAGAGCTCCGCTCGGCCAGTGGCCGGGTTGCGCGTGAAGCCGACGCCGGCGCCCGATGTGCCGCCCGCGTTACCGAATACCATGCGCTGCACGGTGACGGCGGTGCCGAGCGAGGCGTCGATGCCGTGCGCATCGCGGTAGAATCGCGCCTTCGCGGCGTCCCAGGAGCGAAATACCGCCGCAACGGCGCCTTCGAGCTGCTCGATCGGCGATTGAGGAAAGGGATGGCCTGCGGCTGCCCTGTAAATCTCGAGCTCGCGATAGGCGAGCGCACGGAGAGCGCGAAAGTCCAGCTCCTTCAGGGAGGTCGCCGCCGCCGCCGCGAGCGCCCCCTGCGTCGCCTCGGCAAACGCGGCGCGCTCCTGGCCGGCGACGATCTCCGCATAATTCTCGATGAGCCGCCGGTAGGAGTCCCAGACAAGCCGCGGGTTTCCGGTGAGCCGGAGCAACCCCGACACCGTCGAGTCGCAAAGTCCGACATCGAGCACGGTCTCCAGCATGCCGGGCATCGATACCGGCGCCCCGGATCGAACTGACACCAGCAAAGGTCGGCGGGGGCTCGCAAAGGAGAGCCCGCTCGCGGCCTCCAGGTGATGAAGGGCCGCCAGGAGCTGCTCGCGCGCACCGGGGGGCAACTCGCCGGCGCGCTCATAGAAGCTTCGACACCAGCTCGTGCCCAGCACGAATGCGGCAGGCACCGGAACGCCGAGCCGAGCCATTCGAGCGAGATTGTAGGCCTTGAAGCCCAATTCGCCGACGGCGCCCGCTCCCTGCCTCTCGGGCCCGCATCCTATCAGGTAGATCGCCTCGCTCGTCGCGCCCATGGCTGGGTCAGGACAGCTGCGTGATCACTCGGTCACGCAACACGAAGGCAACGTGCTGCAAATGGTCCGAGGCGCGCTCAAGGTCCGCCGCGCTTTCGGCGGCCACGTGGATCTCGCGCGCGCTCGTCGATCCGGCGAGCTCCTTAGCGATCTGCCTCTTCAATTCATCGGTCTCGTGCTCGACCTTGTCGATCCGATGAATCGCTTCGATGAATTCCTTAAGATCCTCTCGACTCACGGTCGATCCGAAGCCGCGCACCGCCTCGAGCGCCTTGACGAATTCCTGACTGCCCTCGACCAGCCGGCTGGCGAGGCTGTACAGGTGCTCGATGAGCCCCGGGCCGACCCCGGCCGGCCGCAGGAGCGTGGCGAGAAAAGCGGCCTCCTCGAGGCCGTCGGCGACGTCGTCGGCCTGGTGAATGAGATCGCGCAAATACCCGTTCTCGGGCGTCGTGCGAGCCGAATCGCGCACCTCGTTGACCAGAGCGTCCGCATCGGACTCCCATGACTTGCAACGCGCGGCGGCTCTCTCGGCGAGATCCTGGCCGTTGGCTCGCTTGAGACCCGACAGCGCATCGCGCACGGTACTCGCGATCTCGACGATGAGCCCCGCGTGCTCGCAGACCAGATCGAGCGCGCTCTTGGTCGAATCGCGCAGCTGGCGCGACAGTTCCGCACGCAACTCGTCATGTACCAGGGACGCAGGTCGGCCCGCGAGCAGCTCCGTGGTGGCGGCATTGAAGACGAACTCGAGAAAGCGCGCCGCGCGCTGCGCCCCGAGAAGATCGTCCAGTGTCTGGCCGAATCGGCCCCGACCGCGTGCGCCGAAATCGACCGCATCGAATACCGCCTGTGCGCCCCCGAGCCGCAGAAAGCCCATGTGTCCGATGTCGTGGTCGGCCGCCCAGGCGAGCAGCCGCCATGCTTCCTTCTTGCCGATGAGCATCCGCAGCTGCTTACGCGCTCGATTCCAGTCGATCAAGAACACCAGGCGCGAGCCGAGCAAGTCGAGGAACTTGGCAATCTCATCGGCCCCTTGGGCGCTAACTCGTCCGACCGCGACGTGGTATAGGCCATCGGTCATTTGTCGGTCATGGACGATGCGCGAATCGCTCCAATCGACCGAAGATGCATGCAGCAATTGCTGGAAGAACAGCAAGCGCTGCAGGTGCACATCCGTGTAAGTGATCGATACCGCCTCGCTTGATACGTGCACGACGAGCACGTGTGCGTCGGTCGTGCCGATGTCGTTCTGGATGAGGAGCCGGTCCCGGCTCCGGGTTGCGGTCGTGCCGAGACCCGGGTGATCGAATCGCAAGTGCGACGTGCGGTTAATTCCTCGCATGAAAGCACGTACCAGTGCATGGTCGCCCGCGGCGAGACCATAGACACTCGCCCCGTCCAGAATCTCGGTGGCAACGCTACGCTGCAAGGCATTGATCGCGCGATGCAGGTCCATGACCAAAACGTGCACGCCATCGCCGCGCTCACGCCCGGCGTGCAGCCATCCCTCCAGCTCGGCGGGCGAAAATACGTCCGGGTGCGCTCGAAGCGATGCGATCAGCGGCCCGGCACGCGATTTGAGCTCTTCCGCAGCGCTCTCGTCCATGCCCGGTGCCGTCGTAACTGGCGCGAGCATCGCTTCGATCTCGCGGGCCACCTCCCCGAGCAAAGCACCGATTCCCGGCAAGTGATAGCGATCTGCCGAGAGCCGCCTGCACGAGACGGGCAGCCGATCCAGACTTGCATCCTCGAGCCGGGCGCCGAGGCGTTCCTGGCGCAAATCGCCGAGCGGGGCGCTCGGCTCATCGGCATGCGCGCGTGCGAGCTGCAGGAGCGACAGCCGATACTTCAAGCGATCGTTTGCAGCGAGCGCTTCGTTGATCAGAGCCGGCAGCGTGAGCGCCTGCTCACCGAGCGCACTGACGATGGCTTGCTTGGTCAGCATCTCGACCCTTCGTGAGCCACTGCTCGCTTGGCCTGTATCTCGGTGTCTGGAACCTTGCGGCGATCAATGGCCCGAGGCGCGGGTCCTTGCTATTCCTTGGGAGGCGCCTTCGATCCGCGCACGAGTAGCACCGGTACCGGGGTCATACGCACGACGTACTCCGCGTCGCTTCCCATGAGCAGTCGGCGAACACCGCGGCGCCCATGCGTGCCGAGCACGAGCAGGTCGGCGGGCCATTCCTGTGCCTGCTCCACGATCATCTCGCCGACCGATCCGGCCGGTGTCTCTACGATCCTGGTCTCGGCTTCCACCCCCTGCGCGCGAGCGGTATCGGCCGCCTGTTTGATGATCTCCTCACCGCGCTCGCGAAGATCCTTCCGCAGCTGAGAGGTGTAGATCGCCGCACCGTGCCCGGCCGCGACAAAGAAATCGTGCACCACATGCAACAGCCGCAGTGCGGCTTTCTGGTCGTTGGCGAGCCGGATCGCCTCCTGAAGGCCGAGTAGGCTCGTATCGCTCCCGTCGACAGGCACCAGGATTTTCTTGTACATAGCCGCCCTCCGCGCTTGACCCCGAGGCTATTGAGGATACGCCCGGTCGCTGCCTGCGCCATAGGGGAAAATGCGTACCCGGGCAGTTGCCCTGCGGGCCTCACCTGGCATGGTCTTGAATGGACTCGAGGTACTCGACCAGCTGATCGATCAGCTCGGCCACCCGCCTGCGCCGAGTGGCATCCTCGCCTTCGTAGCCATAGAACTCCCACCCCCACACCGGCATCTCGGACGTACCGTGCGCCCGGGGCATCGAGCGTCCGTCGATGAACTGATGGATCACCTCTCGAGGGAATACTCCGCCGCGGCGTTTCGCGATCAACGTGAGATCGGGCACCTGTTGCTTGAGGGTGCGTGCGACCGGCCCGTCGCCGTGCGCACTTCGCCCATGACAAGTCGCACAGAACTCCTGGTAGAGCTGCGCTCCCGACATGGTCGGAGCTTCCCCCGCCGTGGTTGCCGCCGCGAATGCGAGCATCAGAGCGCTCGCGCAGATCATGCTCTTCATGGTTGGACTCGTAGAGATGGATGGACACGCATTGTGAATGGCGCCGATGAGACGGTCATCAGGCGGCGGGCTCTAGATAGCCGGCGAGCACTCGACGCTGCCCGGCCCGGATGAAGTCGACGATGACCTGATCGCCCTCGACACGAAGCACCTCCCCGCTGCCGAAGCGGGTGTGATGTACATTTTGCCCGCGTGCGAAACGGGGGGCGGCGGATGCCGGAGCAGGCGCCCGGCGCAGCTGCCGCTTCACCAACATGCGCATCGGAGGCGGCCTGCGGCAATTGTCGCAGCGCCCGCACTTCTCGGCTTGCGCTTCGCCGAAGTACTCGCGCAGGAACTGCATGCGGCACATCGTGGAATCGGCATAGTGCATCATCGCGTGCAGCCGCTCGCGATCGGCGGCATAGCGCATGGCGAAATCGGCAGCGAAACGCTCACGCTCCGCGCTCTGCATTCGCCTTACCGCGCGCAGCCGTCCCGCGCTGCGCTCGACGGCCTCCATGGCCTCGAGCGCCGCGGCAATGATGGCGGTGCGGTGCACGGTCAAGTGGCTCGCCTCGGCGAGCTGCCTGAGCGTCAGCCCTGCCGGTGCTTGCTCGAGCGCGCGAAGCAGGCGATCGACCTCCTCCCGGCGAGGGTACTTGCCGGCGAGCAGAAAGCTCCACACGCGCCGATCTTCTGCGAGATACAGCAGCACACAGCGTGCGGGCAGCCCATCGCGCCCCGCGCGGCCCGCCTCCTGATAGTAGCTCTCCAACGAATCCGGAAAGTTCCAGTGCACGACGCTGCGCACGTCGGGCTTGTCCACGCCGAGGCCGAAGGCGCTCGTCGCGACGATCACACGGCATTCGCCGGACATGAAGCGCTCCTGCGCCGCCACACGCTCGCGCCGCCCGAGTTTCCCATGATAGAGCTCGGCCTCGATGCCGCGCTCACGCAGCCATTCGCGCAGCTCGCTCGCGCAGCGCACGGTCGCGACATAGACGATCGCCGCTCCCTGCGTGGACTCGAGCACGGCGAGAAGTTCCCGCTCCTTCTCGCCGTTGTTGACCGTGCGCAGGACCTCGAAGGCGAGATTTTCCCGCTCGATGCCCGTGTCGATCACGCGCGCATCGGGAATGCCCAGGCTATCTAAGATGTCGCGCACGCGCTCGGGCGTCGCCGTGGCGGTCAGCGCGAGCACCGGCGGCCGGCCGAGCTCCTCGATGACCTGCTTGAGATGCAGATAGGAGGGGCGAAAATCGTGACCCCATTGGCTCACGCAGTGCGCCTCATCGACGACGAACAGCGCGATGCCGCGCCGTTTCAGGGGCTCGACATGATCCGGCCTCTCGAGCCTCTCGGGCGTGAGCAGCACGACGTTGCGCGCTCCGCGGCCGATTTCCGCTTCCTGCCTGCGTTGCTCGCTGTCGGAAACGGTCGAATCGAGGCGCGCGGTATCGATCTCGACCTCGGTGAGATGATCGAGCTGATCTTGCATGAGCGCGATGAGCGGTGAGACGACGACGACCGCGCCGTCGAGAAACAGCGCAGGCAGCTGGTAGCACAGCGACTTGCCGGCCCCGGTCGGCAAGATGCCGAGCGCATTGCGACCCGCGAGCACGCTCTCGATGAGCTCGCGCTGTCCAGGCCGAAAATGCGTGACGCCGAAGCGGCGCGCTGCTTCGGCACGGATGTCCGCCCAGGCGATGGGCTCCCGGTATCCCCGGGAGGCGGCCCCGGGCCGATGAGGGAGCTCCTTCGGGAGCGTTTGCTCGTTGCCTATCAAGACACTGAAACCCATTCTTCGCCTTGATTGATGGAGGATGGTCAATCTCGGCGGCACGTGACACCATTCGGAGTTGGTGATTGTAGCCTACGGAAAATACCTACGCGGACCGGGCTCCGAACGGTCGCACCGTGCGTAGCGCCTCGGCGGAGGGGCTCGTTGCGTACCTTGCTCCGGAGCGTTATCTCGCAGAGCTCGAGGAAGAGCTGGGAGATGCGAGCCGCGAGGTTCACGGCCGGCTCATTCTGGCCCGATCACCGGCCAGGCCCGCGGCCTGGGCAGCCAATGTCTGGCTCGATCCGCTGCGCATGCCGATCGCCTCGATCTCGGACGCGGCGAGGCAGCTGCGGGCCATCCAGCGTAACTGGGCACTTTATTCCTTCGCGTTTCATCGTCGCGCTGCGCTGATCTCGGAGACACTCCCGAAGGTCACCACGAGACCGATCGTCTTCGGCGCCGCCGCATTGAACGCCCCATTGGGCTCCTGGACTCTGATCGATCCGGATACGCTCCTTGCGTCGGCTCATTGCTCGAGTCCATTCGCGAACGGCGAGGTGCGATTTGTCGAGGATCGTACCGCGCCGCCGAGCCGTGCCTACCTCAAGCTGTGGGAGCTTTTCACGATCCAACCCGAAAGGCCCGAGCCCGGGGAACTGTGCCTCGACCTCGGGGCGAGCCCCGGCGGATGGACCTGGGATCTCCAGAAGCTCGGCGCGCGGGTGATCAGCGTCGACAGAGCTCCCCTCGATGACCGCGTCGCGAAGCTTGCCGGCATCGAGTATCGTCGTGGTAGCGCGTTCGCACTCGACCCGCACGCCGTGGGGCCGGTAGACTGGTTGTTTTCCGATATCGTTTGCTATCCGGCGAAGCTCCTCACGCTGGTGCGAAAATGGTTGCAAGCGGGGAACGTTCGCCGTTTCGTCTGTACGGTGAAGTTCCAAGGTGCGACCGATTTCGCGACGCAACGGGAATTCGCTGCAATTCCCGGATCGCGTCTGCTGCACCTTCATCACAACAAGCGCGAGCTGACGTGGCTCAAGCTCTAGCGGCGAGCGTCCAATCAGACCTCCTCACAGGCGCTCGGCAGAGGGCGCGATCGCGCGCGCACGTTTCCGGAAGATTCCGCGGCTCATCGTCGATAAAGTGCTCTCCATCACTCCTTGGAGAGCATCATGATCACCCTGTACGATTATCTTCCGTCCCAGAACGGTTATAAGGTCCGGCTGCTGCTGAGTCACCTCGCGCGCCCCTACGTGACGAAGGTCGTGAGAATTTTCGCGGGCGAGGGACAGACGAGCGAGTTCCTCGCGAACAATCCCACCGGCGCCGTGCCGGTGCTCGAGCTCGACGACGGTCGTGTTCTCCCCGAGTCGAACGCCATTCTGTGCTACCTCGCCGACGGAAGCCGCTTTTTGCCCGAGGGCCCCTGGGAGCGCGCCCAGGTTCTGCGTTGGATGTTCTTCGAGGAAGACTTCATTCAGAACGGCCTCGCCTCGCTCCGTTACTGGACCCTGACCGGAAAGCTCCCCCGACGCCGCAACGAGGTGATCAAGGCCAAGAAGGAGCTGAGCCAGAAAACATTGAGGATCCTCGATCGCTGGCTCACCGGGCGAGATTTCCTCACCGATTCGGGCTACACCATCGCCGACATGGGTGTGTTCGCCTATGTCAGCCGCGCCGACGAGGCGGGGATCGCGCTCGGCGACTATCCGGCTGTGGCCGCCTGGGTGCGTCGGATCCGCGGGCAGGAGCGCTTTCTGGACGTGGTCCATCCCTATTCAATCGATCCGCAGTCCGGGTCGGAATTACCCTGAGGTGACCATGGGTACTGCGTCATCTTCGCGGATCGACTGGCCTCAGGTCTTGAACGACGCGTGCCGCATCATCGAGAAAGATGCCCCGAGGCTCGCGCAGCTCGCCGAGGCCGTCGGCGTGGGCCGATCCGAGCTGCAGCGACAGTTCACGCGCCGCCTCGGGGTGAGCCCCAGAGCCTACGCTCAAGCGCTCGCTCTGCACCGCCTCGCGCGCAGCGCAGCGGCGGGGCGGAGCGCGCTCGATGCGGTACTCGACGCCGGCTTCGCTGCCAACTCGACGGCCTACGCAGCATCCTCGGAGGCGCTGGGCATACCTCCAGGGCAGCTACGCAAGCGCCTCGACGTGGGCTGGTGGATGGGACTGTCCGATCTCGGCTGGATGCTCCTCGGCGCCACTTCGAAAGGTGTCTGCTGGCTCGCCTTCGGCACCCAGCCGGGCGCGATGCTCGAGGAGATGCGCTCGGCATTCCCGCAGGCGAATCTCTACAACGACGAAGAACGCCTTTACGCATGGTTCGAGCGCGTGCGCGACTTCGTGCTGCTCCCGTGCGAAGCGCTCGATCTTCCCGTCGACATTCAGGGCACGGCGTTTCAGTCTCGAGTGTGGCGGGCGCTTCGCCAGATTCCGCTCGGCGCGACCGAGAGCTACGGCAGCGTGGCCAAACGGATCGGGGATCCGCGGGCGGCGCGCGCCGTCGCATCCGCCTGCGCGGCGAATCGCGTGGCGCTGCTCATCCCCTGTCACCGCGTCGTCGCCGCGGATGGCGCTCTGCCGGGCTATCGATGGGGCCAACAGCGCAGAGCGAAGCTTCTGTCGCGGGAGGCGGCGACCCAGTAGACTTTCGGGAAATTTCCAAGGCAGATTCACGAGAGCACCGATGGCCGACTCGCGACGCGACTTCCTCAAGAGATCCTCGGCGGCGCTTCTTGGCGCGAGCGCCTTCTCGAGCAAGCCCGCTGCCGGAGCGAGCGATCCGCCCACGGCCAACGAGGCGCCGGGTGCGCTGCCCGCAGACGCACCGCCCGCATTTGGCACCGCGCCGCCCGTCGGTCCGCCGGTCACGCCCGCCACCTTTGCCGCGGCCGAGAAACTCGTGCAAGTCGAGCTCTCGGAAACCGAGCGCGCGCAGGCCGCGGCAAATTGGCGCAGCGGCATGGCGGCTCTTTACGAGCTACGCACCGGACCACGCAAGGTCGCGCTCGATGCGAGTGCCGTCCCCTACTCGCTCGGCTACCCGATGCGCATCGGGCATGGTCTTGCAGCGCAAGACCATTTTCGGGGCAGCGATCGCGATCCGGGTCCCGTGCCTGGCAGCGGAGCCGACATCGCTTACGCGCCGGTATGGAAGCTCTCGAAATGGATCGAACGGCGTGAGCTCGGCGCCGAGCGGCTCACCAAGATCTACCTCGAGCGGCTCGAGCGCTTCGACCCGAAGCTGCGCTGCGTGATCACGCTGGCTCGCGAGTCGGCGCTGCGCGCCGCGCAAGCCGCGGACCGGGAGATCGCCAGGGGCAGATATCGCGGCCCGCTCCATGGAATTCCGTGGGGCGCAAAGGATCTACTGGACACTGCGGGTATCCGCACGACTTACGGGGCAGAGCCCTACGAGAAGCGCGTGCCGAGCGAGGACGCGGCGGTCGTGCGGCGCTTGAAGGAGGCGGGCGCGGTGCTCATCGCGAAGCTCTCCCTCGGCGCCCTTGCGCTCAACGACGTGTGGTTCGGCGGCCAGACCATGAATCCCTGGTTGCTGGAAGAAGGGTCGTCCGGATCGAGCGCCGGGCCCGGCGCGGCGGTCGCCGCGGGACTCGTCGCATTCGCGATCGGCAGCGAGACCGAAGGCAGCATCGTGAGCCCGTCCATGCGCTGCGGCGTGACGGGCTTACGCCCGACTTTCGGGCGCGTCTCTCGCACCGGCTCGATGACCTTGTGCTGGTCGCTCGACAAGCTAGGACCCATGGCGAGGAGCGTCGAGGACACCATGCTGGTGCTGCGTACGATCGGCGGGCCCGACGCAGGCGATGTCGCCAGTGTGCCGAGCCGCCTGGATTTCGACGCGCGCGGCGACATCAAGGGCTTGCGCGTCGGCTACTTTCCGGACTGGATGGACTCTGCGCCAGCGAATGAGCTCGATCGCCGCACGCTCTCCGAGATCGCCTCCCTCGGCATGCAGCCCGTGAAAGTCACGATTCCGGACTGGCCGTACGATTCTCTGAACACGATTCTCTTCGCCGAATCGGCGGCCGCGTTCGAGGAGCTCACCCTGAGCCATCAGGTCGATCGATTGAAGATGCAGACGGTCGATGCGTGGCCCAATACGTTCCGGCAATCGCGCTTCCTCTCCGCGGTCGACTTCGTGCAGGCTGACCGCTTTCGCGGCAAGGTGGCCGATGAGATGACAAAGCTTCTCTCTCAGGTCGATTTGCTGCTGGTACCGTCGCTTCAGGATGAGATGCTCACAATCGGAAATTTTATCGGGCTCCCCTCGCTCACGCTTCCGGCCGGATTCGTCGAGGTGAAGCAGGCTCGCAGCGACTGGGCGCCGGATCCCGGTCATCCGCTGCCCACCTTCGATCCGCCGCGGCGTGTCCCGCACGGGGTCACGCTGATCGGGCGGCACTTCGACGAGGGGACGATTGGCCGGGTAGGACTCGCGCTCGAGCGAGCGCTTAACGTGAGCGATGCACGTCCGCCGGGGTTCTAAAGAGACGAGATCCCACCGATGACTCATCTGAGGAAACGGCCATGACCTGGAATTGGCGTTCGAGACTCATTCACCCGCCGGTGAGCGCTGCGGTAGGGTTCCGTTCGCTGGTGACCCCGACCTACCGCGGCTCGACCACGCTTTTCAAGAGTGCGGCCGATGTCTCCGACGATTGGGACCAGACCCGCGTGCCATACGCTTATGGTCTATACGGAACACCCACGACGTTCGAGCTGGCTGCGCGAATTGCCGACCTCGAGGGTGGACGCCACTGCTTCTTGACGCCCGGGGGCCAGGCGGCCATCGCGCTCATCGACCTCGCGTTTGCTCGATCCGGCGGACACGTGCTGCTTCCCGATAGCGCGTACGGTCCGAGCCGCGATCTCGCCCGGCGGCTGCTGGCCGGACTCGGGATCGAGACCGAGCTCTACGATCCGCTGATCGGCGGGGGCATTCGCGATCTCATCCGTGCAAATACCCAGCTGATCTGGTGCGAGAGCCCGGGCTCCGTGACCATGGAGATCCAGGACGTGCCCGCGATCATCGCGGCGGCCCGCGCGGCGGGCGTCATTACCGCACTCGACAACACCTATGCGGCGGGTGTGCTGTTCGACGCCTTCGATCATGGCGTGGACGTCACCATGCAGGCCCTCACCAAGTACATCGGCGGCCACAGCGACCTGTTACTGGGCTCCGTCACGGTGCGAGAGGCCAAGCATTACCGCGCGCTCGGCGACGCGCACCAACTTCTGGGTATGGGCGTGTCGCCCGACGACTGCAGTCTGGCGCTGCGCGGTCTGCAGACCCTATCCGTGAGACTCACGCAGCTCGAACAGAGCACCCTGAAGGTCGCCCGCTGGCTCGCGGCACGACCCGAGGTCGAGCGCGTGCTGCATCCGGCGCTTCCGAGCTGCCCGGGCCACTCTCTCTGGGTCCGGGATTTCAGCGGATCGGCGAGTGTGTTTTCCGTGGTCTTCGGGCCAGAGGTGCCCACGGCCTCGATCATCGCCTGCATCGATCGGCTCGAGCTCTTCAAGATCGGTTATAGCTGGGGCGGTGTGACGAGTCTCGCCATGCCGTATTTCGGGCTGCCGCGACGCTTCCGCTCGTACGGAGAGCGTCTCGTTCGTTTCAACGTGGGCCTCGAGGACGTCGATGATCTCGTTCGGGACCTTGCCCAGGGCTTCGGCGCATTCGTGCCACCGCCCCGCATCGGATGAGGCGCGGGCGGTGGCGCGAGTGGTTAGCTCTTCGCCTTCTTCTCGGCGGCGTTGATCGCCTGCTGTACTTTCGGCTTCGCCCCGTCGATCGCGGCCGTGATGCAGGACTGTTCATCGGACATGGAATCTAATGGATACTGATCCTTGATTGCCTTGCAGCCCTTGGTCGCTGCCGTCTTGATCTGGTCCTGTAGCCTTGCCACATCGGCCTGCTTGGTGAGATCGAGGCCGGCGAGGCTCACTCGATAATTGATCGAATACAGGACGATGGCCGACCCGCCCGACTGTTGCCCCAGATTCTTGGCCTGCACCGGTGTCGTCTCGACAATGATCTCGGTGAGCTCGCTAGCGAACGCCGCCATTGCGAAGCCCGCGGATACGGCTGCCGCGAACAGCACAGAGCTTAACTTGGACATGATCCCTCCCTATGATGATGAGCACGCGCAACCGCGCATGAGCCCATGCTCCACGGTTGCAGTCCGCCGCACCATAGGGAGATCCACCTAGGGACTCGCAAGCGCACGCAGAGATGGCGAAGGGACGCGCGCTCGCTCACCAGCTCTCTCCCCGCCCGCTGGCGCGCTCGCCCTGAGCTCAGTGCGTATGCTCGATGAGCGCCGGCGGGAGCTCGCTCGACTCGAGACCGCCCTCGTGCAACCAGCGCCGCGTCGATAGCCTCGCCGCCTCGAGCCACGAGCCGCTCGAGACAGGCGACGCTGCAGAGCACGGTTCGCGACATCAGGAAACCCAGGACGCAGGCCAGCACCGCAACTCCGACAGCCACCCCTCCCCCTCGTCGATTCAGGCCGAGTCGCTTCAGGCCGAATCGATTCAGGCCGAATCGCTCTGCGTCGCTGGATCACGACCTCCATGCCCCCAGCGCTCCAGCAGATGGTCCAGCGAGACCACACCGGGACCAGCGATCGCGAGCCAGAGAAAGAGCGCCAGGTACTCGAACTCGTCGAAGCCCAAGAGCGTTTCGAGCGAGTCGACATCCCCCCATTTGGCCGCGCGGATGGCGACGATCATGGTGATACCGAGCCCGCCTGCAGAGATCCGGGTGAGGAGTCCCGCGAGCAAGAACATTCCGCCAAAGAACTCCAGGCCCGCGGTGAAGGGGGCGAGAATGTGGGGGAACGGGATTTGCCAATCCTCCTCGAAGAGCTTGATGAAATGCGGAAGATGGTGGAGCTTGCCCCAGCCGCTCCACAGGAATACCCAGCCGACCGTGGCGCGCGCGAACAGAGGGGCCAGCCAGGTCAAATGACGCGCGACGCTGCGCGGCCAGTCAATCAGCCAACGGATCAGAAATTTCATTCACGCCCCCGGATGTTATCGATTCTGCAAAGCGCCGTTCGCGACGCTCGCTAGCCCCGCCTGCGAGCGAGGTTACCGACTAGACCGGATACGGCATCGATATATTACGGGCCCATCAGGGCCTCAACGCGGTCGTTTGGATACACTCGCAGGGAGCTTCGTATGGCCTTCTCCCCCGAGCTCATTGCCCCGCGTACCACACCGCACGGTCGAAATCTTCCCACCATCCGCCGCGCCCCTTGCCGATCGAGCTGAGCCGATCGACGAGTTCGATGCGATCGACGAATTTTGCATTCTTGTAGCCGATCTGTGTCTCCACGCGCAGGCGCAGCGGCGCTCCGTGCCCCACCGGCAGATCCCTCCCATTCATTCCGTAAGCTAGTATCGTCTGCGGGTGGAGGGCGTCGAACAGATCCAAGCTCTCGTAGTAATAGTTTCCATCGAGATCGATCTTGTCCAGGCAATGAAACACCACATAACGCGCTTCGGGCTTGATTCCCGCGAGCGCGAGCAGGCGCGCGAGTGCGACTCCCGTCCACTGCCCTACCGCACTCCAGCCCTCGTCGCAATTATGCATAGTGATTTGCGTTCGCGCGGGAAGCGACTTGAGCTCAGCGAGCGTGAGCGCGAGCGGCCTCTCGACGAGCCCGTGAACGCGCAGCCGCCAGTCGCGAAATTCGCCGTCCAGGAGCCGCTGATAGCTGTCACCGCGAGGGAACGAGGTACCATTGATGGGAAACCTCGCCGAGAGCTGCGAGAGCGGTAACTCACGCACCAAAGCA
>Ga0187784_10001344_pt1 | contig 19381 bp, 20 predicted proteins | sample 1015_SJ02_MP15_2_FD_132964 | JGI IMG/M metagenome (GOLD analysis project Ga0187784, IMG submission 132964) | Tropical peat soil microbial communities from peatlands in Department of Meta, Colombia - 1015_SJ02_MP15_20_MG | ecosystem: Environmental > Terrestrial > Soil > Wetlands > Peat | place...
TCACATCAGGGCCAGCGGCCATAGCGGCCGCATTCATAGGCCGAATACATGGCTGCACCCGAACGTTTCGCTGAAATGACTGATTTTCCCCTTGCACCGCGGGCGCCGTCCATACATGGCACTTCTGCGACATCGGTCGATGTCGGAGTTAGGTCCGAGATCGGGGCTATAACGGACATCGGATCACTTCCGAGAATGAGCGTTATCGGAAGCAATTCGCCCTGCACTCACCTAGAATCCGACGGCGACCGCCCGCTCACGGCTTTGGCTGATAAGTCATTTTTGACAACAAGAACAATGGCCGCCATCGGGAGGGGACCATGAAACGTCGTGAATTTCTGGGACTCATCGCGGCAACCCCGCTCGCGATCTCCACGGCATCAAGAGGCCACCACCGAGACCGCATGCCGGAAGAGCACCAGCAAATACGCCTGGGCGCCGCCCGCTCTTCAGCTAGGCAAGGTTAGCACCATTCATGCGAAGTGTGGCGCTGCCGACCTCTCGGCAACTGGCGTGAAGGCGCGTATCAGAGCACCCTCAAGCTTGCCTTCCATGTCCTGCAGGATCTTGAACGCCCCGGCCGGTTCCATTGGTGCCTTATATGATCGGCGTTCGATCAGTGCCCCGAAGATATCGCAAATCGTGACGAGGCGAACCAGATCCTTGATTTGCGAGCCGACGAGGCCGCCCGGATAACCGCTTCCATCGAGCATCTCGTGATGGCGTAGAACGACTTCGAGCAGGTCGGGCTCGTAGTCGCCCTGGCTGCGCAGAAGGTCATAGCCGATCTCGGGATGGGTGCGCATGACGGTAAGCTCTTCGCTCGTCAGCTTCCCGGGTTTGTTCAAGATATTAAGCGGAATTTTCGCCTTGCCGACGTCGTGTAGCAGCGCACCCTTTATGAGGCGCTGCGAATCGCCTGCCGCGAACCGCAGGCCGGCGGCAAACTCAGCGGCGAGGCCCGTGACCAGCATGCAGTGCTGATAGGTCGCGTCATCATAAGTCCAAACAATTTCCAGCCATTGGCGGATGCCGCCGTCGGTCACTGCGGCCATAACGAAGCCGGTCGCGTTGTCAACTTCTGCCCGGTCGACAATTTCATCGCGCTCGGCTGCACGAAAGATATTTCCAAACTTGCGTCGCGCCTGCTCGAGGTTCTGCGCCGGCGTCGCACTTTCGTCGGATCCGGCTTCAGCGGCGGGTAATTGAATAGCCGGTGCAAGCGCCGCAGAAATATCAGAGAATGATACGTTGGCAGGGAATATTTTTGTGGCGCCGACTGCAGCCGCTTGAACCGTTTCCAAGTGACTGTTGTCCCGCAAGATGGCGATGATTGGCGCTGCTGACGTGCGAAGGTTTGATAGGAGACGGCGCAGGTGGTCGATTTCGACCGAACGGCGGAAATCAACGTCGGTGATGACTGCCGTTACGGTCTCTGCGACATCGGTCTGTTCGTGAAGCCCAATCGTCCGACACGCACAAAGGCGCTCAAGCCGGCAAGCCAGCCCGAGGCTGCGGTCGGGTCGATCCGAAATCAAGAGGATTTGGTCGGCGGACACAATGATTGCACCGCAACTATGGTTGCCCTCCAAATCGAGGAAGCGAGCAAATCCTCCTTATACCAGGACACCATAACAGTTTGTAAAAACGGGTAGTAATGTGCATTAACATTCGCGCATTCCGAGCAAGGGGGATGGCGCGATGCCCTGCCCTTCCGCTCAATCGGACATCAACCTGCAGCCCGAATTTGCTCGCATATCCATCGCATCTTCAATGCCGCGCTCGTCAGCGCGGTAGAGCAGCAGGTCATCGCCCCTAATCCCACTACGCAGATCGTAGTCGGCGATAGCGCGTTCGAGCGACCTAATCCCTTTGCTGATTCTGCCGGTGAACCCACAAACAATACCCACGCCAATGGTTCCGAAAGCAACCATCTGCCCCCATCCGAACTCCGATGTTGTACTTACCGCTTCGAGCAAGCGGGCGAGGCGTGCGCGTCAGCAAGCATTTTCGGGAGTTTGGAGGTACGATGGCCCAGTCGCGACGCCTTAGCCCGCCGCCCTCCCACCCTTCGCGACGGCTTCGGTTGGGAGCAAATGCCGGGCTCAGCTACCAGGCGTCCCGGTAACGCCAGCCGCGATCGCCGTCGTAACCACCCCAGCGGCCGCCATCGCTATAATATCCGCCCCGCCACGCGTAATGAGAAGTGACATTGGGTTTCTTCATTGCCCTCTTTGTGACCTGCTCGGGACTCGCAGCCGGCGCGTCAGCGGCGTTGAGCGGCGGCTCAAGGGCAGTTTTTTCGGACGGACCGCCCGTTGACGGCGGAGCTGGGCCCCTCGCCGAATCATCCGCCAGCGCTGTGATCTGAGAGCTACCCTGAGATACTTCGGCCTGTGGCAACCGGGCCAGTGTGCCGAACGGTTCGATAGACTGTGCCAACGTGCGCAGAGCTATCGCAGTCTCGGATGCGGGATGACCGGCTAACGAAAAAACCACACTGCCACCGGCGATTGCGCCGATCGCCGTTGCGACAAGAACCACACGTGTCGTGTGAATGAAACTTGGCGCGGGGGAAAGATATCCCCACCCGGGATCGAATTTCTCGGAGTAATGCATTCTTAGCTTCCAATGCACGGCTAAACGGGTACGCTTAGCCAGTGCTCTTGACGCAATCCCCCTTTCCTCGAAGCTCTCGTCATCCGAGGCTCCGCCTTTAACGGGCTAGCGCGAGTTGCATCGGAAGATCGATATGGGTGACACAGAATGCCGTGAAATTCCCGGACCTCACGAGCCGGCCGAACACGGGTTCGCAGCCTTCCGGGATTCGCCCGGCGTTCCCCGCAGGGTGCGAAGCCTTAATGATCGCCCCGGTAACGTTCCACCTGTCGACGAATTGCACGCTACCAAGCCGATCTCCCTTATGGAGGCGATTGATCGAATAGTCGTAGGACGTATGCCACTGCACAATGTTCAATTTGGTCAGAATAGAACCGGTGACTATCGGCAGGTAGGCCACCCAGAGCACGATAATCGCGCTCACCATCACGCAAGCGACCAATAGTAGAATTCTGTGGTTGAGCTGCTGTTCGTTTCTAAGCATGGCCAGCTCCCGCAAAAGCGTAGCCTTGCTCCAAGCATACAACTCTTAACCGCATATGCGATCTTCCGCATTGATCTACCGCAAATTGTTACAGCTATTTCCTCGATACCTGCCGGAATGTTGGCGTGAGCACCAACGGCGCCGAAGGTTCCTGACGCATCGCGTTGTTTCGCGTGATTTGGTCGGACTTCCGCCGCTGGCACCTCTCGACCGTACACCGGGGCGTCTACATTTCGGCAATCCCGGCAGAAGCCGACATGCCGTGAACATCGGTGGTCTGTCGTTCGTGATCCAGATCCGACGCTCACCTCAGCCTTCGTACTTGACTCAAATCAATGAACGCTACCGCTCAGGGCATATTGAACCTGGTGAAAAATAGTGCCCGTGGTGCCAGCAACTTGCTGACGACCCAGAGAGACCGCGCCGGGAAGTGCCAGGAAAGTTCGAGGATGAGTCTGGCGCGGGATTGAAGCTTAAAAACATGTCGCTCGTTTTCACCCTCGCATCGCGGAACCTCTTTCAAGATCGGCTTCGTTTTGTCGCCGCGCTCATCGGTATCGTGTTCTCGGTTGTTCTAGTGATGGTGCAGATGGGGCTTTACTTCGGTTTCGGTCGGTTGGTGACGACTATGATCGATCACGCCACGGCTGACCTTTGGATTACTTCGAGGGGAGCGAAATGCTTCGAGGATCTCTCGCTCCTCAACACCGGATTGCGAGATCGCCTGCTGGCGATGGATGGGGTAGCCGAGGTGGTACCTGTGGTGGTCGGATTTTCTGCTTGGTCACTGCCGGACGGAGCCATGACTCCGGTATTCGTTGTGGGATCCGACTTCGCCGCCGGCAGGTTGTCGCCTTGGAATGTCGTGGAAGGAACGGTCCAGAGTTTGACCACTCTCGGAACAGTGGCGATCGACCGCTCCTACTACGGTCGGCTGGGTGTGTCGGGCGGCGTCGGCACAACCACGCGAATTCGTGGTCAGCCGGTAACGATCGGTGCTGTCACGGACGGCATTCGCTCTTTCACGACAACGCCCTATGTATTCACCAATCTTGCGAGCGCCCGGTCCTATATCGGATTGCCGGCAAGCCTCACCAGTCATTTTCTCATTCGGCTGAAACCAGACGCCGATATCGAGAAGATTCGCCAAAATATTCTTTCTAGTTTTGCCGGCATTCAGGCACTCACTCCGGGTCAGTTTCAGCAGCAAAGCCGATCATTCTGGCTTTTCGAGACCGGAGCTGGCGCCGCACTCTTCGCAGGCGCGCTGCTCAGCGTCATTGTCGGCACCGCGATCGTCGGACAGACGCTCTATTCGAGCACCAAAGACCATCTTTACGGGTTCGCCACGCTGCGCGCGATAGGTGCCTCCAACAGCTATATTTATAAGGTCATTATCTGTCAGGCACTGCTCAACGCCATCATCGGATTTGCCATCGCGGCGTTGATCGGCATCGCCATCGTCCATTTCACCGCGAAGAGCGCTTTGCAGATCGTGATCACGCGCAATTTGATGATCGAGCTTTTCCTTCTTACCGTCGTGATGTGCATCGTCTCGGCAATTGCCGCAATTCTGCGCGTCGTTCGCGTCGATCCTGCAATCGTGCTGACCCAATGATCGAACCTGTCATCGAAGCTGTGAATATCAGCAGGGTTTTTGGCAGCGGGCCCACACGGGTGCAGGCGCTTAAGGACGTCAATCTGACTCTCACCGGCGGCGAATTGACAGTGTTGATGGGACCATCCGGCAGCGGCAAGACCACGCTTCTGTCAATACTGGGCTGCATGCTTGCTCCGACGGCAGGTACCGTGCGCGTTTGCGGCGCTTCCGCGGCCGGGGCGCGTCCGGACGAGCTTGCGCAAATCCGGCGCCAGCATATCGGTTTCGTGTTCCAAGCCTATCACCTCTTTCCCACCCTCACGGTCGCCGAGAATGTGCGGTTGGCGCTCGACGTGCGCAGCGAGCACGGGCTCAAAGCGATCGCGAAAACCGAGGAAGTGCTGGCCAGCGTTGGCTTAACATCCAAATTGGCGTCTTTCCCCGGTCAGCTCAGCGGCGGAGAGCAACAGCGGGTCGCGATTGCGCGCGCTATCGTGGCAGAGCCTTCTGCCATCCTCGCCGACGAACCAACCGCGTCGTTGGACGCGGCCAATGGGCAAGCAATCATGGCCATTCTCTCGACGATCGCCAAGGAGCGAGGCCGCGCCGTTCTGGTGGTGAGTCACGATCCACGCTTATTCGGATTTGCTGACAAAATCGTCTACATTGAGGACGGCTCGTTGACCCGTGAAGAGCTCACCGATTCCCAGGTAAAGCCCACGCGCAACAAGTTGATCGGAGCGCTGCCGACGAAGTAATCGAGCGGCGGAATGTCCAAGTCTTGCACAAAGCGACCTTTCCCGATGTCCGCTCCCAAGTCGGCTTTGGGGAGCTGAGCGGACATCCCGAATTTATGAGTCCACGCCCCTACCCCGTGTCCTCACAAATCCGGCTCTGCGGCCCTCCGACTTATGAGTGTGGCTCGGTCGATGCCTGCTTCGCTGCGAAACGCGACCGACATGCTGCGTTGCAGGGGAGGCGCTCCGGGCAGTCCTCATGTCCGTTGTCATGCCAAAGAGGCGAGCACGCCGTAAAGAAGGGATCATGTGCCACGGCGCTCTGTGCGAAGAGTTTATTTCTTATATCGGCAAGTATAGACAACTTATTTCTATTTGACGCCCATTGGTTCGCATCTTAAGGAAATAAACGTTCATTTTGGCAATCCGGCTGAGACAGACCATCCATGCTTTCACGTCGTCATTTGCTCCTCTCGGCAGCCGCCGCCGGCATGGCACCGGCCATCGCCCGCGCCGGCAGCCAGCCGCCGGAGATTCGTATCGACTGGGCGACCTACAATCCGGTCTCCCTAGTGCTGAAACGGCGCGGCTTGCTCGAAAAGGAGTTCGAGAAGGACGGCATCGGCATCCGCTGGGTACAGACATTGGGGTCGAACAAGGCGCTCGAGTTTCTCAACGCCGGCTCGATCGATTTTGGCTCGACCGCTGGCGCTGCCGCATTGGTCGGCAGGATCAACGGCAATCCCGTCAAATCGATCTACGTCTATTCGCGTCCGGAGTGGACGGCTTTGGTGACGCGCAAGGATACCTCGATCAACCAGATCGCCGATCTCAAGGGCAAACGCGTTGCGGTTACGCGCGGGACCGATCCGCATATTTTTCTGGTCCGGGCGCTGCACTCCGTTGGCCTCAGTGAAAAGGATATCGTGCCGGTGCTGTTGCAACACCCCGACGGCAAGACTGCGCTCATTCGCGGCGACGTCGATGCGTGGGCGGGACTCGATCCGATGATGGCGCAGGCGCAGGTCGAAGACGGCGCGCGCCTGTTCTACCGCAACAAGGAAGCGAACTCCTGGGGAATCCTCAACGCGAGCGAGGACTTCCTCGGCCGGTATCCGGAACTCACGCGCCGCGTGCTCGCGGTTTACGAACAGGCCCGCAAATATTGTCTTGCCAACTATGACGACGAAAAGCAGGTGTTCCAGGAGGTGACGAAGCTGCCGGATGCCGTGGTCGATATCCAGCTGAAGGAGCGTACCGAGCTGACCTTCAATCGCATCGGTCCGCAGCAGCGCGACACCATCCTGCAGGCCGGGATCGCGCTTCAGCAGGCGGGCGTCATCGCTGCCAATGTCGACGTGAAGCAGGCGCTCGACGGATTGATCGACGACCGTTACGTGGCGGCCTGACCGACGGCGTTGCGACAGTCGTGCCGTGCGTTGCATTTGCGAGCAGTACCGTGTCTGCTGTTGCGATGACCGCTACTGGCGAGCGCGCGCCGGCGCAGCGCGCGGCGACTGGACGTTGGCGCCAGCTGGCGCGGCCGGCGTCGGGACTCCTGCTGCCGGTAGCGGCCGCGTTGGCCTGGGAATTCATCGTGCGCAGCGGCTGGTCGAGCGGACGCCTTGCCCCGCCGCCCTCGATCATTTTCGCGACCTTCGCCGAGCTCGCGCGCAGCGGCGAACTCCAGCGCAACACGCTCGTCACCCTGGCGCGCGTGATGGCCGGCTTCGGCATCGGCGTCGCGGTGGCGACCGTATTCGGCGCCGCGACCGGCTATTGGGCGCCGCTCAGGCGGCTTCTTGATCCGACCTTGCAGGCCCTGCGCGCGATACCCTCCATCGCCTGGATTCCGCTGTTCATTCTCTGGCTGGGCATTTTCGAAGCTTCGAAGATCACGCTGATTGCCTTGGGCGTGTTCTTTCCGGTCTATCTGGGCGTCATGGGCGCGATTCAGTCGGTCGACCGCAAGCTGGTCGAAGTGGGACGCGCGTTCCGGCTCTCGGACTTCGGCATGGTGCGCCGCATTTTGCTGCCAGCGGTATTGCCGGCATATGTCATCGCCGTGCGTTCCGGTCTCGGGCTCGGTTGGATGTTTGTGGTCGCGGCCGAGCTCATGGGCGCATCAGAGGGGCTGGGCTATCTGCTGATCGACGGACAGCAGCTGGGCAAGCCGGCGCAGATCGTCGCCGCCATCGTCGCCTTTGCGATCGCCGGCAAGACCACGGACTGGCTCGTGGCGTTGGCCGCGGCGCCCTTCTTGCGCTGGCAAGACGTCGTGCCGGCCGACTAGGGCGCAATCGCTTCAGGTTGAATCGATTGCGCTCGGGTTTTCTTCAAGGGAGCGTGTTCTTTTCGGAAAACCGCGTTTCGGCTTTTGCAGATCATGCACTAGGGTGGCACCTTGCTCATACTCGACCGCGTCGGCAAGACCTACCCCAACGGCGTGCGCGCGCTCGGCGGCGTCTCGCTCACGGTCGCGCTCGGTGAAATCGTGGCCGTGATCGGCGGCTCGGGTTGCGGGAAATCGACGCTGCTGCGCGCGATAGGCGGGCTCGACCCAGCGAGCGAGGGTGCCGTCATGCTTGATGGGGAGCCGATCACGGCGCCGCACGAGAAGATCGGCATGGTCTTTCAGGAGCCGCGGCTTCTGCCCTGGCTCAAGGTCGCCGACAATGCCGGCTTCGGACTGAGCAGCCGGCCGCGGCAAGAGCGGGCGGAGCGCGTCGCAACCGCGCTCAAGCGCGTTGGGCTCGCCGACAAAGCGACGGTATGGCCGCGCGAGCTTTCCGGCGGGCAGGCGCAACGCGTCGCCATCGCGCGCGCACTCGTCCTGCGCCCGGAGGTGCTGTTGCTCGACGAGCCGTTCTCGGCGCTCGATGCGTTCACCCGCGCCAGTCTGCAGGACCATTTGCTGGATCTCTGGACGGACTCCCAACCGACGCTGATCCTGGTCACGCACGACGTCGACGAGGCGATCGTGCTCGCCGACCGCGTCATGGTGATGTGTCCGCGCCCCGGGCGTATCTTCGACGAGATCGCGGTCGCATTGCCGCGCCCACGCGATCGGCAATCGGCAGCCTTCGACTTCGTCAAGCGCCGCCTGCTCGCGGCGCTTGACCGCTCGCTCAATCTCGCGGTCGCCCGCGCCGAGGATGAGATCAAGGCCGATGCCGGCGCCGGCTTGTGGTGGTAGCTGTCAGCTCACGAGAAATCGTCATTCCCGGCCTTGTGCCGCCCATCCACGTCTTTATACACAGCGCCGATGTGACCGAGAGCGAGGAGTGGAAGCCATGGATGCCGCCGGACTGCGCGCCCTGCAGGCGCCGATCAAGGAGCGCTACAAGGCCGACCCCAAGGCGGGGCTGATCACGCTCAAGGCGCGCGGCACGCTCGACGATGCGAATATTGCTTGCAAGGTCGAAACCGGCCGCGCGCTGGCGGTCGCGGGCCTGCATCCGGCGACCGGCGGCTCGGGGATAGAATTGTGCTCCGGCGATATGCTGCTCGAGGCGCTGGTCGCCTGCGCCGGTGTGACGATGAAGGCGGTCGCCACCGCCATCGATGTCCCGCTCAAATCCGCTGCGGTTTCGGCCGAAGGCGACCTCGATTTCCGCGGCACGCTCGGCGTGGACAAGGATGCGCCGGTCGGTTTCGCGCAGATCCGCCTGCACTTCGAAATTGACACAGACGCACCGCAGGAGAAGCTCGATCAGCTTCTCAAGCTGACCGAGCGTTATTGCGTCGTGTATCAGACGCTTCGCAGCGGCCCTCCGGTCGAACTCCGGCTCAGCCGAATATGATTTGACCGGTCGCCCCTTCGCGGCGGCTTCCAGTTGGTTTTTGGCGGAATGTTACCGAGGCCTGCTTCGCTCTGAAGGCGACCGCATTGCTGCGGTGGCGCGAAGTTCCACGCCCAGCTATCAAGCCAATGCCAAGGCCGGTTCTCATCGCTGAACCCCTCGCAAGCGGATAGTAGCAAGAGGGCCATCCAACGCCGTAACCCTGACGCCATACCGAAAAACGTTTTGGCGCTAAGTCGGCCGACAAGTCCGTTTCGGGCCGTGCGCCAAGGGAACCGCCGAACAGCCGACAAAGTTGTCTTACGGGATGCGGGCAATATTGGAGGCTGCCATGCCGGTTTATCGCGACCCCGACGACACCCGCGATGCAGGCGATGCGCTTTCGCCCACTCACCCACCGGATACCGAAAGGCGCCGACTTGACCCGGTGGAATGGCTTGCCGGCGCGCTGTTCGTGCTGATCGGCGCGGTGTTCGCGTTGTGCCTGGTGGCCATGACCTGGGGCATTGGCCAAGAGCCCGACATGAACGCCATTCACAAGGCACCGGCGGATGTCCTGGCTGCAAACGCGCCGCGGCCTTGAATTCCAGACTTGAAGTGCGCGCCGGCGATCTGCTTCGCTCCGAAGGCGATGGAATTACCGCGCTGCCGCGAAACGGCGCGATTTGCCACGCGCAACACGATTTACGCTAAACATGGCTGAGCCGACCTCGGTCCCGGCCTTTAAGGGATACCCGCAAAATGCGCCCGCCAGCAGTTTTGACACTCCTGTGCTTGTGCCTTGCCGTAACCGCCGGCGCGACCCGCCCGGTATTGGCCGCCGACGAGGAGCCCGCTTACGGCGAGGAGCTGGAAGGCTTCGATTATCCGTGGCCGGTCTCGTACTTCTCGTTCACGTCACAGGGCGAGGCACTGCGCATGGCCTACATGGACGCGCCGCCGGCGGCGGACGCCAACGGCAAAACCATCGTGCTCCTGCACGGCAAGAATTTCTGCGCAGCGACCTGGGAGAATACGATCGCAGTCTTGAGCAAAGCCGGCTATCGGGTAATCGCCGTCGATCAGATCGGTTTCTGCAAATCAACGAAACCGAAGCGCTATCAGTTCAGCTTCCAGCAGCTCGCCGGCAACACCCGCGCGCTGCTGGCATCGCTCGGTATCGATCGCGCGATCATCATGGGGCACTCGATCGGCGGGATGCTCGGCATGCGCTATGCGCTCACATTCCCCGATGCGGTCGAGATGGTCGTACTGGTCAATCCGATCGGGCTTGAAGATTGGAAAGCCAAGGGGGTGCCGTGGCAAAGCGTCGACGCCTGGTATCAGCAGGAGCTGGCAACGACTGCCGAGAGTATCCGCAATTATCAGCGCACGACCTATTATGCCGGCACCTGGGATGCCAAATACGATCGCTGGGTGCAAATGCTCGCCGGGCTCTATCGCGGCCCCGGCCACGAAATTGTTGCCAGGAACGGCGCGCTGATCGATGACATGGCCTACACGCAGCCGGTGTTTTACGAATTCGAGAAACTAAAAGCGCCGGTGCTGCTTCTGATCGGCGACAAGGACACGACAGCGCTCGGGAAAGATCTGGCGCCGCCGGACATTCGTCCGACGCTCGGAAATTATCCGGTGCTGGCCAAGGAGGCGGCAAGTCGATTCCCGCATGCGCGTCTGGTCGAGTTTCCCGATCTCGGCCATGCACCGCAAATTCAGGCGCCGGCCGTCTTCCACAAGGCGCTGCTTGAGGCGTTTGCTGGCAACTAAAGCGCAATCGCGCTTCAGGTTGAATCGATTGCGCTCTAGTTTTCTTTAGTGAAGCATGATCTTTTCGGAAAACCGGTTTCCACTTTTCCGGATCATGCTTTAATTTACCCGAGCGTTTGCAGGCCGCTGCCGTTGCCGAACCTGTTGCTCTTGGGGAAGCCTTTCGGCGCGAGGCGCCCGGCGTCGGCGCGGTTGCCGCGCCAGTCGGCGAGTTCCTTGAGCGACAGGGTGAAGACGCGGCCGGCCGAGTCGGTCCAGCTGAGGCCCTTCTCGGCCGCAAAGGTCTTGATGTCGGAGAGACCGCCGTCCTTGTGGCGCTGCAGACGCACGCCGCGCCCGCGCGCCATCACCGGCACCTGATCGAGCGAAAAGACAAGCATCTTGCGGTTCTCGCCGATCGCCGCCGCGAGTTCGCCGTCGGCGGGCGTCATCGCGCGCGCCTCATCCGGCGACGCGACGTTGAGCACCTGCTTGCCTTTGCGGGTATTGGCGAGGCATTCGTCCTCCGGGACGATAAATCCCCTGCCCTGCTTGCTCGCCACGAGAAGCCTGCGTCCGCCCTGATGGCGGAACACCGCGATCACGTCCGCCTCCTGCTCCAGATCGATGAACAGCCGGACCGGTTCGCCATGCCCGCGCCCCCCCGGCAGCTTCGCCGCCTCGATGGTGTAGCAGCGCCCGTTGGTGGCGAAGACGAGGAGCTTTGACGTCGTCTCGGCGAAGAAAGCGAGTTTGAGGCCGTCGTCGGCCTTGAAGGCCAGGCCGGAAAGATCCGCGACCTGCCCGCGCAGCGCCCGGATCCAGCCTTTTTCCGAGACCACGACGGTAATCGGCTCGCGCTCGACCAAAGCCTCCTCGATCGCGGCCTCGTCGTGCGCGGGCGCCTCGGCAAAGCCGGTGCGGCGCTTGCCGAGCGGCGTCTTGGCGCCGAACTTGTCGCGCACCTCGCGGATCTGGCCGCCGACGGTCTTCCACTGCGCCTTCTCCGAACGCAACAAATCCTCGACGGCGCGCTTCTCGGCGCGCAGCGCCTTGTCCTCCTCGCGGATCTCGATCTCTTCCAGCCGGCGCAGATTGCGCAGCCGCATGTTGAGGATGGCGTCGGCCTGCACGTCCGAGAGCTTGAAGCTCTTCATCAGCACCGGCTTCGGCTCGTCTTCCTTGCGGATGATTTTGATGACTTTGTCGATGTTGAGATAGGCGACGAGATAGCCGCCCAAGACTTCCAGCCGATGCTCGATCTGACCGAGCCGATAGCGCGAGCGGCGCCGCAAGACGTCGCGCCGGTGCGCGAGCCATTCGCTCAGCGCTTCGGCAAGCCCGACGACCCTGGGGATGCGGCCGCGCAGGAGCACGTTCATGTTGAGCGGCACCCGGCTCTCCAGCTCGGTGAGCTTGAACAGGCTCTCCATCATCAATGCGGGATCGACGCTGCGCGAGCGCGGCTCGAAGACCAGGCGCACGTCCTCCGCCGATTCGTCGCGCATGTCGGCGACGAGCGGCAGCTTCTTCTCGTTGATCAGCTCGGCGATGCGCTCGACGAGGCGCATCTTCTGCACCTGCCAGGGGATTTCGGTGACCACCACCTGATAAGTGCCGCGCCCGGTGTCCTCCGTCTTCCACCGCGCGCGCAGCCGGAACGAGCCGCGCCCGGTCGCATAGGCCTCGGCCATCGCTTCGGGCGGATCGACGACGATGCCGCCGGTCGGAAAATCAGGGCCGGGCACGAATTTGAGGAGCGTACGGCTGCGTGCCTTGGGCTGTTCGATGAGATGCAGGGCGGCGTCGCAGAGCTCGGCGATGTTGTGCGGCGGGATCGCGGTCGCCATACCCACGGCGATGCCTTGCGCGCCGTTGGCGAGCAGATTGGGGATCGCCGCCGGCACCACCACCGGCTCCTGCGATACCCCGTCATAGCTCGGCCGGAAATCGACGGCGTCTTCATCGATGCCGTCGAGCAGGAGCTGCGCGGCGTCGGTCAGCCGCGCTTCGGTATAGCGCATGGCAGCCGGGTTATCGCCGTCGATATTGCCGAAATTGCCCTGGCCGTCGACCAGCGGATAGCGCGAGGCAAAATCCTGTGCCAGCCTCACCAGCGCGTCGTAGATCGCCTGGTCGCCGTGCGGATGGAAATTGCCCATCACGTCGCCGACGATCTTCGCCGATTTCTTCAACGCCGCGCCCGGATCGAGGCGCAAGAGCCGCATGCCGTAAAGGATGCGGCGATGCACCGGCTTTAGCCCGTCGCGCGCGTCGGGCAGCGCCCGATGCATGATGGTCGACAGCGCGTAGGCGAGGTAACGCTCCTCGAGCGCCTCGCGCAGCGCGATCTCCTGCACGTCGCCGGACTCGGGGGGAATCACTTTCTTGTTCATGGCCGAGAGCCGTAGCGCGGTTCGCCATTGCGAACAAGAACGGCCGCGACGAAGCGCGCGCGCGCGTCAGGAACGGCAAGGCCGCGCGGGGCGAAAGCGTGCCGGTCGAGGAAAAATCCGGTCAGCGCAAACGCATCGGCGAGATCGGCCGCGGATGCCGGCCCGTCCTCGGTGCGCAGGAAGGCGGGCAGCCGCATCAGCCTGTCATGGTAGGCCTCGCCGGCGGTGCGCGAAACGGCGCGACCGGTTCGCGGCGAGACGTAGATGAGGTCATCGGTCGCGCCGGACACGGCGCAGCAGGAAAGATCGAGGCCGAAGCCAAGCTCGGCGAGAAGCGCGAGCTCGAAGCGCGCGACCATGGGAGCAACCGCAGTCGGATCGCCGAAAGCATCGAGGATCGATTCGAGCGCGCCATGGACGCGCATGTGAGGCTCCCGCTCGGCAAGCAGACGGCACAAGGCCGCCAGATGCGTCACGCCGTAGACGGCATGCGCCGCCCCGAGAAAACCGGCGGCGCGCAGATTGATGCCCTCGACCAGATAGTGGCCGAGATGATCGTCGAGCCGCGCCCGCCAAGTCGCGCGCAGCGAATTTCCCGGCTGCAGCACGCCGCGCAGCCGCACGCCGGTGCCGCCGCGCACCAGCCCGAGATGGCGGCCGCGCTCATGCGTCATCAGTTCGAGAATGACGCTCGACTCGCCGTGGCGCCGGACGCCGAGCACGATGCCTTCATCGGTCCATTGCATGGCTGTTATGTAGCGCGTTTTTCCGAGATTCGCAGACGCAAACGCGTCATGGCCGGCCTAGCGCATGATCCGGAAAAGTGGAATGCCGGTTTTCCGAAAAGATCATGCGCCAGCAAGAAAACCTGGAGCGCAATCGATTCAACATGAAGTGATTGCGCTCCAGGCCGTGTACTCTTACATTCGCGACGTGCGCTTTCCGTCAGACAACGGCAGGAAAGCCGATATCGCTTGATGTCGGTGATGTGCCATGAGCCGACATTCCAATGCCTCTCGGGAAAGCGCCGGCTGGCGCGCTTCGGTTATGCCCACGTTCATTACATGTCGAGGCAAGCCTTAAGGGCGTACCGTGAAGCGCTTGTTGAACATCCACAGTCCTAGCGCGAAGACAAGCATCAGGAGACCGCCAACAAGGAACGACAGCGGCTTCAATCCGAGCCTGTCGAACCATTGGGTGTAGAAATGGATGGCCCCAAACACTGCGGCGATATTGACTACCCAACGCCTGTTCTCCCGAACGGCCCAGACGCCGGCACCAAGGAGCACAGCCGCCCAGCCGATGACGAAGGCCAGAGGCGGAATCATCAGTGAACGGGAGTATTTGGTCAGAATGCTCGGATCGCCTCGCAACAGCGAGCGGACGAGCAGCAAATCATCGCCCCAAAGCGAGCCGACCCAGAAGCCGAAATTGACCATGAATGTGGACGTCCGCGCCGCAATCAGCGCTATGCGTTCGTAATCGGCTGCGAGCAACTTCGAGAGGTAATACGTGCCGAGCGCAAGGAGGCTGAAAAGTACGATCGTGAGCAGCGGCTCGTAGATGGCGAGCATATAGGTGGCGTGCCAGTAACCCGCGCGGGCGCCGAGGCAGGCGCCGAGCGCCAGCACCGCCGCGGCTATGAGCAAGCTCGATCGGGCGACGATCGAGGCTCCCGCGAGCGTGGCGGTAACAATCAGCATCGCAACAAGCGCACCCTTGCCGATGGCGAGCACACCGCCGCAAAACAACAGCGCGCCGACCGCAACACAGATTTGTGCAAGCAGGCTCCAGTGCTCTTTGCCTCGGAGCGTGAATGCAAGTCCAATCGCGAACACCACGAGACCAAGGATGAGCGCGGTCACAGGCGTTGGCACCAGCGCCACCGCTCCTGCACTCACTGCGACAACTCCGAAGCCAACGAGCAGGTTAATTGCAAACGAGCCGGTATCATGGGCGGCCAAAGCACGCAGCCGCTCGGCCTCAGCCGGCGAGAGCTTTCCTTCTTCCAGAAGCTTGGAGAGATCGAGCGTGATTTTCATGTTAGCATTGCGATCCGCTTGGTTCTTGGGACCACTTTAGCTTTAGACTGCGTCGCGATCCAATTTTCGCAGCGACGGCAATATCAAGGCTGAAAACATATAGGCTTTTCTCCGCGACGTGTGACCCCTTTTTCTGCTGCCACGCCATTTGTTCGGCTTGGCTGATTGCAAGAACGGAGCTGACCCCTATTGCTCGATAGGCCGGCATTGCGCGATGAAACCCAAACGTCTCCTTCGGGCCGTCAGCGCCGATTTGGCCCTCGCCGGCGAGGTCCGCTCTGCCCCCGAGACCTGCCGTAGGAGCAGACATTCAATTCGGCAGCGGTGTGCCAAACGCGTCGATCGAAAGCCGACGGCGCCGGTCGGAGTCGATGCGTCTGCCAAGATCGGCGCTACCGCGCTATCGACCGCCCTCGCGGGCCGATCCGCCCAGCAAGATCTTTGCGTTGGCTAATTAACGTCGCGAGCTCTCCATCCGTTCCGCTGGCCTTGGCGAGCGCGCGGATACCGGCATCAGAGAATTGCGCACCCTGATTAAAGGTAACGTACCGCACGACGACAGCTTCCCCGTCATCGAGAAGCAAGTCCGTCACTGCCGGACTAAGCCGCGGGCGGCAGGCAATTGCCAGCCGATGCGATTCGCTCTTCGCCCGGGCAATGCGGCAAAGTGCTTCATCACTGATGCAGCATGATTTCATCAATACCGGCTCAGCCACGGTAATGTCATTGTCAAGTGCGAGGCGCTCGATCAATTTTGTCGGCGCGTTCGTCGTGTCGGCAAGAAGCCGCGAAAGCGCTGACAGTGTCCCCGAATCGGCATCGACGATTAGTTCGCTCAGTACATCGTCAAACACGTCGAGGTGTTCCGCGCGACAATGTTCGGCGATTTGAACCAAGAGATTACTGATGTGTTTGAGTGCGCGCGTGCGTCTTTCCGCCGGCATGCACCGGATCATTTCGTTCAATTCGACAAGCTCGGTTGCAATGCTGGACATGGCAAATGAGGCAAATCCTCTGACCCACAGTGATGAATTACTCCGAGAGAATGATAATGGCTGTTTGTGAACGAAGAATTGGCTCGCCCGCGGCACGCCGAGGGACGGGTCCACCTCGGCAGTTAATCAGTACTCGGGAATGCGCAGAGTCCCGAAACCGTTCACAAATAAAAAACGTTAATAGCATCTTAACTGCGCATCACCAGATGAAGTCGGTGCGTCCGGTGCGGTCACTAGCGCCGTTTTCGGCATCGTCCGCCCCCTGCCCGAACCGGCAGCGATTCCTGACTGAGCCGACGCTCGATCCGCCATCAGCGACCGGCGACGAAGCCAGCGTACCGCTCCTCGATGAAGACTATGTGATCCTGTCGACCATTCACTCGGCAAAAGGGCAGGAGTGGAAATCGGTCTTCCTATTAAATTGCGTCGACGGCTGCGCCCCTCCGATCTTGCGGTGGGAAGCACGCCCGAGATCGAGGAAGAGCGCTGGTTGCTTTACGTTGCGATGACGCGCGCCAAGGATCATCTGCACCTGATCGTGCCGCAGCGTTTTTTCGCGCACCAGCAGCGCCGCAATGGCGACCGGCACATGTATGCGGTCCGAACCAGGTTCATCCCCGACACGATTATCGAGCATTTTGAGCAATGCGCATGGCTCCTTGCCGCAAGTGAGGGGGGCTCGGCAGCCAAGGCAATCATCAAGCCCGTTGATATCGCCACCCGGCTCAGAGGCATGTGGCGTTGATCGCCAGTCGATCTTCCGCGGGGCGCACTGCTGGGGAGTGCCTGGCGGTGGGTGTACCTGGGACCATGCCAGCCGGGGTAGACGCCACCCTGCCCCCATTTGTCTCCGATAACAGCCTTCTTGCTTACCTCCGATAATGCCTATTCTCGGAGGTGATCCGATGTCTGTTATGGCCCCGATCTCGGACCTAACTCCGACATCGACCGATGTCGGAGAAGTGCCAACACCAGACATCGCAAGGACCCCGGAAACCGATATATACTTGCCCACTCGCGGTGGTAGGGAGACCTGGTTCCGTGAATCGTCGGATGGCAGCGATCTTAGTCGCTGATATAGTCGGCTACTCGGCCTTAATGGAGGCGGACGAGGAAGGCACTGCCCGCTGCCTCGCCGATTGCCGCAATCGGATCGCCGCCGAGATCGCCAAATACGATGGCCGCCTCTTCAAGGCGATGGGTGACGCAGTACTCGTCGAGTTCGCGAGTCCAATCAATGCACTGCGGTGCGCAGCGGATATTCGATCAGCACTATTTCTGACGAACCAAGGCGACAACCAGCCATTCCGAATGCGGTTTGGCTTACACGTGGCTGATGTGCTCGTCGACAACGACGATCTAATAGGCGATGGTGTTAACCTAGCGGCCCGCATTCAGCAGGCCGCTGACCCGGACGCGATTGACATCAGTGGTGCACTTTTCGAGCAGATACGCCGCAACTCACCGTTCGCCTTCGATGACCGCGGCGAGCAAACCTTCCGCAATATAGTTGAACCAATTCGCATTTATCGTCTGCGCGGCGAGATAAAACGCCACGTGTACCAAATAGCCCCGACACAACCGACGCCCGTGCGGGCGAAGCGACCGTACTCGCTCGCAGTGATGCCGATCGAGGCTACTGCTGGAAGCGAAGACAAGCAGTACCTGGCCGACGGCATTACCGAAGAGCTGATTTTCGAGCTTGGCCGGTTCAACAGACTATTTGTCATATCGCGCACCGCCACGCGTGCTTTCGCCGAAACCGCGTATAGTCCGCAAACGGTCGGCGAGCGGTTAGGAGTACGCTACGTGCTCTCCGGCGCAATACGTCAATTTGGGGCGCAATTTCGCTTGAGTCTTTCACTTTCAGAAACTGACGCGGGCGCAGTGGTATGGAGCGATCGCGTCACCGAGAATTTTGAAAATCTGGTAATCCAACTCGACAAACTTACATCCCGTATTGCTTCGACGGTGCTCGGGCGGATCGAGGAAAGCGACATTGCGGCGGCCCGCCGCCTCAAACCCGAGTCGATGACAGCCTATGAGTTTCATTTGCGTGGGCTGGAATATCATCGTCTCGGCGGGGTAGTCGATGAGAACCTGCGCGAAGCGACCCGCTGGTTCGAGCGCGCGATCGAAGCAGACGCGAACTTTGCACGCCCGCGCGCCATGTGGGTTTGTGCCAGATCGGGCTTGCCGGAATTTGATGAAGCGGACGGTGTGAGGCGCACTCAGCGCGCGCTGGAACTCGATCCCAATGATCCTGAGGCCAACCGGGTGATGGGCTCAATTCTCATGCACCGTGGCGCTTTTGACGCCTCCCGAGAATGCCATGAGAGGGCTATGGCCCTCAGTCCATCGGACGCGTACATCAAAGCCCGTTCGGCCGCTTTCTACAACTTCGCGGGAGAGCCGGAGCACGCACTGAAGTTACTCAACGAAGCGGCAGAACTAGATCCATTCTTGCCCGTTTGGTGCGTCGAGGAACGTGTGGCGGTGTTGTACAACCTTGGGCGCTTTCGCGAAGCAATCGAGGCTGCGCTTCGATTATCCTTCCAAACTCGCCGATCACGTTTGTACCGCGCGGCTGCGCACGCTGCACTCGGTGAAACAGATCGTGCATGCGACGTAGTCACAGAGGCAATCGCCAGCGCTCCTGACCTGACAACGGAGTACGTTGAAGCCCAAGAATTTTATCAAGACCGCGCAATCAAGGGCAGGCTGATTGATATGCTAGTTTGCGCCGGATTGCCAAAAGAGCAGCGCCGAGTAACCCGTTAGACTGATACCTTGTAACGCCAAGCTGCGCATGCCGTGAGGCGCGCTGATGTCTCAAATGGGTCTTGGTCGTGTCAAAACGCTTTGCGGGAAGGTAGATTTAGCGCCCTTGGCGAGGGGGCATGGTATTTCAGGTTTGATTACGCCCTGATCGCCGCCATCAGCGGCTGGATGCCCATGA
>Ga0187784_10001345_pt1 | contig 19376 bp, 20 predicted proteins | sample 1015_SJ02_MP15_2_FD_132964 | JGI IMG/M metagenome (GOLD analysis project Ga0187784, IMG submission 132964) | Tropical peat soil microbial communities from peatlands in Department of Meta, Colombia - 1015_SJ02_MP15_20_MG | ecosystem: Environmental > Terrestrial > Soil > Wetlands > Peat | place...
GTGGATCGACTCATGAGTTTCATCAAGGCCTATAACCAGGAGGCTCGACCCTTCGAATGGACTTATACGGGCAGTCCATTGGCTGCCTGAATAAGTCAACGCAATTTAATTACGCAACACTAGGGTAACGTTGGATTGATCGCTGCGCGCGCCGTTCACCGCGCCGCTGCGCGTATCATAATCCACGTCAATGTCCGGACGGTTGCTGGTGAAAACCACTCCGGGCTGCAAGCTAAGCAAGTCGACGACATTGCGCGACTCGATCGGGAGTTGCAGGACCTGCTTCTCGTCGAAGGTATTGCCCAGGGTTGCGTCCGCGGTGTTCAGGAGCGGGGCCTCTCCGCTGACGGAAACAACCTCTGTGGCATGGCCTACCTCCAAGACCACGTTGACCGTCGACGGCGTATTTACAAGCAATTCGATATTCTCCCGCACGTACTTTCTGAACCCAGGGGCCTCGACGCTTAGGCGGTATCTGGCCGGCAAAACTTGCAGCAACTCGTAGACGCCGTCCGAGCCGCTGTTGGTGACGCGCGAGATGCCCGTGTCCACGTTGGTGAGCGTGACCTTCGCGCCGGGAATGACTGCTCCGCTCTGGTCCGAGACGGTGCCTCTTAAAGAAGTCAGCGCCTGGCTCCAGGCCAATGGCGCCATCCCTCCCCACAACAACCCCACCAAGCCTATGTATAAAAATAGCCGTTTCATGTTCTTCACCTCCTCAGCCTGCACTGCCCGAAGAAGGCCGTGCGAGCATCATGATAGTCAGGGCTAACACGATGAGATGCCTCCCCTGCGTCTCTCAGGTCCGAGACCACGAAAAACTAAGTCGTGCGCATAACGAAAGAGACCCACACCTTCTGCAACTCTTCTGACCTATGGAAGTATATTCTCCACAGAGGCAGGAGAATGTCAACCGGAGTTTCCCAAGCTCATCCGTAAGCGATGAAAGCCAGCATCTTGTGATTCCCGCCCTCCAGGTCGGGGTCGAAGGGAATGCCAAATGTGGTCGCGCCATATGCACGCATGCAGTCAATGATTAAGTCTGAAGGTTCCGACTCCAGATCCGAGAGGTTCGCCCTCCCCATCAACGGCACTTTGCCGAAATATTGACATCAAATGTACAATGTCAATTATGAGTGGCGAGCCGCCGTCGAAGTTTTACTGGGATGCAAGCAACATCCAGCACCTAGCCAAGCACCGGATAAGCCGCTCGGAATTCGAGCAAGCCATGCTACACAATCCGATTATCATTGACTTCGCCGACGAAGCTGGCGAAGAACGGTGGTACGCGCTGGGAGCGACGGATCGGTTGCGCGTGCTGTATTTGGTCTTCTCTTATCGCGGTGAACGCATTCGGCCCATTACTGGCTGGGATGCACGCAGGAAACTGCGGGAACTCTATTTTCGAAGAAAGGGCGGGTGAGCTACCAATGCCCAAAAAGAGACTGATCGTTCCGAAGTTCGCGTCGGAAGCAGAAGATGCCAGGTGGCATCAGCGAAACCGGCGGGCGTTAGAGTTGCTCATGGAGCGGCGTTTACTGGAAGGAAACACGCTCACGCTTCAACAAGCCGCAGGACGCGCGAAGACACGTCCGGTCACACTGCGTTTGGCCGCCGGAGATGTTGAAACGGCGCGCGTCATGGCCGCACAAAAGGGAATTGGCTACCAGACCTACGTCAAGATGCTCTTGCATGAGGCCTTGCTCCGAGAAACCGGCAAGCAATAAGCCCACATTCCAAAACTCTGCGACGCTTTGTCAAAGACATTCGAAGCCGGCGTTCGCGTATCCCGGAATAGCCATGCGCCGCTGCGTTTGCCGGGGAGGCTTCCGACGGCGGGGGCTTGTGACTAATCGAGTGTTGCCGGGCCCGGACCTTCTCGCCTTTGTCTTGTGCCATAACTGGGCCGCGACGTCACGTGCGCCGGTGCTTTTCCGGAGAGGGGCTTTGCAGGCCGAAACCTTAAGCGGGATCACAACCGTACTTGCCGCTTTGTGCTACGCCTGGCGTGGGCACAGGCGGAAAACTGTAGAGCGCTGGACTTCCCGAGTGTAGTAAAATCCATCGCGCGGGAGTGGGGCGGTGCGAAGCCAAACAGGTGGAGCTGAGCAATACGTGCTGGCGCTGGACATGGGCTCGAGCAGCGTGAAGAGCGCGCTCGTCTCAAATCGCGGCGAGCTGGCAGGGACGGGGTTGGAGACCCTCGACACCATCCTCCTGCCTGGCGGTGGAGCGGAGCAGAATCCAAACCAGTGGTGGTCCGCCTTCGTTCGAGCTGCCCGCTCCGCGCTGGCTGCCGCCGCCGTACGGCCCGAGCAGGTTCGCGCCGTAGCCTGCGCCACGGCCTGGTCAGTCACCGTGCCGGTGGACGCCGGAGGCCAGCCGCTGGCGAACGCGCTTACCTGGATGGACACGCGCGGCGGCCCTTACAATCGGGCCGCGGTGGCGGGCTTCCCGCAGGTGGCCGGCTACGCCGCCCTCAAACTGCGCAAGTGGCTCAAGCTCACCGGCATCGTCCCCCAGCATTCAGGCATCGACGGAATGGGTCACATCCTTTTCTTCAAGCATGAACGCCCCGAGATCTATGCCGATACACACAAATTTCTCGAGCCCATGGATTATTTGAACCTCCGGCTCACGGGCCGGTTCGCCGCCTCCTACGCCACCATCTTCCCTTACGGCCTCACCGACAATCGCGATCCTAACCGCATCAACTACCACGCTGACTTGCTGCGGCTGACGGGCATTGATCGCGCCAAGATGCCTGACCTCTTACCCGTCGACGCCGTGCTTGGCACGCTGAAGAGGGAAGCTGCGGACGAACTGGGCCTGCCAGGGTCGACGGCGGTGGTCATGGGTTGTGGCGACAGCCACGCGGCAACCATCGGCGCCGGGGCGGTTGAGGATTTCGAGGGATACTTTTGTATTGGCACGAGCGCCTGGATGAGCTGTCACGTGCCCTTCAAGAAGACCGATGTCTTCCATCAGATCGCCACCATGCCGGCGGCGCTGCCTGGAAAGTATATGCTCTTCGGCGAGCAGGGCCTGGCAGGAAGGTGCCTGGAATTCCTGAAGGATCGGATCCTGTTTCCGGACGCGGCTCAGAGCTCGGCTCCGTCGCAGGTCTATGAATTGCTCAATTCCGAGGCGGCGCGGGTAGCGCCGGGCGCCGACGGCCTGATCTTCACGCCCTGGATCAACGGCATTATCACACCGATCCAGGACATCCACACGCGCAGCGCCTTCTTCAACCAGTCGATGGGCACCACGCGCGGCCACTATGTGCGCGCGGTGATGGAAGGCGTCGCGTTGAATCTGCGCTGGCTGAAGCGTCATATGGAAACGTTCATCGGGCGGCGCTTTCCGCAACTTACTTTCATCGGTGGCGGCGCCTTGTCAGACGTCTGGTGCGGGATTATGGCTGACGTGCTTGGCTGCCCGGTGCGCCAGGTCGCAAATCCGCGGAGTGCCACCGCCACAGGCGCCGCTCTCGCCGCCCTGGCAGCGCTCGGCGAAATCCAGGTTGACGACATTGCGAGCTTGGTGAAGATTCAAGCCACGCATCAGCCGGCGGAATCGCGCCGCCGGCTTTACGACCAGCAGTTTCACGAGTTTCTCGACTTTTACAAGCGAACGAAGCCCCTATACAAGCGGCTCAATCCCAAGGCTCGTGCGGTTTGAGCGCGAGCGGAGGTTCTTTTATGTCAACTGAAACGAAGGCATCAGCCAGCGCGGCTTCCTCACCAGCCCACCCTTATCGCGACCGCTTCGAGAGTTACCCGCGTCTGCCCAAGAAAGGGAGAAGCTACGAGGAAATCTTGAGCGAGTTGCAATCCATCGGGCAGCAGGAAGACGCGAACTGGAAGACGGGCCGGGTCTCGGGCACCTTCTATCACGCCGGCAAGGACCACTTCACCTTTCTCAATCAGGTTTATGCACTGTTCTCGCACGTCAACCTGTTGCAACGTGACATCTGCCCCAGTGGAACCAAATTCGAAGCGGAAATCGTTGCCATGACAGCGCACCTGCTGAATGGGCCCGCCGCGCAACAGGCGAACCCCGCGCATGAAGTGGTTGGTGCGGTTACCTCGGGCGGCAGTGAGAGCATCATGTTGCCTATACTCGTTTATCGCGAGAAAGCGAAAGCCGAACGAGGCATTACGGCGCCTGAAATGGTTGTGCCCAGCACCGCCCATCCTGCCTTCTCGAAGGGCGCGCACTACTTCGGCGTCAAGCTGATCCGCGTTCCGGTAGGCAAGGATTTTCTCGCCGACGTCGAAGCCATGCGCGCCGCGATTACCCCGAACACGGTGGCCATCGCGGGCTCCTCCGCAGATTACCCTCACGGGCTCATGGACCCACTCGAGCGTCTCTCCGATCTGGCGCTCCAGGCCGGAGTCGGAATGCACGTTGACGCTTGCTACAGCGGCTTCCTGCTGCCGTGGCTGGAACGTCTTGGATACGACGTCCCGCCCTTCGACTTTCGCCTGCCGGGCGTCACCTCGATTTCGTGCGACACGCACAAGTGGGGTTATGGGCCGAAGGGCGCTTCCGTCGTGCTCTACCGCAGCCGCGCCTTGCGCCATTACCAGTACTTCGCCATGACGGACTGGGCCGGCGGCTATTACGCTTCACCCACGCTGGCCGGCAGCCGTTCCGGCGGAATTGCGGCCGCTACCTGGGCCGCGATGGTGGCGCTGGGTGAGGAAGGCTATATCGAAATCGCGCGCCAGATCATGAAGGCCGCTGAGACGATCCGCGCCGGAGCCGCGTCGATCCCGGAGATCAAGATCGCCGGCAGGCCCTCCTTCTGCATGGCTTTCATGTCCGACATCATCGACATTTACCACGTCAATGACTTCCTCGCCGCCAAAGGATGGCGCATGAACGTGCTCCAGGGTCCACCGGGCTTTCATTTTTGCGTGACCCGGCCCCAGACCCAGCCCGGTGTCGCCGAAGCCTTCGTAGAGGATCTTCGGGCAGCAGTGGCCTACGCCAAGACTCCACCGCCCCTTCCCTCGAAGACAAGCGCTATTTACGGGGGTGGCACAATTTCGTTCGACCCGGCCTTCGTTCGCCCGCACCTCCTTCACTATCTTGACGAAGGCTACGAACTCTGACCGCCCCGGCCCTGCCGCGTTCCGAGCGAGCGATCAGCCGCTAGCGTAACAGCCCTAGCACTCAATTGATGTTGGCGAGTTACCTGGGGATTTCCCGACTGGCATCTATGGTCGCTCCCAGCGTGGCCAACTTTCGAAAGCATAAGTCTTGACAAAAATTTCACATTAGATTTAATCTAAATGCTTCATGGACACCAAGGCGATCAAGAAATCCCTGAAGGGCAGCGGGTTGCGGTGCACGCCGCAGCGCTACGCGGTGATGGCATTCTTGATGGAAGACACCAATCATCCCACGGCTGCGGAAATCTTCGAAGCCGTGAATCGCGCGGATCCGCGTTGTTCAAGGGCCACGACTTATAACAATCTGCGGGACTTGGTGCGGGCGGGTCTGGTGCGCGAAGTGGCCGTCGAGGGCCGCGCCGCGCGATTCGATGCGAGAGGCATGCGGCATCACCACTTTATCTGCGACCGATGCGGCAAGGTTGAGGACATCGAGTGGTACAACGTGCCTAGGCCTGCCTCGGGCTCCCTTGGTAAGCGGATTCTCCGCGAGTGCGAACTCATTTTCCGGGGGCTCTGCGCGAAGTGCGCTCCGCGGCGCGCTTCCTGTTCGGTGTCGTAGGTGTGTAGTACATACCGTTTTAATGGCGCGCGCCAGAGAGCGCGCGCCGGCGGAGAGCAAGTATTCCCCGGCAAAGCCGGGGGATCTCCCAAGGGGTTACGCAAAGGGAAAAACTAGGAGGATACATACATGGATAATCAACTTACTACTACAGCGGGGGCGCCTGTTCCCGCTGATCAGGAGCAAACCTTGTCAACCGAAAGCAAGTGCCCGGTTTCGGGCGGCACTCGTAGACACACGATTACGAATGCGGACTGGTGGCCGGATCAACTGAACCTGAAGATGCTGCACCAGCACTCGCCCTTGTCCAATCCCATGCACAAGGAATTCAATTATGCCAAAGAATTCAAGAGCCTCGACCTCGATGCCGTGATCAAGGACCTTCGTGCGTTGATGACGACGTCGCAGGACTGGTGGCCGGCAGACTATGGCCACTATGGGCCGTTTCTCATTCGTATGGCGTGGCACAGCGCAGGTACCTACCGCATCGCCGACGGCCGCGGCGGGGCAGGCTCCGGCACCCAACGATTTGCGCCCCTCAATAGCTGGCCGGACAATGTGAACCTCGATAAGGCGCGCCGCTTGCTCTGGCCGATCAAGCAAAAGTATGGCCGGAAAATCTCCTGGGCCGACCTCATGATTCTCGCCGGTAACGTCGCCTTGGAGTCGATGGGCTTCAAGACCTTCGGTTTCGGCGGCGGGCGCGAGGACGTCTGGGAGCCCCCAGAGGACATCTACTGGGGGCCTGAGGGCGAGTGGCTGGCGGACAAACGCTACAAAGGCGATCGCGAGCTCGAGAATCCTCTCGGCGCGGTTCAGATGGGCCTGATTTACGTGAATCCGGAAGGGCCCAATGGAAAGCCGGACCCCATCGCTGCGGCGCGGGATATCCGCGAGACGTTCGGCCGCATGGCGATGAATGACTACGAGACCGTGGCGCTTATTGCCGGCGGGCATACGTTCGGCAAAGCCCACGGCGCGGCCGACCCGAAGAAATATGTCGGCCCCGAACCCGAAGCCGCCCCCATCGAAGAGCAAGGCCTCGGCTGGCGGAGCGCCTATGGCAGCGGCGCCTGGGGCGATGCGATCGGCAGCGGGCTCGAGGGCGCATGGAGCAACAAACCCGTGCAGTGGAGCAATAGCTACCTGGAGAACCTGTTCGGGTATGAGTGGGAGCTCGGGAAGAGTCCCGCTGGCGCGTACCAGTGGTTTCCCAAGAACGGGTCGGCAGTGGCCACCGTTCCCGATGCCCAGGATCCGTCGAAGCGGCACGCCCCAATCATGTTCACGACGGACCTCTCACTGAGGATGGACCCGATCTATACACCGATCGCAAAGCACTTCCTCGAGAATCCGCAGGAGTTTGCGGACGCGTTCGCCAAGGCGTGGTTTAAGCTGACGCACCGCGACATGGGGCCTCTCTCGCGCTACCTTGGCTCGCTCGTTCCTAAGGAGCCACAGTTGTGGCAAGACCCTGTTCCCGCCGTGGACCACAAGCTCATCGGGGAGCGGGACATTGCTGCTCTGAAGGCCAAGATTCTCGCATCCGGACTGTCGATTTCCGAACTGGTCACGACCGCCTGGGCGTCAGCGGCGACATTCCGCGGCTCCGACAAGCGCGGTGGGGCGAACGGGGCGCGCCTTCGCCTGGCGCCGCAAAAGGATTGGGAAGTGAACCAGCCGTCCGCACTGGCGAAGGTCCTGAAAAAGCTGGCGGCGATTCAAAAGGGTTTCAACAGCTCGCAGTCCGGCGGGAAGAAGGTCTCGCTGGCTGACCTGATCGTGCTGGGTGGCTGCGCCGCCGTCGAGGAAGCTGTGAAAAAGGCGGGGCACAAAGTGAAGGTCCCCTTCTCGCCGGGGCGCACGGATGCATCGCAGAAGCAGACCGATGTGCACTCCTTCGCCGTCTTGGAGCCGACCGCAGACGGGTTCCGCAACTACCGCCGGAATGGCGACCCGAGATCCGCGGAGGAGCGGCTGGTGGATCGGGCGCAATTGCTGACGCTGACCGCCCCCGAAATGACGGTTCTCGTCGGCGGCTTGCGCGCCTTGAATGCGAACTTCGGAAAGTCCAAACACGGCGTCTTCACCAACCGGCCTGAGACGCTGACCAATGATTTCTTCGTCAACCTGCTCGACATGAATACGAAGTGGCAGCCGTCCTCCAAATCCGAAGGCGTGTATGAGGGGCGCGATCGCGCCACGGGCGAAATCAAGTGCACCGGCACCCGTGTCGACCTGATCTTCGGCTCCAACTCCCAGCTCCGAGCCATCGCGGAAGTCTATGCCTGTGACGACTCGAAGGAGACGTTTGTGAAGGACTTCGTTGCGGCGTGGAACAAGGTGATGAACCTCGATCGCTACGACCTTGCTTAAAGCAGTGGTTAGTGGCTAGTGGTTAGTGTTTAGCAAGCAAGAAGAGCGGACCGCCCCGACGTGTCGGGGTCCGCGTCTCGTGTTCCGAAGCCCAGGGCGCCCTGGCTGGGGCGAACAACGCCAAGCAAGGTAGCGGGGAGCACGTAGCGCAGACCTCGTGCCTTCCGAGGTCTGCGGCTTTTCTGGTGGGAACATGGGAAGAGCCGCAGACCTGCAAAAGACGGAGGTCTGCGCTACACGATGATTGTGGCGACCCCCTCCCAAAAATGTCGTTGACAGCATTATGCCGTGCATGACATAATTACTAATGGCCTGGGAAGTTGAGTTTACCGATGAATTCGGCAAATGGTGGGACCACCTGACTGCGCCCGAGTAGAAAAGCGTTGACTTTGCGGTCAGCCTATTACAAGAAGTTGGTCCCACACTGAAGATGCCGCATTCTTCCGGCGTCGCCTCGTCACGCCACCCCCACATGCGTGAACTGCGCATCCAACACGAGGGACGGCCTTATCGAGTTCTTTACGCATTCGACCCTCGCCGGGCTGCAATTCTGTTGATAGGTGGGGACAAGGCCGGCAACGACCGCTGGTATGAGGAATACGTACCCTCGCCGACGAGCTCTATGACCGGCATTTGTGCGAGATCGAAAACGAACAGAAAAAAGGCTCGTCGTAAATGTTCCCCCTCAAGAGTCGGGAGGACAAGCATATGGCACGAAACTTTCGAGAACTTCAGGCGAAGATGGACCCCGCGAGCCGCGCCGAAAACGTTCAGCGAGTGCGCGAGGAGCTACAGCGAATGGCCTTGGAAGAGCTTCGGGGCGCGAAGCAACTTACGCAAGCTGATATGGCCGAGATGCTGGACGTGCCGCAGAGTTCTATCTCCCGGATCGAGCAGCGTACGGACATGTATCTCAGCACACTCAGGAACTACGTCCACGCTGCCGGCGGGGAACTCCGTATTCAGGTCGTATTCCCTGATGGCGGGACGGTGATCATAGACCGTTTTGGAGAATACCAGGAACGCACGTATGTGGTCCAAGCGCAAGCCGAGGGCAGCGGTCTATTCCGCCTGCGTGCCCGTCCCTTGAATCCTCAGGCAGTTCCATTTTCGACTAAGCCTTTTAAAGTCACTGGACTCATTAAAACAATGCGTGCCCTGCACCTTCCGGAACCTCAAATTACCGGCATCAGGGACAGGCTGATGAGTAAAGGCGGTGAAATTGAGATAGGCGGCTCGGCGTCAGGAGTCCAGCGAGTCTTTAGCATTCCAGATCTGGTGGCCGCGGGATTTGAGGAGTTGAATGCGGAATGAGTCTTCTTCTAATTTCTCGAGCGCAGACCCCGTGCTTCCCGAGGTCTGCGGCTTTTCTGGTGGGAACATGCGAAGAGCCGCAGACCTGCAAAAGACGCAGGTCTGCGCCACCCTCGAGAGTCAAAAATGGAGATTTGGGGTTAGATTAGAGCGATGGCACGGCGCCGGCTATGGATGGTGGTGCGGTCGATTGCGGCGGGTTGGGCGACGCTCATCGCGCTGACTTACCTCGCCGAGCGCCCCCTTCTTCGCTTGACGGCGCCCCTGGTCGGTCCGCACTGGCTGGCCACCGCCAGCCTGACGCTCGACTGTCTGAAGCTTGCAGCGACCGGCTGGGCCATCGGCCGGCTGCATCGCCCGGCGCCGCTGACGGGCGTGCTCGCCTTTGCGGCAAATCTCGCCCTCTTCAACCTCGACCCCTGGCTGCCCCTTGACCTCCAACAGCTCATCCGGCTGGCGATGGACGCCGTGCACGACACGCGGTACTGGGGCCCGCTGGCCACCATGGCCGCGCAGCATGCACTTTTGTTCGGCAGCTTGCTCGCGGGCGGCCTGCTCAGCCGAGGGCCGCAAACGCCTTTATCGCTCTTCGGCCCAACGCCGCGCTGAGCCCCCAGGGCAACGCAAAGCGTCTCGTAAACGCAAATCGCCTTCAACGTGATAGGTTGCCAATGAGGCTCCGACCGCCTTGCAGATTTTCCTGCCACTTTTCAGTAACATGATTTTCATTTTGCGCCGGCGCCCGGCACATCTTCAGGCAATTCGAGCACCTCTACGGCTTCCAAGCAACCACATCCTAGAGGATGGATGGAACGTTCTGGCAGAACACCTTCGATGTCTACGTTGCCGATAAACACGGACTCGAACAATATATTGCTCAGCAGGCGGCGCTAGTCCCCGGTTTGGGTAACCAGGAACTGCGGGAGTTCGGCCGCCGCATCGTTCAAGCCACGCGCTGGTCGCCTGCCCAGTTCCGTTCCGCACCCGCTGCGCTGCGAGCGGGAATGGTCCAGGGCCTCGCGCCATCGCGTCTGGCTGGAGCGGCGCAACGGCGGAGAACTCCGGGGCCACAGACAGCCGCCCGGCACTATGTGAGCGGCTACCAGATGCGCGAACGCTTCCTCGAGTTGGGCAACCAGACTCCTCTACCCAAGTTGATCCCGATTGGACACCTGCTGGTCATGGCCTCACTGGTTGTCCTTGGAGCGGCGCGGCGGAGCCGCTGAACACGACAACTACTTCGTCCTTGCCCTCACATCATGTATAATCACATTTACCGATGGTCCTGACCTCGGGCGTGAAAATAGGTCCCTACGAGATTCTCTCGCCGCTCGGCGCGGGCGGCATGGGTGAAGTATACCGCGCACGCGACACGCGCCTGGGTCGCGAAGTGGCCATCAAGGTCCTGCCCGAATCTCTCTCGAAAGATCCGGACCGCCTGCGGCGCTTCCAACAGGAAGCTCGAACGGTGGCGGCGCTCAATCATCCGAACATCCTGGCGGTTTATGATTTCGGCTCACAAGACGGCACCCACTACATGGTCAGCGAGCTACTCGAGGGAGAGACGCTGCGGAAGCGGCTGGAAGAGGGCGCGCTTCCCCCACGCAAGACAATCGAGTATGCGCTCCAGATCGCGAAGGGTTTAGCTGCCGCGCACGGTAAAGGCGTAGTCCATCGGGACCTGAAGCCCGATAACCTATTCGTTACCAAGGACGGGCGCGTCAAGATTCTCGATTTTGGACTCGCCAAGGTGGCCCCTGCGGAGTCTATCCACGACGGAGCCACGAGCGGCCCGAGCGCCGCGGTAACCACGCCCGGGATGGTGCTGGGCACTGTGGGTTACATGTCGCCTGAACAAGTGCGTGGGCAGGCAGCAGATGCCCGCTCCGATATTTTCGCGCTGGGCGCCGTCCTTTACGAGATGCTTTCCGGCCGCCGTGCCTTCAAGCGCGATTCGGAACCTGAGACCTTGACGGCGATTCTCAAAGAAGACCCACCCGAAATCAGTGGGGCGCAAGGCGGCGTTCCGCCCGGACTCGAGCGTATTGTTCGCCGCTGTCTGGAAAAGTCTCCGCTTGAACGCTTCCAGTCGGCGAGCGACTTGGCCTTCGCCATCGAGACACTCTCAGGCGTTTCGACAGCCACCCCCACCCAGCCGCTGGCCACGCGGCCCATCAGGAGGCCCACAACGACAACCATTGCCGTAGTTGTGCTCCTCGCTGTCGCGGCGGTCGTAGGATGGCTCGGCGGCGTTAAGAGTACAACCCCCGGCGTTCCATTGTTCCGGCGTCTCAGTTTTCGCCGCGGAACGATTTATTCGGCGCGCTTTACCCCTGACGGCAGGTCGGTGGTCTACGGGGCGGAATGGGATGGCAACCCTCTCCAGTTGTTTTCAACCGAGACTCAATTCGCTGAGTCGCGTCCTTTGGACCTGGGGCGAGCGTATCTACTTTCCGTTTCCTCCTCGGGAGAACTGGCCCTCAGTATTGACGCGAAGCTGCTGGCCCATGGCGGCGCGCAGGGTACTCTGGCGCGAGCGCCCCAAGCCGGAGGAACCCCACGCGCGCTTTTGCAAAACGTACTTTGGGCGGACTGGTCGCCTGATGGCAACGAGCTGGCCGTCGTGCGCGCTGTGGGGGCACTTAACCGCCTCGAGTATCCGGTCGGCAAGGTGCTCTACGAGACGGGTGGGTGGATTAGCCATCCTAGAGTCTCTCCCAAGGGTGATCTGATCGCTTTCCTCAATCACCCCGTTTGGCCGGACGACCGCGGCTCGGTGGAAGTGGTGGACTTGGCGGGAAAAAGGAAGGTGGTTTCGGACGGCTGGGAAAGCGAAGAGGGAGTCGCATGGTCGCCCAAAGGGGATGAAATTTGGTTCACGGCCATCAAGTACGGACTCGCGCATGCCTTGTTTGCCGTGACCCCCTCCGGCAGACAGCGGCTGGTCCAACGCATCGCCGGTGGCCTTACCCTCATGGACATTTCCCGTGACGGTCGCGTACTCATTACTCGGGACGACGAACGGTACGGGATCATGGCGCTCGCCGCGGGAGCGAATCAAGAACGTGACCTTTCTTGGCTTGACTATTCGTCCCCGGGCGATATTTCGCCGGACGGCAAGTTCCTACTCTTTGATGAAGAGGGAGACGGGGGAGGGCCCAATTACTCCCTCCTGGTTCGGAAAACGGATGGCTCACCCCCTACCCACCTGGGTGACGGCCTGGCGAATTCGCTGTCACCCGACGGGAATTGGGCCATCTCGACACTTCCCACAACTCCATCACAAATCGTCCTCCTTCCCACGGGCGCCGGAAGCCCGAAAAGAATCGAAAGATACGGCATCGAAGACTACGGCATGGCAGATTTCTTCCCCGATGGCAAGCGCATTCTCTTTTCAGGCAGCGAGCATGGGCACGCCATGCGGGATTACGCTCAAGATATCGAAGGCGGCAAACCCCAGCCCCTCACACCCGAAGGCGTAATCTCCGTGTGGAAGACGCACCCCATCTCCCCCGATGGCACGTCGATCATCGCGCTCGACCCGGATGGGAAGCTCTACATCTATCCCACCAACGGAGGAGAGCGGCGGCCGGTGCCCGGCACTGAGCCCGACGAGATCCCCCTCCGCTGGGGAAGCGATGGGCATTCGATTTTTGTAACGCAGCCGGGCAAAATCCCCACCAGGGTGTTTCGTGTGGATATGGCAACGACGAACCGGAAACTTGTTGCCGAACTCTCGGTCCCCGATCGCACCGGATTGACCGGAATCCGCTATGTCCAGATCGCCCCTGACGGAAAATCCTACGCTTACACTTACTGCCGCTTCCTTACCGAGCTTTACACTATCGAAGGGCTGAAGTAGCAGGCAGGCAACGGAAGCTGCCGCGGGGTGGCGCAGACATTGCCTTTTATGTCCGCGCCACTGAGCCAAGCGATGTAGACTGCGCCCATGCCACGTTTCAAGCATTTCTACGCTCTAAGCCACCTCCACTACCTGACCGCCAACACCTACCGGAAGAGGTAACTGCGAAGGGTCACACCGCGACAACTGTGGCGCAGACATACAAACCAATGTCTGCGCCACCCGCGCCATTTTTCTCCCGCACCCCGCTTGCTATGTTGGCCAGGTGAATGGCGATAAGGAGAATTAGGGATCGCGACACTGATTCCGTTGCGGGCGGCGGGGACCTCCCGATGCCTGAGGCTTAAAGATAGCGTATGCCCTGTCTCGTCGAAGCGGCAGAAAAAGTTCTTGACATGAGAAAGTCTTACTAGTAAAGTCTTCATATATGACAAACGAGCTCCCCCGACCCACGAATGCCGAACTCGAGATCCTGACCGTGCTTTGGAGCATCGGACCCGCTACCGTCCGCGAGGTCTACAACGAAATCAGCCGGCGGCGTCCGGCTCAATACTGCACGGTGCTCAAATTCATGCAGATCATGGCCGAAAAAGGCTTGGTGCGCCGCGACGAGAAGCAGCGAGCGCATGTTTACGCGGCCGCGCGGCGGCGTGAGTGGACCCAGCGGCAGCTCGCCGGCGACCTGATGGAGCGCGCCTTCAGCGGTTCGGCCAAGGCGCTCCTGGTAGGCGCGCTCTCGGCGCGGAAAACGACCAAAGCCGAACTCGCCGAGCTGCGCAAGCTGCTGGATGGTTACCAGAAGGGAGAGAGATGAGATTTCTTGAAAGTTGGGTAACGACTCCCTTGGCCCAGGCGTTGGGTTGGACGCTGCTTCATTCCCTGTGGGAAGGGGCGATCATCTCGGCCCTCCTCGGCGCGGCGCTCTGGGCAACGCGGTCGGCGCGCGCTCGCTATGCCGCCGCCTGTGTGGCGATGCTGGTGATGCTCGGCGGAATCAGTCTCACTTTGGTTCGCATGATGCCTGAACGAGTACAAGGTTTGCCCGGCGTAATGACGACCGCCCTCCCGCCATGGAATGTCCCACGGGACACGGGTGCCGCCGGACCCTCAGGATCACGCCTTGCCATAGTCGTTCCCTGGCTTGCCCCATTTTGGATCGCAGGTGTCTGGATTTTCGCCCTCGGGCAGGTGGCCGGCTGGCTTTGGGTATCCCGGCTGCGGCGCCGAGGGGTGTGTTGTGCGCCGGAGCATTGGCAGAAAGAAATCGAGCGCTTGAGCGCCCGGCTGCGCGTGTCGAAGGCGGTCCAGATCCTGGAGTCTTGCTTGGCCGAAGTGCCCATAGTCGTCGGCCATATCCGCCCGGTGATTCTGATGCCGATTGGGTTGTTGGCCGGCCTGCCGACGGGACAGATTGAAGCCATCCTGCTGCATGAGTTGGCGCACATCCGCCGCTACGATTACCTGGTGAACGTCATGCAGCGAGCCGCGGAGTGCCTGTTGTTTTATCACCCCGCAGTCTGGTGGATATCCCGCGTGATCCGCGCGGAGCGTGAGAACTGCTGTGACGATGTGGCCGTGGCGGCCAGCGGCAGCGCGAGGGAATACGCTGCCGCCCTGGCGGCACTGGAACAAAGGCGCTACCCGGATTGGCAAGCAGCCGTGGCCAGCACAGGAGGAAGCCTCGTGAAGCGCATCCGCCGTCTGCTGTATCCGAATGCCGCGAGCGGTGCGTCGACGCCGTTATTCGCCGCTGCAATCGTCATAACAACCGCCGTAGTGAGTCTGGCGGCGTGGCCGGCGAAGCCGCAACGGCCGCCGGCCGCGACGCAGGGGCAGAAAAGCCGCGCCGAAACCCATTCTTATGACAATTGGGCCAATCAGGAAGTGGCCTATATCATCACTGGTCAGGAGCGTGTCGCCTTCAAGAAACTCACCACCGACGAAGAACGGGAGAAGTTCATTGAGCAGTTCTGGGAGCGGCGCAACCCCCACCCCGGCAGTCCGAAAAACGAGTTCAAAGAGGAGCATTACCGCCGGATCGCGTATGCCAACCAGCATTTTGCGTCTAAGACCAATCCCGGATGGAAGACTGACCGGGGCCGCATATACATCATTTACGGCCCGCCTGATGAAGTCGACGCTCACCCCCACGGCGGCCTCTTCGACCCACCTAGGTCGGGAGGCGGTGTTATGGTAGTGAGTTACCCTTTTGAAGTCTGGCGCTACGCCCACTTCCAATTCTCCTATGGCGTCGGTAGTGTGATACTTGAATTTGCTGATGAATCGTCATCGGGCGATTACCACATGACGATGGATCTCGGAAAAGCCGACTCCGAGCTTCCACCCGGACAGTCGAGACTCAAAACAGCTCTCAAATTCACGGGGGACATGGAAGATCGCTTGAGTTTTACGCGTGAGGGAGTACAACTGCGGGAGGGTAGCGCCAACCTTGCTCCCCGCGCCGAAACCTCTCCTTATGACAGATGGCTGAACGAGGAAGTAGTCTACATTATCACCAGAGAAGAGCGTGGCGCCTTCCTGAAGCTGACTACTGATGAAGAGCGAAACAAATTCGTCGAGCAGTTCTGGGAGCGGCGCAATCCGAATCCCGGTGCCCCGGAGAACAAATTCAAAGAAGAACATTACCGCCGCATCGCCTACGCCAACGAGCACTTTGCCTCCAACACCGACCCAGGCTGGAAGACTGCACGCGGACACATGTACATTCTTTTCGGCCCACCCGATGAAGTCGACTCCCACCCAGACGGCCCGCCCTACCCGTTCGAGGAGTGGAGGTACAAACACGCGGGGGAGTTGGGCGATAACGTCATCCTTAAGTTCATAGACCCGACGCGAGACGGTTCGTACCGGATCGCACCCGGACCACCGGTGATGAAGAAGTCCACGTCCCACTGACTGGGTTCGCTGTTCGTCAGCCTCTCCGCCACGTGCGGAAGGCCGCGCCTCAAGGGAACCCGCATACCGGTCAGTCTGATTCCTGGGTACCTGGCCGCAGGGCGCACCGCTGCACAGATCATCGCCCTCGTTATCGCCAAGGCCCAAGAACTGGACGCAATCCTACTGCACAGACACTTCGGCTCCTCACAAACGAGAAAACGTTCCGTCTGTCCCCTGTTTCCTTGTTTCCTGATTACCAGTCCGCAATGCTAATGGCCGAGACCCCGATGTGATCGCCCTTGGCAATCGCACTGTCTATAAAATCGGAAGCAGCCTTTCCCAAGCGTGAATCAGAGAAAAGATACCAAATTATTGTGTGAGTGTCAGCGATGGCGGCGATCATTAGTAGTCGGAGCGCGGGAATTCTCGAAACATGTCGGCGCGGTTCTGATCAGTCTCTTCGGCCGATGGCGCAGTGCCGTACTTGGCGAGCAGCCCACGTAAGGAGATCGTCGGCTCCTTATGGGCAGTTGGCTCGGGTGCGTCGGATATGATTTTGTCGATCGCTTGGTTAACCAGGTCATTGGCCGTCATACCCTTTGACTCCGCGACGGCAATGAGTTTGGCCTCCTTCTGTGGTTCAAGCGATAAAGTGATCGCCATAGGGTCCTTCTTCTTTCCTGGCAACGCTTCTAATAATTTACACCAAAGCCACCCCACTCGCAAATCACTACCGGATGCCAGGGTGCAAGGGTCGCGCGATTCGGATTGGTGAGCAACATGCGCAACCCGTCGCGCACGGCAAGGGCACCGACACCGTTTCCCACGTCAATTACTGCAATCCGCAAGAGCACGGGTGGCGCATACGTCCCCACGGTAGTTGTCGGCATGTATGCGCCCTTTGGGGGGTGGCCGGAGGGTACCCATGCCACGACTTGCCCGCGGTGCACCTTTTTAGTAACTCCGCGGCACGCCGCGGACCCGGGAATAGGCGCATACATCGCGACAAAAGGCGTCGCGACGTATGCGCCACCCGCGGAGCTCGTAGTCGAGAGAGCGGACAAGGGAAGCTGGCACTTCGAGACCGAACTCTTCACCAACGGCTACAAGATCTTCCAGTTTGTGGTCCGACCAGTCGATGTGGCTACGAAGTAACCGGAAACCCGGGGACAGACGGGGAGTTTTTCTGATATTACTCCGCCAGTGGGTGCGTTACCTCGGGTGGTCGTTGTGGACGTTGCGCGGCATGTGACGCGGCGGGGAAATGGGTTCATCCTGGCCACTGACTCCGAGCGGAAGGTTCACCCGTGTGCGGAACTCAATCCGGTGCGGACGGGGCTGGGGGTGCGGGCGGCGGATTGGCCCGGGTCCAGCGCTGCCGCACGCGGCGGGAGGGCCGAACCCCAGGCTTGGCTGGAAATGGCGACCTGGCGCCAACCCTGGTGCGAGGCTAGTTGGTAGCGCAGACCTGCTTCTTAGGTCTGCGGCTCTCTCCTCGCGGTGCCGGAGCAATCGGAAGAACCGCAGACCTAAAAAGCAGGTCTGCGCTACCCGACTCTCGCAGGGGCGCGTTTGGGTCGCCAGCCGCGGATGCATGGAGGGCAAGGTGTGCGGCTCCCCGGGTACGGGTTGACAAGGCGGTTTAGGAGCTGTATAAAGACTTTATGAAGACTCTGACTATTACGGACGCGAGAAAGAATCTAAGCCGGTGGCTTGACGCTGCCGCACGCGGGGAGGACATCGGGATTATTCGTGGGGCCGAAATCATCGCTCTGCGCAGGGTCGAGGTCGAGTCCACCGATTACGCGCAGCGTGAGTACGAAGCGACGCCGGAGCAGATTGCGGCGTTTGCGGCGGCCAGCGATGAACGCTATCGCCGGCTCAAGCGGACGCGGAGATTGGTGACCGTGACCAGCGAGCAACTGAGGAACCTGCTTGAGTAAACCCCTTTCCATTGACCCCGCGGTTTTACGACGCTTACAAAGCCTGCCGAAGAACGAAAGAACCGAGTGCCTGTTAGCCCTGTGCGAGTTGCCCGAAACCTTCGGCCGCCCGCATGTGCACAGTGGCCTCGGGATACGCAAGCTGGGCGGCAAGATTTTCGAGTGTCGTGGCAACGCTTCGTTGCGCTTCATCTTTCAGGACCGCACATCGGACTTGTTCGTCTCTTTCTTGGGGGACCACGATGAGGTCACGGCCTTGCTCCAGACCAGCAAGTATCGCTGAGATGGGCGGCTGCGACTGACTCAAACAGCGAGTAGCGCGGATCAGCGCTTCTGTGGTCCGCGTCACTTCGGCCCCGTCCCGATGCGGTTAGGAAAGCCGGGGACAGACGGCAGGTTTTCTGGGATTGTTCCGCGCGTGGCTCGGTTACCTCGGGTGGTCGTTGTGGGAGAAACGGAATGCGAGCTCCGGGCGATTTGGCACTGTACCCACACTGGAAGCATCTCACTTGCTCGGGACTGCGAAAGGGCGTAGTCTTAAATCATGAACACCCTGGATGCCAAAGAGGCGGGCGAGAAGCTTGACCAAATTCTGGACGAGGCGGCCGAAGCGCATCAACCGGTTCTGATTACCAGCCCGCGCGCCAATGCCGTGCTGGTGGCCGAGGAAGATTGGAATGCCATTCAGGAGACCCTTTACCTCCTTTCGGTGCCGGGCATGCGTGAATCCATTCGGGTGGGGCTGGAGACTCCCGTTGAGGAATGTCAGAAAGAGCCGGGCTGGTGAACGACTGGATTCTTGTCTACACAAGGCAAGCGCAGAAGGACGCGAAACGGCTTGCGGCATCGGGGCTGCAGGAGAGAGCGCAAAAGCTCCTCGACTTATTGGCGAAAGACCCCTTTTCAAAACCTCCCCCATTTGAAAAATTAGTCGGCGATTTGACCGGCGCCTATTCAAGGCGTATCAATATACAGCACAGGCTGGTGTACCAGGTCATTCCATAGCGCCGGACAGTTAAGGTACTGCGAATGTGGACGCACTACGAGTGACGGCGTGCCTTGCGGTCGCACCGAATGGATGGCCGTGCCACGTTACCCGGAGGGGGGTAGTGTCCTAATTTCGCTGTCATTCCGAGCGCAGACGTCATGATCCTTCGGCTCACCACTAGCCATGAAAATAGCTCAGTTGAAACTAAGCCCTTTGTTTTCAATAAAACGTTCCGCTATTTCCATGGCAGCGA